>PDWI01004182.1_pt1 | contig 25986 bp, 2 predicted proteins | sample 1430891 | NCBI WGS metagenome assembly PDWI01 (sample SAMN01162508, study PRJNA174530) | Oral metagenome, whole genome shotgun sequencing project. | biome: Marine environment; feature: Marine mammal; material: Swab sample of the gingival sulcus; isolation source: swab sample of gingival sulcus...
ACTTACGCAAGGGATGGAGCCGTGCAGGCAAGCGCCGCTACACTCGACGCAAGTGAAGCAAGAAAGCCTCCTTGAGTTGCATCACCGCAGGTCAAGAAGTGTGCGCCCCGCGTCAGCGGGGATGAGCCCGCACTCACCGACGCAGCCGACATGTCAATACCGTGCGCCCCGCGTCAGCGGGGATGAGCCGGCGCTACGGAGAGAACGGGTTCCACGCCGCACGTGCGCCCCGCGTCAGCGGGGATGAGCCCGCGAGCTGCAAGCCGTGTTCCGCAGCATCGGCGTGCGCCCCGCGTCAGCGGGGATGAGCCATGCACGCTGAGAGAATCGAGTTGACCAAGCTAGTGCGCCCCGCGTCAGCGGGGATGAGCCGGACAAAAATGCACGCTGAGAGAATCGAGTTGAGTGCGCCCCGCGTCAGCGGGGATGAGCCGTCGTCGTGGTCGGTCGCCTGCTCGCTGAAAGCGTGCGCCCCGCGTCAGCGGGGATGAGCCGGGAGAGATCTGCCACGTCGTGGGCATCGAGCTGTGCGCCCCGCGTCAGCGGGGATGAGCCCTGGTGCATGAGATCGACGCGATCTTCCCCGCAGTGCGCCCCGCGTCAGCGGGGATGAGCCGCACCCGTGAGTACAGGGACACGATGGAGACACGTGCGCCCCGCGTCAGCGGGGATGAGCCCAGTGTCAACAGTTTCTCCCCCCTTCTACTTACGTGCGCCCCGCGTCAGCGGGGATGAGCCGACCTCAACGTGGGTGAGATCCCTGAGTTCCTGGTGCGCCCCGCGTCAGCGGGGATGAGCCCAGTGTCAACAGTTTCTAACCCTTCTTACGTGAGTGCGCCCCGCGTCAGCGGGGATGAGCCGGATGAGCCGCTCGAAGCACCGGTCGGTACGATGTGCGCCCCGCGTCAGCGGGGATGAGCCGTACCTCATCCACAACGGAAAGATAACGTCTCGGTGCGCCCCGCGTCAGCGGGGATGAGCCCATGACCACAATTGCAGACCTTGAGTCGCCTGCGTGCGCCCCGCGTCAGCGGGGATGAGCCCTGTTGCGAGAAAGGTTGCGTCGGACGGGGTTAGTGCGCCCCGCGTCAGCGGGGATGAGCCCGAGTCTCACGCCGCTCGACAACGTTGTCTGCGGTGCGCCCCGCGTCAGCGGGGATGAGCCCGACCCTGAAGTAGGCGGCGTCGTGAAAGGCCAGTGCGCCCCGCGTCAGCGGGGATGAGCCTGCCTTGAGCGAAGCGTACAAGGCGCTCTCGGCCGTGCGCCCCGCGTCAGCGGGGATGAGCCCAGTTTCGTGGGCACTTTCACCCGCATGTTCTCGTGCGCCCCGCGTCAGCGGGGATGAGCCCCTCCTGAACCACACGCAGTTTCCCGTGCGTGGGTGCGCCCCGCGTCAGCGGGGATGAGCCGACCGCGAAGCTGCTCGGCGTCTCGCGCCAAACGTGCGCCCCGCGTCAGCGGGGATGAGCCGTCCCGGTCCTTCATGATCGTCGCCATGTCGGCGTGCGCCCCGCGTCAGCGGGGATGAGCCGGGCGATCCCATGTTGCCCTCGGCCGATCCGGGGTGCGCCCCGCGTCAGCGGGGATGAGCCCGGATGGGCGCGCCGACGCTCCACAAGTACCAGGTGCGCCCCGCGTCAGCGGGGATGAGCCCGCCGCGGCTTCCCTTCGCTTCCAGCGCCTCACGTGCGCCCCGCGTCAGCGGGGATGAGCCCCTGGGGGACGCGGTGAAGGCCCAGGACGAGGGGTGCGCCCCGCGTCAGCGGGGATGAGCCCCGTTGTCTTCCAGCAAGTCTGTGATCGCCTTGGTGCGCCCCGCGTCAGCGGGGATGAGCCGGGCGATCCCATGTTGCCCTCGGCCGATCCGGGGTGCGCCCCGCGTCAGCGGGGATGAGCCTGCCCGTGAGAATCAGCTCGAGGGCATCAAGAAGTGCGCCCCGCGTCAGCGGGGATGAGCCGCGCCTGGCGCCCAGCCTTCCTCATCCTCGTTCGTGCGCCCCGCGTCAGCGGGGATGAGCCGTACTTTCGGTGGCGTCCTTTGCTGGGCTGGTAGTGCGCCCCGCGTCAGCGGGGATGAGCCGGGCGGCGAACCGACGGACACTGTGACGCTCCAGTGCGCCCCGCGTCAGCGGGGATGAGCCGGAGTCGCATGAGGCCGAGGAGTTCCCGGCCTAGTGCGCCCCGCGTCAGCGGGGATGAGCCTGGCTCTCGCCTCGGAGTGGGGCTACCCACGGTGTGCGCCCCGCGTCAGCGGGGATGAGCCGGGCTTTCGCCCGAGGCCGCCGAGACCGAGGTCGTGCGCCCCGCGTCAGCGGGGATGAGCCCAAGATGAGGTCAATCAGCACAGGCTTTCTCGGGTGCGCCCCGCGTCAGCGGGGATGAGCCCCAGCTCTCGCGCAACGATTCAGGAAGCAGGCAGTGCGCCCCGCGTCAGCGGGGATGAGCCGTATCCGCGTTCCACGTAACCCCGTCGATCGTGGTGCGCCCCGCGTCAGCGGGGATGAGCCGTCCTGGGGGTTGTCCAGGCACGGGATGATCTCGTGCGCCCCGCGTCAGCGGGGATGAGCCCCTGGGGTGATCGAGACGATCCAGATGCACGACGTGCGCCCCGCGTCAGCGGGGATGAGCCGGTCATGCGGCTCGTTCATGATGCCGTATCCCCGTGCGCCCCGCGTCAGCGGGGATGAGCCCTCATCTCCAGCACGTACACGATGTACCGGCGCGTGCGCCCCGCGTCAGCGGGGATGAGCCGCAGACGGGCGACGCGCTCGGCGACACAGGCGGGTGCGCCCCGCGTCAGCGGGGATGAGCCCCGGGGTGCTTCACTCGGCGCACGGCTGCGATCGTGCGCCCCGCGTCAGCGGGGATGAGCCGTACGCATGGGCCTCGTAGGTCACGCAACCGTTGTGCGCCCCGCGTCAGCGGGGATGAGCCCGCAGAGAAGCAGAAACAAGAGAGGAACAGCGAGTGCGCCCCGCGTCAGCGGGGATGAGCCTCGACTGCGACACGCGCGGTTTCGACCCCGCTGGTGCGCCCCGCGTCAGCGGGGATGAGCCCGCCGCGACCACGGCCGCGATAGCGATCACGACGGTGCGCCCCGCGTCAGCGGGGATGAGCCAGACGGCGATCGTCCTGTCGGCCCTCGAGGACGCGTGCGCCCCGCGTCAGCGGGGATGAGCCTCCGATCACATACCCGCGCCGGTGCGTTTTCTGGTGCGCCCCGCGTCAGCGGGGATGAGCCGCTCCTCCTGCCAAGTTTCAACGTACACGCCGAGTGCGCCCCGCGTCAGCGGGGATGAGCCGCCGACGGGCAGACAAGGCTACTCCACCAGACGGTGCGCCCCGCGTCAGCGGGGATGAGCCCGGCACGACGACCCGCGTACCACCTGGGAGGTCGTGCGCCCCGCGTCAGCGGGGATGAGCCGCTATTAAGGAGTGGGTCGGTAAGGCACGCGACGTGCGCCCCGCGTCAGCGGGGATGAGCCCCCACTCATTAGGTCACGACCCGCACTGACCAGGTGCGCCCCGCGTCAGCGGGGATGAGCCCGACCAATTTCCATGAACACCCGCGAAGGAGAGGTGCGCCCCGCGTCAGCGGGGATGAGCCCGGGTGAACCGACTCAAGCACCCGTCCCTTCCCGTGCGCCCCGCGTCAGCGGGGATGAGCCTGAGGCGTACCAGCGGTACGCCGGGCTGGACGTGTGCGCCCCGCGTCAGCGGGGATGAGCCCACGGTATCGGCCTCGCCTGCGTCCGCCTGCGCGTGCGCCCCGCGTCAGCGGGGATGAGCCCGTGGAAAACGGTGTGGCAGTGGTGAACTCCGCGTGCGCCCCGCGTCAGCGGGGATGAGCCCCGAATGGTCGCACCAACTACGGGCACGTCGCAGTGCGCCCCGCGTCAGCGGGGATGAGCCCACGTCCTGGATGGGATAGGAGAGTGTGGATGAGTGCGCCCCGCGTCAGCGGGGATGAGCCCTGGCTGTTCTCCCTGAGAATCTGCGGTATGCGGTGCGCCCCGCGTCAGCGGGGATGAGCCTCACCTTGGTAACTGATCTCCGGCTGACCCGTCGTGCGCCCCGCGTCAGCGGGGATGAGCCCTACGAAATGATCGTGCACCGACCGTCGATGCAGTGCGCCCCGCGTCAGCGGGGATGAGCCTGGGACAGGTGACGACTGTAGGTCTCAGGCGGCGTGCGCCCCGCGTCAGCGGGGATGAGCCCAACTGGACGCGGCCGTACCTCAACTCGAAGTAGTGCGCCCCGCGTCAGCGGGGATGAGCCGGGCCGGTGCCTATCCAGGGTCCCGGCGGGCGAGTGCGCCCCGCGTCAGCGGGGATGAGCCGTAGTCGGGCAAGTTCACCCACTCGCCCGTGCGGTGCGCCCCGCGTCAGCGGGGATGAGCCCGCGGTCAAAGGCATGGCGGCCGTGGGCGAGAAGTGCGCCCCGCGTCAGCGGGGATGAGCCCGGTCAGCACAACCTCGTGTGGGTGAACGACAGGTGCGCCCCGCGTCAGCGGGGATGAGCCCCGCATGGACAAGGTACGGTGACGGCCGTGGATGTGCGCCCCGCGTCAGCGGGGATGAGCCCCTACCATGGCGGTGAGCGGGAAGATTCGCTGGGTGCGCCCCGCGTCAGCGGGGATGAGCCGGGTGCCGAGAAGGGCATGTACGGCATCGACAAGTGCGCCCCGCGTCAGCGGGGATGAGCCGGCACCGTTGAAGAAGGCCATGCGGTGGGTGAAGTGCGCCCCGCGTCAGCGGGGATGAGCCCATATCAATCTCCTTAAGTAGCGAAGCTTGTAAGTGCGCCCCGCGTCAGCGGGGATGAGCCCCGCCAACCCATACCCGCCGATAGGAGTATCATGTGCGCCCCGCGTCAGCGGGGATGAGCCGCAGGTACGCGCCAAGGCCGTCGTGATCCAGCTGTGCGCCCCGCGTCAGCGGGGATGAGCCCTGGTCCGAAGTGTTCGCGAAGTCACCCTCCGCGTGCGCCCCGCGTCAGCGGGGATGAGCCAGGTACGACGACGCGCGGCCCGCCTGGCAGGTCGTGCGCCCCGCGTCAGCGGGGATGAGCCGGTTGTACGCGGCGTCCCGGCAGCTGCCTTTCAGTGCGCCCCGCGTCAGCGGGGATGAGCCCTTACTGGCCAACTTCCCGATGGTCTCGCCGACGTGCGCCCCGCGTCAGCGGGGATGAGCCGGGGACAAGCACTCGCGCGACGGGTGGGGGAAGGTGCGCCCCGCGTCAGCGGGGATGAGCCGCGCCGGAACAACCGTGTCGCGGATGAACGTTCGTGCGCCCCGCGTCAGCGGGGATGAGCCTGGGATGAGCGGAAATACGCGCTCACCGAGCTGGTGCGCCCCGCGTCAGCGGGGATGAGCCCAAAACCAAAGGCACCAGGTGGGAGACAGCCGTGTGCGCCCCGCGTCAGCGGGGATGAGCCCGACAAATAACCGGGGCGCCCCGCGTGGGGACGGTGCGCCCCGCGTCAGCGGGGATGAGCCGTGCCACTGCAGCATACGATCACGCCTCCCACTGTGCGCCCCGCGTCAGCGGGGATGAGCCCGCTGCAGGGCGTACGCCCCAGTCGGGGCCAGCGTGCGCCCCGCGTCAGCGGGGATGAGCCTGGGCGCTGCTCGACGGAGGGACATGGGAATTCGTGCGCCCCGCGTCAGCGGGGATGAGCCCTGCACTGACGCCGAATCCGGCTGCGGGACAGCGTGCGCCCCGCGTCAGCGGGGATGAGCCGGACAAGCTGGTCAGCAGCGGCAAGGATCTCATGTGCGCCCCGCGTCAGCGGGGATGAGCCGCCGAGCAGCCCCGCCTACCCATTCGCGATGCAGTGCGCCCCGCGTCAGCGGGGATGAGCCCAGGCCGCGCTCGACCAGCGACTTCTTCAAGTCGTGCGCCCCGCGTCAGCGGGGATGAGCCCCGAAGCTCGGCGACGTCGCCGTCGAGCTTGCTGATCTGTGCGCCCCGCGTCAGCGGGGATGAGCCTTGCGTGCTCATGATACGGCCCAGCGTGTTGGCGTGCGCCCCGCGTCAGCGGGGATGAGCCGCTGACCGAGAAGCTGCTGCCGGACCTGGAGCGGTGCGCCCCGCGTCAGCGGGGATGAGCCCCGACACGCTCGACGGGAACAATCTCCAGTCCCGTGCGCCCCGCGTCAGCGGGGATGAGCCCCCCGCCTCGAGCAGGCGGTCGAGCCCGACCTTGTGCGCCCCGCGTCAGCGGGGATGAGCCCGCCTTCCACTACGGTCGATGAAGCCGGTGATCGTGCGCCCCGCGTCAGCGGGGATGAGCCGTCCACTGCTGTGACGGCCATGGGTTGGGGTTGGTGCGCCCCGCGTCAGCGGGGATGAGCCCCGGTGCCGACAGCCCGGATGCATGAGCCCGGCGTGCGCCCCGCGTCAGCGGGGATGAGCCGGCTTTTCACGGTCTTCGGCAGCTGTGGTGGTCGTGCGCCCCGCGTCAGCGGGGATGAGCCCCGACTCTGAGACAGCACCTTCCACCTACGTCGGTGCGCCCCGCGTCAGCGGGGATGAGCCTCGTAGTACATGTGAACGATGATTGCCCACGCGGTGCGCCCCGCGTCAGCGGGGATGAGCCTCCTCATCGGGTGCATGGCCGGGTGGTGGTCACGTGCGCCCCGCGTCAGCGGGGATGAGCCCCTTTCGATGTTGGCCGACGCGCTGCTGTTGAGGTGCGCCCCGCGTCAGCGGGGATGAGCCCATGGCGCCTTTGCCGGGTCCCTTGTCGTCCAGGTGCGCCCCGCGTCAGCGGGGATGAGCCCGAATCCGGTGAGAAAGAGGTCACCACCGATGAGTGCGCCCCGCGTCAGCGGGGATGAGCCCCGGGCTCTGGGCGGGAAGTTCTCGGTGGGCTCGTGCGCCCCGCGTCAGCGGGGATGAGCCCGGTCTGCCTTCGCCGTGCGGATCTGAAGCGCTGTGCGCCCCGCGTCAGCGGGGATGAGCCCGGCTTGTCGGTGTCCAGTTCGGCCTCGACCTTGTGCGCCCCGCGTCAGCGGGGATGAGCCGACCTTCAGGTCATCGACCCGCGGCCGGGAGAAGTGCGCCCCGCGTCAGCGGGGATGAGCCTTGTGCGTCTGGTGCGACATGAAACGAACCGAAGTGCGCCCCGCGTCAGCGGGGATGAGCCCCTTTGATGTCCTCGCTCACCAGGGTCAGTACCGTGCGCCCCGCGTCAGCGGGGATGAGCCTGCACAGCGAGACCAGGACAGTGCTGTCCAGCGGTGCGCCCCGCGTCAGCGGGGATGAGCCCCTCTCGGCGCAGCCGGGGAGCATGCACGGCTGGTGCGCCCCGCGTCAGCGGGGATGAGCCCACGGGCCATGGGAAATGTCCTCTCAGAGAAGGGTGCGCCCCGCGTCAGCGGGGATGAGCCCCAGTCGAACGAACCGCCCTGGCGCCGGAACACGTGCGCCCCGCGTCAGCGGGGATGAGCCGTCGGACGGATCGAAATCATCCTCGAACAGTAGGTGCGCCCCGCGTCAGCGGGGATGAGCCGCGTTGTGCCCGTGGAAGACATACCAAGGATCGGTGCGCCCCGCGTCAGCGGGGATGAGCCGTGCTCGAGCCACAGGAGTTCGAGGGGGCCGACGTGCGCCCCGCGTCAGCGGGGATGAGCCCGACCTGGATTCCGAGCCCGAGGCGTGGCGCGAGTGCGCCCCGCGTCAGCGGGGATGAGCCGGCCGGGGACACGATCGGCATCAAGGTGGCAGGGTGCGCCCCGCGTCAGCGGGGATGAGCCGCGACGCGGCTAGTAGATCACGCGCTACCGCTTGTGCGCCCCGCGTCAGCGGGGATGAGCCGATCATCGGTACCTACCACGGTGGTGAGCGGGAGTGCGCCCCGCGTCAGCGGGGATGAGCCCGGACGGCTTCCACTTGGCCGCGTCGTGCGGCAGTGCGCCCCGCGTCAGCGGGGATGAGCCCCGCGTCGATCTCGTGCACCAGCTGTACCAGCGGTGCGCCCCGCGTCAGCGGGGATGAGCCCACCCGGGCGCTGCCACGGGGGCAGCGTCACGAGTGCGCCCCGCGTCAGCGGGGATGAGCCCTTGGCGCCCAGAGCCCGCTCACGTGCCGTCGTGTGCGCCCCGCGTCAGCGGGGATGAGCCAAACTCGGACGTCGCCCCACGCGGGATATACGGGTGCGCCCCGCGTCAGCGGGGATGAGCCCGAGGTCAGCGAGGGTGAGCCCTAGCGCGCGCAGTGCGCCCCGCGTCAGCGGGGATGAGCCCGTACCTTCGCCCTCGAGCAGCCCAGCGAGCCAGTGCGCCCCGCGTCAGCGGGGATGAGCCGTATTCCCGGGGCAGGACGACATGCCCGCGTACGTGCGCCCCGCGTCAGCGGGGATGAGCCCCTTACCCAGGCTCAGCATGAGGGTCACATGCTGTGCGCCCCGCGTCAGCGGGGATGAGCCCGGAGACAGCTTCACCGTCTGCACTGCGATATAGTGCGCCCCGCGTCAGCGGGGATGAGCCCCGACGCACGCTCCGGACATGCCCGGCCACGCGGTGCGCCCCGCGTCAGCGGGGATGAGCCGTCAGTCGGGACCCCGGTCGGGATCAGCTCGACGTGCGCCCCGCGTCAGCGGGGATGAGCCCACTTCCTGAAGGACGTTCAGGTACACGCTCTTGTGCGCCCCGCGTCAGCGGGGATGAGCCTGAGTTTCGTGATCGCACGCAGCGCCTCAGTACGTGCGCCCCGCGTCAGCGGGGATGAGCCGGGCGGCGTTCTTCTGCGCCGACGCGGCCCTGAGTGCGCCCCGCGTCAGCGGGGATGAGCCTTGACTAAAGAGCAGGCTCTGATGCTTCAGTACGTGCGCCCCGCGTCAGCGGGGATGAGCCTTGTGTGCTCATGATACGGCCCAGCGTGTTGGCGTGCGCCCCGCGTCAGCGGGGATGAGCCCGCATCGCGCCACCTATCGACGTCCGTGTCCCAGTGCGCCCCGCGTCAGCGGGGATGAGCCTGGGCGAAGCTGCTGGAGCTCGATCCGACTGCGGTGCGCCCCGCGTCAGCGGGGATGAGCCGCGATCGTAGACGCGCACGCTGAGGGTATCGGGGTGCGCCCCGCGTCAGCGGGGATGAGCCGCTGTGCTCATCGGCCACCAGCAGGTGCACGCCGTGCGCCCCGCGTCAGCGGGGATGAGCCGCCAAGGAATCACCCACTCGGCGGCTGTGGAACGTGCGCCCCGCGTCAGCGGGGATGAGCCGCGCTTGACGCGGCTCGTACACTGGTCGCGAGCGTGCGCCCCGCGTCAGCGGGGATGAGCCCGCAGGCTTCGCGACACTGCATATTATGCCGTCGTGCGCCCCGCGTCAGCGGGGATGAGCCCGCCTGACAGCCCGCATAAGATTGACGCTGTGAGTGCGCCCCGCGTCAGCGGGGATGAGCCGCTCACCACCGCGCCATCCGTCGGCATATCCTCGTGCGCCCCGCGTCAGCGGGGATGAGCCGACCTCGTATGGCTCGCTGGCCTGCTGGAGGGCGTGCGCCCCGCGTCAGCGGGGATGAGCCCGACATCGCCGCACTGCGGGGCAGCCGCTTGGTGTGCGCCCCGCGTCAGCGGGGATGAGCCTCACCGAGCTGTCCCGTACTCTCGCAGACGCAGGTGCGCCCCGCGTCAGCGGGGATGAGCCGTCTCCCCCCAGCTGCGGGCGCGTTTCGCCCTCGTGCGCCCCGCGTCAGCGGGGATGAGCCCAGCCCGCTGACCGGCCCGACCCTGGGCTGCACGTGCGCCCCGCGTCAGCGGGGATGAGCCGACGGCTGCCACGCAGCTCGCAGCCCGCTGCGTGTGCGCCCCGCGTCAGCGGGGATGAGCCGTGTCGCCCGGCTGGGGTGACTACTTCTGTCTTGTGCGCCCCGCGTCAGCGGGGATGAGCCCGGCTCGCCTGGGTAGGCGTAGCGGTGCGCCTCGTGCGCCCCGCGTCAGCGGGGATGAGCCTCCACCGCCACGCGCACGGTTTCGACCTCGGACGTGCGCCCCGCGTCAGCGGGGATGAGCCGTCGGACGGATCGAAATCATCCTCGAACAGTAGGTGCGCCCCGCGTCAGCGGGGATGAGCCGTCCTGGGGGTTGTCCAGGCGTGGGGCGATCTCGTGCGCCCCGCGTCAGCGGGGATGAGCCTCGTGGCGAGGTGCCCTTGCTGTTGGCGCATCCGTGCGCCCCGCGTCAGCGGGGATGAGCCCTCCGGCAACCATTTTCACGTGGTCGAGGGCGGGTGCGCCCCGCGTCAGCGGGGATGAGCCCTTTTTCGTCACCTCCCGGTTGGCGAGGAACAAGTGCGCCCCGCGTCAGCGGGGATGAGCCGGCAGAGAAAAGCCTCGACGGGTTCAAGTCGAAGTGCGCCCCGCGTCAGCGGGGATGAGCCCACCTTGCCCTCGCCATCGGCACGAGTAGCCACGTGCGCCCCGCGTCAGCGGGGATGAGCCCGGACGCCACGTCGTCCACGATCGGGTCGAGCCGTGCGCCCCGCGTCAGCGGGGATGAGCCGCCTTGGCGGCCAGCACCGCGTCCGCCTCGGCTGTGCGCCCCGCGTCAGCGGGGATGAGCCCAGGCCCTGGTAGTTGCTGAAGCCGGTCAGGCCGTGCGCCCCGCGTCAGCGGGGATGAGCCCCCTGTGCGGACGACCGCGCTTGCGCTTGGGCGGTGCGCCCCGCGTCAGCGGGGATGAGCCGGCTTTTCACGGTCTTCGGCAGCTGCGGCGGCCGTGCGCCCCGCGTCAGCGGGGATGAGCCCTGGCAGCGGCCACGGTGGCCGTGTGGGTGAAGGTGCGCCCCGCGTCAGCGGGGATGAGCCCGATGATTGCCCACACGTACATGGCGATCAGGAGTGCGCCCCGCGTCAGCGGGGATGAGCCGGCTCGGTGTCACAGGGCAAGTCATCGAGCCGGGTGCGCCCCGCGTCAGCGGGGATGAGCCCTTGGCTAAGGCGAGGGGCGGCGACGCGCGGCTGTGCGCCCCGCGTCAGCGGGGATGAGCCCGCGCGGTCATCCACAGCAGCGGCACGCCGCCGGTGCGCCCCGCGTCAGCGGGGATGAGCCGTCGGCACCCGCTCCGGCGTGCACACACGCGCCGTGCGCCCCGCGTCAGCGGGGATGAGCCCGCAATCGCCGCAGCAGTCGCCGCAGCAGTCGCCGCAGGTGCGCCCCGCGTCAGCGGGGATGAGCCGCACGGACCGGGCGCATGTCCGTGTCCAGGCCAGGTGCGCCCCGCGTCAGCGGGGATGAGCCGTGCCTACCTACTGCCGCCGATAGACGCATCATGTGCGCCCCGCGTCAGCGGGGATGAGCCTCGTACGTGCCGGTACCCGCGCGCGACGGCTGCGTGCGCCCCGCGTCAGCGGGGATGAGCCCCCGATCCAGCTCGCTCGCGTCCACGTCGATAGGTGCGCCCCGCGTCAGCGGGGATGAGCCGCTAGAGGCTAAGCTAGATATCGCTATCGCGCAGTGCGCCCCGCGTCAGCGGGGATGAGCCCTGCCCACGCGAGGATACCCTCCGCCTCATCCCGTGCGCCCCGCGTCAGCGGGGATGAGCCCGGGATCACCGGCGCAATGAAACCCCGTGCCACGTGCGCCCCGCGTCAGCGGGGATGAGCCTGTCCACAGCGCCCGGCAGCACCAGCGTCGTGAGTGCGCCCCGCGTCAGCGGGGATGAGCCCGTAGCCGCCATCGGCGCGCGCTGCCAGTCCGCGTGCGCCCCGCGTCAGCGGGGATGAGCCCAGGCCGCACACCGCAGCCACAGCCGTCATGAGGTGCGCCCCGCGTCAGCGGGGATGAGCCGCTGCCCGACCAGGCCGCCCTCCGGGAGATCCGGTGCGCCCCGCGTCAGCGGGGATGAGCCGAAGTTCACGCCGCTCGACGCCGCGAACACCGCGTGCGCCCCGCGTCAGCGGGGATGAGCCCGTCAAAGGGCCCATCGTCGCCAGGACGTCATTGTGCGCCCCGCGTCAGCGGGGATGAGCCCCGGGTAGCAGGGCGCACGCCGCGCACCACGCGGTGCGCCCCGCGTCAGCGGGGATGAGCCGCCAGTGAACGGAGTAAGTTTCACGGACTGAACGTGCGCCCCGCGTCAGCGGGGATGAGCCCGCTGGCTTCGCGTTGGTGGCCAGCTGCAACAGGTGCGCCCCGCGTCAGCGGGGATGAGCCGGGGTTGGCGGATGCGTTCGGCCCGCTGGCGACGTGCGCCCCGCGTCAGCGGGGATGAGCCCGCTCGATGATCCACAGCACTGGAATCCCGCCGGTGCGCCCCGCGTCAGCGGGGATGAGCCCGGCCCGGCGAAAGACCTACTCGCAGCGATCATGTGCGCCCCGCGTCAGCGGGGATGAGCCCGCCTCCGAATCTGGTGCTCATGATGCGGCCGAGTGCGCCCCGCGTCAGCGGGGATGAGCCGCACACGCAGCTCAGTGCCCGCCGTCGACAGGAGTGCGCCCCGCGTCAGCGGGGATGAGCCGTCTCGGCCACCAGCGGCAACCAGTTCGTCCGGGTGCGCCCCGCGTCAGCGGGGATGAGCCCGGCGGATGCGCGGCGATTCTACCTGAATCAAAGTGCGCCCCGCGTCAGCGGGGATGAGCCCTCGAGCGGCTCTGCCATGTCGTCGGGCTGCAGGTGCGCCCCGCGTCAGCGGGGATGAGCCGTCGTAGGCTCAGACTCGGTTTCAGTGATCTCAGTGCGCCCCGCGTCAGCGGGGATGAGCCCAGGCCGTTAGAGAGGCGCCTGTGAGGTCACCCGTGCGCCCCGCGTCAGCGGGGATGAGCCGGAGTCCTTTCGGGCCAGTAGGTTGCGTGCGTCGTGCGCCCCGCGTCAGCGGGGATGAGCCGCATCACGCAGAACGGGCAAGGGTCAGGGTCAGGTGCGCCCCGCGTCAGCGGGGATGAGCCCTAAGGAGATGGGTATGGACGAGCTGGTGCCGGAAGTCGTGCGCCCCGCGTCAGCGGGGATGAGCCGGGAACACGATCCCGCTGCGTACCCCGTGGGCGGGCGAGTGCGCCCCGCGTCAGCGGGGATGAGCCGCGCTGCGGGCCCAGCTGTCCCGTGACGTGGAGGTGCGCCCCGCGTCAGCGGGGATGAGCCCGTCAGGGTCAGCGACACCCCGCGCCAGCCGCAGTGCGCCCCGCGTCAGCGGGGATGAGCCCTGGGGTCGGGACGAACGGGAAACCAGGCCAGGGTGCGCCCCGCGTCAGCGGGGATGAGCCGCAGACGGCCAGACACGCCTGCTCCACCAGACGGTGCGCCCCGCGTCAGCGGGGATGAGCCGTCACACCGGGCACTTTGGCGCCCGTCTCCGGGGTGCGCCCCGCGTCAGCGGGGATGAGCCGTTACTCAGGTCGCCCATGAGGACCGACGGACTGTGCGCCCCGCGTCAGCGGGGATGAGCCGGACAGGGTTCCCGGCGTCGTCAGTGAACGCGCGTGCGCCCCGCGTCAGCGGGGATGAGCCCTGTTCGACACGATTGCCGCCGAGACCGGTCTGGTGCGCCCCGCGTCAGCGGGGATGAGCCCGCCACGGATGAGCGCCTTTTCGGCGTCGGTGAGTGCGCCCCGCGTCAGCGGGGATGAGCCGACGCGGCCCGGTACGCTGTCAACCGGGCTGCGGTGCGCCCCGCGTCAGCGGGGATGAGCCGCGGCAGCTGCCGCCGGGCTGGGCGCGACTCCGGTGCGCCCCGCGTCAGCGGGGATGAGCCCACGGCGCGGCTTGCTGCGCTGCGGGATGAGGTGTGCGCCCCGCGTCAGCGGGGATGAGCCCGCGGGGCCCCAGCCGGTGTCGGGCGCTCTGACGTGCGCCCCGCGTCAGCGGGGATGAGCCCGAAACGTACCAACGATACGCCGGGCTCGACGTGGTGCGCCCCGCGTCAGCGGGGATGAGCCGCAGACGGGCAGACACGTCTACTCCACCAGACGGTGCGCCCCGCGTCAGCGGGGATGAGCCCTCACGCCCTTCACCGGGTTTTCGACGGACGCGGTGCGCCCCGCGTCAGCGGGGATGAGCCGGGATGCGCCGCTGCGGGGCAGACCGGGGACGGGTGCGCCCCGCGTCAGCGGGGATGAGCCCCAGAGGCAGCCAGTTCGTGCGAGCTTTCTCTGGTGCGCCCCGCGTCAGCGGGGATGAGCCGGGCGCAGCGCCAACATCACCCGCACGGCCTACGTGCGCCCCGCGTCAGCGGGGATGAGCCGGGGCGCCTCTCTACAGGGAGGCGTCCCTTTCGGTGCGCCCCGCGTCAGCGGGGATGAGCCGCAAGGGAAATGGCCAACGCGCTGAGGGGCGCTGTGCGCCCCGCGTCAGCGGGGATGAGCCTACGGTGAGCTATACGACGACGCTGAGCGCGGCGTGCGCCCCGCGTCAGCGGGGATGAGCCGACCAGCCGCCATGCCCTCAGCGGTGAACCGGCGTGCGCCCCGCGTCAGCGGGGATGAGCCCCGCTGCCAGCGCTCGGCTGGCGCGTCGGCACGGTGCGCCCCGCGTCAGCGGGGATGAGCCGGCCTCATTCAAGTCCTGGATGTTGAGCGGCTGGTGCGCCCCGCGTCAGCGGGGATGAGCCGCCAGTGCGGGCCGGGTCACCCGGACGGGCTACGTGCGCCCCGCGTCAGCGGGGATGAGCCCCCACTGGCACGACCGCTATATCGCGGTTCAGTGTGCGCCCCGCGTCAGCGGGGATGAGCCGGAGGCGCAGCAGGCGGGCCGCGACCCCAGCACGTGCGCCCCGCGTCAGCGGGGATGAGCCCCCCTTGAGCGACGGCATGATCTGCAACGTCGCGTGCGCCCCGCGTCAGCGGGGATGAGCCCTGGCCGACCAGACCGCCGTCCGGCAGGTCCGGGTGCGCCCCGCGTCAGCGGGGATGAGCCGAGATGACGACCGTTGGGGTGCCCGGTCGCGGCGTGCGCCCCGCGTCAGCGGGGATGAGCCTCCACCAGGCACGGCACCACAAACGGGCCGTGCGTGCGCCCCGCGTCAGCGGGGATGAGCCCGCTGGTACGGCCCGTCACCGTGCCCGACTGGCGTGCGCCCCGCGTCAGCGGGGATGAGCCCCGCGCCGCGCCCTCAGATGGGTTCAGGCACGTGTGCGCCCCGCGTCAGCGGGGATGAGCCCTAGTCGGGCTCGCCGCTTTCGTCGCTGAGCACGTGCGCCCCGCGTCAGCGGGGATGAGCCCGCCCCGGTCGCGGTACTCCCAGCGCTCGCTGTGTGCGCCCCGCGTCAGCGGGGATGAGCCCGCGATCCGCGTGTACCCGCGTTCGATGAGCGCGTGCGCCCCGCGTCAGCGGGGATGAGCCGACGGCACCGAGTACAGCGACGTGCTGTTCTTCGTGCGCCCCGCGTCAGCGGGGATGAGCCCTACAAGGGCGACAGGGGCCTTGTGCTCCACGTGTGCGCCCCGCGTCAGCGGGGATGAGCCCAGTGCGACGGCCGTCTGCGCACGCACGGCCGGGTGCGCCCCGCGTCAGCGGGGATGAGCCCGAATGGGCCGACCGTGGCATCACCGGGTTCATGTGCGCCCCGCGTCAGCGGGGATGAGCCCCGGGACTTCTCCAACGACTTCGTGCCGGGTGTGTGCGCCCCGCGTCAGCGGGGATGAGCCCCGGCGCGGCGATGATCCGCCGAATCCCGTCTGGTGCGCCCCGCGTCAGCGGGGATGAGCCCGCCGCGCCGGACTCCGATAGGACGCCCCATGAGTGCGCCCCGCGTCAGCGGGGATGAGCCCGGCTTGGCCAGCATTCCGAGCACCGACGTGACGTGCGCCCCGCGTCAGCGGGGATGAGCCCCTCAGCATCGTCCCACGCCAGTAGCGTCACAGGTGCGCCCCGCGTCAGCGGGGATGAGCCCTGTCTCCGTTCACTGGCTTTTCGACGGACGCGGTGCGCCCCGCGTCAGCGGGGATGAGCCTCCCTTTCGCCCGTCTGGAGCAGTGCGGTTCCAGTGCGCCCCGCGTCAGCGGGGATGAGCCCGGCAGGGCATGCGGGTAGACGTCGAGTACACCGTGCGCCCCGCGTCAGCGGGGATGAGCCGCCCTGAGCCCGACCAGAAGTGACGGCGTATCCGTGCGCCCCGCGTCAGCGGGGATGAGCCCTCCAGCAGCTTCGCCCATTCGTCGGCAGCCAGGTGCGCCCCGCGTCAGCGGGGATGAGCCGCGGCGAGCCCGACTAGTTTCCCAGCCCGGTCTGTGCGCCCCGCGTCAGCGGGGATGAGCCGGGGCGACACGCGGCCCGGATCGCTGCGGCACTGTGCGCCCCGCGTCAGCGGGGATGAGCCCGGTGACGGCGTCTTCTGGACTGCGCTGGACACGTGCGCCCCGCGTCAGCGGGGATGAGCCTGCCCGTCTCAACGGGCTGGTCAGCACTATTGTGTGCGCCCCGCGTCAGCGGGGATGAGCCTCGCCCGCCACGCGTTATACGAGACCTCGGCCAGTGCGCCCCGCGTCAGCGGGGATGAGCCCGAGGTTGACGCCATCCGCGACGCTGGAGGCATGTGCGCCCCGCGTCAGCGGGGATGAGCCGGGCTCGCTGTCGGGCTCGGAAAGGGCGAGGCGGTGCGCCCCGCGTCAGCGGGGATGAGCCCACAGCTCCCACGACTCACCCAGCACCACTTCCGTGCGCCCCGCGTCAGCGGGGATGAGCCCGGGCAACCTCGCAGTCGGCAAGGACGTGCTGCGTGCGCCCCGCGTCAGCGGGGATGAGCCCGGCGCCATGCGGACCGCTGCGGTGAAGATTCCGTGCGCCCCGCGTCAGCGGGGATGAGCCTCCCGCTGCTATACGCGTACGCGCTCACAGCGGGTGCGCCCCGCGTCAGCGGGGATGAGCCCCGGTCGGTGGGCCGGGTCCGGGGCGACGGGCTGTGCGCCCCGCGTCAGCGGGGATGAGCCCTGCGGGCATGGACGGTGGGACCTCGGTCTTCGGTGCGCCCCGCGTCAGCGGGGATGAGCCTCGATCGCCGCTAATTGGTACCCGTGGAGTGTTGTGCGCCCCGCGTCAGCGGGGATGAGCCCGTTCCCGATGCCGGTGAGCTTCGCGGTGTCCGGTGCGCCCCGCGTCAGCGGGGATGAGCCGGCCCGCTCGACGCGGTACTGGTCGAGGTCCGGGTGCGCCCCGCGTCAGCGGGGATGAGCCGCACCAGTCGTGTGGCCCTTTTCGACGGCTCCAGTGCGCCCCGCGTCAGCGGGGATGAGCCTCGTGCGGCCAACTCCAGCGTCTGCTGGTCGGCGTGCGCCCCGCGTCAGCGGGGATGAGCCCCCGGTGGCAAGGGGCGGCACCGCAAGTACCTGGTGCGCCCCGCGTCAGCGGGGATGAGCCGTTCGTCGTGCACGGGCAACAGCAGCATGTGGCGTGCGCCCCGCGTCAGCGGGGATGAGCCTCTGACCGTGAACGCGCTGAAGTCGGCTCCGCTGTGCGCCCCGCGTCAGCGGGGATGAGCCCCGCGCGAGCGGCGCGCTACCGATGTCTTCCACGTGCGCCCCGCGTCAGCGGGGATGAGCCTCGCCAGCCTCAACATGCTGCCCAGTCGCCACGGTGCGCCCCGCGTCAGCGGGGATGAGCCGTCGTACGCCTCGATGATGGCTTCAAGGTCCCTGTGCGCCCCGCGTCAGCGGGGATGAGCCCACCGGCCAGGTCCGCTTGAAGAACGCCACCAGGTGCGCCCCGCGTCAGCGGGGATGAGCCGCTTCCCGCGACCGGCCTGAAACTCATCTGCGGGTGCGCCCCGCGTCAGCGGGGATGAGCCGCGCCTCCATTCCTTCGCCATGCACGCGCAGTCGTGCGCCCCGCGTCAGCGGGGATGAGCCGTGAGCGCAGCGGTGAGCTCTTCCAGCTCGGTGGTGCGCCCCGCGTCAGCGGGGATGAGCCCTCATCGACGGCCACCTTGACGTAGTCGCCGTGGTGCGCCCCGCGTCAGCGGGGATGAGCCCCGCAGCAGCGCCCTGCCGAGCGCGGCCGCGTCGTGCGCCCCGCGTCAGCGGGGATGAGCCGGGAAATGGCGGCAGCGCTGAGGGGCGCCGCAGGTGCGCCCCGCGTCAGCGGGGATGAGCCTCTGAGGAGCGCGAGTGGCCAGCACGACGCTGTGTGCGCCCCGCGTCAGCGGGGATGAGCCGTCCCGGTTCACCATCTTGGCAACGGTGATGTTGTGCGCCCCGCGTCAGCGGGGATGAGCCGTAGCGCCGCCACGGGATGAATTTCACACGGCGGTGCGCCCCGCGTCAGCGGGGATGAGCCCCCGGCGAGCTGGTTGGCAGCACCCTTGTAGTCGTGCGCCCCGCGTCAGCGGGGATGAGCCTGGTGGGGAGGCGCTGGCCCGGACTATCGCCCGGTGCGCCCCGCGTCAGCGGGGATGAGCCCTTGTCTGCCCTAAAGGGTGGCTCATCTACCACAGTGCGCCCCGCGTCAGCGGGGATGAGCCCACCGCGCCGGGCCGCGTCAAGCGGCTACACAGGTGCGCCCCGCGTCAGCGGGGATGAGCCACGAAGGAGCAGTGCCGCAGCGCAGCGGAATCCGTGCGCCCCGCGTCAGCGGGGATGAGCCCCGCGCCACCCGCTTCGGCTTCTTGCCCTCAGCGTGCGCCCCGCGTCAGCGGGGATGAGCCGACGGCGACAGCAGCGCGGCCGCGATCCTCCTGGTGCGCCCCGCGTCAGCGGGGATGAGCCTGGGCTGGGGAGGACCGATGCCCAAACCGTCGAGTGCGCCCCGCGTCAGCGGGGATGAGCCCAGCCCGGCCGCCGATTCACCCAAACAGCCTACGTGCGCCCCGCGTCAGCGGGGATGAGCCGCGCGAGAATGCAGCGGCGACAGCGGCTTCCACGTGCGCCCCGCGTCAGCGGGGATGAGCCCCGGCGCGGCGATGATCCGCCGAATCCCGTCTGGTGCGCCCCGCGTCAGCGGGGATGAGCCCATGGCCAAGCGGCGCCACTCCGTGTCCTCGAAGTGCGCCCCGCGTCAGCGGGGATGAGCCTCGCGCCCCAGCGGTCACTGTCCCACACGCACGGTGCGCCCCGCGTCAGCGGGGATGAGCCGGCGGCCCTGAAGATGGGCTTGGATTTCAAGCGGTGCGCCCCGCGTCAGCGGGGATGAGCCCATGGCCAAGCGGCGCCACTCCGTGTCCTCGAAGTGCGCCCCGCGTCAGCGGGGATGAGCCCGCCGCGCCGGACTCCGATAGGACGCCCCATGAGTGCGCCCCGCGTCAGCGGGGATGAGCCGTCGATATCACTCCACGCGGCTTGATCCATGATGTGCGCCCCGCGTCAGCGGGGATGAGCCGATGGACCGGGAGGAGGGAACGCAGCAGCGTCAGTGCGCCCCGCGTCAGCGGGGATGAGCCGCGTACGCGTGTGCCGCGCTGGAGGATGCCCGGGTGCGCCCCGCGTCAGCGGGGATGAGCCCGCCACGCACGTCGTACCCTCACACTCACGAGTGTGCGCCCCGCGTCAGCGGGGATGAGCCGGCGCTCCGTGTTGTCGGCGGCCTTGATGCGCGGTGCGCCCCGCGTCAGCGGGGATGAGCCCCGCACTAGACGATTGGACCCGGCCATGAGCACGTGCGCCCCGCGTCAGCGGGGATGAGCCCTCATCGACGGTCACCTTGACGTAGTCGCCGTGGTGCGCACGTAGTCGCCGTGGTGCGCCCCGCGTCAGCGGGGATGAGCCCGGCTTGGCCAGCATTCCGAGCACCGACGTGACGTGCGCCCCGCGTCAGCGGGGATGAGCCCCGCAGCACGAAATCCAGCTGCTCCCGCGTCAGGTGCGCCCCGCGTCAGCGGGGATGAGCCGTCATCGTGGTCGTTCGCCTGCTCGGCAAACGCGTGCGCCCCGCGTCAGCGGGGATGAGCCGCTGAGGTCGGCGAGGGGCAGCAGCACGTCCTTGTGCGCCCCGCGTCAGCGGGGATGAGCCCGCCGATGAGCGACCAACCCGAATGGTCCGTGCGTGCGCCCCGCGTCAGCGGGGATGAGCCCGCCACGCACGTCGTACCCTCACACTCACGAGTGTGCGCCCCGCGTCAGCGGGGATGAGCCCAGCAGCATGTGGCCGATGCCCTCAGCGTGCGCGGTGCGCCCCGCGTCAGCGGGGATGAGCCCGCGGGAAGCATGCGCTCCTCGTAGCGCTTTCGGTGCGCCCCGCGTCAGCGGGGATGAGCCGGTTCAGCTGGAGCTGGATCACGACGGCCTTGGGTGCGCCCCGCGTCAGCGGGGATGAGCCGTCAGCCCACTCATCATCATCCTCGTCGGTCTCGTGCGCCCCGCGTCAGCGGGGATGAGCCTGAGACCGGTCGCGAGCTGACGATCGGCTGGATGTGCGCCCCGCGTCAGCGGGGATGAGCCCTAGTTTCCCAGCCCGGTCTCAGCGGCGATAGTGTGCGCCCCGCGTCAGCGGGGATGAGCCGGTACTGGTGGGCGCTATCCGCGTGGTTATTGCGTGCGCCCCGCGTCAGCGGGGATGAGCCCCGCGCCACCCGCTTCGGCTTCTTGCCCTCAGCGTGCGCCCCGCGTCAGCGGGGATGAGCCGATTGCCATTGACGTCGACGCTGCCGAGCTTGAGTGCGCCCCGCGTCAGCGGGGATGAGCCCAAGCAGCAGGGGGACGAGCTGGTGAGTCTGCTGTGCGCCCCGCGTCAGCGGGGATGAGCCGTGCCGACCTCCCCCAGCGCCGGGCCAATAGCGGTGCGCCCCGCGTCAGCGGGGATGAGCCGAGGCCGCGTTTTTACATGTCGCCACTCCTGAAGTGCGCCCCGCGTCAGCGGGGATGAGCCCGGTTCCGCGCTCACGACGGCTGCGGCTGTGGCGTGCGCCCCGCGTCAGCGGGGATGAGCCCGGCGCTCACGACCATACGGTCCATAGTCACGGGTGCGCCCCGCGTCAGCGGGGATGAGCCCGAGGTTGACGCCATCCGCGACGCTGGAGGCATGTGCGCCCCGCGTCAGCGGGGATGAGCCCGTTCCCACAGTGTTAAGTACCGGACCCAGAACGTGCGCCCCGCGTCAGCGGGGATGAGCCCCCGGCTCTCGACGTGGGGGATACGGTCCTCATGTGCGCCCCGCGTCAGCGGGGATGAGCCCCCGTCCTCGCCATCCAGCAGGCCGACCGCAGTGTGCGCCCCGCGTCAGCGGGGATGAGCCTGGGACGACGACGCGCGCCCCTCCGGGCAGGTCGTGCGCCCCGCGTCAGCGGGGATGAGCCGACGCCGTCAGCCACAGTCGCAGACAGGTCCTCGTGCGCCCCGCGTCAGCGGGGATGAGCCCGCGATCCGGTAAGGAGTGGCCTCCCGGCTTGGGTGCGCCCCGCGTCAGCGGGGATGAGCCCGCCGTCGCCAAGACCGCACTCGCCCCAACCACGTGCGCCCCGCGTCAGCGGGGATGAGCCCGGGAAGGTTGGCCACGCCGCGCCGTTATCCTGCGTGCGCCCCGCGTCAGCGGGGATGAGCCTCCGATTGTCCCGCTGTCGGCACCGCACCGGTCGTGCGCCCCGCGTCAGCGGGGATGAGCCTAAAACGGCGTTACTGGCCCTGTTATTAACTGTGTGCGCCCCGCGTCAGCGGGGATGAGCCGCTGCTGCCTTTGGTCCGGGCCTGGCGCAAGGCGTGCGCCCCGCGTCAGCGGGGATGAGCCGTTCATCATCGGCGCGATCACCTCGACCAACGCGTGCGCCCCGCGTCAGCGGGGATGAGCCTCCGCGATCACCCCGTTCTTGCCCGGCCTCAGTGTGCGCCCCGCGTCAGCGGGGATGAGCCCCGAACCATAGCTACCGCTACCGGGTCCAGGGCGTGCGCCCCGCGTCAGCGGGGATGAGCCCCTGGTGTGCTGGAGACGATCCACGTGCACGACGTGCGCCCCGCGTCAGCGGGGATGAGCCCGCCTTGTTCTTCGCCAACCGGGAGGTGACGAAGTGCGCCCCGCGTCAGCGGGGATGAGCCCCTGGTGTGCTGGAGACGATCCACGTGCACGACGTGCGCCCCGCGTCAGCGGGGATGAGCCCGCCCAGGTCCCGGGTGCCTGACCTTCGGGAGCGTGCGCCCCGCGTCAGCGGGGATGAGCCGCCGCTGGGCGAGGACGAGGTGTACTCGGGCTGGTGCGCCCCGCGTCAGCGGGGATGAGCCCATGTGCGCTGCCATGTGTTTTCCTTTCAGGTCCGTGCGCCCCGCGTCAGCGGGGATGAGCCTCCGGTGCCGCAGCGTGGGCAGGTGCGGCTGGCGTGCGCCCCGCGTCAGCGGGGATGAGCCCCAGGATGCTTCACCCGGCGCACCGCAGCGATCAGTGCGCCCCGCGTCAGCGGGGATGAGCCGTCCAGGCTCGTGAGCTTCTCGGCCTGGGCACGGTGCGCCCCGCGTCAGCGGGGATGAGCCCAGTTTTCACCCGCTCGGGTCGGGGACCCATGAGTGCGCCCCGCGTCAGCGGGGATGAGCCGGCGCCGCATCTGCGCCCTGGTCTTGTCCAGCTGTGCGCCCCGCGTCAGCGGGGATGAGCCCATAGCGCCCGCCGAGATTCGACCAATCCATGTGTGCGCCCCGCGTCAGCGGGGATGAGCCCGATGCGGGTGACCCGGTTTCGGTGGACGTGGAGTGCGCCCCGCGTCAGCGGGGATGAGCCGTGTCCGATACGTGCGCCGGATTGATCGAGCAGGTGCGCCCCGCGTCAGCGGGGATGAGCCCTGGTGGGTCGAGCCGGGGTTGTCGACACCCGTGTGCGCCCCGCGTCAGCGGGGATGAGCCCCGGAGCCGGAGCCCGAACCGCCTACCCCCACAGTGCGCCCCGCGTCAGCGGGGATGAGCCGGGCCGACACACGCTTGGCCTCCTCGCCCGAAAGTGCGCCCCGCGTCAGCGGGGATGAGCCGCACTGGCCATCTGCTGTGCGTTGAGTCCCATCGTGCGCCCCGCGTCAGCGGGGATGAGCCCAGGTCCGCTGACAACGTGGTGAAGGATGGCGAGTGCGCCCCGCGTCAGCGGGGATGAGCCGCGGTGTCACCCACGGCCTTTCGTGCGGCCAGCGTGCGCCCCGCGTCAGCGGGGATGAGCCGCCCGTGGTGGCGCCGGCCAGCGACCCGCGTGAGTGCGCCCCGCGTCAGCGGGGATGAGCCGTGCTCGTTGGGCCCGGCCAGCAGCGCCACGGCGTGCGCCCCGCGTCAGCGGGGATGAGCCGCTTGTGGCCGACGTGCGGGACCCCGAGAGCCCGTGCGCCCCGCGTCAGCGGGGATGAGCCGCCGAGATGGACTGTGACAGTTCGAGAATAGACGTGCGCCCCGCGTCAGCGGGGATGAGCCGCGACGCAACAGGCGGAGGTAGAGCAGTCATCGGTGCGCCCCGCGTCAGCGGGGATGAGCCCCAGCGCCTTGCCCTGGGGAGAATCGATGGGAGGTGCGCCCCGCGTCAGCGGGGATGAGCCGGGGTAAAACGTCTTGGGGGAGAGGGAAGGCATGTGCGCCCCGCGTCAGCGGGGATGAGCCGTCGAACGAGACCTGCTTCAGGGCTTTGAGCCAGTGCGCCCCGCGTCAGCGGGGATGAGCCCTACGATCGCCTCGTCCGAGAAGCCCTGACACAGTGCGCCCCGCGTCAGCGGGGATGAGCCGAAGACGCCCGACCCGGAGGGCGACGCGGCCCGGTGCGCCCCGCGTCAGCGGGGATGAGCCGGCATTGGTGCTCGTAGCAGCCGGTTTCCGGGTGTGCGCCCCGCGTCAGCGGGGATGAGCCGCCATGCGGTGGGTGAACAACACGTTCATCGGGGTGCGCCCCGCGTCAGCGGGGATGAGCCTCGATGGGAGAGAACGTGTCCCAACGCACGAGCGTGCGCCCCGCGTCAGCGGGGATGAGCCGATCAATCTCTCGGCCCAGCCCGGCCACATGCAGTGCGCCCCGCGTCAGCGGGGATGAGCCGTTCTCCGGGACTTTCAAGACGCTCTGGTCGCTGTGCGCCCCGCGTCAGCGGGGATGAGCCCGCACCCACCACGCCGGGCACGGCGAACGGGTCGTGCGCCCCGCGTCAGCGGGGATGAGCCGGGTCAGCTTGTCGGCTTCTTGGACCTCGCCAAGTGCGCCCCGCGTCAGCGGGGATGAGCCCGGTTTTCGCGGCCGGTACTCGCTGACCCCGACGTGCGCCCCGCGTCAGCGGGGATGAGCCCGGGCCGTGCCCCTGTCTACCGATGAACATTAAGTGCGCCCCGCGTCAGCGGGGATGAGCCCGTAGGGCGTGCGCCCTCCGCCGTTGCGGCAGAGGTGCGCCCCGCGTCAGCGGGGATGAGCCCCTTCCCCAGATGAGCATCCGGACCCAGCGCCTGTGCGCCCCGCGTCAGCGGGGATGAGCCGCTCACCCGTCAGTGCGCCGAACACATCGGCGGGTGCGCCCCGCGTCAGCGGGGATGAGCCGCGGCGCTCCTCGCTGCGTGCGTCGGTGGAGTCGTGCGCCCCGCGTCAGCGGGGATGAGCCCTGATCGCTGGTGCTCGCGAAGTCTCCCTCCGCGTGCGCCCCGCGTCAGCGGGGATGAGCCCACGTGCCACGGCCGACAGGTGGATCAGCCGCGGTGCGCCCCGCGTCAGCGGGGATGAGCCCGTGGTCCTGCCCATGATGCAGTTGTTCCCAGGGTGCGCCCCGCGTCAGCGGGGATGAGCCGCGTTGCCATGGCCAGCTCATCGCCGGCGGTGAGTGCGCCCCGCGTCAGCGGGGATGAGCCCCCACCGACGACCCGACCGAAGGAGCATACGTCGTGCGCCCCGCGTCAGCGGGGATGAGCCCAGGTGGATGTCGCCATCGACGACGGCTGTGTGGTGCGCCCCGCGTCAGCGGGGATGAGCCGTTCCACGACTTTCGGGTCCAACCCGACAATACGTGCGCCCCGCGTCAGCGGGGATGAGCCTGCGCGCCGCAGTCGCCCAGTAACCACGAAACGGTGCGCCCCGCGTCAGCGGGGATGAGCCTCACCACGTCGTCCGGCGCCTCATACGTCACAGGTGCGCCCCGCGTCAGCGGGGATGAGCCCCTGGCGTACGACGCGCAAGCGGCGTCGGTCGGGTGCGCCCCGCGTCAGCGGGGATGAGCCTCGCCACCGACTGCTCATCGGCGACGACACCGTGTGCGCCCCGCGTCAGCGGGGATGAGCCCTTCGCCCCGGCCGCGTCGCCGTCGCCTGCGGCGTGCGCCCCGCGTCAGCGGGGATGAGCCCGGCACTGCGGCCCAGCCGGTTTCGGCTGTACAGTGCGCCCCGCGTCAGCGGGGATGAGCCCTCATGCACGGAGCCGCGTGGGACACCCTCACCGTGCGCCCCGCGTCAGCGGGGATGAGCCCTCGCGACCGTAGCCAGCCCGATCCGACAGGAGGTGCGCCCCGCGTCAGCGGGGATGAGCCCACGGCACCCGCCCAGCGCCAGGATTGGTACATGTGCGCCCCGCGTCAGCGGGGATGAGCCGCGCGCGTACGTCAATCCTGACAGCTTGAAGTAGTGCGCCCCGCGTCAGCGGGGATGAGCCCGCCAGCGCAGCCATCACCGGGCTCTTCCCCCAGTGCGCCCCGCGTCAGCGGGGATGAGCCCGCTCACCGCGTGGCTCAGCTACGCGGCGCGCTGTGCGCCCCGCGTCAGCGGGGATGAGCCCACGATAGAGAGTGATCGGCAAGTCAACGCGTAGTGCGCCCCGCGTCAGCGGGGATGAGCCCTGAGTTGCGTGGGCTCTTGCTTGGACTCTTGCGTGCGCCCCGCGTCAGCGGGGATGAGCCCTTCTTCATTCTTGAGTGGGCAAGCGAGTTCATGTGCGCCCCGCGTCAGCGGGGATGAGCCGGGACCTCTCTACACATTTCATGAACATACTCCGTGCGCCCCGCGTCAGCGGGGATGAGCCGCCCTTGACGAGCTTCCAACCGCGCCGGAGTCCGTGCGCCCCGCGTCAGCGGGGATGGCCTCACTTTCGCAAGACACCAAAACACGCCACTAGTGTCGCGTGTCGTTAGTTGCTTTATGGTTGGTGGTTCGGAAGAATGTGTTTATGGCGAATTATCCGGCCCCAGCATTGACACTCCGGGAAGGCG
>PDWI01002747.1_pt1 | contig 25984 bp, 20 predicted proteins | sample 1430891 | NCBI WGS metagenome assembly PDWI01 (sample SAMN01162508, study PRJNA174530) | Oral metagenome, whole genome shotgun sequencing project. | biome: Marine environment; feature: Marine mammal; material: Swab sample of the gingival sulcus; isolation source: swab sample of gingival sulcus...
GTATATCTATGCTATCACCTTTATTATAGACTTTCTTGGTAAGAACTTTTATTATTTCCTTTTCATCGGTAGCTTTATTGCTTTTCTCAAGTGATTTCTTTATATTGTTAAAAATAGCTTTGGCTATCCTTTGTTTTTTTTCTTGCGTATCAGTAGAGTTTCCATTGTGTTTAAATGAATAAGGAGTGGTTTCTTTTACCGTTTCCGTACCAATGATTTCCTTTTTTGCAAAATACGCTTTATTTACCTTCTGTATCCTTATGTTGAGCTTATTGCTTGGTTTTGCCACTAACTTTCCCATAACTATTCTTCTTTTAAAGCTTCTCGTTCGCCATCTTGTTGAACTATCACTCTCAGTTTTATTTTATGTACATTGGTTGTTATCTTAAAATCCTTTATAATATCGTTTTCTATCACCTTGTCGTTGTATATAAAATCTTTGCTGTGATTACTTAGGTCTATATCTATGGTTTTTCCTATTGCATTTTGGGTTTCTACAACCACATACACTTTTTCTCCTGTTCTGGGTTCGGCTTGTTTATTTCCTTCCAAGTCTGTATAATAACAATCTACTATCTTCGGCGTTTTATCCTCTTCTTTATGTATGGGCATTAGCTCTTCGGGCGGAGTCCAACTTTCGTTCCATTGTTTAAGCCAAGGATTCGGGTCTTTGGTTTTATAATACTGTATGGCGGCAGACAGCACAATATAATTTTTCATTCCTCGCAAGTGATGAAAGGTTTCCCGGTAAAGAATAGGAACACAATCTTCAAAACGGTATTTAAAAAGTATGCGACCGTCGTAATCGCCTTCGTAAAAGACAACTTCGCCTTTTTTAAGTTTATACATGCAATTAGGGAAATTTAAACCCTCAATATCGGTTCTGTTGGCAAACATCCAGTTTGCCAGAAAATAATCTTCGTCGCCTCGCGGAGTAAATTCCAAGTGAATGTAACCACCCTCTAACTCGGCACAGGGTTTGCCTGTTGACAGGTTTGTTTGCTGCCGATATTCTAAACGAGCATAGTCTATTTCTCTTTCTTCGTTATCGTAAAATAATTTAACCTTGTACATAACTGTCTGTTATTTTTCAAGTAATATAATTTGAGTGCAGGCTTAATCAAACACCGACCAAATATTTTTTTTGCCGTGGTTGGTAAAAGAACTTTTTTCTTCACTTACCACAATGTTTTCTTTTGTTTGTCCTATATATTCTAATTCGCTTATTTTTTTAAATAAACGTTCGGTTAATGATATTAAACGTTCTATTTTGTCAACAGAAGCTTTTATGTTAGTGTGTTCGTACTGTAATGTTAACATGTCGTTAATGGAATGAATAAACTGTGAGGGTTTAATATCTGTCCAGTCGTAATAGTATTGTAATAACATTTCTTTGTCTTTCTCGTCCATAATATTTAACGAAGCTGAAAACATATTGGCTAAAACAGCTATTTTTTCGGTTAAAAAAATGGGCGATTGTTCCGCTACAATTTGTGCTAAATAAAAAATATGATTACTGTAAAAATTAATAATATCATTACATAATGTAAATGTATTTTCAGAAAGATGATTTACCCGCCCGTTATTTTTGTTGCGTTTATAAATAAGAATGGCGTAATTGCGTGAGCGTATTAACGATTGTACCAATTGGTCGTTAAAATTATTAAGTTCATGATGAAATTTTATTTTTTTCACCGGAGGAATGAAATTGTCATTCAGTTTAATGGTTTTGTTTTCGATAAACAATTCTCCGACAATAAGATGATTTTCCTGTATGAAATTTTCATTCACGTTATCTTTTGATACAATATGTAATTGTATTTCGGGAAGTGCATAGGGATGATGCAAAGGAACAGCATCGGGGTCGGGTATTCCCACAGGAATTAACTTAAACGGATTAATTGACAAAACAACCAGCATTTGTTTTTCGGTACTGCCAAATTCATCAAGGTTAATATATGCCTTAGGCGTATAGCTGTCTCCGTACAATCCTTTATGGTAAAACAATCGATATCCGTTTAAGGTTACGGCATTACACGATTTTAGCTGTACGGCAATATTGCTGCTATTGTTACTTACCACTTCCAGGTTAACAGCTTCAACTTTATCATCAATTTTATCTAACAATCCAAAATTATAATTATGCTGATGTAGTGTGCTATACTCCTTAATGGTTTCTATGGTATTATTATACTGTTCAAAAAAACGTTTTGCTGTTAACTTTTCTCCGTCTGTCCAATTTACTGGAAAATGTTCTATTTTATTCATTGCTGTTAGTTATGTTTTCTTTTAATCTTGTGCGTCTTACGTATATTACTTGATTTTTTCTGATGTTGTTTTCTTCACTGTCTTTGTTCGGGTCTAAAACTCGAACAAATAAGGGTAAATTAAACCATTTTCCGGTATAAAAAATCCAGCCTATGGATTCTCCGTCAATTTCTTTCTCAATGGTGTTTTGAGGAAATCGTATGTTTTGGTCCTCTACTAAACGGTTAAACCACATGCCTAACGATACTTTCGCCGGTAGTTTTACCGATAAAGAAGTGTAATCGCTGTCTTGCGGTTTCCTTTTTATTTTTACGACAACCTGCATCAATTTAAAAGTGTCAATTGTTTCCCAATATTCTCTGTTGATAGTTTTATTGCCTATTTCCCAAGTATTATAAAAAGCAGGAGATATTTTTAAGAAATATTCTCGGGAATAACCAAATAATATAGGTATGAAAAACCAAAAAACATTGGTCATAGCCCAAGCGGCATAAGGCAGTTTGCTTATCCGTTCAAAAATAAGAAAATATATCCACATTGATAATAATGCGACTATTAAAAATATAAGAAGTTCTAATGGCTTTTTCCCATTAGTTCCCAACGATTTAAATAGTTTGGTTTTAGAAAATTGAAAAAGAAGAACTCCTAAAAACAGATAAGATAATATGGTTAAAATAAGTCCTCCCCACACAAATTCGTTACGTAACAATCCGAATAAACTGGGTGTAATAAAAATTAAAGAGGTTAACAAAACAAAAACAATAACTCTTTTAAGCCGTAACTGTTTTTTTATTTTTCCAACACTGTTAATAACAAATAACATTATTATTACCAGTATTGGTAATAATAGATATCTAAAAAAGAATGCTATTAATGTTTTCATTATATATTTTTTATTAAATTTAATTTTACAATATTCCCAAAGATGCAAATTTCTTTATTGATTTACAAAATAAAATCTATGCTTTCTTTGCGTAACAAAACATTTGTACTTTTAGGTGTCTTTATGTTGAATTCATTACCCCTTTATTATTTTAGGGCGTTTTCTTTGTGTAAATAAGTATTGTATCCTAAATAATTATTTCCCAAAACTGAATTATCGGCACCTTCTACATAATACTGTACATAAATGTCGCGACTTGACAAAATAAAGAATCCTAGAATTGTTTTTATGGTATTTATCTGTTTTTTTAATTTTTCAAACACGTCTATATCTTCTTGCAATAAAATCGTAACTTCTATATCATCAATTTCGCTTCTTATATCACCTCCGCATCCTGAGTTAATACTTAAAATAGCATTTCCTAATGTTTTATACGGTGTGTTTTTTAATATTTTAGGTATATACTTTATTTTTGATTTTGTTCCCAATACAATATTTAGCAAATTTTCTAATCCTGGCAGATTTTCTTTTAATTTTTCCGATTTGCATAAATTTAAAAACAACTTATAAATTGCTTGTTTAGAAATATCCAACTTTACATTCAATAAAGCTTGTGCAATTTTAAAGAAATTCTCATTCGCACTTTTATCGGTAAGAAAATTAAGATGTCTGTTATTTATTTTTACTTTTTCTTTGAACAGTGCTGTGTCGAAAGGGACAAAAAAATCAATATTTTCTTTTTCTCTTCTTCTGTTTTCTCTAACAGCTTCAACAACTTCTCTATTGCTCATACCCGGTTTCCTTATTACCAAAGGATGGAATAAAACTTCCGGTAGTTCATGGTATATGCTGTTTCGACCTACGTGAAGCACTAAATATTCTTTGTAAATATCGCCCACAACTCTATGTGTGTAGGTTACATCTAAAACATCTTTAGACATAGCTCTACTGTTCATGCCATGACTCTGCAATAGAAAATTTTCATCCAAATCGGACTGCAAAATGAATTTTAATTCTTCAAAAAAAACTTCGGCAGTAAAGTTGGTTGCTGAGCTGTGCTTTATTTTCTCTATTTCTGTTTTTTCTTCTAACATTTTTCCCAAACTAAATTTTGGTCTTTATAATTTAATAGTACTGTATCTCCATTTTTTATATCCTCACTTACAATAAGCCTAGAAACTACTTTTTTTATGTAGGTTCTTATTACTCCGGCAATGGGTCTTGCCCCGTATTTTTTTGAATAACCTTTTTGTGCAAGATATAGCAGTGCTTCATCGGCAATATTCAAAGTAATATTTTTTTGATTGAACAGCTGCTGTTGTAATCTGCTGAAATGCAATTTGAAAATTTCCATCGCAATTTGTTCGGTTATAGGAGCAAAAGATACTACCTCGGTTAAACGTCCTAAAAATTCAGGTCGAAAATATTGGGTCATTACCTCAATTAACTCATTAGATGTCGGTATTTTCCCTTTTTCAAACTCTTCGGCAATCCATTGGCTGCCAATATTCGAAGTGAAAATAATTATAGAATTAGAGAAATCGCCCTCTCGTCCCAATTTATCGTGGATTTTACCTTCGTCCATTATTTGCAGAAACACATCATACACCGAACTGTGTGCTTTTTCTATTTCATCGAACAGCACAACCGAATAGGGTTTTTGACGTATTTTGTTTACCAACATTCCTCCTTCTTCATATCCTACATATCCGGGAGGGGCACCGTAAAGCAGTGCCGCCGAATGCTCTTCTTTAAATTCAGACATGTCAAAACGAATCATTGCATTTTCATCGTCGAACAACAATTCGGCAAGCGATTTTGTTAATTCGGTTTTACCCGTACCGGTAGGTCCTAAGAAGAAAAACGAACCAATGGGTTGTTTGGGGTTGCTTAATCCACTTCGAGATTCAATAATAGCATCCGATAATGTTCTTATGGCATTGTTTTGTCCTTTTACACGCTCCTGTAATTTTTGCTCAATACTCAACAAACGTTCTTTTTCTTCGGACTGAATTTTACCAATAGGAATACCTGTTATTTCGGCAACAACCGATTCAATCTCGTTAGTTGTTAGCTCTGTAATAGGATTAGAACCAAGTTGTATTAATTCTGAAATCATTGTTTTTAATACCGATAATAATTGTTCGGTAGTGTCGTCATCTTTAATAGAATAGTTTTCGGTTAATTTAGAGGTTAAAACAACACTTATTTTTCTTAATATCAAGTTAAATAGCAATTTTAACTCACTAATATCTTGTGTTTCTTCTTTTTCAATCCGTACCAAAGATTCTTGTATCTTTTTAATTTCGTATAGAGCGTTACTATTGCTCAATTTTATAGCAGCAATAGTTCTGTCCAGCAAATCGATACAGCCATAAGGCATTTTGCTTTCTTTAAAATATCTTTGCGATAAGTGTATTATTTCGGGTAATACATTATCGGCTATTTTAATGGTGTGGTATTTTTCTAATTTAACTTTGTGTCTTTCTAAACATTTTATCAATGTAAAATATTCTAATTCTTCAATAAAAACGACTTCGATTTTATTCTTTATAGGATGTTTTTCTATCAATTTCCGATAGGCATCTGAAGTAATGGATAATACCAGATTGATAACTCCGTCGTTGAGTTGAGCATTTAGGATATTGGTAATTAAATTTGATTTTACTCCCGCACTTTCCAACAATATGTGTAAATCATCTATCACCAATACACACTGATTGCTTAAACTGTTTAACTTTTCAAAAACATCAACAATTTTCTTTGATATTTCGTTTTCAGAAGTGCTGCTTGCCAATAGTTTCGGTATATTTAAGCCTGTAACAACCGTATTTTGCAGTAAATCATCTTCATTGGTGCTTAATTCTTTTATAAAAGCATTTATCAGAGCTGTTTTTCCCACTCCCGAATCACCAACCAAAAGTGTTGCTTTGTTTTCGGAACGCTGAAGATTTTCAAGCATCGACCTTACCTCTTTTTCCCGTCCCAATACCAAAGAGCCGTTTTCAATATTTTTTTTACTCTTCATGTTCACGGCAAACAAAGAACTCGTTAAAAACTCTTGCTCTTCTGCAGTAGCAGAGGTTATAGATAGAGATTGTTTTGCGTTAAAATGATTCAGTACATCATCTTCGCTTATGTCTAATGAGGTTATTTGATGTTCTGAGTAAACAACTCCATGTCGAATAACTGCGGTAAACACACAAAGAGCATCAATATAATCGGTTCCTAGTTTTATTTTAGAGCGTTCCGCCTCTTCCAGTACTTTTACTACATCAGCGTCTTCTTGAGCTTCTCCCTCGAATTTTTCTTCTGATGAGTATTTTTCTTTTTGTACCTCGAACCACTCGTAAATATAATCTACATCTTTCCCGATACCGGAAATAATCTCTCTTAAACCGGTTGGCTCGTTAAGAATAGCAATCATTAAATGTGGTACTCCATACGAACCATACTGTTCGTAAGCTGCCATTGTTTTTGCTATTTTTACAGCGGAAATTAAACTGGGACTGTAATTTAGATTATTCATGGTTAAATATTATTTTATAGGGTGTTCTTATCATTGATTTTTTTTCCAATTCTTGTTCTAAAAAGAAAGCATACTTATCTAAATCTTTTTTCTCTAAGAAAGCATGTTTTAATGTAATGTGTACTTCTGTTGTTCGAATGATTCCTTTGTTTTTGTCCGGAGAAATATCAACCCCCGACTTTATCTCTATACTTTGGGTGTGTTTACCTATTTGATGTTCAACAAAGCTTTTTATATCTTCTGAAGACACAATTCTTTCACGGGCAAGTAGTCCATACCTTAAACTATTAATTAACTGTTGTTCTTCTTTGCGAACAGTTCCGAGTGTGATTGTTGATTTCAATGATAAATTGCTGTATTTTTTGATTTCGTATTCGTGTATCATTGCTCTTTCATCAAAACCGTTTGCCGCATCTCCATTTGTTACATAATATTCTATTTCGTAATGACTTGCTCTCCTGTCGGGATTGGTTAATAAAAAAGTTCTTTCCTTTTCTGCAATACTTTTGTCAGTTCTTTGTCTTACTCTTTCTTCCAATGTTTCAAGTTTTTGTAACAACTCTTTAAGTCCTATGCCAAAACTTTCGGGATGAATCGACGCAAAAGCATTCCCTTCTTCTCTTACCAACTGTGATAATTTATTTATTATACTTTTGGCACTTCTAATATCAAAGCGTTCTAAATTGCCAAAATAAATACTGTAGGTGTTTGGAGATTCATTATGATTCTCATCTAATACATTTTCGTAAGCATTGCCGATATTATCGCTAATATTCTTGACATTTAAAAAGAAATTGTTGTTGGGACTTGGGAGTGAGACAATTCGTCCATTCATTTTAAAGTGGTGTTGTTTGTATTTTAACTGTCTGTTTACAATAGGAAAAGTGTTGAACAACACTTCTAAATCATTGAGATGCTCCCTGTTAAATATAGGAGGAAATACCAATTTAAGCCAAAACATTTTTTCGTCTTCTATGTCTCCTATGTCTATGGATTTATAATCTGAAAATGTTTCCGTGATTGTTTTTTGCTCTTTTTCTACACCTTTTATGTTTAGTTCAAAAAAAATATCCTTATAAAACGAAACGATGTCATTTATGTAGTGATTTTTCTCACTTTTTTCTATGTGAAAAGACATGGGAGCTATGGGAATAGAGCTACCGTTGTTATTAAAAACTTTTAATAATTTTAAAAAAGGAAGCATGTCCGAGTGATACGGACGAATACATAATGAAAGAGATTCTGTTTGTTGTAAAAGATTTTCATTGACAGAAAAGCCAATATAATAGGTGCAATCAGGAATCTTTTCTTTGCCAAGAAAGTTAGATACATATAACCTGTCATTTTCTTCAAAAAAATCAATTCGGTTATCAAATGCCAAACATTTTATTGACATGTTTAGTAATTGATGATGTGCGATACTCGTAAAAAATACCGGAAATTCAATATCTCCAAATATTTTTTTTTCTGTAAAAAAATGATCGGCAGGGTTTAATTCCACGCTTTCTTCCTGATTGGGATTTGCCATTAATAAACCATGAGCAGGCATTGGCAGAGACCATTTATTACTTACCAATATTCTTGCCAAGCGATGCAAAAGTTGAGAGTCAGAGACCTGAAGTTCTTGATGCAATTTTGCCGTTTCATAAGCAAACACATCTAACAGCAAATCAATAACAGGATCTAAACGCAAGGAATCTTTAATACCCCAAAGCTCCATAGAGCGATTTAGCATTCTTTTTTTTATCTCTAAATATTTTGAGTCTCTCATTTATTGTTCTTAATTACTGTGATAGTGGACTTATATATACTAATATTCCAAAGTTAAAAGGAATATTATTATCCACCATTATCCCATTAACATTTATTTGAGCTTTACGTCTTATATGTGTGTCTTTACTGTCAATGCTGTCGTCAATTTCTGATAATTGTACATGTACATCAATATTTTTTAATCTTTTTTCGTATTTTGTAATAGATGCAATTAAAGACTCTTTAACTTTTTCTTCCCAATCGCCGATTTTAACCAATTGATTAAATTCCAAATCCCAAATAACAGAACCAAAATCATCTCTCACAACCACTTCTCCGTAATGAGACGTGATTAATACCATTAAAAATTGTGCAATAGACTCTTCTTTTGAACATCTTTTAATGTGTTGTTTTTTAAGAGATTTGCTGAAATCTATTGGTAGTTCAATATACTCCATGTTTTTTATAATAATTACCTTGGCTTGTTGCACTAAGGTTAATAAATGCAAAGATAAACTTTTTTATTCAACAATTATTTGTAATATTGCAATTAGTTTTTAAACGTAATTTTCAATTTTATAAGTTATGGCATTATATAATTATGGTATTGGTGGAAATGAAGTGAAAGTTGACGCCAATGAGTCGATTGCAGACATCCCTTCAAACAGAACATTATTAGTTCAAAAGTTAACAGACGAAGCTCCGGTTACTCCCGAAGCAGTACATAATCTGCAAACAGTAGAGCAAGTTTTTGAAAAATTCAAACCTTCGGTTACTCTTGAACATACTGATGAAAAGGGTGGAGAAGTTAAAGAAACTATGAGTTTTAAAAATTTAGGTGATTTTGACGTGAAAAAAATCAAAGAAAACAGTGATTTTCTTAGCAAATTAGATGTTGAAAAAGAACAAAATATGAAAATTTCACGTCAGCTATCCTCAAATAAAGCTCTTTTGAAAGCATTAGAGAATCCGGAAACAAGAAATGCTATTATAGAAGCATTAGAGGAATCAATAAAAGAAATAGAGGGAAACAAGTAATTTTTTTAATTTAGTTAATTATGACAACGCAAATACAGACTAAAACTAGTACTAAACAACACCAACAACAGTCAACAGGCAAATCCAGTGCTTTAGATCTTTTACAAGAATTCGGAGGATTTACTTTTTTAGAAAACATTATCGACGGTTATTCTAATTTAAACCCAAGCAGAAAAGCCCGACGCAACATTTTTCTTACCGACGAACAATGGGAAAATGAAAGAAAAATGTTAGCCAATAGGTTACAAGTATGGTTAGATTTATTGAAAAGTGGCGAAAATGTTGAAAAAATGCGAGACATCGCCAAAGAAAAAGCTCTTAATGTTGAAACTATTCTTAACAATAATTTAAAAAAAGCATTAGAAAGAATCAAAGCTCTAGAACAATCTTATAGGTCGGTAGCATTGTTTTATAAGAATACAGAAGCCGACAAGGTAAACAACGTTACCATATTAAATGCTGATATGAATCAGTTGAAAGATTTGGATAATACATTGTTTATAGACTTTGTTCGTGATGAATTAAAACAAAATTTTGATCGTTTAGATTTAAGAAAAAACTACTCGATACTTGTAGTCCCCGGATATTTGGGCTCAAATGCGGTATTAGAAAAATGGTCTAAAATAGCTTACGATAATAAAGCCGTGTTGATTACCGATTTTCAGGATTTAGATGCTCCCGATGATGTTATTGATCTTTTTTTCAATGCTAATCACACGGGAGGCGAAGTCTTTAAATCAAACACATTAATGACTTGTAACTGGTTGTTAGGTCGTAAAAAAGAAGATGTTGCAGGTGAAACAGAAGATTTGTTTGTGCCACCATCATCTGCTTTGGCGGGTAAAATATACAACACACTGATGTCGCAGGTAGTGGCAGGTAAAAAGTTTGGTGGTATTAATGAAGTGGAAAGCGTACGTTTTGACCTTAAAAAGAGCGAAATATCAGAATTGGAAAAAATGGGATTGGTTCCAATGGTAAACGAATACAGTAAAGTAATGGCTTTCTCTGCCAAAACCTTGTTTAATGGAGACAACTTAGGGCTTCAGACTTATTCTGTTGTACGTGTATTTGATTACATTACAAAAGTATTGTTTGATTTCTTAAACAGAAGAGCTTTTGAAAATTGGACAACACGTACCGAAGCCGATTTGCGTAGCCAAATTGTGAAATTTTTAGATGACATACAAGGACCAAGCAAATTAATAGAGAAATTTAAAGTAATGAAAATAGAACAAGACCCGAAACAAAAAGATAGGGTACTTCTTGATATTCACATTACTCCTTATTTTCCTGCCAAAAGTTTTGTAATACAGTTAGACGGACACAAAGGCGATGGTCCGGAAGAAGCTGTTTGGCACAGTGAATACAATCAGGAGTAATATACTCCATTTTATTTTGGCGATGAGGTTAGTGCAAAGTTTACCATGCACTTCCTTGTTGCTTGCTTTCAGGTAAATAAAAACATGTAGAATCGTGATGTATTTTTTCTGTTTTTGTCGGTTTTGACCTTAATGCCTAGGTGCAGTAGGTTCTATATGGTTCTATTCTGTTGGAAATTTCGATGTTCCTTTTGGAGTATTTACCAAACATAGTTAAAACAATAAAAATATGATAGAAGAGAATCTCTATATTATTAGAAAAGGAGATACGTTTTGGGGATTGGAAAATGAATGGGGTTTACCTCATGGTATTTTACAAACATTAAATCCTAATGTAGACCCGAGAAGATTACAAATAGGGCAACAAATAGAAATAGTAATGCCTACACTTGTTTATCTTATAGCAGAAAAGATACCAGAGCCTCAATATACGCCTTATGAACAAATGTATATAACCCAAAGTACATTTGAATCTTATATAGACTCTTTATCTCAAAATAGTTATTTTTCTCCCGATAACTATACTTATCAGGAACCAAAAACTTTAGAAAAAGAGCAAAATCATAAAATAGAGGAAACTATCCGATGCTTAGGTATTGGAAAAGAAATTTTAAGTTTAGAAAATATTAGAAGAACAAAGCTGTTAACTTCTAATGAATTGTGGCACTTGCAGAAAAATGGTGTTATAACACATCCTTGGAAACAAATGAGCAATGGGGCATCTCATTGGAAAAATAATCTGGTACAGAATCATCGACTTGCTTCTCAAACAGCTTTAAAGAGCAGAGCAATTGCCGGTTCTGTTTTAAGAAAAGCCGGTCCTGCATTACTAATTGCTGATATTGGCTTGTCAGGAGAGGTTAAGCCTTCTCATGTTGTAACAGCAGTTCTTATTGGTGCTTCAAGTACCGGTATAGGTGCTATTTTTGCAGGCATTTATTTTATTGCAGATATTGGAACTGGTGTTGTAACAGGACGCTCTATAAGCGATAGGTTGGACGGTTGGGCAGAAGATAATTTAGGGAAACTGGAATTGTATGAAGGTGTGTATTAATAAAATGAAGAAAATACTAAAAAAGTATTTTGTTATTTTATACGCCAGTTATTATTTTTGGAGTTCTCCGGGAAAAGCATATAATATTACCAAAGATACTGTTGTAGGGCATATTGTTGGATTAATAATATCTGTTTTTTTGATTATAATCTCTTTCTTACACAGAATAAATTTGATTAAGTTTGCCTTGAATTTAAAAGAGTATCGAATATTGATACTTTCTATATTGGGGTTTGTGATTTTTTTATTTATAATTATCCCTATAGATAAATATATAAAAAAAAATATAACAATAGAAGAGGTTGAGAACGAATTAAAAAAAAATAAATTCACAAAAAGTAATACATTCAAATATTTTTTATGGTCTATTTTTGCCCTTGTGTTTTGGGTATTGTTTTTATTCTTATTTATCAAATTTATATTGTATCCTATCGTTGATTTCTTTTTTTAATTTTTTATGTTTTAATTTTTGTTGATAATGTATTTATTAGCTAAAAGAGTTAGTAATGAGGGTTGTGTGTTGTGTTGTGTTGTGTTGTTTTTGAAGAGAAACAAAAATATCTTTACAAAGAAGTAAAATAAAATATGGGGATAAATTCTTAAGTCAAAGGACAATATCTTACTTCTACAATAATTGTTCTTTAGGAATGTAATACAGTTTTTTGTTATTAACATCGGAAACAACCCGTAATTTATCATTAAGAAATAGATTTTCCAACATGTTTACTTTTAGAACAGCATCTTTATAATGTCTTTCAAAGCTGGGCATCTCTCGATTAAATGTATTTGCAATAGACATTTTATTAAAAAAAGAATCGGAAACTACAACATTTGTGTTGTAGTAGAATAAACTTGCAATAGAGCTTCTCCGACTTAATACACGATGTCCGAACCTTTTATTTACAGATCTCTTTTGACGCCTATATAATTTTTTAACATAACATTTGTCTTTGAAGCTCATTTTCTTTTTAAACAAAGGTAATAATGCTCTGTAATGCTCAATTAGAGCCATTAGCTCCTCTTTCTCCAATAGATACCCTGACTCAAATTCGTTCAATAAAGAATCCGGTACTTTTGCATGTAAAAAATATACTTCGTTAGGAGATATTTGATCAATGTTTGAGATGTCATTAGGCATAGAGTCTTTTAACGATACCGTTTTTAAAATGGAATTGGGTTTGCTTCTTAGAATGCCTAGTTTAACCCTATATTCATTTAATGATGTTATTAATTTGTCATTGGTTTTAATTATATTGTTCATCAATGAGTCTAAGGATTGGTCGATGGAAATTGAGGATAATTCCGTTCCTACTTTGGGGAATAAAACACCACCATTATACAAACTTTTGTCAGGGGCATCGTATAAATAAACATTATCCACACTTTCTTCGTCTAATGCTTTTAAACGGTTTACAAGAGGCACCAATTTGTTATCGGCAATATAGTTCTTAATTTTTTGACTATAAATAATACTGGCTTCATCAGATAATTCTTTTGCTCTCAGTATAAATGATTGATACGATTGATTGGCTTTATTTTCTACTTGAACAAATAATAATTTAGAGGAATGTTGTTCCATTTTGTCCAAAAGTTCTTCATCAATAAAAGATAATGATTCATTATCACCAAAAATAATAAAAATATTATTTTGAAAATGCATTGATTTATCTTGGTTTGCATTTATAGATTGATAGATTAAATCTTTAACATGCTCTTCTGTTTGGTAAGTATCTGCTGTTTTTTCTTCAATAATGTTAAAAGTATTGCTTAGCCATTCTGAAAAAGAGGTTGTAGGAGGCACATAATAATTCATGCCAAATCCCATGCCTATTGTTGAGAATTTGTAAGTGTAGTTTGAATATTTTAGAGCTAACAACCAAATGTTTTGTAAGGAATTTAATTTTGTTTGCAATAAAGGAAGGTTATCCATATTAAAAATAATATTGATATTTACATCCTTACTTTCGTTTATAATCCTGTCGATTTCTGTTGCCAATACATTTTCTCCATTTACATTCATTATCTTATTATTATAATAATCCCATACCCACACAGGAATACTAATGTCTTTATTTTGATGATTTTTGCTTTTCGAGAGGGGTGAAGTATATAAAAAATCCGAAACCACTTCTTTTTGATGTATAAGTAGGGTGTCGGGGTTATAAATGACTTCAATGTCGCGATTATTTATGTCGCATACATAATTATCGGCACCAATTGGAGTAATTAAGCTTGTTCGTATCCAGCCCGATTGTTGTGCTGTAGTATCTTTTAAATATGGAGATGTAGATACAAATACTGCATTCTCTTCACCATTGTATTTGTAAGGATATACTATTTGATTTAAAAATACTTTGTATGGAGATTTTTTCTTTAAATAAGGATCGGAAAAAAGGTATACGGTATCTTCTTTAAAATATTGTGAAATATTTGACAATTCATCTATTTTATCAAAAGCTACTTTGTATTTTATAGGGACATTATTGTGTGGGGCTAAAAAAGAGTGGTTGTATAAAATAAGATTATCTTTGGGTATCCAACCTACATAAGATACACTTTTAGCGTCAATAAAATGATTTCTTCGTTTTACCATTGGAGCAAATAAACCTTTGGGTTTACCTACTTCCTCGGCATTAGCAACCACCAACTCAAATGCATTGTTTTTATCACCAATAACATAATATGCCGATAGCATTTTTTGCTCTTTTAATTTATACTGAAAATAAGCATTGGCATAGCTAACATTATTTTCTCTATCGGAATAAACCACCCTTAGCGTTTTGTCTTTCCTATACTTTTTATCTTTGTTCTCGGAATAATTAAACCCCTTTTTTCCAATGCTTTTTATTTTCCGATATTTTGGTACTTGTGCGTTGGCTTCTGTTCCTAAAAATATATAGATTATTATTAAGGGTATTATTTTTTTTATCATAAATGTTTATTCTAATTTGCTTTCTGTTACTTTTATGGTACTAATACATTTTATTTTATCCACTTCAACTTTGTCAATAATAATGGTTTTATTTTCAGTGCTTTTTAAAAAATGAAGCCCTTGACAATAGCTGTGAAAATCGTTGTATTTTACTTTATTGACAACAATTATTACGTTGGATGCATCACCACAAAGATATTTGTTTTTGATATAGTTTAGATTTCTATAATATTGTCTTTGATTAGAAACATCGGTGTTCGCAATGGCTTGTAAGTGTTCTTTTATATCATCTTGTACCAAAGCCAAGGAATCTACAACGGTTGTAGCATCTACTTTCTCGAATTTCGGGAGTATTTTTATGGTATGATAAACCGGATATTGAGTCGTATTAGTCATTAGTTTAATTTGATAAGTTCCCGGATTGTTGTATTTGTAAATAACTTGATGTTCATAAGCATCTACGATTCCGGTCTCGCCAAATTCCCAATACCAGGTATCAACACCAGCTCCATCGGCAGAAAAAACCAATTCTTCTCCTTGGTAGCCTTCATCTAATCCATAAATTTTAGGAATAGAGTCAATGCCACTAACCGTATTTCCTTCTACAATTTTTAAATATTTAGACACTTGGTGTGTTTTTCCCACATTCATGGTAATTAAATATTTTCCGGGCTCAGAATAGGCATATCTTATATTTTTATAGCCATGCAGAGTATCTCCATTACCAAATTCCCATACCACTTTTTTATTTTTTATCATAGTGGTATCAGTTAACAGAAACAATAAATCTTCGCCTACTTCATAATGGAAATTGTTATTTTCATCCAAAATAGAAAAATCAATATTGTTTAACCGAGAATTGGACGGAATAAATAGGGCAATACCAATAACAATAATTGTTAACAATAAAAGAAACAACAGAATTAATTTATTATTAGACCTCATAATACTATATGTTTGCTTTGCATTCGTTTAACTTCTTTTTAATGTCTTCATTACTGCGAGAAACACTACCCAGTTCTTCTTTGGCCTCAAAATGAAGTTGTAAGATTTTTGTCGCTTGTAAACTAAAAGAGTATTTACCATTCCTGTTGTTCTGAAGATATATATCCTGCAATACAAAAATTCTCTTTTTTATCTCATTTGAGCGTTGTACTTGGTGTATGTCAAAAGCTAAAGAATCTATTTGATTACCTATTTCTATTACTTTTTTTACATATTCTTGTTCCGTTTTTAATATTTCCTCAGAATTATTAATGTTATTTAATATGCTACTGCTTTCTATCAAAGGTACATTAAAAATACCTTTTGTTAAAATAATAAATAAAACGCTAGTACTCAATAAAAAAATGAGAATAAACTTAATGTTTTTCCAAAATGTTTCATTATTTGTTGTCATGCCTTTCTGTGTTTCTTCTTCCACTTAATTTCTCGTACTTACTTCGACATTTTTCCAATTGTTCTTTGTTATAATTTCTTTCGTCATACTCTTGCTTGTGTAAGTCCAAAACTTTTTGAGTTGTTTCTATTTCTTGTAATAATACTTTATATATCTCATAAACATCTGAACCTTCTTTACTGTTTTGTATATCTTCCTCTATTGAGAATCGATCTTTTGTAATAAGATTTTGTAAATGTTTATGTTCTCCTAATGTGCGTTTTTTGTTTTTTAAACTGTAAAGCTGTTTTATCATTTCGTCCAGCTGAAACCCTATCTCGGCTTGCTTTCTAAATACAGCATTATAATCATTTTGTTTCTTTTCTAGCAATGTGATTCCTTTTTGTGCTGTTATCAGCGTGAAAACACTCAAAACAAAAAGAAACAATATCAATAGCCCAAAATATAAGGTGAAAATAAGTTGACCTCTCTTTCTGTCGCTATGGTTTAATGGCTTCATTTATAAATATTTATTAATTCTATTTGTTTTTAATGCAAAATTTCAATATCATCGGCAAACATACAAATTTCTTTTATTTTCTCGATTGCTATTTGAAAGTATATTTTTATTGCTCCACGTATATTGTATATTTTGTTGTAAAAAGGTGTTTTTGTATGATGGGATGAAAGACTAAAGACGAAACTGAAAAATTAAAATTGCAATAATAAGCACAAGCATTAAACAAAACTGTACATTTTAAAGCATTTAAAAATGAATTATTTACAATGAAATTTTGTGGATAAATTAATTGAAAGTAAAAAATATCTTTTTAATTCTTGCATATTAAAAACATTGCATTAAATTTGCAATGACAAAGACAACGTTTTAGAATCTTTCTCTTCTTTACAAAATAAGATATATTGTCTTTAATATTAGAACATAGAGCAAAAGAGAGAAAATTTTAAGAAGTTTGTTTTTAGGTTTTCTCTCTTTTGTATTTACACCGGTTACATAATACGAAAGGAAGATAAATTTATTAAATGTTTAACTTTAAAATTTTTTATTATGGCTTTTAGAGCAAGTTTAAGTTTCGCAGGAAAAGAATTTGATGTATTGTACTCAAATTACGAATTTAGTCGTAACACCGACGCAAAAGGCAAACCTTCATCTAACATTTTGGGAGGAAGAGTAACTGTAACCATAGAATCAACAGACGATACATCGGTTGTTGAGGCTATGTTGAATAGTCAGTTTAAACCTGTAGAAGGTAAAATTACCTACAAGAAAACCAACGAAGATGCTAAGATGAAAGAAATAGAGTTTAAAAATGCTTACATTGTTTACTACAAAGAAAACCTTGATGTTAATAATGAAGTACCAATGACTATTACAGTTACTTTCTCTGCCGAAGAAATTAATGTTGGTAATGCCAATTTAGATAACCGTTGGCCAACAAACTAAGTATTTAATGATATTGGAGTATATTGTTCCCGACAGTATTTTTTACTGTCGGGAAATATACTTTTGAAGTTTTCCATATCTTTTCTGTCAATTCATGGATATGGGATAATTTTTGGTTTTATCCTTATTCGTTGTGTTTGAAATGAGTAAGGAATGTTTTATTTTAACCGCAAAAAAAAGATCTCCTTTGAAATAAAACTATATTTTATGCTTGAGAAAAAAAATATAAAAATCAGTGTAGATGATAAAGAGCTACATTCATTCACTAAACTCACATTGACCGAGGCAATAAACAGTCATCATTTTTTTAAAATTGTATTGAATATAGAGGCTGGAGAATCACCTGACGTACATTCACTGGAAGCATCTCGTAAATGGTTGGGGAAATCGGTGTCAATAGAATTTGGAGAGAGAATGTTTTTAGGAATAGCTACTCATGTTGGGTTACATCGGGAAAAAGGCAACCACGGCGTTCTCGTTTTATCGGGCTGTTCTCGTACCATTTTGTTAGAATCCGAACCCCATTTATGTTCTTGGACAGAAAAAAAACTGACGGATATAATAAAAAGCATTACCGATAAAACAGATTTAAAAACCGTTATAAACCCGGAATATTCGGGAAAGATAGAGTATGAGTCACAATACCTTGAGAATCATTTTAACTTTATCCTTCGTTTGGCGAAACAATATAAAGAATGGTGTTTTTACGATGGCGAGCAGTTGGTTTTTGGAAAGCCAAATCTTCCGTCTCCGGTTAAATTGGAGTATGGTAAAGATTTGATAGATTTAGATATTAGCATACAAACCTTAACAAGCGTTTCACAATCTTTTTCGTTTAATTCCTCATCCGACGAAGTTTATTCGGGAAAAACCCCTAATGCTCCCAAAGGTCTCAACGACTTGGGACAACATGCCTTTAACTCTTCCTTGGATTTGTATAAAGTGCCTGCCAACAATTTTACCCACATTCGAGTAAACAGTAAAAGCGAATTAGACAGTTATTTGAGTAAAAAACAACAGAGCGAAACAGCAGCCTCTCATTATATAACAGCAACAAGCGAATCGTATCAACTTGGAGTGGGAAGTACTGTCGATTTACATACCGCTATGCATATCGAAAAAAAAGAATTTAAATCTAAGAATCAGGGTACGTATATCATCACTCATATAGAACACATCGCCGAAGAAGGCGGGATTTACAGCAATACTTTTACAGCTTTACCTGCTAATATTTCCGCTTTGCCGCAACCTAAAGTACCGTTTCCTTTAGCACAAACCCAAATGGCTAAGGTTATAAGCAACAAAGACCCTAAAAAGAAAGGTCGTGTTCAGGTTCAAATGAATTGGCAAACAGGCGATATGAAAACCTCATGGTTGCGTGTAATGACCCCCGATGGCGGTAGTAGCGACAAAGTGGGTTCCAACAGAGGGTTTGTATTTATCCCCGAAGAAGGCGATCAAGTATTGATAGGTTTTAGATACAACGACCCCAATCGCCCCTTTGTAATGGGTAGCTTGTTTAACGGAAATACCGGAGCAGGAGGAGCAGACGGCAATAAATCAAAAAGTATTGTTACTCGAAGCGGAAGTACGATTAGTTTCGACGATAACGAAGGCAAAGGGAAAATAACCGTAAACGACCCCAGTGGAAATACCATTACTTTAAACGGCGATGAAACCATTACAATATCGGCACCCAAAACCATTAGCTTAGCGGCAAAAAATATCTTTTTAAATGGAACGGAAGTAGAGTTAAATGGCGAAAATATAAAGCTAAATGGTTCTGAGAACATACTGGAACAAGCTAAAACGATTGGGATAGATGCAGTAGGTAAGAGTGCAAGTTTAGTGTTAAGTTCTGCAAAAAATGCTGAGTTAAACGGAGGAGAAGAAACTAAAATTGTTGGTAGTACAATTACTTCCAATTCAGCAAAAGAAACGAATATTACCGGTACCCTCGTTAAAATAAACTCTTAGGCTGATGAGTAGTTCTGTTTCTATAAAACAGCAATATTACAAAGTACAACAATATTGGCTGGATGCATTAAAGGAAGACTCGTGGAAATTGGCGATATGGGTAGCACAATATCCCGACATTGAAATTATAGGTCAATTTTTAGATATTGAGGCTTCTGCTTTGGGAGAAACGGATGAAATTCTCTTGAAATTCGAAAGTGTTTACACGACCGATAATAAGAGTTTTGAACAAGACTTATGGTATGAATTTCAAGGTTGGTTTGATACGGATGTAGACCCTAAGTATGATATGCATAAAGCTCTGTTGGAAGATCATTTCTTGCGACAACCCTTTGTCCCCAATACGAGTTTAGAACCAACGATTAAAAATTTGCTGTCGGAAATTGAACGGTTTAGAACTTCATTAGTAGGTATCGATGTTTCATTCATTATAGAATTTCGTTTGGGGCGACATCAAAAACCGATTGGTGCTTGGATGCAAGAGTTACTAACATTGGATATTCCGCAAAAAATTCGTTTTGTAGTTATTGATATAGCCCAAAAGCGTTTATACAACAGTTTCAAAAGAAGGGATAAAGATAAAATTTTTGAAATTCATCCTCGTTTGAAAATGGTAGAGGCTATAAAAAACGAAATGAAGCAAACAACAGTATCAACATCACCCCATACTCCTGATGCAAAATATAAACTCACCGTTTTAGAGTTAATGGAAGCACTGCCCAATGAAAAGAAGATGCAGCCTTTAATGGCACAGTTGCTTGTGGAAGCCCGCAAAATAAATAAGAGCATAGAAGTGTCGAGTTATTTGGTTATAGCCCATGCTTATAATACCATCAAACAACCTAAAAAAGGATTGGAGTCAATAGAAAAAGCCATAAAAGATATAGAGCTGGTAGAGGAAAGAGAACAGTATCCGCTTTTAAGGTCGTGTTTGTTGTTTAAAGCTGCTTTTTTAATGGCAATAAAAAAAGAAGATGAAGCTTTTGATACTTATGAATTAATTGCGGAAAAAGCAAGTAAGCAGAAAGATTATTTCTACATAATGGAAGCTTATCGTTTGTGTGCCGACTTAAAACTGAAAAAGAAAAAGTATAACGAATCTTTTGAATATGCTTTGTTGGGTTTGTATGGAGGAAGTTTTATGGATGTTCCCATGAGAAGAGAATCTACTTATGTGTATTTGGGTAACCTTGCTTACAATGTTGTGAAATACGTAGTGGATAGCGAAACAAAAACACAAATGTTGGAAGAGCATTTGGAAAAGTGGATTGGTAAAGACTGGAGGGAAAAAATATCAATAGAAGAAAATTTAAACAGACATTTTGCCCCTTTACCCGAAACAGAAGAAATAATAACAGTGGCAAAAAAATAACAAAATTATGGCACAATGTTTTCCAGGAGCGGTTAATAAAATGGCGGGAGCCGCCATTGAAGGTGCTGCAACCCATCAACCCGGTAAGAGCTTTGGTGAGGCTTTTGCAGAGAAAAAATCCAAATTAGACAATTTGCAGAAAAATTTGGCAGGAGCCATACTTCCAAGTATTCCTGGACAATCGGCAGCCAAGATTACAGATATGGGCATGGGTATAGATTTTCATGCTACGGTAACCCCTCCTTCTCCAATGATGCCCATACCTAATTTGGTTATGGTTTATGATATAATAGGTGCCATATTTGCCGCATTAGACAGTGTTTTGCCCGAAGCTCCCGAAGCACCTGAACCCCAATCTCCCGATGGAGAACAACAGCCTGTTCCCATAAAGGTGAAATCGGTAGCACGTGCCATTGTAACCATGATGAAACCCAGCGTAAAAGTAAACAATCAGTACATTGCTAATGCAGGCACAAGCATACAACATCTTCCCGGTGTTTTTGCTCATCTTCCTTCTCCGGTAGTAGCTCCAATGGCTGAGGGTGAGGTGTTTATGGGGAGCAGTTCGGTACTGGCAGACGGTGCTCCTTTTACTTATCGGTTTTTGCCCGCTTTATCGTGCAATTTGGTAGGTATCCCCGCTCCGTTTCGTATGAAAAAAGCAACGAAAAAAACCAAATTGTCTTTAATGGCTCCTACCGTGTCGTTGCACAATGTAATGCCCAAAGGTATGGAGGTATTGGTGGGTGGACCTCCTACCATCGACCTTTTTGCAATGGCAATAAATTTAGGATTAAAGGGCTTTGGAAAGTTGTGGAAACGCGGTGTTGGAGGATTTGTTCAAAAAGCTATAGATCGCATGAGCGACAAGTATCCCCGACTTAAAAAGTTTGCACAAAAAAGCAAGTGTGTTTTCTTTGGTGAGCCCGTAGATGTGGTAACCGGAAGAGTGTATGCCGAAAACGAAGAGTTTAGCTTTCCCGGAGCCATTCCTTTTACATTTAAACGTACCTATTACAGCGATATGGACACCCCTTCTCCCTTGGGTAGAGGGTGGAGTCATAATTACGATGTTTATCATAGTCCTGCCGACAGCGACGGAGATATTCTGTTGCATTGGACAGATGGCAGAACCATTGCTTTTCCTGCCATAGCCATAGGTGACGCTTTTTACCATCCCGTAGAAAAACTAAAATGGAAAAGAACATCCGATTGCTATATTTTAGAAGACACCCAAACAGGATTATTCTATCATTTCCAGTCGTATAAGCATGCTAAAAACAGTTATAAGCTAAGCCGTATTTATAATATGGCGGGAGATGCTATTCAAGTGGACTATGGTGTAAATAATCAAGTCAGTCGAATAATAGATACGGCAGAGCGTTGTTTTACTTTCAAGTATGAGGATGCGAAAAACAGAATGTTGCTGACAAAAATTGAATTGGAAAACAAACAAATTTCTTGGAAACATCAATATTCGTACAACGAAGAATCGTTACTAAGCAATGTAATAGATGCCGGAGAAGCCGAAAAGAAATTTTATTACAACGATGCTCAACTTTTGTGTCGCTTAACCAATCAAATGGGCGTAAACTTTTATTGGGAATACGACAAAGATGCCCGCTGTATTCACACTTGGGGCGACGAGGGTATATTAGAATATCACAGCCGTTACGAAAAAGGTAAAACTATGGTTACCAATTCGCTGGGACATACCACCGTTTATGAGTATAACAGCGATTTGCTGATAACACAGATTACCGATGCCCGGGGAGGAGTAACCGTTTATCGTTACAATCACTGGCAAGATAAAGTCCTTGCCATCGACCCCATGGGTAACAGCACCCATTACAGCTACGATGCCAAAGGTAATTTGTTGAGCCTTACCAATGCTTTGGAAGAAACCGCTCATTTCGAGTACGACGAAAAAGACCGATTAATATCGAGCAGTACTTTTGGTGGCAGTACAACAAAGCGTGTCTTTAACGAACACAATCAAGTAACACAAATAAGCTATCCTAACGGGAAAGAGGTGTATTTGTCTTATGAAAAGGGCAAACTCTCCGAAATAACCGACCAAGACGCTTCCACTACCCGTTTGCAATGGGACGAAGAACATAACCTTATTGGCATAGAATCGCCAAGCGGAGCAAAAAGTCGTATGGAGTACGACACCATGGGACGTTTGCTTAAAAGCGAACAAGACAACGGAGCCGTAACACAATATGTTTACGATACGGTAGGCAATATTCTGGAACTGATAGAACCCACAGGCAATCACCACCGCTTTACTTACGATACTGCCGGCAATGTGCTTACCGCCCAAGACCATTCTCGCAGTGTGTCGTTTAAATACTGGGGATTGGGACATTTAAAAGAACGCAGCGAAAACGGCAACAAAGTTGTATTTCATTACGATACCGAAGAACAACTGAAAAGCATACGCAACGAAGCACGCGAGGTATATAGCTTTAGCCGAGATGCCAATGGCGATATAGAGGAAGAGAGAGGTTTCGACGGCTTAAAACGCAAATACCAACGCGACCTAAACGGACAAGTAACGCAAGCAGTAAGCCCTTTGCATACGGCAAATTATCGTTACAACCAATTGGGATTGCTTACCAACGTGCATTACGAAGACGGTAGTTACGAATTGTACGACTACAATCGCGACGGACAGCTTATATTGGCAGAAAACGCCCGCAACCAAGTACGTTTGCTACGCAATGCCAATGGCGAAATAGTAGAAGAAATACAAAACGGACATAAGGTAGCCCATCAATACAATACCAACGGACAGCGTACCCATTTCGAGAGTAGTATGGGAATATCTAAAGAAAACAGTTACAACTCTTTAGGGCAATTAATAAAAAGTGAGGTTTTTGAAGAAGAAAACTTAGCATGGAATGCCACCCATAAATACAACCGTATGGGCTTTGAGATAGAGCGTATTTTAAACGGAACGTTAAGTCAAGAAACCCAATACGACAGGGCGGGACGCATAACCTTGCAACGAATAAACGGTAAGAACTACGAACTCGGCAGACGAGAGTATTTTTGGAATCCTGCAAGTCAATTAAAAAAGTTGATTGCCAACGGCAGTACCACCGAGTTTGATTACGATGCCGTAGGCAATTTGGCAAGTGCGGTTTACAACCAAACCGAAAAAATTTACAAACTGCCCGACCGTATCGGCAATTTGTACAAAAGCGATAACTGGGACGAATGTCGGGAAACGAAATACGACCACGGTAGTCGTTTGATAGAGGATAAAGAGTGGCATTATACCTACGATGCCGAGGGAAATTTAACCCAAAAAAACTCAAAAACCAAAACGAGTAACCGTTTTAGCTTGCTTTCCGATGAAACCGATGCTTTTGCATGGTTTTACACGTGGAATGCCAATGGCAACCTACAAAAAGTCTATAACAACGAGGGGGTACATCTCTCGTTTGAGTACGATGCACTGGGCAGGCGTACTGCCAAAATAAACCATAAAACACAAACGATAAAACGCTTCCTTTGGGACGGTAACGTGCCGCTGCACGAATGGGAGTATGATTTGGATTTACGTCCGGAATTAATTTCGGACAAAGACGGTATTTTAACGTACAAAACGCCTGAACCTACAGAAGATATTACCACTTGGATATTTGAGGAAGACAGTTTTGTGCCTGTTGCCAAGTTGCAGAATGGCGAAAGATTCAGTATCTTTGCAGACCATCTCGGCATGCCCGTAATGGCAGTGGACGGTGAGGGTGAGAAAGTTTGGGAAGCGGAGTTTGACATTTACGGTAAGGTGCGTAAATTGCAAGGCGAGCGTTCTTTTATTCCTTTTAGGTATCAAGGTCAATACGAAGACGAAGAAACTGGGTTGTATTATAACCGTTTCAGGTATTACTCGCCTGATAGTTGTACTTACATAAGCCAAGACCCGATAGGGTTGGCAGGGAATAATCCGAATATTTACGCTTACGTTCACGATAGCAATACTTGGGTTGACCCATTTGGGTTGAGTGAAATAAGTTTTAAAGCTGCATTTAGACAAGCAAAACGTAATTTGGGAATTCCTAAGAATGTAAATACACCTAAGCCTGTTAAAGTTTTTGACAGAAGATATGAAAATAGAATTGTTTGGGCATTTGAAGGAGAACATAAAGGCAAATTTATTGTGATGCACCAAGAAGATAAATTTGGAAGAAAGCAACATTTACATACAGCAAGTTCGATGGAAGGAAGAGTAGATCCAACTCAACCAGGAAAATATAATCAACATAAAGGTCATATTCCAGAAGATCCAGAGGGATTTAAAGGAAAACCTAAAGGACATCATTAAATATGAATACAAGAATTAAACAACTTAAAATATCTAATTACAAAAAAAATATAATTTCCAAAACTTCTTTTTTAGATGTTAAAAATATTTTTTATGGAGATGAGGATATATTGAATAGTGAGTTTAGTAAGATTGCAGTAAACTCTGAAAAATCAATTGTAAAAGAATTCATTTTTTATAATGTAATAAATGGTTTTGAGAATGAATCACAAGAATATAAAAAAGCAATTAAGTATTTTAAAAATAAAGTAAAAGAGCTTTTTTCAAATGATGAGTTAGTCTTTTTTAATCTAAAATATAATGAAGAGTATTTTAGATTAGAGTGTTTGTTTTATAATTTTATTTCAAACTTTTCGAAGATTAAGTTTTTAGATGAAACAATTTTTTTATTTGATAAAGAAAGAACTAAACATGTTGCTATTTTAAGAATGGAATATTCCTTTGAAGTTATTGTTTATCAAGAAGGGTGATGTCTCAAAGTTAGTTAAACCTATTTGTTCTTTGAAATAGTTTGTTTCTTCTTTTGAGGAAGACAGCTTTGTGCCTGTTGCCAAGTTGCAGAATGGCGAAAGATTCAGTATCTTTGCAGACCATCTCGGCACGCCCGTAATGGCAGTGGAC
>PDWI01004711.1_pt1 | contig 25982 bp, 25 predicted proteins | sample 1430891 | NCBI WGS metagenome assembly PDWI01 (sample SAMN01162508, study PRJNA174530) | Oral metagenome, whole genome shotgun sequencing project. | biome: Marine environment; feature: Marine mammal; material: Swab sample of the gingival sulcus; isolation source: swab sample of gingival sulcus...
AGATGCCTTCCTTTTCGGTTTTCTTCAGATCGATGGTACGACCAAGTATCATGGCCGTTCTGGAACCGGACGGTGGCGCGGGAACTCTTGCACCGAATGAAAAGTCTACCATGTCAACCGGCGCCGTCAGGCTCTTGTAGTCTGTACGCAGCCTTTCCCTGTCCACAATCGAATAACCTGCAGATTTGAGCTTGTCGTGTATCGGGTCAGTACGCCCATAGCTCTCTGTAAACCACATGTCCGATGCATCTTCGGTAAAGAAATCGTTGACCTTGATCATTCCGGTTACTCTTCGATCCGTGATCCGTGATCCGTGATCCGTGATGGATCCTGTCACCCGAAGGTGAAACGAAACCGTGTCCAGCATGACCAGTACCGAAGTCACGATCCGGACAGATTCAGGCCTCCGCGCACTCTCACCCCCGCTCCATGACCGGAATCACCACCTTCTGGTAGTACTCTTCCACTCTCTCACGTTGTGCGGCAGTAACGCTCAGGTTCGCTTCGACGTATCCCGACCTCGTCTTTGCTTCGAAAACATCTCGCACGAGATCGAATTGGGGAGGCACGTTCGATGTCGCAAAACCCACGTAAACCATTCCCCACTCTTCGTTGTACGCGAACACGATTTCATGAGTACTGTCAAAAACACCAATATAGCAATCGATTCGCCAACTCATTGTTATGTTTTCGATGTCATCAAATGAAACCGAACTGGACGTCGCAAACAGATAGGTTTTTGGAACAAGGCTCATGATGTATTTTTCATCGCCTCGCAACAACTGCATCCATTCGTCCAGCACGTCCTTCATGCAGACGCCTTCCTTTTCGGCTTTCTTCAGATGAAAGGTCTGGCCCAGCATCATGGCCGTTCTGAAACCGGACGGTGGCACGGGGACTTTTGCACCAAATGCAAGGTCAACTATATCAAACGGTGCCATCATGTCTTTGTAGTCCGTGCCCAACCTTTCCCTGTCCACAATCGAAAAACCTGCGGATTTGAGCTTGTCGTGTACCGGGTCAGTACGCCCATAGCTCTTTGAAAACCACCTGTCCGAAGCATTTTCGGCAAAGAAATCGTTGACCTTGATCATTCCGGTTACTCTCCTGTCAGTGATCCGTGATGGGTTCTTTCACCCGAAGGTGAATAGATACTGTAGCCAGGATAACCATCTGCATCACGTTTTGGGTAAGTATCTATCGTTGCTATTGTTGTGCCATCATCATCATAGAGTGTCACGTGCACACCATCGTTATCATGCTCTTCTACGGTTGCACCCCGTATGCCTTCCAGACCTTTTTCGAATTCCTCTTTGGAGACAGGTGTCTGTAGATGCTGATTGGGATTCCTTTCATCCGGATGGCGAGTGGTTCCTTCCAACAACTCATCCAAGTCCTCATTGCCGGTTGATGGTATCGGATCGGCTTCAGCGTCTCCCTCATCCGAACCCTCGGGAGGCTCCGGCGTCGTCACATCGCTCGCGACCGTTGAGCCGGACGAAGACCCCGTGCTGCCCGCACCCTCTTCGTCATCATCCGCGTCCGAGCCGGTCTCGGTTCCTCCCTGAGCATTCGTGACACTGTCTGCACTGGCTGGCACCTCAGGAAACCCCGGCGTCGTCACATGTACCGGATCCGGCCTGTTTGCCGGGAAGCCTCCATCACCACTCACACCTGCAACCGGCTCCTCGGCAAAGCCCGGGTCCGTTGCATCGCTCGCATTCGATGGATCGGACGGAAATCCCGTGCTTCCCGTACCGTCAAAATCGCCATCCGGGGGAGGGTGCGGCACCATGTCCGACCCTTCTCCGGCAGGCCGAGGCCAGAACAGAAAACCCGCGCCCACCACCAAGGCCGAACCCACTACTGACACACCGGCAACAACTGGCCTAAAAACACTGGCAATCGACAAACCGCCCACCGCCGCAGCGGATGTCGATCCAGCACCTGTCGACTCCGGATCGTCTGAGTCAGCAGGATCATCGGGCACATACGGCCCGAGCGTCGGACTCGGTGTCGGTGGATTCCAGGGTGTCTCGAAGTACGAACTCGGTGGCCGAGGATCCGTCACCGGACCTGGATTCGTCGTGGTTGGTGGACTCGGTGCGTGTGGATTCGGTGTCGAGCTCGAACCCGAAGAACCCGAAGAACCCGAAGAACCCGAAGAACCCGAAGAACCCGAAGAACCCGAAGAACCCGAAGAACCCGAAGAACCCGAAGAACCCGAAGAGCCCGAAGAACCCGAAGAACCCGAAGAACCCGAACCGGATGACGAACTCGGCGAAGGAGGATTCGTTGTCGAGCCGGTATACGGCCCTTGCGTTGGACTCGGTGTCGGTGGATTCCAGGGCGTCTCGAACGACGGGCTCGGCGAAGGAGGATCATCATGTACCGGGCCTGGATTCGGCGTCGGACTTGTACTCGGACTGGGTGACGGACTCGGACTGGACGACGAACTCGAGCCGGACGACGAACTCGGGCTCGGACTCGGTGCGTGTGGGTTCGGCGTCGGGCTCGTGCTCGAACTGGACGACGAACTCGGGCTCGGGCTCGGACTGGGTGACGGACTCGGGCTGGACGACGAACTCGGGCTCGGCGTTGGAGAATTATCAGGGTGTCTTCGAGACTGAATACTGCCACCGGACCTCGTGCCGAGCGAGTCCTCCGTTGTGAAGGGTCTTTCATCCCCTTTCAACACACCATGAGTAGCGGTATCGTTTGCGACGTTTTCAGCCACAGGCAGGTTCTTGAGCAGATCCGCTCTCTCCTGCCGTGTGGACAGTCGCCAGAGAAGGCCATCGATCGATGGCGGAGGATCGATGCTGTCAACGCTGAATGCACCCGCCTCGCCGGTCGATGCCGGGTCAACAACCCGGCCTTCTGACTCACTGTGGCTCTGTCTGGCCTGCTGAAGCCCCAGGCGAGAAAGGCTGTTGATCGATGTCATCCCTATGCTCTTCGGCTCGAAGTCGGTCACGTACCTGAGCAAGGGAAACACATTGTGGGATCGTTTGTATGGATTCGTGCATTTCCACCTGGTAACTGCTCATGACTCCGGACACAGGAGCAGACCTTCCATCTCGGCTTCCCGCGGCGATCAATTCATCCACCTGCGATACGCGCGCCAGTTCCATGAGGCTTTCCGGTACGTTGCGGTACTGGATGGCATGGCCAGCCTTGCCGGCACGCGCCAGCCATTCGATCATGAGAGCAGGGCCGGCACTGTTGCTCTTCGACACACCGGCAAGGTCGATGGCGAGCTCACCCGGTGACTCGATGTGCGTGATGACCGAGGCAAGCGCTGCAACCCGTGATTGTAGCGGGCCGGGAGAGTCATGTGCGCTGTCAGACAATCGGGACGAGCTTCTTCCGAATGGCTCGGCTGTACACCTCGCCCGAGCCGCCACTTCAACCGAGACGCCGACCGCTCTCCGGATCGAAGAGGTGCAGGTGCCCGCTCGGAATGTGAAAACGCATGAGATCGCTGGCCGGTCGCTCACGCATGACGCCGGGCACACTCGCCGTGAAGGCCTCGGCCTCGCCCGCGATGCGCCCGTGCACGAGCGTGTTGGCCCCGAGTGGTTCGAGCTGCTCGGCGTGCATCGCAAGCGGACCCTCGGCATCGACGACGAGATGCTCGGGGCGCATGCCCACCTGTACCCTGCCGCTCGCCGCCACCGGCACATCGAGTTCGGCACCGCTGTCGAGATACAGGCGCCCGTCGCGGATTTCCCCGCCAACGACGTTCATCGCGGGGCTGCCGATGAACTGCGCGGCGAAGAGACTGGCCGGTTCTTCGTAGACTTCCAGCGGCGTACCGATCTGCTCGGCATGCCCGCCGTTCATGACGATCATGCGATCGGCCATGGTCATCGCCTCGACCTGATCGTGCGTGACGTACAGTGCCGTGACCCCGAGGCGCGCCTGCAGCGCCCTGACTTCGAGTCGCATCTGCACGCGGAGCTTGGCATCGAGGTTTGACAGTGGCTCGTCGAACAGGAACACGGCCGGTTCGCGCACGATCGCGCGACCCATCGCCACACGCTGACGCTGCCCACCCGAGAGTTCCTTCGGCTTGCGGTCGAGATACGGCCCGAGTTGCAGAAGCTCCGCGGCTTCACTGACCTTGCGCGCGATCTCCGCTTTCGGCACGCCGGCAATCCGCAGCCCGTAACCCATGTTGCGACGCACGCTCATGTGCGGGTACAGCGCGTAGTTCTGGAACACCATGGCGATGTCGCGATCCATGGGCTCGACCTCGTTGACGCGCTTGCCACCAATGCGCACCTCGCCTTCGCTGACGCTCTCGAGTCCTGCCACCATGCGAAGCAGCGTCGACTTGCCGCAGCCGGACGGCCCGACAATGACGATGAACTCACCGTCGGCGATGGCGGCGTCGATGCCGTGGATCACCTGTTCCCTGCCGAAACGCTTCCTGACGCCAACAAGCTCTACCGTGGCCATGCCCGTCCTGCCCTGAGTTTCATTTCTCGCTGTCCACCATGCCGCGGATGAAGAGTTTCTGCATCGAGATGACCACGAAGATCGGTGGAAACATCGCGAGTATCGAGGTGGCCATGATCACCGGCCAGTCGGCGATGTCGTCACCCGAGGGAAACATCTGCTTGATGCCCATGACGATGGTGTTCATGTCGGGGTCGGTGGTGATCAGGAGCGGCCAGAGGTACTGGTTCCAGCCATAGATGAACAGGATCACGAACAGCGCGGCGATGTTGGTGCGACTCATCGGCACCACGATGTCGACGAAGAAACGCATCGGCCGCGCTCCATCGACGCGCGCCGCTTCGGCAAGTTCGTCGGGAATGGTCATGAAGAACTGGCGGAACAGGAAGGTTGCCGTGGCCGAAGCGATGAGCGGGAAGATCAACCCTGAATAACTGTTGAGCATGCCGAAGCCCGCCACCACTTCGTAGGTCGGCACGATACGCACCTCCACGGGCAGCATCAGCGTGATGAAGATCATCCAGAAGAAGAACAGCCGCCCGGGAAAGCGGAAGTAGACGATGGCAAAGGCCGAAAGGAGCGAGATGATGATCTTGCCGATGGCGATTCCCATGGCCATGACGAGCGAGTTCGCCAGCATGCGCATGACCGGCACGTTGACACCATCGAAGAGTGCGCGGGTGTAGTTCTCGACGAGTTGATCACCCGGCCACAGCGGCATCGGCGGACTCACGATCTCCTGACGTGTCACGGTGGAGGCGACGAAGGCAAGCCAGATCGGGAAGAACACGAGCAGCACCCCGGAGATCATCAGGGCATGCGTCAGCCACAGCGAGCGACCGCGTTTTTCCACCATGCCGGGGCGCACGTCACTCATGCCGAATTCACTCCGGACTCGCCGACACCGTTTCGCCACCGGCACACTGTCCTGTCAGCCACCATCAGTAGTGCACCCGCTTCTCGAGCACGGTGAACTGCAGCACCGTGAGCGTGCCCACCACGACAAGCAGAATCACCGACTGCGCGGCCGAGGAGCCGAGGTCCTGACCGACGAAACCATCGGCAAATACCTTGTAGACGAGAATGGTCGTTGCCTGCTGCGGCCCGCCCGCGGTGATCGTGTGGATGACGCCGAAGGTTTCGAAGAAGGCGTAGACGATGTTGACCACGAGCAGGAAGAAGGTGGTGGGCGAGAGCAGTGGCAGCACGATGGTGAAGAAGCGTCGCCAGAAGCGTGCACCGTCGATGGCGGCGGCCTCGATGACCGCACGCGGCACGGCCTGCAACGCGGCGAAGTAGAACAGGAAGTTGTAACTGATGCGCCCCCAGGCCGAAGCCACCACCACAAGGCCCATGGCCTCGTTCTCGTTCAACACGTGATTCCAGTCGTAGCCGAGCTGCCCGAGGTACCAGGAGACCACACCCACACGCGTATTGAACATGAACAGCCACAGCACACCGGCCACGGCCGGCGCGATCGCGTAGGGCCAGATCAGCAGGGTACGGTAGGTGCCTGCCCCCTTGATGAGCCGATCGGCAAGCACCGCCAGGAACAGCGCCGGCACCATCGACACCAGCGTGACGAGCGTCGAGAACACCGCCGTGGTCATGAAGGACCCACGGTAGTAGGGATCGGAGACGAGGTAGCGGAAGTTCCCGAGCCCGACGAACTGCGACGACAAGCCGAAGGGGTCGGGAATGAACAGCGACTGCCAGACGGCCTGACCCGCCGGGTAGAAGAAGAACACGATGGAGATCAGCAGCTGCGGCAGCACCAGCAGCATGGGTAACCACCATCCTCCGAACACCACACGCTTTTCCATCGCGAATCAGGTTCCTCGCATTGGCAATCGATCCGGAAAGGCGCTGGAAGGGAACATGCGGCCTGTCAGCGTTTCCGGTCGCGTCAGTGACGATGACCGAATCAGCGATTCGCCTGCTCGAAGCGCCGGAGCAACTGGTTGCCCCGCTCGACGGCAGCATCGAGCGCCGCCTGGGCGTCCTTGTCTCCCGACCAGACAGCCTCGAGCTCCTCGTCGATGATGCCGCGTATCTGGTCAAAGGATCCGAGACGCAGGCCTTTCGAATTGGCCGTCGGCGCATTGCCGGTCATCTGCATGACGGCGATGTCGGTGCCGGGGTTCTCGTCGTAGAAGCCCTGCTCCCTGGTGAGTTCGCTGGCGGCAGTGGTGATCGGCAGATAACCTGTGTCCTGATGCCACTGGGCCTGGACCTCGGGCGAGCTCAGGAAGCTCAGGAACTCGGCCACGCCCTTGTAGTCGGCCTCGTCGTGGCCCGCCATGACCCAGAGGGAAGCCCCACCGATGATGGTGTTGCGCGGCGCATTGCCCTCGCCTTCCCAGTACGGCAGCGGACGAATCTCCCAGTCGAAACCGGCTTCATCCTTGACGCCGGCGTAACCCGCCGAGCTTTCGGTGAAGAAGGCGCATTCGCCGGAGCGGAAGTTGGCACCACCTTCGTTTCTGCGACCGGCATAGAAGAACTTGCCCTCCTTCGCCCACTCACCCATCTTGCCGATATGCGCGATCTGGGTCGGGCCGTTGAAGGCGAGTTCGGTATCGAGACCCCCGAAACCGTTGTCCTTCGTGGCGAAGGGCACATCGTGCCAGGCCGAGAGATTCTCGAGATGCACCCAGCTCTGCCAGGCGGTGGTCAGAACGCAGTCCTGCCCCGCTTCCTTGAGTTTGTCCATGACCTCTTCGACCTGCTGCCAGGTGCTCAGGTCGGTCTCGTCGGGGTTGATGCCGGCCTTGTTCAGCGCATCGCGGTTCACGTACAGCACGGGCGTGGACGAGTTGAAGGGCAGTGACAGCATCTCGCCATCCGGGGTGGTGTAGTAACCCTTGACCGCACCGATGTAGGCATCGGGGTCGAAATCGGCTTCGGCGTCGTCCATGAGCTGGTAGACCGGATAGATGGCACCTTCGGCGGACATCATGGTGGCAGTGCCGACTTCGAACACCATGAGGATGTGGGGTTGTTCGCCAGCGCGGAAGGCGGCAATGCCGGCGTTCAGGGTTTCGGAGTAGTTCCCCTTGTTGGCCACCACCACGGTGTAGTCGTCCTGGCTGCCGTTGAAGGTGGCCACCTGTTCATCGACAAGCTCGCCGAGTCTGCCGGTGAAGGCATGCCAGAAACGGATTTCGGTGTCAGCCCGAGCCGCGAGCGGTGTGACCATCGACAGGGCAAGGGCTGCCGCCAGAGTACGGAGTTTCATCAGGTTGAGTTCCTCGTGGTGGTTTGGTGCTGGACAATCCAGATGCCTGACACTGACGGTCAGTTACCGCACCGATGCTACACGAGGAAGAAGCCCACCCCAAACTGTCTTCGACCAATGGCCAGTATGTGACGCCGCTCAAGTGAACCTGCTGCCGTTGCGTCTTTTCGTCTTCCGAATTGTGTCCAGCTCCCGGGTCAGGATTTCGCGGGGAGGATCAAGAAGATTGCTGCCTGCATCCCGGTGTGGCGTGAGTGCAGAAACCCTGCGAACCATGACAGGAGACTCTGCAGGCAGTGCCACCGGATCGAGAACCGCCTTGCCCGTTTCAAGGACTGGCACCGGATTTCCACCCTCTGGTTGCGAGTCACGACCATGGCAGCTCATCAAGAACTGAATCTGGCGATAGAAACGCTACAATGTCATTGAGATATGATCGATATATCGTACTGTAACCGAGATCATCGCGACCGCGAGCAATACTTGAAAGCGGGGGTTTATGCCGACACCAGACATGATACTTCTTTTTCTCGTGGCGGATTTTTTCCTGAAAATCTCGCCGGGCCCCGACATGGCTCAGGTTCTTGGTCGTGGGCTGACACAAGGCTGGAAGCCTGCCTGGGAATGTGTCCTTGGAGTCGGTGCCGCAGGTTTGATCCAGGTGCCGGCAGCGTCGTTTGGCCTCGCAGCAACCTTCTCCTCATCCGAACTGCTATTTCAGCTTGTTCGATACGCCGGTGTCTTTTATCTGACTTACATAGGTGTTTCTGCAGTGCGACGCTCCTTTCAGTCGCTGTCAAGTGTTGAATTTCAGCAATCACCGGAATGCAGGCAAAGCGCCTTTTGGCAAGGCTTTGGCACCAATCTTCTCAACCCAAAGGTTTTCGTATTCATGGTTGCTTTCCTGCCGCAATTTGTGCAGCCTCAAAATGGCCCTGTATGGTTGCAAATTCTGATACTTGGAAGCCTCATGAAAATAAACGGAGTAGTGTTTCTTGGTGCATGTGCACTTGCCGCAAATCGAGTACGGGGCTGGGTTGCGTCGAATAAATGGTTCCTCAGACTGCAAGACGGTATTCTGGGCCTTCTGATGATTTCGCTTGCTTTATACATCCTCTTCAGTGACAGCATGGCACCCCCTGGCCATAAACTATCGGTGCAACCGTAACGCTCAATTTCCTTGTTGAGATCGTGGCGGATTCAAGCGGCCGTTGCAAACGCGATACCTGACCCTTCGGTCAATCGCGAGAAATGCGACACTCGTCGGCGACTGTGTGGGAGCGGCTGCATGCGGCATTCACCAGGGCACGACCGAGCCTATGGGATGAATTCATACAGTGGCACTGTAGTGCTGGACCGTCCGTTGCCGGTCTTTCGCCTCACTGAGCTGCGGCAACTATTCCCTGACAAACACCCAACGGAAATCCACAGGCACGGCGAGGCTGATGCTGGCAAGGCCGGCGATTTCGCGCAGTTTTTCCACCCCGCCATCCAGACCCAGGGCGGCCGCATCAAGGAGCACCGGTGAAAGGCTGCTCGCCTGGATGCGAGCTTCATCGATGCGCAGAACATGCACATCAGTCGCAACTTCAACATCTGCCTCACCTATCCTGAACGTGGCCTTCAGCGGGACAATTTCACTGCTGCCCACTGCGAGCGCTTCCAGGGACGCGGCATCCAGCGTCGCATCGACCACCGCCAGATCGCTGCCACCGTCTTCGGCGAACATCTTGCGCATGCGTTCATCACGAATCTCGATACCGGTATTGACACTGTCCAGCATAATTGCCACATGCGCCTGGCCACTGTCATCGATAGTCCCTTCCTGACTGTCGAAGCTGTGCTTTTCGGCGACACTACCATTCTTGATGGTGATGAAATTGATACGGGATTGGTTGTTGTCCAGTACCCAGCCTGCCCATGAAGGGGCTGAAACGGCCAGGAGAAACGGGACGGTCAATGCGAGAACTGCAGAATGTTTCATCATTACCTCCGAAAAACGTGATCGCTTGCGCCTGCCCGGTACCAGTCCGGCCAAGGTTCGATATCACCTCACCATACCCACAAACGCCATTCACCTGCTCTCTGATGGGACAACGGTTTTCCTTTAACCTTCTCGCATGACCTTGCGACAGCAGGGTGCTGTCCTCACCACCCAGGGCCAGTTCGTGTTTGCAGGCATCCTCGAGCCGACCGGCTCTGCATGAGCAAAGCCCACTGCCAGGCACATCGGCACGGATGCCGCCTCACCTTCCCTTCACACTGCCCGCACTTGAAGGCAACGGCGGGGGGCGTTCAAGGTTCAAACATGACTCCGGACAGAGAAAAGCAGACACTGTCTCAGTTCCCTGCCGCGATCAGTTCATCCACCTGCGATACGCGCGCCAGTTCCATGAGGCCTTCCGGCACATTGCGGTACTGGATGGCATGGCCGGCCTTGCTGGCACGCGCCAGCCATTCGATCATGAGAGCAAGGCCGGCGCTGTTGCTCTTCGACACACCGGCAAGGTCGATGGTGAGATCACCCTGCGACTCGATGTGCGTGATGACCGAGGCAAGCGCTTCGGCAGCGTTGTCGAAATCGAGTTCGCCACCGAGATAGAGCGCATCGTCGCCTGCCTGCAGGTTGAAACCGCTCATTGGACGCCGCCGTTGAGTTCGCCGCCCTCGTTGAATTCGCCGCCGCCGCTGCTTTCGCCGCGCGCATTGCGTTCCTTGAGCGTGGTAATCAGTCCATCGATGCCACCCTTGCTGATCTCACTGGCAAAAGCCGTACGATAGTTCGTGACGAGGCTGATGCCGTTGACTTCGATGTCGTAGATTCTCCAGCCGCCCTTGTCGCGCAGCTTGTAGTTGACCGGTACATCGTCGCCGCTGGCGGGCGAGAACACCGAGCGCACGATGGCACGGTCTTCGCGCTTCTCGGGGCGAAAAGGGGCGAAATTGATGGTCTCACCACGGTATTCGGTCATCGCGCCGGTGTAGGTATTCAGAAGCAGCTGACGGAATTCATCGACGAGTTCGGTCTTCTGCTCATCCGACGCCTTGCGCCAGAACTTGCCGACCGCGAGCTTGGTCATCGCGTCGAAATCAAGGTGCGGCACGACGATCTCGTCGACCCTGGCCTGGAGCCAGTCCGGGTCGTTGGCGATCTTGTCGGCGTCGTCGTTGAGTATCGCCAGCATCTCGGACACCACCGTTTCCACCAGATCCTGGGCAGGATGCTTCTCGGCCAGTGCAAAGGGGCTTGCCACCAGCAGTGCCATGGCCACGAGGAGTGAACGAAAGGAATTGATCATGTGGAAGTCTTCCTGAAATGGAGCGTGGGTCAGCAACCGAAACCGCGATCACCGCCGATTGGAGTGGGATTCCGCCCGAGTGTTCCCTGTCGGCTGCGAATATCCGGCTGTTTTCACAAGTTGCAAATCAAGGCTCGTGCCGCAGCCTGCCGTCAGCCGCCACCGCTGCGGTTGAACAGCACCTGACCGATCAGGCGTTCGAGCACCAGTGCCTCCTGGGTATAGGAGAACTCGTCGCCATCGACGATGACATCTTCCTCGGCACCGGGCTCGAGGCCGATGTACTGCTCTCCCAGAAGCCCCGCGGTATAGATGCTCGCGGTGGTGTCGAGCGGAAAGGCATCGAACTGCTTGTCGATGGTCATCGTGACCTTGGCCTCGTAGCTCTCGGGGTCGTATTCGATGGCGCTGACCTGGCCGACGCGAACACCGCTGGCCGACACGGGCGCGCGCACCCGCAGGCCGCCGACGTTCTCGAAGCGGGCCGTGACAGTGTAGCCACTCGTGCCCGAGAAGCTCGTGAGGTTGCTCACCTTCATGGCAAGAAGCAGCATCGCCGCAAGGAACAGCAGCACGAAAAACCCGACGGCGATTTCTACAGCACGTGAATTCATTGTTGTTTTCCGGAGTTCAGAACATGAGAGCGGTGAGGATGAAGTCCAGCCCCAGCACCGCAAGAGACGAGTACACAACGGTGCGCGTGGTGGCCGAAGCCACGCCTTCCGAGGTCGGTATGCAGTCGGCACCTTCGAAAATGGCAATGAAACAGATGACAAACCCGAAAACCACGGATTTGATGAGCCCGTTGCAGACATCCTCGACGAAGGCGGTGGCGTTCTGCATGTTGGACCAGTAGGCGCCGGCGTCGATGCCGAGCAGTTCCACCCCGACCGCATGGCCGCCAAGTACACCGACGGCACTGAACATGGCCGCCAGCATCGGCACGGCCAGGAAGCCAGCAATGAAGCGCGGCGCAAACACGCGCTTGAAGGGGTCGACAGCCATCATCTCGAGCCCCGAGAGCTGCTCGGTGGCCTTCATGAGACCGATTTCGGCGGTCATCGCGGAGCCGGCGCGTCCGGCGAACAGCAGCCCCGTGACCACGGGCCCGAGTTCGCGCACGAGCGTCAGCGCGACCATCTGGCCCACCGAATCCTCGGCGCCGAAGTCGTTGAGGATGTTGTAGCCCTGCAGCGCCAGCACCATGCCGACGAAGAAGCCGCTGACGAGGATGATCGACAAGGTCTTGACACCCGCCGCATTGAGCTGGGCGATGACGAGTGAAAAACGCGCCAGTGCGCCCGGAATCGCGGCAATCAGGTGCAACAGGAAAATGCCGGCACGCCCGGCACGCTCCACCAGGGTAATGGTGGCGCGCCCCGTGCGCGCAATGAAATCGAGCATCAGTGAAGCCTCCGGCCGTCGAGAAGATCGCGCTCGTAGTCGGGCGCCGCCACCTGGAACGGCACGGGGCCATCGGGGCGACCGTTCAGGAACTGCTGCACCCAGGCCGATTCCGAAGCACGCAGTTCCTGCGGACTGCCCGTCTCGACCACCACCCCTTCGGAGATGATCACGACGTGGTCGGAAATCGACAGCGATTCATCGAGGTCGTGCGAGACGATCAGGCTGGTAATGCCGAGTGCCGAGTTCACGGTGCGAATGAGTTGCAGCAGGATGCCCATCGAGATCGGATCCTGACCGGTGAACGGCTCATCGTACATGATCATCTCGGGATCGAACACGAGCGCACGGGCGAGCGCCGCACGCCGTGCCATGCCGCCCGAGAGTTCGGACGGAAAGAGATCACGGGCACCACGCAGGCCCACCGCATGCAGCCGCATGAGCACGAGGTGGTGGATGATTTCCTCGGGCATGTCGGTGTGTTCACGCAGCGGAAAGGCAACGTTGTCGTAAACGCTGAGATCGGTCAGCAGGGCACCCGACTGGAACAGCATGCCGAGGCGTTTGCGCAGGGCGTAGAGTTCGCGCCGACGAAGTTTCGAGACTTCGATCCCATCGAATCGCACCATGCCCTGACTCGGCTTGAGCTGACCGCCGATCATCTTCAGCAGCGTTGTCTTGCCGGTGCCACTCGGACCGAGAATGGTCGTGACCTTGCCGCGCGGGATGTCGAAATCCAGCCCCTGGAAGATCCTGTTCGAACCGCGAGAGAAGTGCAGATCCTCGATCTCCACCAGCGTGTCGTCGTGCGGGGATTGACTGTTCATTGACGGGCTTCGCTTCGCATCGAAGGTACCAGTGCCTGTTTCACCAAGGTACGAAATCCGACAGGATACCGGTGTCGAGGCAGAAAGTGCTGCAATTCATCTGTATCGTGGCGGTGTCCGTTGCCCCCGATTGCCATCACCTGCTCACCCGATCATGAATCGAACCATCGTCCTTCTGCTGGCCGCAATGCTTGCCGGCGCCTGTGCCAGCAATCCACCCGACGGCCCGGTCTACGACCCCTGGGAGAACACCAACCGGAAAGTCTACGCCTTCAACGATGCAGTCGATCGAACCGTACTGACGCCGGTGGCCAAAGGTTACCGAGCGATCACGCCCGACCCGGTCGAGAAAGGCATCCGCAACTTCTTCAACAATCTCAGGGAGCCAAACACCATCGTCAACGACGTGTTGCAGGGCAAGTTACGCCAGGCGCTCGAAGACACCATGCGCTTCACCGCCAACACCGTGTTCGGCGGCCTCGGCTTCTTCGATGTGGCGACGCCGGGCGGCCTGCCACGCCACAACGAAACCTTCGGACAGACCTTCGGCGTCTGGGGCATCGGCGAAGGCCCCTTCATCATGCTGCCCTTGCTCGGCCCCTCGAATGCGCGTGCTGCCACCGGCGTCGCCACGAAGAACCTCACCACCTCGATGCCGCTGTACCTTACCGATGACGCCGTCGCGCGGATCGGCGTGGGTGCCTTCGACACCGTGTCCTTCCGCGCCTCGCTGCTTTCTGCCGGCAAGATCCTCGACGCCGCCGCTCTTGACCCCTACCAGATGCTGCGCGACGTCTGGGTGCTGCAGCACCGCCGGGCTACCTGGGGCGACTCGCGCCCGACCAGGATCGGCACCGCCGACCCCGAGGATGTCGACGAACTGGACGAACTGGACGAACTGGACGAACTGGACGAACTGGACGAACTCGACGAACTCGACGAACTCGACGAACTCGACGAACTCGATGAACTCGACGAACTCGACGAACTCGACGAACTCGACGAACTCGACGAACTCGATCAGTTGGACGCGCTGGACGGCTAAACTTGCCGGATGCAAGCCGCTTCCGACATCACCATCGACAACCAGCACCTACTCGACACCGCACGTGAAGTGCTGTCGATCGAGGCCGATGCCATCCGGCGCCTGTCCGAAAGGCTCGACCAGCGCTTCATCGATGCCTGTGAATTGCTGCTTGGCTGTGCCGGCCGCATCGTCGTCTGTGGCGTCGGCAAGACCGGCCACATCGGCGCCAAGCTTGCCGCGACACTCGCGAGCACGGGCAGCCCTGCCTTCTTTCTGCACGCGGCCGAAGCCAGTCATGGCGACCTCGGCATGCTCCGTGAGGACGACGTCGTCATCGCCCTGTCGCATTCGGGCAGTTCGTCCGAACTCATGACCATCCTGCCCGCCATCCGTCGTCACGGCGTACCGATCATCAGCCTCTGCGGCACTGAAAACTCTCCGCTCGTGAAAGCCAGTGACGTATGGCTCGACACACGCATCGACCGCGAAGCCTGCCCGCTCGGCCTAGCACCGACGGCCAGCACCACGGCGAGCCTCGCACTCGGCGATGCCCTCGCCGTCGCGTTGCTGACCGCACGCGGTTTCGACGAAACCGATTTCGCGCGTTCGCACCCTGGCGGGCGCCTCGGTCGGCAGTTGCTGCTCGGTGTCGACGAAGTCATGAAATCCGGTGAGGAAATGCCCGTGGTCGGCCCCGAGGCGAGCCTCAAGGAGGCGCTTCTCGAAATCAGCAGGAAAGGGCTCGGCATGGTCATCGTCGTCGATGCATCGGGCACGCTTCTCGGCGTGTTCACCGATGGCGACCTTCGCCGTACGCTCGAACACACCCTTGCCATCGACAGCGTGCGCATCGGCGACATCATGACGGTCTCGCCCATCACCATCGCGAGCACCACGCTCGCGGCCGAGGCACTGAAGCTCATGCAGAGCCGCCGCATCACGGCCTTGCCCGTCGTCGATGAAGACGGCTTCGTGGCGGGCGTCGTGACCATGCACGCCCTGCTCGCTGCCGGACTCGCCTGAACGTACCGCCGCCATGACACTCTGGCAACGCCTGATCCAACGCTACTGGTGGCTGGCACCGCTGCTGCTGCTGACCGTGGTGCTGCTTGATCAGAACGACAATCCGGCACCCGTAGCCAACGAAACGGTAACCGACATGCGTACGGGCGAGGCTGATTACTATCTGGAGAGCTTCACCACGCGCCATTTCGATGCGACGGGCAAGCTCGTCTACCTCGCCCACGGCGACAGTCTGGGCCACTTTCCCGACGACGATCATTCGGAAATCGAACGGCCCGTCATCGAACTGACGCGCCGTGACAGCAAGTGGCTCATCGATGCCCCGCGCGGGCGCTTCGATCCCGATCCCGACACCTTCAGGCTGGAGGGCGGCGTGACGATACGGCGCCTGCCGTTCGCCGCGGTGAACGATGCCGACGACAATCACCGAAAGACACACGAGGCGGAAGCACGCGAAGCCATTGCCAGCGAGCCAGTGACGATTCGCACCGAGACCGTAGCGGTGGCAACCGAGGCCAACGAGGTCCATACTGATGCACCAGTGAGCGTTGCGGGCGCCGGCTTCGAGCTCAATGCGCTCGGGATGAGTTCGGCCATCGACTCGGGGAACCTTGCCCTGCATGGCGATGTCCGTGCCACCTACCAGCCGCCGACTCGCGAGCCCTGAAAGAATCCTGCAGGAAGTGATGTCTCCCTGCAGGGAGCAGTGAGTCCTTGCCGCAGGCAATGCATGAACACGGGCCGGAAACGACCATGAACACGTACCGAAAGCGATCATGAACAAGAGCGTGACGAGCAAGCCGGGACGACCACCCCGCATCCCGCTCATGCGGCTCACCCTGCCGAGCATCCGGGCAGCCACGCTGCTCGCCGCCGCCGTGCTTGCCGCTACCGCCCCCCTCGCGGCACGCGAAGGCGATTCCGAACAACCGATCAATGTCAGTGCCAATCGCTCCGAGTACAACGAGCGCAGCGGCACCCAGATCCTGCGCGGCAACGTCGAGATCACCCAGGGCAGCATGCGCATCCGCGCCGATGAAATCATCGTGACGCTGGCCGACGGCGCGCTCGGCAAGGTCGAAGGCTCGGGCTCCCCGGTGCGCTTCGAGCAGGAAAACGATGCCGGTGAACTGATGCAGGGTTCGGCCAGACGCATCGTCTACGACGCCATTGCCGGCACCCTGATTCTCTCGGGCGGCGCCACGCTCTCGCAGCCACGCCAGAAGCTCGACAGCGAATCGATCACCTTCGACACACGCTCGCAGACGGTCAAGGCCGAAGGCAACGGCAGTGAAGGCTCGGGTGGGCGCGTCAGCCTGCAGATCCGACCGCCGACGAGTGACGAGCGGTGAACGGCCCGCGATGAACAGCAGCGACGACACACCTGCCGCAACGATCAATACCCGCACGCTCGAAGCCAGAAACATCCACAAGGCCTACAGGAAGCGTCGCATCCTCGACGGTGTATCGCTGCACGTGCAGAGCGGCGATGTGGTCGGGCTGCTCGGTCCCAACGGCGCCGGCAAGACCACCTGCTTCTACACCGTGGTCGGCCTCGTGCAGCCCGATGACGGCACCATTCTCCTCGACGACAAGGACATCACGCGCCTGCCGATGCACGCTCGTGCACGCCGCGGCGTCGGCTACCTCCCCCAGGAGGCCTCGGTATTCCGGCAACTGAGCGTGACGCAGAACATCATGGCAATTCTGGAGACGCGCCGGGAACTCGATGCCGGCGCGCGCCGCGACCGGCTCGAGGCGCTGCTCGAGGATCTCCAGGTCACGCACCTCCGGGACAGCCTCGGCATCAGCCTCTCGGGCGGTGAACGGCGGCGCGTGGAGATTGCCCGGGCACTTGCCGCCGACCCCGGCTTCATTCTGCTCGATGAACCCTTCGCCGGTGTCGACCCGATCTCCATCAACGATATCCAGCGCATCATCGTGCACCTCAAGGAACGCCACATCGGCGTGCTCATCACCGATCACAACGTACGTGAAACCCTCGGCATCTGCGATCGCGCCTATATTCTCGGTAACGGCAAGCTCATCGCCGAAGGCCAGGCCATCGACATTCTCGCCAACGAGCTGGTACGCGAAGTGTATCTCGGGGATGACTTCTCGTTGTGAACTCGAACACAGAAACCCAATATTTGGCACGATTATTGCCTTAACTATCTCCGACAACAGTCCGCATCGCTGCTGCGATAAACATGCCGCATCACAAAACGCGGCACAATGACGCAAGACAGTCCCGCGGAGTTGATTGTCGCCAACACATGGCCGACTTGTAACCAGCGACTTCTCGGCCATACCGGGGCAGGGCTCTTTCAGCCTGTCGGGACCATCGGAGAAACGCCAGGCGCGCCATGAAACAGTCACTTCACGTCAAGATGGGCCAGTCCCTGGCCATGACCCCGCAGCTTCAGCAGGCAATCAAGCTGCTGCAGCTCTCCACTCTCGAACTCCAGAACGAGATCCAGGAGGCCCTCGAGAGCAACCCGATGCTCGAGGTGCAGGATGAAGACGGCTCGCCGCACGAAGGCGACATCGACGCCGAAACCCGGGAATCACGGGAATCGCGCGAGTCGCGCGAAGCGCGTGACGAAAAGCGCGAGGAACGCACGGCGGCCAACGATGCCACCATCGACGCCACGATCGACGCCAGCGCGGCGGTGGCCGAGATGAGTACCGCCGACGCGGGTGATCAGACCATTGCAATCGACGACGTCATGCCCGACGTCATGCCCGAGGAACTCGCCGTCGACAGCGGCTGGGATGACGTCTACGAACCGGTACTGCCCACCGTTTCGAGCGCCCCCGGCGACGGCGAAAACCGTGACTTCACCGAATTCCACAACGCCGGGCTGCGCAGCATCCAGGAGCACCTCGGCGAGCAGATTCGCCTGTCGCCCCTGAGCGAGCGCGACATGGCAATCGCCGAGACCATCATCGATGCCATCGACGACAACGGCTACCTCCTCGACAGCGCGGACAGCCTCATCGAGGGCATCAACCGTGACGAAACCAACCCGGCCGAATTCGTCAGCAGCGAAGAGTTCGAGTCAGTACTGCATCTCGTGCAGCACCTCGACCCGACAGGCTGCGGCGCCCGCGACGCCAGCGAGTGCCTTGCCATCCAACTCGCGCAGATGACGCCGAATGCCGACACCGAACTCGCCACGGCCATCGTCACCGAACACCTCGATCTCCTTGCCGCGCACGATTTCCCGCGCCTCAGACGCCTGCACAAGGTCAACGATGATCGGCTGCAGTCGGCCATCACGCTGATCCGCAGCCTCAATCCGCGACCCGGTCGCCAGGTCATCAGCGACCATGACGAATACATCGTGCCGGACGTGTTCGTGAAGAAGATCAAGGGCGTCTGGCGCGTGGAACTGAACCCCGACATTGCGCCACGGCTGGGCATCAACGCCCTCTACGCAGGCATGGTCAAGCGCGCCGACAAGAGCGAAGACAACAACTTCATGAAAAGCCACCTGCAGGAAGCACGCTGGTTCATCAAGAGTCTGCAGAGCCGCAACGAGACACTCCTGCGCGTGGCTACCGCCATCGTCGAGCGCCAGCGGAGCTTCCTCGAATATGGCGACGAGGCCATGAAGCCGCTGGTGCTCCGCGACATCGCCGAGCATCTCAGTCTGCACGAGTCGACGATTTCGCGAGTCACGACACAGAAGTACATCCACACCCCGCGTGGCATCTTCGAATTCAAGTACTTCTTCTCGAGCCACGTATCGACCGTGAACGGCGGCGAATGCTCAGCAACTGCGATCCGCGCCATGATTCGGAAGTTCATTGCTGCCGAAGACACCGCAAAACCGCTCTCCGACAGCAAGATTGCCAGCATCCTGGTCGATCAGGGTATTCAGGTTGCAAGAAGGACCGTGGCAAAGTATCGTGAGTCCATGGCGATTCCACCGTCGAACGAACGCAAGCGCCTCAACTGAGGCATGGCCGGGCGACGGCGACAGCAACGCCCGCCGGTTTCGCGGCGCTGGTGCTGCCGCAGCAGCTGCCAGCGCCGGAGACGAACAACAAGAGGCTGTTATCAGGCACTTGGTATTGTTCGAAATATACATACGCAGGGTCTTTTCATCCCTCGCCTCGCTCCTGCACCGGCCTTCCGCGCCGGGTGGGGCAGCCATGGCCATGCCTGCGTATGCCCCCAAGGTCGCGCAAGCGTCCGCCTCCTGCGGCAAGACCCGCCTCCACCGCCCCACCACTCCGCAACGCCGGAACATCGCCAGCGGTATCGTGCCGTCGGCGAAATTCCGTCCGTGCGCAGACGGGCGGATTCCTCGGAACAGCCGGGCAAGGCCGTCACCACCAACCCAAAGTGGAGAGCATTACATGAATCTGGCTGTTACCGGACATCACGTCGATGTCACCAGTTCCATGCGCAACTACGTCGAAGAAAAAATGCAGCGTCTGGAGCGTCACTCGGAAAGACTTGTCTCGATCCACGTGATCCTGACCGTGGAAAAGACCGGCCACAAGGCCGAGGCCACGGCCGAGGTAGCGGGTTCCCGCCTCTACGCCGACACTACCGAAGACGACATGTACGCCGCAATCGACATCATGACCGACAAGCTCGATCGCCAGTTGATCAAGCAGAAGGAAAAGCTCAGGCAGCATCGTCGTGACCGTGACCGTGATCGCGATATCGTGGCGGATCAGTAACTGTCCTGAAACGGCATGGCCTTGTAACCACCTCGACTTCGACTTGCATTCCTGGTTGAAGCGCGCACAATAGGCAGCCGAGAACCATCAAGGCAGGGCCCTGACCGGTTTGCCGGGCAGGGCCTTCATTGTCTCAAGAGGCAGGAACAGGTCGCGTAACAACGACCATTGATCAGGTAAGACATGGATATAGCGGAATTGCTGGCAGTGAATCGCATACGTTGCCAGTGCGACATCCAGAGCAAGAAGCGCGTGGTGCAGACCGTCGCTGAGGTGCTCGGCGCATCACTCCGCCAGGCCGCCGAAAGGCCGGGCGACGAGGTCGAAGGCGACGCCGTCGGCGTGCGCGAGAACATCGACGGCAAAACGGAGGCGCGCACGCGAAACGGCGAAAAGCACGGGGAAGTGCGGCGTCTGCTCTCGCTTCGCTCACGCCAGAGCGACGCAGACGAGGCACAGGAGCCGCCCTCGGACATGGACATCATGGACGCCCTGATTGCTCGCGAGCGCCTGGGTGCAACCGGTATCGGCAAGGGCGTGGCACTGCCACACAGCCGCCTTGCCGGCATCGAGGCACCGATCGGCGCCCTGCTGACCCTCGAGGCCGGCGTCGACTACGAGTCCGGTGACGGCACAGCCGTGGACATCGTGTTCGGTCTGCTGGTGCCCGAGCAGTGCAACGATACACACCTGAAGATCCTCGCCGAGCTCGCACGCCGCTTCAACGACGATTCGCTGCGCGATTCGCTGCGGCGTTTCGAGAGCAGCGAGGCCGTCATGGGCTTTCTCTCGGCCTTGCCGGCAACGGCCTGAGTTCGAGCGCAGGCACCACGGGAATCCAGCAACCATCAACGCCGCCACCAGCACAAGACCACCGATGCGCCTCAGTGTCGAAGCCCTGTTCGGCGCAGTGCACGACCGGCTGCAACTCGAATGGCTGTCGGGGCGCGAACGGGGCGAGCGCTTCATCGATCGCCCCAGGGACAACGACACCGCACCGAAAACGCGACTGCTCGGCCCCTGGAGCTACAACGTCGCCAATCGCATCCAGCTCATCGGCCCTGCCGAAGCGCGCCTGATCGCGCTCGACGGCAGTTTCGACCCGGACCGCTTCGAATACGCTCCGGCCGACACCACAGCCCTGTTTCTGCTGAGCAACAGGCTCGAGCCGCCCCCGGCACTTGCCGCCTTCGCCAACACACACGGCATTCCGTTGATGGTCTCGGCGCTGAACTACGGCGAACTCCAGAAGAACCTCCGGCACCAGATCACACGCCTGCTGGCCGAACGCCGCATCATCCACGGCGTCCTCCTCGACGTGCTCGGGCTCGGTGTGCTCATGACCGGCGGTGCCAATATCGGCAAGAGCGAACTCGCGCTGGAACTGATCAGTCGCGGCCACATCCTCGTTGCCGACGATGCGCCCGAGTTTCGCCGCATCGCCCCGGGGACGCTCGAAGGCAGCTGCCCACCGCTGCTCGAGGGTTTTCTCGAAGTGCGCGGCCTCGGTGTGCTCAACATCGCCCGCATGTACGGTGACGCCCACGTCAGACGCCGCAAGACCCTGAAATTCATCGTCGACCTGCTGCCTGCGGACAGCGAACACAGCGAGGCGCTCGCCGAATCACGCCTTTCCGACTCCGCCGACACGCGTGACATCCTCGGCGTCAGCATCCCGCTGCGGAAACTGGCCGTCGCGCCGGGACGGAATCTCGCGGTGCTGATCGAGGCTGCCGTGCGCGATCAGTTGCTACGCTATGGGGGCTACTCGGCCACACGGGATCTCATCGAACAGCAGGCCCGCGCCATCGAGCGGTCGCGCCCCACCGGGCCGGAAGACACCTGACCATCACACAGCAACCCCCGACCGAAACATGCGGCCATGCCAGACTCAGCATCGAGCAAACGATTGATCATCGTCACCGGCCTTTCGGGTTCCGGCAAGAGTGTCGCCCTGCATACGCTCGAGGACGATGGCTACTTCTGCATCGACAACCTGCCCGCAAAACTGCTCCCCACGCTCATCGATGAACTGCTCGAGCACGATGACGATCTCTACGCGCGCCTCGCCATCGGTGTCGATGTCAGGAGCGAGCGACGCTCCCCCGATGACCTGCTGAGGCTGTTCCGGAACCTTCGCCGACGCGAGGCACTCGAGTTCGAAGTGCTGTTTCTCGACACAGGTCGCAGCACGCTCGTCAGGCGCTTTTCGGAAACCCGCCGACGACATCCGCTGAGCGGCGAGAATCTGCCGCTGCACAACGCCATCGATCACGAGATGCGCCTTCTCGACCCCGTCAAGGAGGCCGCCGATCGCGTCATCGACACGAGTCGCCTCAACGTGCACGAGCTTCGCGAGCTGGTCGGCAACTTCACCCGGGATGCCGAACGCAGCGGGCTCACGCTCGTGTTCCAGTCCTTCGGTTTCAAGCACGGCGTACCCGGCAGCACCGATTTCGTCTTCGACGTGCGTTGCTTGCCGAACCCGCACTGGGATGAGAAACTGCGCCGACACACCGGCGCGGAAGCGCCCGTCATCGCCTTTCTCGACGCGCAGCCGGAAGTCGGTGAGATGTACCGCACCATACGCGATTTCCTGACCCGCTGGCTGCCCTGCTACGACGCCGAGAACCGCGCATACCTTACCGTATCGATCGGCTGCACCGGCGGGCGTCATCGCTCGGTGCATCTGGTCGAGCGCCTTTTCGCCCACTTTGCGGCCGAGCGCGGCAACGTGAGCAAGCGACATCGGGAGTTGGCCTGAGATGCCCGAACGACAACTCGAGATCATCAACAAGCTCGGACTGCACGCACGCGCTGCATCCAGACTCGTGAAGCTTGCCGGTCGTTTCGAGTCCAGTGTCGACATCGAGAAGGACGGGCAGCGCGTCAACGCCAAGAGCATCATGGGCGTGATGATGCTCGCCGCGGGCTGCGGTTCGACCATCACCCTGCATACCGAGGGCAGCGATGCCGATGCGGCACTGACGGCCGTCGCCGAACTCATCGACAACCGCTTTGACGAAGACGAATGAGCCCCCGATGAGCCTCATGTTCAACGGCATCGGAGTGGCTCGCGGCATTGCCATCGGCGACGCCTGGCTGCTGCGGCGCTACCCCTTCGACAACCCGACCGAACGCGACATCGACACCCCGGCGCGTGAAATCCGGCGCCTGAAGGCCGGTATCCGGGATGCGCGCCACGCCCTCGAGCAGACCCGCGAGGAGATCCCCGAAGACGCCTCGAGCGACGTCAGCGCCTTCATCGAGACGCACCTGCTGATGCTCGACGACAGCCTCTTCCTGCAGCGCCCGAGCGAACTCATCCGCGAACAGAGGATCAGCGCCGAAGCGGCGCTGCAACTGCAGCGCGAAGAGCTCACGCGCGTCTTCGGCGCCATGGAAGACAGCTACATCGCCACGCGCATCGATGACGTCAACCACGTCGTCAACAGCATCCTCCGCGCCCTGCACGTGGCCGAACACGGCGACACCGACGTCGACCATACCGCCTGGAAAGGCCGCATCATCATCGCCGACGACCTGACCCCGGCCGACACCGTGATCATGAAGAAACACGGTGTGGCAGCTTTTGCCACCGAGACCGGCGGGCAGACCTCGCACACGGCCGTGCTGGCCCGCAGCCTGGACATTCCGGCAATCGTCGGTCTGCACAACCTCAGGCGCTACATCCGTCACGGCGAAACCCTGGCCCTCGACGGCAGCAGTGGCATGCTGCTGGCCGAGCCGACCAAGGCGATGCTCGCGGGCTACCGGCGCGCACAACGCGAGCAGCGCGCTCGGCGAAAGGCGCTGGCCACGCTCACCGACCAGCCGGCCGTGACCCTCGACGGGGTCGAGATCGAACTCGCTGCCAACATCGAGGTGGACGAGGACATCAAGGCACTCCGGCGCGTCAATGCCGATGGTGTCGGGCTCTACCGCACCGAGTTCCTGTTCATGAACCGCAATGATCTGCCGCACGAGCAGGAACACTTCAGGGACTACAGCCGTGTCATTCGTGCCCTCAAGGGCAAACCACTGACCATTCGCTCGGCAGACCTCGGCGCCGACAAGCTCGCCGCGTCGATCGAACCACTGAGCGGTGCCAGCACCACCAACACGCACAACCCGGCCCTCGGTCTTCGCGGCATTCGCCTCTGCCTGCAGGAAACCGCGCTGTTCGTACCGCAGCTCCGCGCCATCCTGAGAACCTCCGCCAAAGGGCCGGTGAGGCTGCTGATCCCGATGCTCTCGGGGCTCGAGGAGATCAACCAGACGCTGGCACTCATCGACGCGGTACGCGAAGAACTCCGCGAGGAAGGCATTGCCTTCGACGAAGACATGCCGATCGGCGGCATGATCGAACTGCCGGCCAGTGCCATCATGGCCGAGGCGTTCGCCGAGCGGCTCGATTTTCTCTCCATCGGCACCAATGACCTCATTCAGTACACCCTCGCCATCGACCGCGTCGACGATGCCGTCAACTACCTCTACGACCCGCTGCACCCGGCGGTGCTGAAGCTCGTTCGCGACACCATCCGCGCCGCCGACAAGGCCGGCATTCCGGTGTCGCTGTGTGGCGAGATGGCCGGCGACACGCGTTACGTGCGGCTGCTCCTCGGACTCGGCCTGACGCGCTTCAGCATGCCGCCGAACCTGCTGCTCGAAGTCAAGCGCTGCGTTCTCGAGAGCCGCTGCAGCGCGCTCAGGAAGCAGGCGGCCATGCTCATGAAGGCGCGCAGCAGCGAACAACGGCTGTCGCTCCTCGCTCGCATGAACAGTGACGCATGAACAGAAAACGCAACAAGCAGGACACGCAACCGGTCGGCGAACCCGGGTCGAACATCCCCGCAACCGACGAACATGCTACGGACGCTTCCTCGGCACACGACCGGGATTCGTCCTCCGCACAGACCCTCGACACGTCCCGCGCGCAGGCCCGAGATGCAACCGATGACCTGCCGGACAACCGGAACGACGGAACAACCGACGCGACGGGACCGAGGAGCCACGACGACAGGGAGGCACTGATCGAGAGTCTTGCCGGCGGCTCGGTATCGGCCCTGCGTCGCATGCTGCACTCGATGCACCCGGCCGAAATCGCCGATGCGCTCGAATCACTGCCGCCCGTGCGCCGCCAGCTGCTGTGGGATCTCGTCGACCCCGAGTTCGAGGGCGAGGTACTCATGGAGGTGGGGGACGAAGTCCGCGAGAACCTCGTTCGCCTCATGGACACCGAGGAACTGCGTGCCGCCACCGAAAGGCTCGACCTCGACGATCTTGCCGATTTCATGCAGTCACTCCCCGAGACGCTCACGGGAGAGGTGCTCGACGGCATGGACCGCGCCGACCGCGGGCGCCTCGAACAGGTGCTGTCCTACCCCGAGGACAGTGCCGGTGGCCTCATGAACCTCGACACCATCACCGTGCGCGGCGACGTGACGCTCGATGTGGTGCTCCGTTACCTGCGCCGCCGTGGCGAAATGCCACCGCACACCGATCGGATCTGGGTCACCGACCGCTTCGGTCGCTACAAGGGCGACCTCTCGATCAGGAATCTTCTCACTCACGGCACCGACACCGTGGTCGAGGACATCATGCGCACGAAGATCGAGCCACTGCCCGTGCTCACCGAAGGGCACGAAGTGGTACGCATCTTCGAGGACTACGACCTTGTCTCGGCACCGGTCGTCGACGACCGGAATCACCTCATCGGCCGCGTCACCATCGACGACGTGGTGGACGTGATTCGCGGCGAAGCCGAGCAGTCGGTCATGAGCATGGCGGGTCTCGACCACGAAGACGACATCTTCGCACCGGTGCTGCGCAGCACGCGCAAGCGTGCCGTATGGCTCGGCGTGAATCTCCTGACCGCCCTGCTTGCCTCCTGGGTCATTGCGCAGTTCGAGGGCACACTCGAGCGCGTGGTCACGCTGGCGGTACTGATGAGCGTGGTGCCGAGCATGGGCGGGATCGCCGGCAGCCAGACGCTCACGCTC
>PDWI01002748.1_pt1 | contig 25979 bp, 16 predicted proteins | sample 1430891 | NCBI WGS metagenome assembly PDWI01 (sample SAMN01162508, study PRJNA174530) | Oral metagenome, whole genome shotgun sequencing project. | biome: Marine environment; feature: Marine mammal; material: Swab sample of the gingival sulcus; isolation source: swab sample of gingival sulcus...
GATAAAGTAGAAATAGTACAGCTACAACACCCCGATAAATCTTATGAGGCTTTACAAGAGATGGTCGATCATGTGGAAGGATTGGTGCAAAAGCTAGAACTACCTTATCGTATATTACGCCTTTGTGGAGGAGACACTAGTTTCACTGCAGCTTTAACATTTGATTTTGAAGTTTATTCGGCAGCACAAAATCGTTGGTTAGAGGTTAGTTCTGTTTCTAACTTTGAATCGTATCAAGCAAATCGTTTGCATCTTCGATTTAAAGATAAAGACAGCAAAAAAACACAGTTAGCTCATACTTTGAATGGAAGTGCTTTGGCATTACCTCGAATTGTTGCAGCATTATTAGAAAACAATCAGACAGAAGAAGGAATTAAGATTCCAAAAGCATTAGTACCATATACTGGCTTTGAAATGATTTAATTGATAAATAGATTAAAGACCTCGGAGATTGGAAAATCTTCGAGGTCTGTATTTAAAAGCCTTTATTTTATGAACTTAATTATCCAGTCCTCTTTATACTTCCTTTTCCTCATTTAATTTATAATACATTACAATTTTGAAACCAGCAGTTAAATATTTATGTCTCCTTATTTTGGTAATGGCAAGTTTGTTTGCCGCTGCACAAAACAATACACAAACTGCAAGTCAGTTGGCTTTTAAATATTACAATGCCAAAGAATATCGACCTGCATCGTCGTTGTTTTATAATTTATTTAAAGCAACGAAATCGAAAACTTATTTTCGATTTTATATTGAGTGTATGTTGAAAATTGGCGATTATAAAGATGCCGAAAGCCTCACCAAAAAGCAAATACGCAAGCATAAACACGACAAGACTTTTATCATTACGCTAGGATATATTTATAAAAATGCTCAGCAGTTTGATAAAGCAAAAGAACAATTCGATAAGGCATTAGAAAAGATGGCTCCTGCAGATGGAGATATCATTTCTGTAGCCGATGCTTTTGTGAGTAAAAGAGAGTATATCTATGCTGTAAAGGCATATCTAAAAGGGCGTGAACTGTTGAAAAACAAACACCTTTATCATCTTCGTTTGGCTAATATCTATCTATATCAGCGTGATTATCAAAAAATGGTACCCGAATGTTTAAATGCTTTGGTGATTAATCCAAAGCAATTAACATCAGTGAAAAATCAAATGCAAAATGCGTTTGTACTAGATATTGATTATAGTTTAGACAAAATATTAAAAAGGCAACTCTTTCAAAAGCTGTTAGATTACCCTAAAAATATTGCTTTTAAAGAGTTAATGCAGTGGTATTATATGCAGAAAAAACAATTTGATGAAGCATTTATTCAGGCTAAGTCAATTGATTTATTGCAAAAAGAAAATGGTATCAGACTAATTTTATTGGCACGTGCTGCTACGAAAAATAAAGACTACAAAACAGCAATCAAGAGTTTGCAAGCAGTAATCGACAAGGGTAAAGAGTCGGCATATTATTTAAAGGCTGAAGAAGGACTGCTGCATACTCGTTATATTCAGCTAAAAGAGAGTACAAACGTAACACCTCAACAGTGGGCTGATTTGTCCAATTCCTATTCTAATTTCTTATCGGGAAAGCAAAATAAATTGTTATTTGTAAACACAATAGTGGAATTGGCACATCTTAAATCAAGATGTCTAAATCAATCAGAATCGGCTATTGCTGATTTAGAATCATTGCTGAAGAATAGGCGTTTAAATAGAAACCAAGAGGCAATGGTAAAAATGGAATTGGCAGACATAAAACTGTTTATTGCTGAAAAGTGGGATGCTATTTTGCTTTATTCTCAAATTGAAAAAGCCAATAAAAACAATGCTTTAGGATTTGAAGCAAAGTTTAAAAAGGCAAAAGTGTCTTATTATTTGGGCGAAATAAAATGGGCTAATGCACAATTGGCAGCGATCAAAGGAAGTACTTCTAAATTGATTGCCAACGATGCTATTGCATTATCACAATTCATCACAGAAAATACCAGCTTAGACACCTCTTATACTGCAATGCAGCAATTTGCTCGTGCCGATTTCTTGTATTATCAGCAACACACAAAACAAGCTCTTTCTACTTTAGATAGTTTATTGCAGCAGTTTCCTTCGAGTGAATTGGTTGATGATGTTTATTTTTTGAAATATAAGATATATAAACAGACTGATGTTGAAAAAGCTCAAACCTATTTAGATCAGATAATCGATTCTTATCCTCAAGGAGTTTTTACGCCAAAAGCAATCTATCTAAAGGCTTTATTTTTGGAAAATCGCCAACGAGAAAAAGCAATTGCCTTATTAAAGAAAATACTGACCGATTATAGTGATAGTATTTATGTGGTAGATGCACGTGAAAAATTAAATCAATTAAAACAAAAGTGATGTTAATACAGAACACTAGCTATATGCTTGATGCAGCCCTAGAAGAAGAGTTTGTTTCTTGGGTAACAAAAAAATATATTCCACTATTAAAAGAAACCAATACTTTCGAAAATCATTATTTCTGTAAGGTGATGATTGTTTCTCCTGAAGGAGGTTTAACCTATTCTTTGCAATTGTTATTTCCAAATGAAGCTCTTTTTGACAGATATCGAATTAATTTTGAACCTCGAATAAAAGCTGTTTTTAGTGCCAGATTTCACCCTAAAGTGTTACACTTTTCTACAGAAATGAAAAGGGTAGAATAAATTAAATATCCCATCAAATGAAAAAAATAGTATTCTATATTCTGTGTCTTTTATTGGTCTCAAAAACCTTTGCGGCAAGTATTTTAATCCCCATGGATGATAATCAGAAAAATCATTTGAAGGCCTATGGTATTGCTTATTTTGCACTGGAAAAAGGATATGCCATTCATTGGCTTTTAAATTATAAAGGCGGAGCATTTTTGTTGCCAACGCATCAAGATTTAGAGCAAGAATGCAAAATCAGAGGTGTGAGTTATGAGGTGTTTAGTGGTGCCGCAGTAGCACAGATGATGAATGAAATAGCTACTCCTGAAATTAATATGGAAGCCATCAAGTTAGAGAAAGTACCACGCATTGCAGTATATTCACCTAAAGGCAAAAAGCCTTGGGACGATGCTGTTACTTTGGCATTGACCTATGCCGAAATTCCTTACGATGTGGTTTACGACAAAGAAGTGATGGAGGGAAAACTGGACGATTACGATTGGTTGCATTTGCATCATGAAGATTTTACAGGACAATTTGGAAAGTTTTATAATGGCTATCAACACATGCCTTGGTATAAAAAGGGTGTCGCTGAAAATATGCAAATGGCAAAGCTGTTTGGATTTAGCAAGGTATCGCAACTAAAAAAGGCAGTGGTGTTAAAGATGCGTGAATTTGTTCGCAAAGGCGGATTTTTATTTGCTATGTGTTCGGCAACGGATACTTTTGATATCTGTTTGGCTGCTAAGGATACTGATATTTGCAGTGCTCCTTTTGATGGTGATGCTATGGATCCTCAAGCCCAGCAAAAGCTCAACTTTAACAACACTTTTGCTTTTAAAGATTTTACCATTGAAAAGAACTATGCTATTTATGAATATTCCGATATTGATGTAACTCTCACTAGAAAAGTACCTCGAAAGAGTGATTATTTTAGTTTGTTTGAGTTTTCTGCAAAATGGGATCCTGTGCCCACCATGTTGTGTCAAAATCATAAAAATATGATAAAGGGATTTATGGGACAGACCACTGCTTTCCGCAAAAAGCTAATTAAGTCGGGAGTGCTTATTCTTGGCGAAAATAAATCGGCAGGGGAAGCTCGCTATATTCATGGCACCTTTGGGAAAGGTACTTGGACTTTCTATGGGGGACATGATCCTGAAGATTATCAACATTTGGTTGGTGATTTACCTACTGATTTAAGTCTCAAAAAAAACTCTGCGGGTTATCGCTTGATATTAAATAATGTCTTGTTTCCTGCTGCTAAAAAGAAAAAGCGTAAAACTTGATTGTCGGTTGGTTTCTTACTATTAGCTATTGCCTGTTAGGGAGATAGTAACTTTACAGAAAAGACCTGACAGGTTTCAAAAACCTGTTCAGGTCTGAAGCAACTACATAAAATATTATGGTATTATTATCTCATTAAAATAATTTCTCCTCAAAATAAAAAAGAGTTAGTACTAGCTATAATCAATTCTATTCAAAAGGAAAGCAATATTTTTAGTTAAGAATAGTATCTCTAAAAATTTAGAATAACTGGAACAGGGTGGTTCCAGTATCTCTAAAATTTTAGGACAACTGGAACAGGGGTGGAACCAGTATCCCTAAAAATTTAGGATAACTAGAGCAGGTTGGTTCCAGTATCCCTAAAAATTTAGAACAACTGGAATCGGTTGGTTCCAGTGTCCCTAAAAATTTAGAATAACTGAAATCGGTTGGTTCCAGCGTCTCTAAAAATTTAGAATAACTGGAACGAGTTTAAAAAACTACTTTTTGTTAAAAGTAATCTCCAGAACATTTCTTCCTTAAGGTAAAAGCTCGCCATAGATAACGCTATTCCTTGTTTCACTTTTTTGTATGAAGAAGAATAGATCCTCTTTCTTTAGGGGAAATTTAGATTATAACTGATATTAAAGTATCTATCTTCTATGATAAAAAAATCCCACCCTTAAAAAAAGAGTGGGATTTTAACTTCGACCTATTCGATTGAATCTGTCATATCAATAATATGAAACCTATTTTGTTACAAAGTCGTTAGCTGCTTCACCTGTTTTCACTGTACGAGCATTCAATGCTTTTTTATCTGACTTAACAACAATTGCTACAATGTCTGTTTTGTTGATATCTTTTACATTTCCAGGAATAGAGATGCTTAAATCTTTAGTATAAACATTTCCTTTCTTGGTTTGATCGTTAGGAATTGGATCTCCTAAAACATCAGTAAAGGCTGCTCTTAATACATGGTTATGTTCAAAATTTTTGATTTTCTTCTTTCCGCCATAGTAGCTAGTATAATTCGATTGATCTGCCTTAATTCCACTCTCTAAAAGATATACCACTAGTTTTGTGTTTTCTAGATCTTTACCTGCTTGAACTTTTACTGTTACATTGATATTGTTACCTTCTACTTTTGAAGAAAGTGCAACACCTAAATCGGCAGCCTTATTATTTATAATATTAATCACTTGATTCAAATTGCTAGGTTCAGGATAAGCCCATTGTTTGTCTCTATTGATTTTTGCTGTAGGAAATCCTTTTACCTCAAATGCATTCATCAATTTTTTTGTTAATGATGTTGCCATAACATCACCGCTATGAATAGCAATCGGAATAGCTTTATCGGTTTTCTTCTCTAGCTGTTCAATAGCATAAGCAACACGAGGACAGTAACCACACCATGTTGCTGTATAATCTTCAACAACTGGGAACCACTGGTAACCCTGAATATCTTCTACACTAATTTCAAGTTCATTACTTTTTACTTTATCTTTATAGATGGCTTGTGCCTTGTATTTGCCAAAAGCAGTAGGAATAAAATAAGGTGTATCAATTGGTTTGCCATTGATATATAGTACTGTTCTATCAATAATGTTTTCACCAGTATTCGCTCTTGCTGTAAAAGTTACTTTTTGGTTTAATCCAACAGTAGTGAAATCAGCAGATAAGGTCATAGAGAAAATAGGATCTTTCACTTTAAATGAAATCTCATTACTAGTATATTTGTCATAGGTTGCTTTTGCTTTATATTTACCCTCTACATCGGTTTTAAACGAAGGTTTCGATAGCTCTTTACCATTCACAAATATTTTTGCCTTATCGGTAAGTTCAGAACCGTCGTTTCCTTTTACAGTGAAAGTAATTTCTTGACCAGGTTCAACTCTGTTATGATCAGCAGAAATAATAATGCCGTCCATTACTGATTTTGCTGTAACAGTTACCTCGTTACTTGTAATTTGCTTATAAGTTGCCTTTACTTTATACGTACCATCTTTAGTTGGAGTGAAAGTTGCATTTTCAACGGCTTTTCCATCAACTGTTATCTTTGATTCTGCAGTAACATCTTTGCCATTGTCTGCTTTTACACTAAAGGTAATTTTTGTTTTAGGAGTAACGGCGGTTTCGCTAGCAGTTAATGTGATTGCTTTTATTGGAATTACTTTTTGCTTAACAGTAATTGTAATTTCGTTACTAGTTAATTTTTTATAAACCGCTTTAATTACATATTTTCCAACTTTATCAGGGTTGAAAAAATTATTTGCTAATTCTTTGTCATTGCTGTAGAATTTACACTCATCAGTAACGTCTTCGCCAAGATCAGTTTTTACTGATAATGTTATTTTTTCTGATTTTTCTTCAACAGTAGTGCTACTTGCTGAAATGGTAATGCTCTTTGCTGTTGGTTCTTTTTCGTCGTCAGAGCATGAAAACATCAATGCTGTAAACGCAATAAAAAGCGTAATTAATTTAATCTTTTTCATAGTTTAATTTTATTTTAATTAGTAATCTGTGGGTAAATGTATCGAAATAAAAAGAATAATTTCCATTTTTTTTATGAAAAAAAATATCTTTGCCTAGTACCAAAAATCAACAAGGGACTTTTAATGAAAAGTTCAAATGCTAATTAAATAAAGAGAGACAATGTTTTAAAACTGGTGGATATAATAATGGTTATATCAGAACAGAAAATAGAGCACTCTCTTTGATAATGGGCAGTTGGCGTTGAAAAAGAAATCACCTTGTTAAATTGTAGAATTAATCATTACTATTAAAAAATTAAATTATGAGGAACATTTTAGTCGTACTGTTATTGTGTTTGGGAATAAGTGGTCTTGCTCAAACCAATGTACCTGATGCAACACTAACTACCTTAAATGGAAAATCGGTTAGGTTAAAAAATGAAATTCAAAAAGACAAAGTAACTATTGTCAGCTTTTGGGCAACGTGGTGTATTCCATGTATCAATGAACTAAATGCAATTAATGATGTTTACGAACAGTGGCAAAAAGATGCCAATGTAGAATTAATAGCAGTGTCGGTTGATGATGCTCGTACTCAAAAAAGAGTAAAGCCATTGGTTAACGGAAAAGGCTGGAAATACAAAGTGCTTATTGATAAAAACCAAGAGCTAAAAAGAATGTTAAACATTGCCAGTGTTCCTTATTTGATTGTAATAAAGAATGGCAAAATCATTCATAATCATTCAGGATACTCAGCAGGTAGCGAAAATGAGCTATACGAGGTCATTAAAAACACAGAACATAAAAAATCAATATTAAATAACCTATCCGTAGGCTTTGAATCAAATATGCAATATTATTTAGATAGCAAAGAAGATGATAACGATATGATGGGTGGAGATGAAAAAGAAAAAGATTTTTTCCGTTCAAATAGCTATTTAAAGGTCGATTATTCTATCGGTAAATTTTATGCTGGTATTCAAGTTGAATCCTATGCTCCTGATGCTTTATTGAACTACTCTAAGAAATTAGACGAAACCAATATCGGCTTATATTATGCAGGATATAGAACCGACAAGTTAGACTTAACAGCGGGATATTTCTATGATCAATTTGGAAGTGGTTTGATTTTACGCACATGGGAAGATCGTCAGTTGGGAATAAACAATGCAATTCGAGGTGGTCGTGTAAAATATAGTCCTACTCCTAGTTTAAATTTTACAGTATTGTATGGAAAGCAACGTGTTGGTTTCGATGTTTCTGAAGGTGATATCATGGGATTCAATACCGATATTCAGCTTGCTGATATATTAAAGTTAGACAATATTGTATTGGGATTAGGAGCTAGTTATGTGGGACGAACAGAACCTACTTTTGGAGACAAAGATTTCGATAAATTAACCAATGCATTTTCGGTTAGAGCAAATATCAGTAAGGGTAATTTTTATGCTTCTTCTGAATATGTAACTAAAAGTGATGATGCGGTTATTTTAGGAGGTTTTGAAGGTGTGATAAATGTAAAACCAGGTAGTGCTTTCCTTTTCAACACAGGATATGCTAAAGAGGGTGTTGGTATTGCTGCTACTTTTAGAAGAATAGAAAATATCAATTTCTATTCAAATAGACTTGCTTGTTCTAGTCAGTATAACGAGAATATAATTAACTATGTTCCTGCATTAACCAAACAGCACGATTATTTATTGACTAATATTTATGTTTATCAAGCACAAGGAAAGATCTCTTTCCCAGACCCTACATTAACAAAGTCGGGTGAAATAGGCGGACAAATTGATTTCTATTATAAGTGGAAAAAAGGAACTCTATTAGGAGGAAAATATGGAACCAAAATAGCAATTAATGCTTCATATTGGGCAGGATTGAAAGGCGATTATGATTTTGAAAATTTCGATTACGATACAGAAATGTTTGGTTTCGGAGAGAAATATTTTTCTGATATCAGCATCGAAATTCGTAAAAAATGGTCAGAAGACTGGAGTTCTATTCTTTACTATGTTAATCAATCGTATAACAAACGCTACATTGAAGAGACTTATGACAAGGTAAATGCTGATATTTTGGTGGCTGAAGCAACTTACAAAATGCCAAAGGGACGCTCTATTCGTTTAGAAGCTCAGCATTTGTGGAGTGATGATGATAAGAAAAATTGGGTTGGTGGAACTTGTGAGTTTTATCTCAATTCGAAATTATCGTTTTATGTGAATGATATTTACAATTACGGTAATGATGAAGAAGAAGAGCAAATACACTATTATAATATAGGGTGTGTTTATACTTCAGGAAAACAACGTTTCTCATTGAACTATGGTCGTCAGCGTGGTGGCTTGCTATGTGTGGGCGGTGTTTGTAGAAATGTTCCTGAAAGTAAAGGTATATCGGCAAGTATTATTTTATCGTTCTAAGAGCGATAGTAATTAGCAATTAGTAATTAGCAATTGACTTTTTGCTGTTAACTAATAGCGATTTGCTTAAAAGACCTCGTCAGTTATTAAATGGCGAGGTCTTTTTTTATACTAGGCTGTTAGCAATTGGCTTTTTGCTGTTAGCAGTTAGCGATTGGCATAAGAAACTTTACTCAATTAAGGTCTGTTTTTAGCAGCTTTTCCCCATTTCTTATTGGGCTGATCAGACATTTTAAAAACAATCTTTGCTCCATCTTTTAAGATATTGTGGGTGATATAGCTTTTATGATAAGGTTTTCCGTTTATCTTTATTGATTTGATGTAGTAGTTCTTATCGCTTAAATTCTCCGCTTTAATTATTACGCTTTTGCCATTGCCGATATTTACAGTTGCTTGATCTACTGAAGGAGTACCTATGATATATTGATTGCTGGCAGGGCATACAGGATAAAATCCCAATGAAGAAAAGATATACCATGCCGACATCTGTCCACAGTCGTCGTTACCACATAAGCCATCGGTTTTATTTAGATACTTTGTTTGCATAATCTGATGAATGCGTTGTTGGGTTTTCCAAGGCTTTCCTGCCCAGTTGTATAAATATGGCACATGATGGCTCGGTTCGTTGCCATGCACATAACAACCCATAATACCTTCACGAGTGATATCCTCGGTATGAGCAAAATATTTATCAGGCAAAGTCATTGTAAATAGCGAGTCGAGATATTTCGTAAAACGTCTATCGCCACCCATATATTGAATAAGTGTTGATACTTGATGTGGCACATAAAGCGAATAGTTCCACGCATTTCCTTCAATAAAACCTTGATGATTTGTCTCTAGCGGATCAAAATGTTTTTGCCATGAGCCATCTTTCATCTTCGCACGAGCAAACCCTCGCTTTTGATCGAAGATATTTTGCCAGTTTTGTGCTCGTTTGGTAAATGTTTGTTCTATGGTTTTGTTGCCAAGTCCTTTTGCAAATTGAGCAATACACCAATCATCAAAAGCATATTCTAAGGTCATAGAAGCACCTACTTTACTCGAATTAGCTGAAACATATCCTTGTTGTATATATTCATTTAGGTGATCGTATTTTTTATAAGACGCACTCGCCACACAAGCATTTAGAGCTTCGTTATAATCAAATCCTGTAATTCCTTTTTTATAGGCATCAACAATTACTGGCACTGCGTGATAGCCTATCATACACCAATTCTCATTGCCAAAATGGCTCCAAATAGGTAGTATATGGTGTACACTTTGCTGGTAATGTGCTAGCATCGATTGTATCATATCTGAAGTACGCTTGGGTTGTATCCAAGTTAATAAAGGATGTAAAGCACGATAGGTATCCCACAACGAGAATACAGAATAGTTCGTAAACCCTTTAGCTTGATGTATGTTGTGATCTAAGCCACGATATTTTCCATCGACATCCATATATTCAATGGGGTGGATAAATGTATGATAAAGCGAAGTATAGAACGTAATTTTCTTTTGTCTTGATGCTGCAATACGAATGGTGTTGAGTTCTTTTTGCCAGCGATGTTTGGCTTGTTTACGAACTTTCTCAAAATTAAAATGAGGTATCTCTTTTTGCATATTTCGTAATGCACCCTCTGTACTGACTGCGGATAGGGCAAATTTTACTTTTATCTTTTCGCCTTCTTGGGTGTTGAAATTAAAATAAGCTGTTAAATCTTTTCCTGCCATTTCAGGGAAATTCTTGGTCAGGTCAAAATCACGCCAAAAGCCATTGTATTTGTCTTTTACTTCATTTTGGCAACCATAATCTTTAAAAGGCTTAGAAAATACCATTGCAAAATAGAGATAGTTGGTGCGAGCCCACCCATTTGTAATGCGATATCCAGTAACAAGGGTATCATTCTCTACTCGAATGTGCGACCATAACACCTTTCCTGAATAGTTATAAATGGCGTGTCCTAAATCAAGAATGATATGCGAATTGTCGCTCTTGGGAAATGTGTATTGATGAAAACCAGTGTGTGAGCTAGTGGTTAATTCAGCCTTGATATTGTAATCGGCTAAATCTACTTTGTAATAACCGGGGGTTGCCACTTCGGTTTGGTGATTAAATGTAGAGCGATAGCCCTGTTGCGGATTAGTTTTCTTTCCGGGGTTTAGATGGAGCTTTCCTGTGGTGGGCATAATTAGAAAATCACCAAGGTCAGCATGTCCTGTTCCGCTTAAATGGGTATGAGAAAAGCCCACAATGGTTTTGTCTTTATATTGATATCCCGCACAATATCGATATACATTGGGTTGATATTTTCCATTCACAAGCATGGGGATAGTATCGGTATCAGGACTTAACTGCACCATCCCGAAAGGTACACAAGCACCCGGAAAAACGTGTCCCATTTCTTCGGTACCTATAAGTGGATTCACATATTGAGAAAGATCTTCTTGTTGTTGAGCAAATAAATTTGCACCTAAAATCAATGTTATTATTAGAGAGATAGTCTGTTTCATTTTATTTCTATTTTTAAAGTCTTCTAATTTTTATTAGGGTATTCAGTTGGTTCTCGTATAAAACAGTATATTTACACAAAACAAAAATAAATTATTAAATATGACAAGTAGAAGAGAATTAAAAAAAGACGTGAACTTTCTTACCAATGAGATTTTAATGCGTGGAATGATTCACTTAGAGTTTTTCGGAGAAGAAAATAAAGAGGATATTTTTGCAATCATGAACGATGCTGTTGCTGTGCGTAACGATTATATTCAGCGAATCAGTCAACGCCAAACTAAAAAATCGCCAAAGGAAATCAAAACGCATTTTCGTGCCATTTATGACGATTTGTTGCAATCATCCCATGATCTTCTTGAAAGAATAGACAAATTAGATATTCCTTAAATTTTAGTATTTCCTAAAATCAGTAAGGATTTAGATTTACGAGAAAACAACAGGTATTTCCTCTCAAAAGAGAATAATACCTGTTGTTTTTTTGTTCTGTTGTATCATTGTAATCCCTTGAAATAGCATTTGTAATCTTCACTTCGTCTAGAGCAGTCCCTTATTTCAAATAAACACCGAACAGTTTAAAATAAAACGATGAATTAAGCGTTAATTTTTATCGATAAGATTTTAGGAGCAAACGATTAGGTATTTGCATTGTTAGATATTGGGCAATTTATGGCAAAAGAATAGGCTTAATATATGTAGAACCTAAAATCTGTAAGGGGTTTAAGATGATATACGCTTTCAAAAAAATAAATCATTCACAATAAATCCATATAGAATATTTGTACTTTTATGCCCGATTATACCATAAATAAAAGAATATAGCTTTGATAAGAAATAGCATAAAAATAACGATAATTGGAATCTTAACTACTCTGTTTATTTTTAGTTGTTCCAATAAGAAAAACACAATAATTAGCCGAAATTATAATGCACTAACCACTCATTATAATATCTATTTTAATGGCAAAGAAAGTTTCAAAGAAGGGATTGCTGCAATAGAAAAAGGACACAAAGAAAACTATGTGGCACTACTTCCTGTTTTTATTTATCAAGATGATGCTGCAAGAAAAACTGCCGCTTCAAAAATGGAAAGAGCAATAGAAAAAGCTGTAAAAGGAATAAAACTGCATTCCATTACTAGAAAGCCTCGACGAAAAAGAGGCAAAAAATCAAAGCGATATAAAGAGTTTCGTAAAAAGAACGAGTACAATCGATGGATTGACGATTGCTATTTATTAATGGGAAAAGCTCAGTTTTATCGTCGAGATTATCTGGCAGCTGAAAAAACATTTGATTTTATAGAACAAGAATATCCTGAATCGAAATTAATATCACAGGCAAAATTGTGGAAAGCCGCAAGTTTAATTGATAGAAATGAAACCATTTCAGGAGTAGAATTATTAAACAGAATAGGTGGTTCAAAAGGTTTAAAAAGAAAAGATCGTTTATGGATACTTGCTTTGCGTGCCGATGCTGCTATAAAAGAGAAAAATTATCCCACTGCAATAAAACGATTAGATACTTGTATCAAGCAGTCGAGAAATAAAAATCAAAAGGCACGTTTTTATTATATCATCGCTCAGCTATATCAAAAGTTGAAAAATAAGAATGGAGCATTAAAGGCTTATCAAGATTTAATCGCTCTTCATGCAGGCTATGAAATTACTTTTAATGCCAATATCAATAGGGCTTTATCTTATTCGGGAGAAAGTACAGGGGCTGAAATTCGCAAGCAATTAATGAAAATGCTTAAAGATGATAAGAATAAAGAATATCAAGACCAGATTTATTATGCCTTGGCTGAAATGGATATGGTAGATAGACTGTTTTCTTCAGCAATCAAAAATTATTGGAAAGCAACTCAAGTATCGGTAGAGAATGATAATCAAAAAGCAATTGCCTTTCTAAAATTAGCCGACATCTATTTTGATGATACCAATTTTGTTAAAGCCAAAATGTGTTACGATAGCTCTATGACCTATTTAGGTGATGAATATCCTAATTATCTAAAAATAACGACTAGGGTAAGGAAATTAACAGAGTTGGTAACCAACTTAAATATTATTTCACGAGAAGATAGTTTACAACAAGTTGCTAAAATGCCTGTTGCTGAACGAAACAAATTAATAGACCAATTAATACAAGCTGTTGTAGATAAAGAAGCAGAAAAGAAAAAAGAGATCTATGATGCTCAATCGGATCGGAATTTCTTTATGCAAAACCAAATGTTAGGTAATAGCAGCAGTAGTTTTAATAAGTCTAATGGGCAAGGAATGTGGTATTTCTATAATCCTGCAACCCTAGGTTTAGGGAAATCGGAGTTTAGACGAATATGGGGACGCAGAAAGTTGGAAGATAACTGGCGACGAAAAAATAAAAACACATTTGATGCGAACAATGAAAATATTGCAGAAGAGCGAGAGATTAAGAAAAAGATAAAACAAAACAATACGCCTCAAGGAAATCCGAAAAGCAGAAATTTCTACCTGAAAGATATACCGTTTACAGCAAAACAGGTACAAGAATCAGATGTAAGAATAATGGACGCTTTATATCAATCGGGTTTGGTGTATCGTGATAAATTGAAGCAAGATAAGAAGGCGTTGGTTCAATTTGAAGAGCTATTGCGTCGTTTTCCTAAAACACCATATTTGCTGCCAGTGTATTATCAGTGCTATGCCATCAATAAAGATATGGGTAATATGAAAGCTGCTAATCATTATAAACTGAAAATTATATCAGAATTTGGCGATAGTGAATATGCCAAGGCTTTAATGAATCCTGATTATCGCAACAAACTAGATGTGAAGAAAAATAAAGAGAACTTCTTGTATGAAATTGCATTCAAGAAATTCAAGAACTTCTATTATTATGATGTGATTCGTATTTGTGAGAAGGCTGCGTTGCAATATCCCGAAAGCCCTTTAAAACCACGTTTCTTATTTTTGAAAGCAATTGCTGTGGGACGTACTCAAACAGTAGAAAATTTTGAAAAAGCATTAGATGAAGTAATCAAAGCAAAGCCTCCAAAGGCGATTGGCTTTACTGTATTATCCATATATAAAGGTTTAAGTAAAGGAGAAAAACCGAAAACTTATACCGAAGAGGAAATGAGTATTGCTCGACAAAAGCAGCAGCTTCGCAATTGGCGTTTAGATGTGGTAGTGCCAGTAGAGAAAGTGGTGAAAAAGATAGAAAAGAAGGTAGAGAAAAAGGTTACTGTGATACCTTCATATGCCGCAAAAGAAGACGAACCTCATTTGTTTGTTTTGCTCTTTAATGAGAAAGATGCTGATGTGAATAAGGTGATTTTTAATATCAATAAATATAATGCCGATTATCATAAAAAAAGAGGGTTAAGTGTAGCGAAACAAACCATTAATTCTAAAGTGATGGTTGTTGTAGAAGGTTTAAGTAACAAAACAAATGCGTTGAGATATTTCAAGAAAATTATCAACAATAGCAGTGCTTATGCAGGTTTAGAAAAGATCGATTATCGCAATTTTGTTATTACTCCTTCTAACTTGGAGATGTTAAAGAAGAAAGGAAATGTGAAGGAATATATTGATTTTTATGCCAAACGATATTTTAATATTCAACGCAAAAAATCGAATAAAACAACCAATAGCCAGCCAAAGAAAAAACTGGGTAGCTTTGTTAGAGACGATAAAAGCAACCATAAATTTGTTTTGTTAATTCCAAAGAAAACAAATAGTAAGCGAATAAAGAATGCCATATTCAATCATGATAAAGATTATTCTGTAATCAAAGAAAGTTATGATAGCTCAGTGAATATGTTAATTGTAAATAATCTTGGAACCAAGCAAGAAGCATTGGAATATATGAGCGGGGTAATTCAAGATAAAGCATTGTTGAAATACTTAAAAGGTGTAGAGTATCGCAACTTTGTGATCTCTGATAATAACTTTAATACATTCTATCAAGAAAAGCAGTTGCAACAATATCTGAAATTCTTTAAGAGCAACTATAAAATAACGCAGAAATCGAAGAATAATAAGGTGTTTGGCGATGCCAATGGATATAAATTCAACAAATATCGACCTCATTATTTTGCTTTAGTTTATCCTGTTGACGATGTGAATTCCGATGAATTAATAGAGGGAATTAAGGATTATAACACACGATATTTAAAGGTAGTTGTTCATCAATTTGATGACAAAAGAGATGTGCTGTTGGTTACCAATATGCAGGACAAAAAGCAAGCAATGATGTATTTAAGAGCCATTGTAACCAATAGGAATTTATTTAAGCCAATAGAGAAAAAAGAGTATCGTAATTTTATTATCTCTGATGAGAATTTCGATCATCTAATGGAACAGAAAGATTTGAAAAATTATATGGACTTCTTCAAAAAGAATTATCTGAATTAACAAGCATGTTTTAGCAAAGGAAGAAATTGCAGAACAGAAATAGAATTGAAGCAAACAGTTATGAAAAACAACAGAATACTTTGGGTTGATGACGAAATAGAACTGCTAAAGCCCCATGTGATTTTTCTAGAAAGTAAGGGATACACTATGGTTACCTGCAATAATGCTTACGATGCCATAGAGTTGGTGAAAGCACAACATTTCGATTTGGTATTGCTAGATGAAAATATGCCGGGAATGAGTGGTTTAGATGCCATTAATGATTTAAAAGCGGCTGATTCTACGCTTCCTGTGGTAATGATTACCAAAAACGAAGAAGAAGACATCATGGACGAGGCAATAGGAAAACAAATTTCTGATTACCTTATCAAGCCTGTTAATCCCAAGCAAATACTGTTGACTTTAAAAAAGCATATCGATAAAAAGCAGTTGGTATCTGAAAAAACCACAATGGCTTATCAGTCTAAGTTTGCTCAAATGGGTATGGAGATTAACAACTGCCAAACCATGAGCGATTGGCAAACCATTTATCGCAAGCTGGTATTTTGGGAGTTAGAGCTGGCAAAAATTGAAGATGCAGGAATGGAAGAGGTGTTGCGAATGCAAAAGAATGAAGCCAATAATTTGTTTGCTCGCTTTATAAAGCAACATTATACGAAATGGTTAAATGAGGAAACCACCAATCGTCCATTAATCACACCTGATTTATTTTCGGAAAAAGTATTTCCTTTACTAGACAAGGGAGAGAAAGTTGCCGTATTATTAATTGATAACTTACGATATGATCAGTGGCAAACCATTTATCCTGTTATCAGCAACTATTACAAATTAAGCAATGACGAACTGTTTTGTTCTATTTTGCCAACTGCAACACAGTATGCTAGAAATGCCATGTTTGCAGGATTAATGCCTTTGGATATTCAAAAACATTATCCACAATATTGGGTAAACGAAGACCAAGAGGACAGTAAAAATCAATATGAAAAAGAATTAATCGGCGAACAAATAAAGCGTAAATACAAAGATTATAGTTTCCATTACGAAAAAATCAACAATGAGAAAATGGGAGTGAAAGTGCTGAATAGTCTCAGTTCTTTTATCAACAATCAGCTGAATGTATTTGTGTATAATTTTGTGGATATGTTATCACATGCACGAACCGAAAGCGAAATGATACGCAATTTAGCCAATGATGAGGCTGCTTATCGTTCTTTGACGCTATCGTGGTTTGAACATTCATCAATTTTAGAGGTGATAAAAAAACTTGCTGATAATCATATCACCTTAATTGTTACTACTGATCATGGTTCTATTCGTGTGCAAAATCCTGTGAAAGTAGTAGGCGACAGAGCAACCAACACCAATTTACGCTATAAGCAAGGCAGAAATTTGGGTTATAAAGCCAAAGATGTTTTTGATATAACCAAGCCCAGTATTGCCTGTTTGCCACAGCAAAATATCAGTTCTTCTTTTATTTTTGCTCAGGGTGAAGATTTTTTGGTTTATCCTAACAATTTCAATCATTATAGCTCTTATTTTCGCAACACTTTTCAACACGGAGGGGTGTCACTTGAAGAGATGCTAATTCCTTTTGTAACATTAAAGCCTAAAAAAAAGTAATTTCTTTATAATAGCTATTGTTTCTGTAAACTAGAGCTATTGGGGCTAATACATTTTCAAATTAGAACAAATATGAAAACATTTAAAATAGAGAATATCGAACAGATTAATGTTGTTGCACGTGAGTTTATAAAACAAATTGGCGACAATAAAATTTTTGCAATGCATGGGGCAATGGGTGTTGGCAAAACAACATTTATAAAGGCCGTATGTGAAGAGCTTGGCGTAACAGATGTTATCAATAGTCCTACTTTTGCCATTGTAAATGAATATCAAAGTGCGGCAGGAACCACCATTTATCATTTCGATTTTTATCGAATTGAGGATGTGCAAGAAGCCTATGATTTTGGCTACGAAGATTATTTTTATAGTAATGCTTATTGTTTTATGGAGTGGGCTGAAAAAATAGAATCGATTCTTCCTCCCGATACAATACATTTACATTTTAATGAAGAGCAGGACGGAACAAGAACTATCTCGGTAGAACAAGGATAGTTGTTGTTCTGTAAATTCTGTAGTGGATATACAAATAGAATAAAATGTCTTTAAAGAGGAACATACGTGAGTATTTCACCTATTCAACAACCGAAAAAAGAGGATTATTGGTTTTGATTGTTTTGGTGATACTGGTTTGCGTTGTTCCTTATTTTATTCCCGAAAAAGAAGCTGCTCCCATTGACATTATCACACAGAAACAAATAGTAAGTTGGATACAAACTGCTCAACAGCAACAAGAAAAAAGCATTCGTTTATATCCTTTTGATCCTAATACAGCAACCGAAAAACAGTTGTTGGCATTGGGTTTTACCTCTTATCAAGCAAAAAATATAATTCGATATCGAAATAAAGGCGGTGTGTTTCGAAAGAAAAGCGATTTGGCTAAGATTTATGGTCTAACACCAGAGACTTATCAACGCTATAAGAATTATATTTCTATTCCTCCAAGAAAAAAGAAAGCCAAAAAGAAGAAAGCTTTTAAAGCAATCAAAAAGCCAGTTTTTTTATCTCAATTTAATCCTAACACACTATCGCTGTGGGGTTGGGATAGTTTGGGTGTGGATAAAAAAATTGCTCAACGCATACAGAAATATATCGCCAAAGGAGGAAAATTTAGAACTCCTGATGATTTATCTAAGATATATGGGTTAAAACCGACAACTTTTCAACGATTAAAGCCCTATATATTGATTCCTAAAGAGGCTCCCAAACCTATTATTCTTATTGATTTGAATAAAGCAGATACCACCTCTCTGAAACGAATAAATGGTATTGGTAGCAAACTGTCCGCTCGTATTGTGGCGTATCGTAAAAAAATAGGGGGATTTGTCAGTAAAAACCAAATTAAAGAGGTGTATGGCATTGCCAAACGCTACAAAAAGATAGCTACACAAATCACTATTGATACCACGAATGTTGTGATTAGAAAGATAGACATTAACAGTGCTTCGGAGTGGCAACTGCAAAAGCATCCCTACATTACCAAGCGTATGGCGAAAGATATTGTGCGATATCGAAAAAGAAGAGGAAACTACTCTGCGATTGATGATTTAAAAAACAAGCATTTGCTGCCCAGTGCCATCTACGAGAAAGTGAAATATTATTTGCGATGTGACAATTAGACAATTGGTTAATGTGGCAATTGGTTAATGTGACAATGCGATAATTTGTTAATGTGATAATTATTAGTACTTACCAATAAGACCTGACAGGTTTTCAAAACCTGTTCAGGTCTTTTTTTACCTCAAAATGGGATAGCCATACTTTTTTAGGGTGGTATCCCGCCAGTCAAAGCCTTCAACAACGGCTAGGGAAGCGTTTGACTGCCAGTCAAAGGCTTCAACAATGGTTAGGGAAGGTTTTGGCATCTTGCCAATTCTTTCCCTAGCTGTTGGGGACGGTTTTGGCATCTTGCCAATCCTTTCCCTAGCGATTAGGGAAGGTTTTGGCATCTTGCCAATTCTTTCCCTAGCTGTTGGGGACGGTTTTGGCATCTTGCCAATCTCTTCCCTAGCCATTGGGGAAGGCTTTGGCAGGTGGCGCAAGCATATTTACTCATTACTAATTGAAATATGGGGGATTGGGTTTTTCTAAATCAATTGGGATATTACTAATTGTTAATTGCCTATTCCTCTACGCCATACGCAACAAATATTAGAATTGCTTATTGAATAAATAATTATTGTATCTTTGCCGCTAAATTTTCAATTTATAGATAAAGAGATGAATGCGTTAGAATTAAGTGAACAAGAAATAGTCAGAAGAAATTCGTTAAAAGAAATACAAAATTTAGGTATTAACCCTTTTCCCGCAGCAGAATATGATGTCAATACCAATAGTGCTGAAATATTAGCAAACTACGATCCTGAAAAAGAAAACTTTCAAGAAGTGTGTATTGCAGGAAGAATCATGAGCCGAAGAATCATGGGAAAAGCCTCGTTTGTGGAGTTGCAAGACTCAAAAGGACGAATTCAAGTATATCTAAATAGAGATAATATCTGTCCCGACGAAGACAAAACATTATACAATACCGTATTTAAAAAATTATTAGATATAGGCGATTTTATTGGTGTAAAAGGCTACGTTTTTAAGACAAAAGTAGGTGAAACATCAGTACATGTATCAGAAATGACCGTATTGTCAAAATCGGTGCGTCCATTGCCAATTGTCAAAGAAAAAGACGGAAAAGTATATGATGCTTTTAGCGATCCAGAAATGCGTTATCGCCAACGTTATGTCGATTTAATTGTAAATCCAAACGTGAAAGACGTATTTGTGAAACGTTCTCAAATTATTAATTCGATGCGCGAATTATTTAATAGCAAAGGATATTTAGAGGTAGAAACTCCAATATTACAAGCTATTCCCGGAGGAGCAGCAGCCCGTCCGTTTATCACGCACCACAATGCTTTAGACATTCCATTGTATATGCGAATTGCCAATGAGTTGTACCTAAAACGACTAATTGTTGGAGGTTTCGATGGCGTTTATGAATTTGCAAAAGACTTTAGAAACGAAGGAATGGATAGAACCCACAATCCAGAATTTACCGTAATGGAAATTTATGTAGCATACAAAGACTACAACTGGATGATGGATTTTACCGAAGAAATGATTGAAAAAGTAGCCCTTGACCTACACGGAACCACCAAAGTGATGGTCGGTGATAAAGAAATCGACTTTAAGCGTCCATTTAAGCGTATCTCAATGATTGATGCCATTAAAGAACATACAGGAATTGATATCAATGGCATGGATGAAGCTCAACTTCGTGATGTTTGTAAACAATTACATATTGAAGTTGATGAATCGTTTGGAAAAGGAAAACTTATCGATGAGATATTTGGTGAGAAATGTGAAGCCAGCTATGTGCAACCAACTTTTATTACCGATTATCCTGTAGAGATGTCGCCATTGTGTAAAAAACATCGTGATAATCCTGAACTAACCGAACGTTTCGAGTTAATGGTAAATGGAAAAGAGTTGTGTAATGCCTATTCTGAATTGAACGATCCTATTGATCAGTTAGAGCGTTTCCAAGAGCAAATGCGATTAAGCGAAAAAGGCGACGATGAAGCCATGTTTATTGATATGGATTTTGTTCGTGCATTAGAATATGGTATGCCTCCAACGTCAGGAATGGGTATTGGAATAGACCGTTTGGCAATGTTAATGACCAATTCAGCATCAATTCAAGATGTATTGTTCTTCCCTCAAATGCGTCCTGAAAAGAAAAAAGAAGCTGAAACAGACGAAGAATAGAAAATGAAATCTTGTCGGTTATCCCAATCGGCAAGATTTAAAAATATTCCAAGAAAAAACTTATATCAGAAATAGAAAATCAAGAATAGAAATATGAGTAATCCACAGAGAATAGCAGTAGTAGGAGGTGGTAGTTGGGCTACAGCAATCGCAAAAATGCTTTGCGATAACAATATCGAAATAAATTGGTATATGCGCAATATCGATAGCATTAATCAATTTAAACGATTAACCCATAATCCTCGCTATTTAACGGGTGTTGAGTTTGATATGAAGCTGATAACATTCTATAATGATATCAACGAAATAGTAAAAAACTCAGATGTGTTGATTTTAGCAATTCCATCGGCTTTCCTAAAAAATGCACTAAAAAATCTTACCGCTGATTTGTCTGAGAAGTTTGTCGTTTCTGCAATAAAAGGAATTGTTCCTGATGAGAATATGATAATCGGAACTTTTCTACACGAAAAATACAATGTGCCTTTCGATAACGTAGGAGTGATTTCAGGACCCTGCCATGCCGAAGAGGTGGCAATGGAGCGATTATCTTATTTGACCATTTCAAGTATCGACACTAAGAAAGCACGTCATTTGGCTTTGGCATTAGAAAGTTCTTATATCAAAACAAGTATTTCTGATGATATATACGGAACCGAATATGCCGCAGTATTAAAAAATGTGGTAGCAATTGCCGCAGGAATATGTCACGGATTACGCTATGGCGATAACTTTCAGGCTGTATTGATATCAAATGCAATTCAAGAAATTAAGCGTTTTGTTGATACAGTACATCCTATCACCAGAGATATTAAAAGTTCAGCCTATTTGGGCGATTTATTGGTTACCTGTTATTCGCAGTTTAGTAGAAACCGTACTTTTGGAACGATGATAGGGAAAGGTTATACCGTAAATTCAGCACAACTAGAAATGTTGATGATTGCTGAAGGATATTATGCCGTAAAATGTATTAAGGAAATCAACGATAAATACAATGTAAATATGCCTATAACATCGGCTGTTTATAATATCTTATACGAAAAAATATCTCCAACCATTGAGATAGCCCTATTGACAGAGGCTTTACGATAAATAATACAGATATACCATAGGTTGGGCTGGTCGCTAGCCCTCAACCTATGCTTTGCTTAATCAGCATTTGAACTTTTCATTACAACCAATCTTAAGGTGAAAGAAAAATCCAACAATATCAGTTGTAATCTGAAGTTACCCCAAGGATGATAAGATTTTTTAATTGGGTAAATTGGGATTACAATCGGTATAATAGCTTTGTAGCTATATTGTAAATTGTTCTACCATCCCTAATTATTACAATGATATTATATTGGGACTAAAACAAAATTAAAATGAAACACATAGAATTAAATATTGATAAAACATTACAGTTTATCAGTAAAGAGCAGATACACAATTGTGCCGAATCAAGTAAACAACATCTAATTGCACTACAACAAGGCACAGGAAAAGGAAACGATTATGTGGGCTGGGTAGATTTACCCTCACAAATAACAGCAGAGCAGTTAAATGAAATTAATGCCACAGCTAAACATCTAAAAGAGCGTATTGAAGTGTTGGTAGTAATTGGTATTGGCGGTTCTTATTTGGGGGCTAAAGCAGTAAACGATGCTCTTGCACATAGTTTCGACCAATTAAATGCAGGAAACGATAATCCTTTGGTGTTATATGCCGGACAAAACATCAGTGAAGATTATCTTTTCGAATTGATGGATATCTTAAGAAGCATTGAATTTGGTATTTGTGTGATATCTAAATCGGGCACCACTACCGAACCAGCCATTGCTTTTCGCTTGTTAAAAGAGCAATTAGAAAATCAGGTTGGAAAAGAAGAAGCACGTCAGCGTATTGTTGCTGTAACCGATGAAACGCGAGGTGCTTTGCGAACTCTTGCCGACAAAGAGGGATACAAAACGTTTGTGATTCCTGATAATGTAGGTGGAAGATATTCTGTTTTAACACCAGTAGGGTTATTGCCTATTGCTGTTGCTGGACACGATATCGAAAAACTAGTAGAGGGAGCTAAAGCAATGCAAGATTATTCGGTTGTTGCCGAATTTGAAAACAACCCAGTGTTGTTGTATGCAGTAACTCGTAATCTACTGTATCAACAAGGAAAAGGAATTGAGATTTTAGCCAATTACAATCCCAAACTACATAACATTGCCGAGTGGTGGAAACAGCTTTATGGCGAAAGTGAAGGAAAAGAAAATAAAGGCATTTTCCCCGCAAGTGTTGATTTCACAAGCGATTTGCATTCTATGGGGCAATATATTCAAGAGGGACAACGCAATATTTTTGAAACGGTAATTTCTATTCAGTCGCCTAACCATACTGTTGAAATTCCTCACGATGCTGATAATTTAGATAAGTTAAACTATTTGGCAGGTAAACGAGTTGATGAGGTGAATAAAATGGCTGAATTAGGAACTCAATTGGCTCATGTTGATGGCGGTGTGCCTAATCTACGTATTGAATTGCCTCAATTGAACGAATTTTATTTGGGCGAATTGATTTACTTCTTTGAGTTGGCTTGTGGGGTGAGCGGCTATATGTTAGACGTAAATCCTTTTGACCAACCGGGAGTTGAAGCGTATAAAAGCAACATGTTTGCTTTGCTAGAAAAACCTGGTTTCGAAGCAGAGACAAAAAAGATTAAAGAACGGTTGTAATTTGAAAAACGCAAGCATTCACGTAATAAAATCGATATCTATTCTTTAGGTATCGATTTTTTTCGGTTGTGATAATCATTTAATGACATTTCTCTGTATATACCGTGCGATTTAATTATCATAGATACGATCAATGTTTTATTAAAGTGTTGAAAATAAAGAAACCAGCTCTTGCTTGTTAAGGGGAATGTTATTATTTTCGACAAGTGTGTAATAATTAAAACTTATCAGTCATGCTAAAGATTAAATGTGTATTCCCAGGAAACGCCTACCTTTTACGCAAGGTTAGGATAAAATCAGGTAATCAATTAATAGGTAAAGCAGGAGTTTTGGAAGTAGCAGAACTTCCTAAAGTAAAAGGTTTAATAAAACTTCGTCTTGATTTTTATAGTGCCCAAATAGATATTCCTGATACAAGCGAAGATTTATTTATGATTGTGTATTTTGATATTAGAAATTATTTCCCCTTTTATTTTATCGACTTTATGTTTAAAAACTTATTAAGTGTAAAGCTGGTAGATAAAAAAGAATTTGAAAAGTTTGATGCTTCGTTTTATGGAGCAACATCATCGGAGATTATTCATTTTAATTGGCAAAAAATATACACTACCATCGTAGGGCTGTTTGTTTCTAGCATATTTGTATTATCTCTTTATTTGGTGCAAAATCAAAAAGATAAATACTTCGAAGATTTTGCTTTTTTTATTGGGCTTGCAACCATAATAGGATTTTTGCAAATGCTCTTTTATCGGAAAAAAATCACAGAAACACAGTATAAAACAAGAGTATTATCCTTTTCTATTCTTAGTGTTTTATTGCTGATATATCTTAATATCTCAGTTGAAATAATAATCTTAATGATAATTTTATCACTTAGTATGTCGATATTAGCAATGCAAAAAGAATGGATAAGAATTATACATCAATTGTAGTAAATTGCTTTTTGATTATTCTATAAAGCGGAAGGAAAAAAATCGATATCTATTCTTTAGGTATCGATTTTTTTTCTTGTTGCTTACGAATAAACTTTCCGATTAGCTGTCCTAAAAAAAATGCACCAACCATAATAGGATAGGTATATAACTCAAATCCTAAGTCAAAAAGATATCGAAACCAAATGATAAAAGGAATGGGGAAATGAATGGCAGCAAACCATTTTATAGAAAACTTTTTATATCCTGCACGAAAATATCCGAAAGGTAAATTCAATAAAAAAGTAACAATAGCGGCAAATAGTAAATTATAATTCATGCGGTAAAAGTAGCAAATAATCTTTTGATTGTGTTATACCTATCAATATCTACTTGCTTTAATATGGCGACTGGTCAAAGTTTTTAGTCCATAGGCAAAGGTAAGAAGCGAAATTAAGAAGTATAATTACCACATTTTCAAATTATATAATTATTATCTTATCTTCCTTTTGAAAAGAGGTGCAAAAAAACGCTTTATTTTTTCTTAATTTTATTTGGTGGTTTCAAATCTTTCTGTACTTTTGCAACGCTTAAAGAAAAAAACGGTACCATAGCTCAGTTGGTAGAGCAAAGGACTGAAAATCCTTGTGTCCCTGGTTCGATTCCAGGTGGTACCACTTTTTTAAAGCATTTGTTACAAAAAGGTGCCATAGCTCAGTTGGTAGAGCAAAGGACTGAAAATCCTTGTGTCCCTGGTTCGATTCCAGGTGGCACCACAAAAAAGCCGATCGAAAGATCGGCTTTTTTGCGTTTGATAGAATCTGTATTAAATGTTTTTGAGTAGATATAGTACTATTGAAGTAATTTGGATATCATTTGTAACTTGAATTTATCCAAAAGAAAAATAGTTCTTTTAATTGTGTAAATTGGGATTACAGATGTTATTATAACTGATATAAGGTAGGCTTGTTTTTAAATATATCGTAATAATTCAAAATAGAAATACTCTTGTTTTTAATGTATCGTTTTTTTATGTTTATTCGCAATAGTAAATGTTAATGTTATACCAGTTGTAATCTGAATTTGCCCAAAAGAAAATTAGGACTTTTTAATTGGGTAAATTGGGGTTACAAAAGGTATACTTATATGTTGATGAAAATATACTATTAGAGCAAATAACAATCCTGTCCTAAATAAATTTCAGACTGATAATTTTTCACGAAAATAAAGGTTTGTGTTCTCCCCAACACCTTTTTTTTAAAATAAAACCCCCTGTAT
>PDWI01002749.1_pt1 | contig 25978 bp, 28 predicted proteins | sample 1430891 | NCBI WGS metagenome assembly PDWI01 (sample SAMN01162508, study PRJNA174530) | Oral metagenome, whole genome shotgun sequencing project. | biome: Marine environment; feature: Marine mammal; material: Swab sample of the gingival sulcus; isolation source: swab sample of gingival sulcus...
AAGGCTCATTAGGAGCTGAGCTCTAAAGAGGAGTAGTGCAATGGCAGAAGGAACAGTTAAGTGGTTTAACGATGCGAAAGGTTTTGGTTTTATTGAGCAGGATGGAGGACAGGATGTCTTTGTTCACTACTCTGCAATCCAAAATGAAGGATTCAAGTCTCTGGAGGAGGGCGCTCGTGTATCCTTTGAAATCGTTGACGGTCCCAAAGGCCCTGCCGCAGATAAGGTAGAGAAGCTGTAAGGCATCTTCTTTATTGTATGCGAAAAACCCCGTAACCTGCTGAAGGTTACGGGGTTTTTTTGTTTGGCGTTGATAAGTGCGGATTCTTGTCTGGCCAAATATTCCGGGTAAAAGATCTCCCCTTCAAGATATTGTCTCTTTTCTCCTTGATAAACAGAGAAGCACTGTAGCTGCCAAAAAGCTTTGCAATAGACAGCCTTTTTATGTAAAAATAGAGACCTTCACCTTTACGGTGATCGGTAAAAATTTTGTTTTCCATCTTTTACAGAGAGGTTTTGGTGGTGACAACCCATTTACGTTCCCTGGCACAATTTTCACAACAGGAGCTCTACTCTTTTTTTGAACGGGCAATAGCGCTGAAAAGGGAGAAACAGGCCGGCGCCAAAGACAATACCCTTTGCGGCAAGACAGTCGCCCTTATTTTTGAAAAGCCCTCCACGAGAACCAGAGTCTCATTTGAGACAGCGATTTATCGGCTCGGCGGCCAGGCTCTGTTCCTCACCGGGCGCGACAGCCAGCTCTCCCGCGCCGAACCACTGAAGGATACCGCCCGGGTAATGTGCCGCTATGTGGACGCACTGGTGGTGCGTACCCATGGCCAGGAAGTGATCGAAGAGCTGGCCGACTACTCCAGTGTGCCGGTGATCAATGCCCTGAGTAATCTGCACCACCCCTGCCAGGTCTTGTCTGATCTTATGACCGTTATTGAAAAAAAGGGTGCGCTTGACAAGATAAAGATCGCCTGGATCGGCGATGGCAATAATATGGCGAACTCCTGGATTGAAGCGGCGGGGATTCTCGGTTTTACATTGGTGCTGGCCTGTCCGCGAGGCTATGAGCCCGACGCCGGCATTCTTGCCGCTGCCAGGCAAAAAAACAGCAAGATTATCATGCAGCACGACCCCGCAGTCGCGGCAGCGGATGCCGATGTTCTTAACACCGATGTCTTTACCTCAATGGGCTATGAAGCGGAGCAGGAGGCCCGGCGACGTGATTTTGCCGGTTTCCAGATCAACTCGCAACTGCTGCGACAAGCGAAAACTGATGCCATTGTACTGCACTGTCTCCCCGCCCACCGCGGAGAAGAGATCAGCGAAGAGGTGCTGGAGGGTCCGCAGTCGGTGATTTTTGACGAAGCGGAAAACAAGATGTATATGCACCAGGCGATTCTGGCAGCATTGGTGGTATAAGCCAACGTTAATTACTTATTATCAAATACCTTTATAAAAGGAAGATCATGTCTGTAGAAAAAATCGTTCTCGCCTATTCGGGAGGACTTGATACCTCGGTTATTCTTAAATGGCTGGCAGAAGAGTATAAATGCCCGGTTATTGCCTATTCGGCTGATGTCGGCCAGCGGGAGGACTGGGACGCGGTAAAAAAGAAGGGGCTCGCGACCGGTGCCGAGAAAGTTATTATCTCTGATTTGAAAAAAGAGTTTGTTGAAGAGTATATCTTCCCCGCCTTCCGGGCAACAGCCATCTATGAAGGCGCCTACCTGCTCGGCACCTCACTTGCCCGGCCGCTGATCGCCAGGGAGCAGGTGCGCATCGCAAGAGAAGAAGGCGCAAACGCGGTGAGCCACGGCGCAACAGGAAAAGGCAACGATCAGGTACGTTTTGAGCTGGGCTATATCGGCCTTGAGCCGAAACTGGAAATTCTGGCCCCGTGGCGGATATGGGATCTCAATTCACGGGCAAGACTGGTGGAATTTGCGGAAAAACATGGCATTCCTGTTCCGGTCACCAAAAAAAATCCTTACAGCTGCGATGAGAACCTGCTCCATATCAGCTATGAGGGCGGCCTGCTTGAAGATCCGTGGAACGAGCCGGATGAGGAGATGTTCAAATGGACGGTCTCCCCGGAAAAGGCGCCAGACAAGGCGACCTACATAGAGATCGAATTCGCCGGCGGCGACCCCGTTGCCATCAATGGTGAAAAAATGGCGCCGCTGCCGCTCTTTACCGCCCTTAATAATATCGCCGCCGCAAACGGTATCGGCCGGCTTGACCTGGTTGAAAACCGCTTTGTCGGCATGAAGTCACGCGGGGTCTATGAGACACCTGGTGGTACCCTGCTCAGGGAGGCGCACAGGGCGCTTGAGACCATCTGCCTTGACCGTGAGGTGATGAAAATTCGCGACTCCCTGGTGCCACGCTACGCCGAACTTATCTATAACGGCTTCTGGTTTTCACCGGAAAGGGAACTGCTGCAGAAAACCATGGACGAGACCCAGAGCGTTGTCTGTGGCGTTGTCCGCATGAAGCTCTATAAAGGGAATTGCATCCCGGTGGGCAGAAAGTCGGCAGAATCGCTCTACCGCGAAGATGTTGCCACTTTTGAGGCGGATACCGTCTATAATCAGGGAGACGCCACCGGCTTTATCCGTCTGAACGGGCTGCGCCTGAAGATAAACGCCTTCCGCAACCGCTATAACCGATAACAAAAACCGTAATTATCCAGAGCAAAAAAAGAGGAGAAGATGGCCAAAAGCGGTTCGCAAAAGATGTGGGGCGGACGGTTCAGTGAGACAACCGCAGCCTCAATGGAGGCGTACAGCGAGTCTGTCAGCTACGATTACCGCCTGTATAAATACGATATTGCCGGCTCAAAGGCGCACGCCGCGATGCTGGCGGCAAACGGCATTCTGACCAAAGAGGAACTGGAGCAGATCACTGCCGGGCTCAGTGCGATAGAAAAGGAGATCGACGCCGGCACCTTCGTCTTTAGACAGGAGCTCGAAGATGTGCATATGAACATCGAAAAGGCGCTGATTGAACGGATAGGCCCGGCCGGCGCCCGTCTGCACAGCGGCCGCTCGCGTAACGACCAGGTGGCGGTTGATTTCAAGATGTACCTGCGGGATCAGTGCGACGCCATTATCGCCCTGCTCAACGATGTGCGCAGGGCCTTTGTTACCCTGGCCCGCACGAACCTCGGCGCGGTAATGCCCGGTTATACCCATCTGCAGCGGGCGCAGCCGGTACTGTTGTCGCACCATATGCTTGCCTACTACGAGATGTTTTCCAGGGACAGGGAGAGAGTAGAAGATTGCCGCAAAAGGCTCAACCTCTCCCCCCTTGGCTGTGCGGCCATGGCAGGCAGCGGCCTGCCCATCGACCGACAGCAGACGGCGCAGGCACTCGGTTTTGCCGGGCTTACCGCCAACTCAATGGATACCAGCGGTGATCGTGACTACGCGATTGAGTTTCTATCGGTCTGCACCATGATCCACCTGCATCTGTCACGTCTTTCCGAAGAGCTGGTGCTCTGGTCAACCCAGGAGTTTGATTTTGTGCTGCTGCCGGACCGGTTCTGTACCGGCTCCTCTATTATGCCGCAGAAAAAGAATCCCGATATTGTCGAGCTGATGCGGGGCAAAACCGGCCGGGTGGTGGGCAGCCTGGTAACGCTTATAACCATTATGAAGGGACTGCCCCTGACCTATAACCGGGATCTGCAGGAAGATAAGGAACCTGTATTTGACACGGTCGAGACTATTTCGGCGAGCCTCGCCATTATCAGCGAACTCCTGGCCGAACTCCGCTTTAATCACGAGAAGATGGCGCAGGCGACCGCAAAAGGCTGCATGACAGCAACGGATCTTGCCGATTACCTGGTACAGAAAAAAGTGCCTTTCCGTGAGGCCCATGCCATCGTCGGCCAGACAGTGGCCTACTGTATTGAGCAGGGCAGAGAGCTGACGCAACTCTCTCTTGCCGAACTGAAGCGGTTTTGTCAAGATATTGAAGAAGATGTCTATCATGTCCTGAGCATTGACGGCTCGATAAACAGCCGAAATTCTATTGGCGGAACGGGGCATCTTCGGGTAAAACAAGCTGTTGAAGCCGCAGAAAAAACTGTTACAGAGGAACAGACAGCCTCATCAGATAACCAGTCATAACATTCGGGAACCTCCCGCTTTTTCAAAAAAACAATGGTAAGGACAAGCAAATGAAACAGTCAATAGCAGTGACCGCCGCAACGATAGTTCTCCTGTCTGGATGTGGATACAAGAACGCCCCCGTCCCGCCGCAATCTGTCGTCCCAAGGGCCATTGAAGATCTGCGCTATACAATTGACGGCAACAACGTGACCCTGAAATGGAGCTATCCAATAAAAACCGTCAAGGGCGGAGCCGTTACCGATATCGCCGGCTTTCAGCTCTATCGGGCGGGGATTCCTGTTGCTGAATACTGCAAGACATGCCCTGTCCCCTTTGGAACCCCGCAGGCCCTTCCCGGAGGGGCGAGCTACGATGGCGAGCAGCGCCGGGTCGCCAGCTTCACCTCCGCAGGGATGAAGCCGGGGTATAAATATTTTTTCAAGGTCACTTCCCGCACCGGCTGGCTGGCGGCAAGCCCCGACTCCAATGTCGTCGCCTTTGTTTACTCCCTGCCACCAAACAGCCCGGCAAATCTTACCGGCAGAGCCGATAATGGTGAAATCAACCTCAGCTGGCAGGCGGTAAACGCGCTCAGCAACGGTCAGCCATTGCTGGGGCCGGTTCAGTATCAGGTTCTGCGTGATGGCAAAATAATAGCCGGCCCTTTTGCGCAGACGAACTATACAGACCGGCAGGTTACAAATGGCAGTACGTACAGTTATGCGGTTCAGGCGGTAATGAGCTACTCGGATGAGCCTGTACCAGGCGCCCCCTGCCCCGCCATCTCCCTGCAGCCCAAAGATACCATCGCACCCCAGGCGCCGACAGGCACCCACGCGGTGGCGACATCTGAAGGGATCAAAATCTTCTGGGATGCGGCGTCCAGCAGCGAGATAGCCGAGTACCGGATATACCGTCGGGCCAATGGCAAGAAGAAATATGTGCTCATTGGTGAGGTGAAACCGATCTATACTATTTACACCGATAGCAGCGTCAAGGGCAATATCGGTTATCAATATGTGGTAACCGCGGTGGATGACGCCGGTAACGAGAGCCGCCGCTCCCGGCCCGCGAGCCCCAGAAGTCAGGAGTAAAGCAGCAAGGAGAACAGAGATGAATATCGACTTTCCGATCACCTTTGACAAGATGAACGGCTCCGGTAACGATTTTATCATTATTGATAACCGTAGCGGCGCGGTTCCCGATGAGTACCAGAGTGAATTTTCCCGGCTGGTATGCCGCCGGATGTTCTCTCTGGGAGCGGACGGCGTTATTCTGATTGAAGATTGTGCTGAAGCGGATTTTCGCTGGCAGTTCTACAACGCCGACGGCTCAATGGCCGAGATGTGCGGCAACGGCTCCCGCTGTGCCGCCCGCTTTGCCTGGCGTCATAAGATCGCCGGACAAAGCATGACATTTGCGACCCTGGCCGGAATTATCGAGGCAGAAATCAGAGACGAGGAGAGCCTGGTCAAGGTGCGGTTGACCAATCCCACCGATTTTCGTGACAATCTCTCCGTTGAGCTTGATGGACAGGAGTTCCCGCTCCATTTTGTCAACAGCGGCGTCCCCCATGCGGTGATCTTTACTGACCATGACGAGGTGCCGGTAGAGACATGGGGGCGTAAGGTACGCCACCATAAACTCTTTGCGCCAGAAGGGACAAATGTCAACTTTGTGCAGATAACAGGAGAAGACTCGATAAAAGTGCGTACCTATGAGCGGGGCGTGGAGGGAGAAACCCTGGCCTGCGGTACAGGGAATGTGGCCGCCTGCCTCTACAGTGCGATGCGGAAAGGGCTGCGTTCTCCGATCAGCGTTGAGACCCGTGGCGGCGAGCGGAATCTGGTATATTTCACCCTGCAGGGCGGCTTGATGGCGGCAAAAGATATCTTTCTTGAAGGCCCCACCAGACTGATCTGCAGCGGCGAGCTGACACCGGAGGCGATATTACAACAGGGCATGTAGCCAGAGGAGAGAAGATGGATATATTTCATGGAGCCATGGTCGCAATGGTCACCCCCTTTATTAACGGCAGGATCGATGAACAGGGAGTGGTTGATCTTATTGAGTTCCAGATCAAAAACGGCACCCATGGCATTGTGCCGGTGGGGACAACCGGTGAATCTGCGACCATGGGCATTGATGAACATAAACGGGTTATCGAACTGACGGTACAGACCGTTGGTGGCCGGGTTCCTGTTATCGCCGGTACCGGTGCCAACAATACCCTGGAAGCGGTAGATCTTGCTGAAAGCGCCGAAAAAAGCGGCGCCGACGGAGTGCTCTCTGTCGTCCCCTACTATAACAAACCCTGTCAGGAGGGGATGTACCAGCACTTCAAGGCGGTTGCCGAAAAGGTCGATATCCCGGTATTGCTCTATAATGTTCCGGGCCGCACAGTGGTCAATATGGCACCGGATACTGTTGCCAGGCTGGCGGAAATCGACAATATTGTCGGTATCAAGGAGGCGTGCGGCTCACTGGAACAGATAAGTGATATTATCCGTAAATGTCCGGAAGACTTTATCGTTCTCTCCGGAGATGATTTTACTGCCATGCCCACCATAATGATTGGCGGCAAGGGGGTTGTCTCTGTCATATCCAATATCTGGCCGCAGGGAATGGCCCGGATGATGGAGAAAGCCCTTGCCGGGGATATTGCCGGAGCAAGGCAGCTGCATTACAGAATGTATGAACTGATGAAACTGATGTTCTCGGTGCCGAGCCCCGCGCCGGCCAAAAAGGCTCTTGAGTTGATGGGACTGATCAAAGATGGCTCGCCCAGACTGCCCATCGCGCCGGTCGCAGATGATTCAGCCCTGCGCCGGGAGCTTGGCAGAGCGGGCCTGATATAAACGGTACATTATGATAAAGGTCATCATTGCCGGCATAACCGGCCGCATGGGACGGAATATCGCCGAACTGGTGGAGCACGAGCCGCAGCTGGAACTTGCCGCCGCCTTTGAGGCGGCAGGCAGCGAATACAGGGGCCGGGATGCCGGTGAAGTTCTGTTCGGGGTAAAGAATGGCATCATCATTGCCGATACCCTTGATGCGGTTATCAATCAGGGAGAGGTGATTATTGATTTCACCTTCCATACCGCAACCCTTCAGTTTGCGCGTACCGCCGCGCGGCATGGCACGGCGATGGTTATCGGCACCACTGGCCTCACTGCGGCAGAGGAGAGTGAGTTGCGGCAGCTGGCAGAGAGCAGTTTTCCCTGTGTCTATGCGCCCAATATGTCTGTCTGTGTCAATGTTCTCTTTCAACTGGTACGCAAGACCGCTGCGGTGCTGGGAGAAGGTTTTGATATTGAGATTGTTGAGGCACACCATAACAGGAAAAAGGACGCCCCTTCCGGTACCGCCCTGAAACTGGGCGAGATGGCCGCCAGCGGTGTTGGCTCGGATTTTCGCAAAACCGTGGTCTGCGAACGCAACGGGGTTATCGGCGAGCGGAAAAAGGGCGAGATCGGCATCCAGTCGATCCGCGCTGCGGACATTGTCGGCGAACATACCGTCTATTTTGCCGGCAACGGCGAACGCATTGAACTCAGCCACCGGGCGCATAGCCGCGAACACTTTGCCAGAGGCGCAACGCGCGCCGCCGCCTGGGTTAGCGGCCGGGAGAAAGGACTGTACTCAATGGTTGATGTGCTGGGGCTGGAGAATTTCTGATATGGAGCGTCCTGCATGGATCGGGCTTGGCTCCAACCTTGGCGATGGAAAAAAGATCCTGCAGCAGGCATGGCAGACGTTAGGAGAACAGCCGCAGATCTCGCTGGTCGCCCTCTCCCGCCCATGGCGCACGGCACCGGTGGCGATGGAGAGCGATAACTGGTTTATCAACGCGGCGGGGAAACTGAAAACCGAACTCTCCCCGGAGCAGTTACTGCAGCTGTTACTGGAAACAGAGGCTCAGTTCGGCCGCGTTCGCGTTGCGGGTGCCGCCGGCCATCAGGACAGGACACTTGATCTTGATCTCCTCTATTTTGGAGAAAAGGCTGCAGAAAAACGGACCGGCAACACGCTGTCTCTCCCCCACCGGGAGATAAGCCAGCGGCTTTTTGTGCTGCTGCCGCTCCAGGAGATTGAACCGAAGCTGCGAGATCCGGTAACAGGACAGAGTGTTGCCGAAATGATTGCTCTGCTGCGAAATACCGCGGCGGGAAAAAAGCAGCAGCTCAAAACTGATTATTGGTTAACCGGACTTTCGGTAACGTAACAGGTGAAGGAGTATCTTATATGGTGGCTATCCGTTTTCTTGCCATAGCTGTTCTTGCCTATCTGGCGTACAGAATGCTGCGTAATTTCAGCAGAAAAAAAAGCGGTAATACTCCTGTTACAACCAGAAAAGAAAACAACCAGCAAAAAGCAGATATTCTGATGGAAGATCCGGTCTGCAAAAAACTGGTGCCCAAACACCAGGCCGTGATATGGCAGAAAGACGGTAAAACCTTCTATTTTTGCAGCGGACAGTGCTGTGCAACCTTTCAAAGAGAGCAAGGAGAGACACGATGAAATTTTTTATGGATACGGCAAACCTGGCAGAGATTGAGCAGGGCGTTGCGATGGGTATGGTTGATGGTGTCACCACCAACCCGTCACTTATCGCCAAAGAGGATAAACCGTTTACGGAGATTATTGCCGGCATCTGCAAAGTCGTTGCCGGTCCGGTAAGCGCGGAAGTTGTCAGCACCGATACGGCAGGAATGATTACCGAGGCAAAACAGCTGGCCAAAATCGCCGATAATGTCGTTATCAAGATCCCGATGATTGTTGAGGGAATAAAGGCGGTGAAAACACTCGCCGCAGAAGGGATCAAGACCAATGTAACCCTCGTCTTCTCTGCTGCCCAGGCACTGCTTGCGGCAAAGGCCGGAGCGACCTTTGTCAGCCCCTTTGTTGGCCGGCTGGATGATATAGGCACTCCGGGGATGGAACTGATCAGTGATATTGTTACCATCTATGACAATTATGGCTATGAAAGTGAAATTATTGTCGCTTCGGTACGCAGCCCGCAGCATGTTATCGAGTCCGCGCTTGTTGGCGCCGATATCGCCACCATCCCGCTGAAAGTTATTAATCAACTGGCAAAACATCCGCTTACCGATAAGGGGATGGAGCAGTTTCTCGCCGACTGGGAGAAGAGGACAAGGTAGCGCATGCTCAGCATCAAAAGGATCCACACAAAGACGGGGCCGAAAAAGGGGTATATATCACCACTTTTACCGCTGCTTGCCGGTATATGTATATGCTCCTTTCTTGTTCCGCACACGGCCAGGGCATCAATGTACCGTTGTATCAGCCGTAGCGGGGGAGTTATGTTTACCAATGTCCGCAACAGTGACAAATGTACCCCGGTCTCCCTTGGCCCCAGCACACAGCAGGTTTCTCTTCCGAGAAAGAGCAATAACCACGCCTACGACTCATGGATACGCACGACCGCTTCCAGATATGGCGTGGACGATGCCCTTATCAAGGCAATTATTCATATAGAATCCGGTTTCAACCATAAGGCCGTCTCCCGCAGGGGAGCGAAAGGGCTGATGCAGCTGATGCCAGAAACCAGCAGATCCCTGCAGGTCTATAACCCCTTTGATCCCCAGGAGAATATTGATGGAGGTACCAGATATTTCCGTAAAATGATGGATAATTTTAACGGAAATATCTCGCTCTCTCTTGCCGCCTATAATGCCGGCCCGGCACTGGTTAAGCGTATCGGCGGTATTCCCGCCATCCCCGAGACAAGAAATTATGTCCGCAACGTACTGAGAATGTACCGTATCTATAAAGGCCAGTGACGCTGACGCCCTCTCTTTTACCTCCCTGTTTTTTTGTCGGTTCAACAAGGTTCTCTTTACTTTTTTCAGGGCTTGAGCTAGGATGGCAGCAAGATCGGGAAGGCGTCGGATGCCGTTGTTTAAAAGTGATACTGCCCGGCGGTTATCACTGCTGCCGGATAGAGGCTTATCGCGCTGGCGGCGTTTCTTTGCGTTACCGGATAAACCAGCAATGGCCGGACCAGGTAACCTCCAGCCACAACAGAGGATGAAACCCGGAACTTCGGAATGCTAACGCCTACCCGAGAACCGGGTTTCGGATAAACAGGAATTATTACTGACTACCATTTGCGGAGTGTTGTTATGAAATCGGATGTACGAAGTTTCTTTTATATACTTATATCTCTCTCTTTGCTGTTGTGCTGTGGCATTGCTGCTGCGAAGGAGGAGCCGATCAGTATCGCCGCCGACCGCATGAGCGCGACGGAAAAGACCAACTCTGTCACTTTTACCGGAAATGTTGATGCCCGCCAGGGTGATGTCAGAATCCAGGCGGACAGGATGGAGGTATTTTACACCCAGAAAAATAACACATCCGCGGCCCAAAAGGGCGCGACAAAAAAGCAGGTGGAAAAAATGGTATGTACCGGCAAGGTCGAAATTACTCAGGCCAACTGGCTTGGCTCAGCGGACAGGCTTGATTACCTTGAACGTGCGCGAAAAGTGATCCTCTCCGGAAACGCCAGGGTATGGCAGGGCAAGAATATGATTTCCGGCAGCAAGATTATCTACTATCTCGATGAGGGCCGCTCAGAGGTTATCAGAGGCAAATCCACTGTCACTGAAGACGGGAAGAAACAGAGTGGTCGCGTGCAGATGAAGCTTCTATAGAACCGGACCGATGGCAACCCTTGAAACAAGAAATATTGTCAAGACCTATGGCAGCCGCACGGTGGTCAATGGTGTCAGTCTTCAGGTCGATACCGGTGTGATTGTTGGCCTGCTCGGCCCCAATGGAGCCGGAAAAACCACCACTTTCTACTCCATCGCCGGTTTTATCCGTCCCGACGGCGGCAATATTATCCTCAGTGGTGAGAATATCACCTCGCTGCCCATTCATAAACGCGCACTGCGGGGAATCTCCTATCTGGCACAGGAACCCTCGGTATTCAAAAAACTTTCGGTGGAAGATAACGTCCGCATTATTCTTGAGCCCCTTGGCCTTTCGCGGCGGGAGATCAATATGCGGATTGATGAACTGATGGACGATCTGGGCATCACCAGACTCCGCCATAACAAGGGCTACGGCCTCTCCGGAGGGGAACGGCGCCGGGTGGAGATTATGCGGGCTCTTGCCACCCGCCCGCAGTTTATCCTCCTTGATGAGCCGTTTGCCGGAATAGACCCCATTGCCGTGCAGGATTTACAGAAACTGATCCTCAGCCTCAAAGAGAGAGGACTGGGAGTTCTGCTCTCCGATCACAATGTACGGGAAACACTGCAGGTATGTGATTTTGCCTATATCATGAATTCAGGGCAGATGCTCACCAGTGGCGTTGCCGATGATATTATTGAGAGTGAAGTGGCCAAGAGGCAGTATTTCGGCAAAAACTTTCATATGTAAACCCGGCATCAATGGCTCTTGAACTCAGACAACAACTCAAACTCGCCCAGAAACTGGTTATGACCCAGCAGCTGCGGCAGGCGATAGAGCTGCTGCAGCTCAACCATCTGGAGCTTGCTACCGCGCTGCAGGAAGAGTTGAAGGAAAACCCGGCTCTGGAAGAGAGTTTCTCGGTATTAAATGAGGAAAATTCTCTCTCCCTTTCGGCCACAAAAGAAGATACCGGCACACAACAGGAACAGGATTTCACTGAGAAGATAGCGGCATCCGAGTCGATTCTGCCCGACACCAACTGGGAAGATTATGCCAATACCTTCGACAGTAATCTCTCTTTTGCCAGGGAGAAGCCTCCGGCTGACGCCCCTTCGCAGTTTGATTTTATCTCGGAGCAGCCGGGTCTTGCCGCCTACCTTGGCTGGCAGCTCTCCCATGAGGAGCTTGATGCCAAAGAGACGGAAATTGCTCAATTTATTATTGGCAATATTAACCGCTACGGCTTTCTTGAAGTGGGTCTTGAGCAGATTATCTCGGCAACAGGCTGCGACAGGGATGAGGCGGAATATGTGCTGTGCGATGTCATCCAGCTGCTTGACCCGCCGGGGATCGCGGCAAGGGATATCGGCGAATCGCTTCTGCTGCAGCTTGAACGGATGGGCAGGGAGAAGAGCCTTGCCGCGGAGATTGTCCGCGATCATCTAGAATTGATCGCGACCAGAAATTATCGGGAACTGGCAAAATATACCGGCAAAAAGGTCAGCGAAGTGGAGAGCGCGGTCTCCTTTATCCGGGAGAAACTTGTCCCCTACCCCGGTCTGCCCTATAGCAATGAGCAGACAAAATATATAGCCCCGGATGTCTATGTCCGTGAGATTGACAATAAATTTGTCATTCAGCTTAATGATGAAGAGCTGCCCGATCTCAAACTCTCCGAAGATGTGCAGCAGATGCTTGATGCGGGCAAAATGGACAAGCAGTCGCGGCAATATCTTGCCGACAAGATGAAAAACGCCGACTGGTTTATTAAATCTTTGCACCAGCGGCAGCAGACCATCTACCGGGTGATGGAGTCCATTCTGAAATTTCAGCGCGACTTTTTTGAAAAAGGCCCGGAGCATCTCAGCCCGCTTATCTTAAAAGATGTCGCCGACGATATTGGTGTTCATGAATCAACGGTTAGCAGGACAACGGCAAATAAATATGTCCATACTCCGCAGGGAATCTATGAGCTGAAATACTTTTTCTCGACAGCGATTCAGAAAGAGGATGGAACGTCTCTGGCGGCGGAATCAATCAAGACGATTATCAGGCGCCTTGTCAATGAAGAGGACAAGAAGAAACCGTTGAGTGATAGCGCCATTGCCGCAAAACTTGAAGAAAAAGATATAAAAATTGCCCGCCGGACCGTGGCAAAGTACCGGGAACAGATGAATATTCTGCCGACAAAACTTCGGCGCAAAAAGTAGCTGCCAGCGTGGCCGGAGCAGACAGTCTGCAGCCACAACAAGGAATAAAACTGAGAACTTCGGGACACGCTTGCTTGTCTGCGAACCAGGTTTTGAATAAAATTAAACTGTTTTTCTATTATGTCGACAAATCAAAACAACGATCCCCCCATCATTGAACTTTTCAAGGTTTCAAAGGTCTACTTGCCTGATATTAAAGCAATAAATGGCGTCTCTCTCTCCATCAAGACCGGAGAGATGGCTTTTCTTATCGGCAAAAGCGGCGCCGGCAAAACAACCCTGCTCAAACTTCTCTGTAATATGGAGCAGCCAACAAGGGGGCTTATTGAGGTGACGGGGAAGCCGATCAACCAGCTCGGCGGCACCCAACTTGCCAGACTGCGCCAGAAAATAGGCGTTGCCTATCAGGATTTCAAGCTCCTCGCAGACAGGACAACAGCGGAAAATATCGCCGTCTCGATGGAAGTTTCCTATAAAAAACCGGCACTTATCCGGAAAAGGGTAAAAACACTGCTCGCCCATCTCGACCTGACCGACAAGCACGACACCATTACCGGGGAACTCTCCAGGGGAGAGCAGCAGCGGGTGGCCCTGGCAAGGGCTATCGCCAACTCCCCCACCATTATTCTGGTCGATGAGCCAACCGGCAACCTTGATGCCGTCACCACCGAGAAGGTGATGAAACTGCTTCGCCAGTGCAACAAGGCCGGCGCGACCATTCTCGTCGCCACCCATGATGAGGCTATCTTCCGCTCTGGCAGGCACAGGGTTTTTGAACTTTCCCGCGGGCGGCTTATCGGTAACACAGCGCCCACCACCGCCCCTCAAATAAACGTAACAGGTGATAGATAATGAATTTCTGGTTTACCGTTTTCCGACAGCTCGGTCGCAATCTCCGCCAGACCTGGGGAATGCAGTTGATGACCCTGCTTACCGTTGCCCTCTCGGTACTTATCTTCTCGTTTTTTGCGCTGGTCTATACCAATATTCTCAATGTCGGTGAAAAATTGAGCGATGAACTGCGGCTTATTGTCTATCTTGAAGAGGAACCAGGCCCGGAGTTGCAGAAACAGATCAGCCATAAGATCAACCAGTTTGACAAGGTGGAGAATATCTCCTTTGTCAGCAGACAGCAGGCGTATGACCGTTTTGCCAAACAACTGGGGGAAAACAAGGAGGTACTCAATGATATCCCGCAGGATTTTCTCCCACCATCCGTTGAGATTGTCCCGCTGAAGAGTCTGCGTAACCTCAGCCGGTTGCAGGATTTCTCCAACTATCTGGCAAAACTGCCCGGTACGATAAAGGTGCAGTATGGACAGGAGTGGGTAGAGAAATTCAACTACTCCACCAGACTCTCTTCAATCGTGGTACTGCTCAGCGGGGCACTGCTCATTCTGACGGCCGTTTTCATGGTGGCCTATACTATCCGCCTTACCATTCTCGGCAGGCATAATGAACTGGAACTGCTTAAACTGGTCGGAGCGACCAATAACTATATCCGCACCCCTTTTCTGCTGGAAGGGATTGGCCAGGGTCTTCTCGGCTCCGGGCTTGGTATCGGCTCCTTGTATTTCCTCTTTACCTGGATTCAAAAACACTTCTCAACCCCTGGTTTTCTCGACATTTTCACACTCAGGTTTTTCTCTTATGAGACTATTGTCATTATCATTGTCTCCTCTATCCTGCTCTGTACGATCGGCAGCTACACCACTATCGAGAAATTTCTTAAGTACTAAGCCATGGAAAGACACTCCCCATACACCCTGCTGCTCCCCTTTTTGTTGCTGCAGCTCCACTGTGGATCATGCCTTGCCGCTGCTCCGGAAAATTCTCCGGTCAAGGAAGTGGAGCGCTATCAGAAAAAGATATTAACACTCAAGAGTGATATTGCCATTCAGCAGGGTCTGGAAAAAAAAGAGGAGCTGCAGGCTGGCCAGATTCTTGGCGAAATAGAAGCTCTCGATAAAAAACTGCTCCAGCACCAGCTTCAACTCAAGGAGCTGCTCGCCAGATCCAGAAATCAGGAAGTGAGAATCGCACAGCAGGAAACAGAGTTGAAATTTCTGCAGAAAAAGCGCGACGAGGCGTGGTCTCATCTGCAGAAGAGAGGTACCGCTCTCTATACAATGGGCAGGATCGGTCTGATCAACGCGGCCTTTTCCCGCAAGACCCTGCCCGATCTTCTCATTCTGGAAAATTCCTTCGACACCCTGCTGCAGCACGATAAAAAGGTGTTTTCAGCCTATGAACACACTCTTGACTTACGTAAACGAGGACAGCGCGCGCTCAAGCTGGGAAATGTTGTCCTCGCCCAACTTATCGCACAAGTAAAGGAAGAGGAAAAAGAGGTTATTGCTGCCAAGGAGGAGCGTCTGACAAGGCTTAACCAGATACGTAAACAGAAAAAACTGCGGCAGCAGGCGATAGAGGAGCTCAACGACGCGTCGGCCAGGCTCACCGACTCGATTGCAAAGATAAGAGATGATGTTATCCAGCAGCAGAAAAAATTCCATATGAGCAAAGGGACCCTGCCGCTGCCGGTAAAAGGGGGCCTTGTCGCAACAAAATTCCACCAGAAGACCACCAACGCCTTTGGCGAAAAACAGAAATGCAACGGCATTGAGATCGACAGCCCTGAAGGGGCGAAGGTCATTGCCGTCAGTGACGGCAAGGTTTTTTTCGCGGGATATTTGCAAGGGTACGGCAATACCGTTATTATCAATCATGGTATGCACTACTATTCGGTTACCTCACGCCTGGAGGAAATTGTCGTGAAAAAAGGAGCAAAGGTTTATCAGGGAGACAAAATTGCCGTATCAGGTGAGAGCGCAACTCTTTTTACCAAGGGAATCTATTTTGAAATCCGCAAGCAGCAGCGACAACTCAATCCGCTTACATGGCTTTCGCCAAAACAACTGAAATATGCCAGATAATGCCATGCGCTCCTCTTCTTTCCGCATATTCCCTCTTGCCCGTGCCCGGCTGGCCTTTTGCATCAGGAACGTCCTGTCCCTGACAGCGGCTGCCACGGCAATCCTGCTCCTTTCTGCTCCGCTCCTTGCAGAGGAACAGCCGCCCTCCTCTCCTCCGGCGGACTCTGCCAAACATCAACAGAAGGATGAGGAGGCGCTGGCGGATACCTACCGACAGCTGGAGATATTCTCCAACGTCCTCAGTATAGTAGAGGGACATTATGTCGAAGAGGTTGAACCGGCACAGGTTATCAAGGGGGCGATAGAGGGTCTTTTACAGTCCCTTGATCCCCACTCTTCATATCTGTCGCCGGAGGATTTCAAGGATCTTCAGGAGGAGACCAGTGGCCAGTTCTCCGGTATTGGCATTGAGGTTACGGTACAGGATAACAACCTTACCATTATCGCCCCGATCGCCAACACCCCCGCAGACAAAGCCCATCTGAAGGCTGGCGATATCATCGTCGCCATTGACGGCAAACCGACCAGAGAGATTGGTGTTTACAAGGCCATCGAAAAATTGCGGGGCGAAAAAGGAACCGCAGTCCTGCTCTCCATATTACGCAAGGACTGGGCGACGCCCAAAGAGTTCAGGATCATCCGGGCAGATATCGCGCTGCATTCGGTGGAGACAGAAACCCTGCAGCCGGGACTGCTTTATGCGAAAATAACCAGCTTCAAGAAAAACACCTCCGCGGAACTGAGAAAAAAGCTCAATCTCCTTGCCCAGAAAACACCAATTGAGGGGGTTATTCTTGATCTGCGCAATAACCCGGGCGGCCTCCTTGAACAGGCGGTCGATGTTGTTGATATCTTTCTCAATCAGGGTGTAATTGTCTCCACCAGAGGGAGGCAGGAGGAACAGAACTCACTCTTTTCCGCGCATAACAACAGCAAAAACACAGAATACCCGCTGGTTATCCTGATAAATGAAGGTTCCGCCAGTGCTTCGGAAATTGTTGCCGGAGCAATCCAGGCCCATAAACGGGGAATTCTGGTGGGGACAAAATCCTTTGGCAAGGGGTCGGTGCAGACCGTTATTCCGCTGCTGGACGGTGCCGGGCTCCGTATAACAACAGCAAAATACTACACTCCCGATGATAAATCGATCCAGGCAGTGGGGATCACCCCCGATATTATTGTACCGCTGCAGGAGGAGCAGGAAAGCGATGCGAATTCCGCTCCTTCAACTACCCAGGAGAGCGAACTGCCACACCACCTGCCGCGGGAGGAGCCGGCAGAGATGAAAAAAGGCGTGGACACGGAACTCAACGAAAAACTGCAGGCGGATAACCAGTTAAAGGCGGCCTACAGTGTCCTCTCCAGCCTGATTTTTCATACCAGAAAGATGGGCGCCAGTAAAGAGTAGATTATATAAGGCCATATTCCTTAAGGAAATGGCTGTCTTTTGACCAGTTCTTCTTCACCTTTACCCAGAGTCTAAGATAGACCCTTGTGCCAAGCAGCCGCTCAATATCTCTGCGGGCGGCGGTGCCGATACTTTTTAATTTCCGGCCGCCCTTGCCGATAACAATCCCTTTTTGCGACTGCCGTTCAAGCACAATGGTCGCATGGATAATCACTACCCCCCGTTTGTCATCTTCTGTAAACGACTCAACAATAACAGCAGTGGAATATGGGATCTCCTCACCGGTAAGCAGAAACACCTTCTCCCGGATTATCTCGCCGCTTAAAAATCTCTCGGATGCGTCAGTCGGAATATCATCCGGGAAATAGCGCGGCCCTGCAGGCAGACGTTGGATGATCTGCTGCCGCAGAAGCGGCAGGCCGTCACCTGTTTTTGCAGAAACAGGAATAATCTCCTCAAACGCAAACAGTTTTTCATAGGCGGCCATCAGTGGCAGCAGTTTTTTGCGCTCGACCAGATCCACCTTGTTCAGCACCAGCAGTGCCGGACTTTTCACCCCGGCAAGATACCCCGTCAGCTCCGCTTCCTTTTCCCTGCGTGCCTTTTCCGCTACCGGCAGCGAGACATCCATCAGAAAAAGTACCAGATCAACGTCTGCAAGACTGTCCATGGCGACACGTACCATCTCCATATTCAGCGCCTCCCGCGAATTGTGGAGACCGGGAGTATCGAGAAAAACAATCTGGAAATCATCACCATTGACAATCCCGACAATGCGGTTGCGGGTGGTCTGCGGTCTTGGGCTGACAATGGATATCTTCTGCTGGAGAAAGGCATTCATCAGCGTCGATTTTCCGGCATTCGGCGGCCCGACAATGGCAACCATCCCGGAAGAAGTAACAGACTGTTTCATAATAGAAGTTTACGTATAAACCAAGCAGCGCTGAACCAGACAGCCAGTCACAGCCATCACAAAAGATAAAATCCGGAACTGTGCGGGACACCAGTTTCGGCTCAATAAGCCGCAGATAACGTACCGTCTCCGCAAGGAGAACTCTAATACCTGCCTGAGAACTATATATACTGAATACAGGGAAAAAGACAATCCCCCGTTTCCAGGAAGCCTGTTTACAGGAGGGAGGAAGCCACTTTTTTCAAGGTTGCCGATAGACAAAGGCGGCAGGTTTACGGTATAATGGTTTACTTCTGTCTTCCGGACCGGGTTTCGGATAAACGGAGCCAGAGAAGCATTTGCCCTACGGGAAATTGCGATAAATACGCCAACAGATAAAAAGAAATAGGTAACAGGGTTGTATCTCTTATGATTGTCGCGGGAAAACTTATAGAATATCTTGATAACGGGAAGTTTATCTGCGCCCTGGTTACCGAAAGTCAGCCAAAAAAACTCCGGCTTATCAATCAGAAAGGCCGGGAAGTCAACCTGCCGGTCTCACGGGTTGTCAACTGCTCAATACAGACCCACCCCCTTTCCGGGAATCGGGAAAGCCTGACCAGCCAGCTGCAGGATACCACTGAGAAACGGCTGGCGCTTATGGCCGATGTCAACCTTGAAGAGATATGGGAACTCATTGAAGAGGAGGCAGACAGCGCCTTTACCCCGGCCTTTCTTGCCGAACTTATCTTTGGTGAAGGCGCCAATGACGACACCGTCTCGGCCCTGCTGCGCTGTATATTCAGTGATCGGCTCTTCTTCCGTTTCAAGGAGGGGCGCATCCAGGTCAACTCGAGGGAGAAGGTTGCCCAGCTCCAGATCCAGCAGCAGAAGGAGGCGAAAAAAGAAGCCCTTATCAATCAGGGGGGCGAGTTTTTACGCAGGGTGGACAATGGCGAATTTACCACCGAAAATCTTGATCCGACCCATGAGGAGATTTTCTCCCTGCTCAAGGAGTGGTATCTTTTCGGCAAAGAGAGCGCGCAGGCGGATGTCGCCCAGAAGGTTCTTAAAAGCAGCGGCCTGCTCCATCCGCAAGCCCCTTTTCATCTGCTGGTAAAGGCCGGAATCTGGTCGGCAGATGAGAATATCCCGATGCTGAGAGCAGAGCTGCCCGACACCTTCTCCCTTGCCGCAAGACAGCAGGCAGAACGGCTGCTGCAGTGCGGCAATGAAGAGCTGTTTACCGATGAATATCGCAAGGATCTTACCCATCTGGCGCCAATCACCATCGACGGTGCCACCACTACCGATTTCGACGACGCCTTAACCGTTGAAAAAGAGGGCGAAAATTTTCTGATCGGTATCCATATCTCCGATGTGGCCCACTACGTCCGCCCGGGTGATCCCCTTTTTCTTGAAGCGATGCACCGGGGCACCTCCATCTACTTTCCCGAACGGCAGGTACCGATGCTGCCGCGCCATCTGTCACAGGGAATCTGCAGCCTGATCCAGGGAGAGATTCGGGCGACGTTCAGCTTTATGATCCTGCTGTCACCGCAGGCGGAGGTGCTTCAGGTGCGTATCTTTCCATCAATCATCAAGGTGGCGCGCAGACTGACCTACGATCAGGTCGATCTGATGATTGCCAATAATGAAGATGATGAAGAGATCACCATTCTCAATATGCTCCGGCAGAAACTGCGCAGGCAGAGGCTTGACAGCGGCGCCCTGCTGCTGCCCTTTCCCGATGTCAATATCCATGTCGATTATCAGGGGAAGGTGCATATCAGCCTGGCCCAGAGCAATACTCCTGCCCGTACCATCGTTGCCGAGATGATGATTCTTGCCAATACCCAGGCGGCAAAGTATGTTGCCGACCGGATGGTTCCCGGCCTGTACCGTTCCCAGCCGCCGCTGCAGAACCGGATTGTCCACGGCGAGGACGACGATCTCTACCAGAATACCCTGCAGCGGAGGCAGCTCCCCAGAGGCGAACTCTCCACCGTCCCCAAGCCCCACTCCGGGCTCGGCGTAAACCAGTACAGTACTGTCACTTCACCGATCCGGCGGCTGCTTGATCTGGTGATGCAGCATCAGCTCCACAGCATCGTTCGCCACCGTGAGCCATGCTTTACCGAAGAGATGTGTAAGGATTTTACCTCGGTGCTCACCCGCACCCTTGCCGCTGCCGGCAATGTGCGTCTGCAGCGGCACCGCTACTGGCTGTTGAAATATCTGCAGGAACGTCAGGGACAGACCATGGAGGCGCTGGTTATTCAGGCCGGCCCGAAACGGATACTGCTGCTGCTGATTGAACTGCTGATGGACTTTGATCTCCCGGCAACGGGAGCGACAGGGGCTACACCGGGAAATACGGTGCAGGTACGGGTAGTAAAGGCAGAGCCACTGGAAAATACGGTTCGCTTTGACTGGGCGTAGAAAGCGCAGGATGAAGCTGCAGCCACCGGTTGACGACACCCTGCACCTTTGACGGCAAAAGCGAAAAATGCGGACTCTGCGGCTATAACTCCCTGGCCCACTCCGGAATCCGCTCAAGGATATAACGCTGCACAGACTCCTTCCTCTCTCCGGCCGGGACCTCACCCACATCCCGCATCACTTCATCAAAATCAAACCAGCAGATCTCCTTGTCATCCTTGTTATAGACGGTAAGAATACGCCGGTCATTCTGCTCAATATCTTCCTCTTCCTGAATGGCACCCACCAGCTCAACCGCTTCGGCATACGGAATAAAACGTATCTCTTCGCTCACTTTCTACCTCCATCACCAAAAAGAGGCGAAAAGGAACCCCCTTTCGCCTCTTTTCCAGCAAAATTTACCAACCGCCCGTTCAGGCCGCCTTTACCACCGCTCCGGAACGGATACATCTGGTACAGACCCGCATCCTTTTGGTGTTGCCATCAGACATCGCCATCCGTACAGGTTTCAGGTTCGGCAGCCAGCGGCGCCGATTTTTATTATGGGCGTGGGAAACGCTGTTTCCAGTCATCGGACCTTTACCACAAATCTCACATACTTTAGACATGTTCACTCTCCTTGCGCCGCCTTGCGGCATATTATGCTTAAAACCCGCAAACGCGGCTCCGTTTAAAATGGACAAAAGATTAATTTTTAATCTTACCGCACGTCAAAAAGAAATGCAATAGCGTTTTCGTATTTTCATCGTAAATGGAGACCTGTAAGCCCGACACTACTGGAAAAAGCAGCGCGTCAGGCAGTCAGTCTGTCAAGCTCCACGGCAAGCAGGCGCAAATGCCCTCTCTCCTCCTTTACCATCTGGTCAAAGAACTGCTGCCTTACCCTGTCTGCAGTTTTCTGCCCCAGCCGGAAATAGAGATCCAGTGCCTGTGCCTCAAAGCTCATTGCCAGCTGCAGTACCGACTCTATAGAATCAAGATTGCTACCAAAGGCAGCTATCAGGCTTTCCAAAGAGATACCACCTTCGGCAAATCGCGCATCAAGCTGCAGGGTGATATCAGGATACTCCTTGTTATGGAGAGCGGTAAGATGGGCAATATGCCCATCTTCAAACTGCGCCATCTTCTCCAGCAGGGCGGCGACCTCTTTTTTTCCTTCATCAGCAGCCCGGTCGGCAAGAAGTTGATAGAAACGCTGCAACCCCACCTCAAGATTACAGGCAAGCTCGTACACGTTCGCATAATCGCCGTCAAGAAAATAACCAAGCCCCGCTTCCTCATCACCAATAACCCGCTGCCCCTGCCAGGCAAGGATCCCTCCTTTCATATTGAAGGTGCTGGCAAATCCGCGCTGCTCCAGCATCTGACAGGCAGTGGCACTACGCGCACCGGAACGGCAATAGACAATGGTCTGCAGTGAAGGGTCAAGCTCCTGAAAGCGGTTTTCCAGCTCGTTGAGCGGGATAAGCAGAGCGCCGGGCAGATGACCATTTTTATACTCACTCTGCTGACGGACATCAACGAGCTGCAACCTGTCGGCAGAGCTCTCAACAAGAGCCGTCCTTACTTCGCTGACGGTAAGCTCCGCCGGACGGGAAAAGATATTTGACCATAACATAAAAAAACACCTGTAAAGAAAACCCGGCACCATCGTGACGCGGAGAAAGTAATTCAATGTAAAGAGCCTGCTTGCTGCTTGCAGTACAACGGAAGACCAACCAGATAAAGCGTTGACAGAGGTTTGACTGCTACCCGGCTCGAAGACAGAAAAGTATGTCCCGCAGTTGCGGGTCTATTCGTTGTTATGGCTGAAAGCTGCCTGCTCCAGCCATGCTGGTTTTATCCGAAACCCGGTTCCTGGGCAGGCGCTAGCGTCCCGAAGTTTCCTGTTTCATTTCTTGTTGTGGCTGAAGGCTATCTGCTCCAGCCATGCTGGTTTATCTGATACCCTTGAACTGCGCTATTAACTCTTTGGCAGCAAGACAATTATCACTCTTTTTGCCTAAAAAACAGTATCCTGACGCCGCATCGTAGGACCCTGGTTTATCGATCAGATAATAATCAAAATACTTCAAAAAGAAAGAAGTCATACAGGCAAACAGGGTTAATACGCGTCGGCATGCCGGTGATGAAGTAAAACTTCTGAGAAAATAAAGGTATGACCATGCCAGGGCCATACCCGGGCCACAACAGGGCCCACTCGTTATTTCATCAAAATTCTTAAATAGCCAGCGATGCCCCAAATGAGTAAACCGGGTGAAATCATACTGTCTCATATGAACCTGTTGCATAAACGGGGTCTCTGCATATACCAGTCCGGCAGGTTTTAAAACCCTGTACACTTCACCAACACATCTCTGCGGGTCCAGAACATGCTCAAGGACTGCCTGAATAATCACACAGTCAAAGGTATGGTCTTCAAACGGGATATCGTGCGCATCACTGATTAGCTTTGTATATTCCCCAAATGCGACATCAGAACCAATGACCTCAAATGATTCATTATCATATATTGAATCCATCCCCTGGCCTTTAACACTGCCACCAATAACCAATATTTTTGAATTAGCTGGCAACAGAGCGGCAATTTTTTCATAATTGTCGCTGGTTCTTATATTCGCACTGATATCCGGGATCAACTCCCTTATTGTCTTTTTGATAATACCTGGCTCAGCATCAAACGTCGTTTTTCTGTTATAAACAAAGTCATCAATTGAAAAAAGACTCTTCTCATTATCGATTAAAACGGGAATACCATCAATAATCGGATAGCGGATAGCAGGATTACTGACGCTCTCCAGATACTTGCCATTTTGCCGAAGATTACATTTTGTAGAAGGACAAATCAGCTTTTGCTCAATGTCTTTTGACATTAACATTGTGTTTCCCTTACTGAGAGTCTGCGCAAGGAGATACCCTGCTAAAACATTACCCCTGTAAACAGGTTGGGGAAAAAGGGAACCACATAGCCCTTCCCCCGGTTTCTGCCAATTTTCAGTTTTCCTGCTGTAAATCGGCAGAAACCTTGTCACCAATCCGCCGGCCCATCTCAACACACTGGGCCAACACCTCCTCACTGGGAATGAACTTGGTTTTCAGGCCATCTTCAATCACATCAAGTTTCAAATCGGTACAGATGGAGTTAATCAGGCCAACGGCCTCACCACTCCAGCCAAAAGAGCCAAACGCTGCCGCATATTTATTAAACGGCTTCAACCCCTTCATATAGTAGATAAAGGTATTCATCGTCGGCAGCATGCCATTGTTCAGGGTGGAAGAGCCGAGTACAATCGCCTTCGCATCCAGTACCTCGGCAACAACATCACTGTAATGGGCGCTTTTCAGATTGATCATTGAGACAGAGATGTCCTTATGCTCCTGCAAGCCATGATTGACCGCATAGGCCATCTTGCGGGTAGACTCCCACATCGTCTCATAGATAATCAGTACCTTGTTCCCTGCCTTGCCACTGCTCCAGCCCTTGTAGGCATCAATGATCTCCGGGATATGGCTGCGCCAGATAACTCCATGATCCGGGGCAATCATCTTCAGATCAAGGTTCATCTCCTCAAGGGTGCCAATCAGTTTTTTCACCAGTGGTGAGAAAGGATACAAAATATTGGCATAATATTTACCGCATTCGTACATCAATTTACTGAAATCGATCTCATCATCAAACAGCTCGCTGCTTGCCAGATGCTCGCCAAAGGCGTCACTGGAAAAGAGCAGACCATCTTCCTTGACATAGGTGAACATCGAATCCGGCCAGTGCAGCATCCTGGTCTCGAGAAACTGCAGGGTTCTTTTGCCTAAAGAGATTTCGGCATTCGATTTCACCACCTCATAGGGCCAGTCTTCGTGGTGAAAATGGTCAAGCAGTACCTTTTTGCCCATTGTTGAACAGATCAGTTTTTCCGGCTGGACAAGCTCCATCATCTCCTGCAGACAGCCTGTGTGGTCCATCTCAATATGGTTTGCGACGATATAGTCAATCTTCTCCGGCTCAATAATCTCGCGGATATTGGCAAGAAACTGATCCCGGCAAGTGTGTTTGACCGTATCAATCAGGGTGATCTTTTCATCTATAATCAAGAAAGCGTTATAGGTCGTTCCCCTGTTGGTGGAATAGCCATGCATATCACGAATATCCCAGTCGATAGCACCAACCGCATAAATCCCTTTTGCCACTTCTCTTGTTGTCATATTTTCTCTCCTAAAACATTAGATTGTTAATTTAACATATTATAATACGGTAAAAATAAGATAATTATCGATTGCCTGTAAAATCAGAGCTCCGTTATTTCAACTGACTATCCTTGCTTCCGCGCCTGTTATAGACGGAGAAGGCGGCATCTTTCTCCTGTTCTTCCTGGCACGATATGCAAAGACGCACTCCCGGAATCGCCTGCTGCCGGGCGAGCGGAATCGGCTCCTCGCACTCCGAGCAGCGCTCAAGACTTTTCCCTGTCGGTATCTGCCTGCGGGCACGTTTTACCGCATCTGCCACGCTGGCATCAATCTGCTGCTGTACTGCCCCGTCCTGCGCCCAACCAACGGCCATACCTCCCTCCTGAAAAGATAAATAGTCCACCGATTACCGAGATTCCCGCAGATCACAAAACAGTTACTATAATATCACAACGAATTGAGAGCAAGAGAGCAAAAATATCGACAGGGAATCCGCCATTTTTATTTTTCCATTGAAAATAAGAAGTTCTTGAATAATTATGAGTCCCGTCCTTTTTCAATATGTATAAAAGATACAGGATTCAGCTTCAACCGCAACAGATATTGGTGCCAGAACCCCCTTTTTTCGGTAATGTTATGACCCCGACAGCAGTAACAGAAGAGTTCCCCGTTGTCGATATCGGCAGATGTATTCTCTGCCTGGGTTGTATCTCCATCGCACCGGATATTTTTTTTGTCGATGAGAGTACCGGCAAGATGAGTGTGGCAAACGCGGCCGTTTACCCGAAAGCCCTGGTCGATGAGGCGATCAAAAATTGCCCGAAAGACTGTATCTACTGGGATCAGCCCCTGTAATAACCACAATAGCAAAAAATATGGACCCTCCTTTTCAGATAGTTTCAGCGTTTACCCCGTCAGGCGATCAGCCGCAGGCGATAGAGCTGCTCGCCAGCGGTATTGAACAGGGACTGGATAATCAGGTGCTGCTGGGCGTTACCGGCTCCGGCAAGACTTTTACCATGGCCAATATTATTGAAAAGGTACAGCGCCCCACTCTGGTTATCGCTCCCAACAAGACCCTTGCCGCCCAGCTCTATGGAGAGTTTCGCGAG
>PDWI01006099.1_pt1 | contig 25966 bp, 26 predicted proteins | sample 1430891 | NCBI WGS metagenome assembly PDWI01 (sample SAMN01162508, study PRJNA174530) | Oral metagenome, whole genome shotgun sequencing project. | biome: Marine environment; feature: Marine mammal; material: Swab sample of the gingival sulcus; isolation source: swab sample of gingival sulcus...
TAGTATCTTAGTAGCTCTCATTTTTGAGCAGTTCATCTTCTTCATAAGCTCTTTTAAAGTAAATATTACATATACCCTACCTTTATCATCTATCCACTTATTTTTAAGCGATAAGGCTGTTCTAGATAGTAATATGGCATAAACTAGCTTTGCATCACTTGATAGGTCAGCAAATATTTTTTCTTCAAAAAACACCTGTGGTACTCGTATAAACTTATATCTTTTGGTATCTTCACCTGTAAAATAGTTAAATTTCATATCATAATCCTTTCATTTTTGGGTACGAAAAAAAGACATAAAATCTATGTCTTTTTTAAGGTCATTTCTCTTTTCATTTTAATTGGTGGTAAGTTGGTGGTAAATTTCACCACCTTTCTTACTCAAACCCTGATAAAACCTACCTTTAATCAGCCAGCGGTTTCATCGTAGGGAACAATAGCACATCTCTAATAGAATAACTATCAGTAAGCAACATAACAAGTCTATCTATACCTATTCCGAGGCCGCCTGTTGGTGGCATTCCGTATTCTAGGGATGTTAGGAAGTCCTCGTCTATCTTGTTGGCTTCTTCGTCACCTAGTTTTCTAAGCTCTTCTTGGTACTCGAAACGACTTCTCTGGTCGATTGGGTCGTTTAGCTCACTGAAGGCATTGGCTATTTCTCTGCTTGTAATAAATAGCTCGAAACGCTCTGTATAACGCTCATCTTCTGGCTTTCTCTTGGCCAACGGAGATATCTCTACTGGGTGGTCCATGATGAAGGTTGGTTGTACAAGCTTTTCTTCTACAAATTCTTCGAAGAAGGCATTGATTATCTCACCACGCTTGAAGTGCTTCTCTATATGAACTTCTTTTTCATCTGCTAGCTTCTTGCATGACTCATCATCTAGGTACTGCTCAAAATCTATACCAGCATACTTCTTGATGGCATCTACCATAGTAAGTCTTTCAAACGGCTTGCCTAAGTCTATAGTATGTCCATCATACTCTACTGTATCTGAACCTACCACTGTCTTTGCTAAGTGCTTGATTAAGCTCTCTGTGAGCTCCATCATGCCATAGTAATCAGTAAATGCCTCATATAGCTCAAGCAAAGTGAACTCTGGATTGTGTCTTACTGATAAACCTTCGTTTCTGAAAACCCTACCCATCTCGTAAACTCTATCCATACCGCCTACGATAAGTCTCTTGAGATAAAGCTCCAATGAAATCCTGATATGTATATCCATATCAAGGGCATTGTGGTGGGTGTTGAAAGGTCTAGCCGCTGCACCACCAGGTACTGTATGAAGCACTGGTGTTTCAACCTCAATATAGTTTCTATTATCTAAGAAAGTCCTGATTTCTTTTATAATAGCACTTCTCTTTACAAAGGTATCTTTTACTTCTGGATTCACTATTAAGTCTAGGTATCTTTGTCTGTATCTAGTGTCTGTATCCTTTAGTCCATGATACTTCTCTGGTAATACTCTAAGGCACTTAGTCAACAAAATAATAGAGCTTAATTTTACAGATATTTCACCCTTTTTAGTCTTGAAAACTATGCCTTTAAATCCTACTATATCACCGATATCGAAGCTCTTGAATTTCTCAAACTCTTCTTCTCCAACACCATCTTTTCTGATGTATGCTTGAATCTGACCTTCTCTATCTAAAAGATTGAAGAAGGCTGCCTTACCCATAAGACGCTTGGTCATTATTCTACCAGCAAGGGATACTTCCTTGCCTTCCATCTCATCATAGTTTTTTATAATCTGAGAACTATAAGTGTCTACATCGTACTTAGTTTGCAAAAATGGATCTTCACCCTTTGCTACTAGCTCACTTAATTTGTCTCTTTTTATTTGTAATAATTGATTAATATCCTGTTCTAATACAGGAGTTTCAACTTTATTTTCCAATGTATTCTCCGTTCTACTTACGAGAAAATATGTATGCTATAATTATTCGGTTATTAGAAGCATCAATCGCGCTCATCTGCTACTCACATTTGCATATATGACACACAAATTATCTCTTTTATCGTCGTTCTATTTTTCGGGAAATTATCTCTCTACTTGCTTATTTCTAATATTTTAAAAGATATTTCTGTCTCACCTACTGGGACCTTTACAGTCTCACCAACGCTCTTACCTATAAGTGCTTCACCTACAGGAGACTCATTTGAAACCTTGTTTTCAAGCAGATTAGACTCTGATGAACCAACTATCTGGTAAGTAAGCTCCTCTTCGAACTCTACATCATAAAGTTTAACCTTAGTTCCTACATTTACAACGTCTGTTCCTATCTCGTCTTCGTCTACGACGTCTACATCTTTTAAGACAGCTTCAAGCTGAGCAATCCTAGACTCTATTTCGGCCTGCTCTTCCTTGGCAGCATCGTACTCTGCGTTTTCAGAAAGATCTCCTTGCTCTCTTGCTTCTTTTATTTTTTGTGCCACTTCTTTACGCTGGTTTACCTTTAAGTCAAACAGTTCTTCTTTGAACTTCTCTAGTCCACTCGCAGTGATTAGTCGTTTTCCTTCACTCATAATAAATAAAATATCCTTTCAATATTAAATAAATATCTAGACCATTATACCAAATATCTAGACTATGTCAATGATTTCGGCATAAATACAAAAATACCTAAGCACAATAAGTCAAAATATGAGTGCCAATATCAAACTCAATATTCGTGTGCGTCGCTTTGCGACTTCCCCTTTGGGCTTGTTACGCTTTGCTTCACATGACTCATAGAGTTTGCCATTCATATAAAAAATTCAATATATATAAAAATAAGCAAGCTCTTTTGATATATCAGAATTTTTTGCACTCATATTTATTCCTAGAAGTGTTCCTTAATCATCTTCAAACGTGAGAACTCCTCACGTTCCTTTTCTTCTAGTTCATTTGTGATTTTTTTCACCATATACTCATACTTAGGAATTAATATGTTATTAAGAGCATTCGCCCTCTTCCTGGTCTTTACTATATTTCTGACGAGTCTGTATATAGCATTTTCTACCTCTGCTAACTCAACTATGAGCATCTTCACCTCATGAAAATGGGTATATGCCTCATCCAAAGATACATTGGTTCTAGCTATTCCATATGTAGGTTTGATGGTATCATCTAGCTTCTTAAGAACAGGAATCTCAGCGCCCATAAGCGTCCTAATCTTAATTTCAACCCCATCTTCTGGCTCTACTGCCAGTGCTATATCATTTACATCTCTGATTCCTAGCGTAAGATTGGCATTCTGAAGGGCCAGATAAGCCTTGGCAAAGGTATCAGATATACGCCCCTGTATGTCCTCAGCCTCATCCATAAGACTCATCATCTCCCTAACTAGGATATTTCGTTTTCTATCCATGAGTTCAAAGCCCTGCTTAGAAAGCGCTAAGGACTTCTTTGACGCTATTAAATTACCCTTGGTAGGAAAAATCTTATTATTATCCATTTTAACTACATTTCCTTAGATAAATATTCATCTAAAACCTTATCTTCTATCCTAGTAAGCTCTTCACGTGGAAGCTTCTTAAGCAACTTCCAACCTATATTCAAAGTCTCTTCAATATCCCTATCTTCATAAAACTCTTGAGACAAGAACTCATTTTCGAAACCTTTTCCAAATTCCATATAAAGTTTGTCGGTATCAGAAAGCTCATCCTCACCGATAACAGATGCCAAAGCCTTAACATCTTGTACCTTGGAATAACAAGCAAATAGCTGGTTCGCCACCTGTGGGTGGTCTGCCCTAGTATATCCCTCTCCAATACCATCCTTCATAAGCCTACTAAGGGACGGAAGCACAGTGATAGGCGGATATATAGATGCCTGGTTTAGCTCCCTAGATAAAACCACCTGTCCCTCAGTAATATATCCTGTAAGGTCAGCCACCGGGTGGGTGATGTCATCGTTTGGCATGGTTAAAATAGGCACCTGAGTAATAGAACCAGTCCTATCCTTTAACATACCTGCACGCTCATATAGTGAAGCCAGGTCAGAATACATATATCCTGGGAACCCCTTCCTTGAAGGTATCTCACCCTTGGAAGATGAAACCTCACGAAGCGCCTCACAATAAGTAGTCATATCTGTAAGTATTACAAGCACATGCATACCTAAGTCAAAGGCTAGATACTCAGCACAAGTTAGGGCACACCTAGGTGTAACTATACGCTCAACTACTGGGTCATTCGCCAAGTTAGTAAACATTACTACCTTTTCAAGTACCCCACTCTCTTCGAAACTTTTTCTGAAATACCTAGCTACGTCATTCTTAACACCCATGGCACCAAAAACTATGGCGAAGTCATCTCCACCGACTTCATCACTGGTAACCTTGGCTTGATTTACTATCTGCACTGCTAGCTTGTCATGTGGAAGTCCATTACCAGAAAATACTGGTAACTTCTGTCCTCTAATCAAAGTAGTAAGGCAGTCTATAGCACTAATCCCTGTCTGTATAAAGTTCCTAGGATACATCCTAGCTGTAGGGTTTATCGCACTACCATTTACATCTCTTTTTTCAGTAGCAGGCAGGTCTCCCAGCCCATCTATCGGCTTACCAATACCATTGAATGAACGCCCTAGCATCTCCCTAGACAACGCTAATTTAAGAGGCTGACCTGTAAGTCTTGCACGAGTGTTGACTGCAGACATGCCACTGGTACCCTCGAACACCTGTATTATCGCCTTATCTTCAAATATTTCTTCTACCCTACCGAGCCTTCTCTCACCATTATCTAGGCTGATTTCTACTACCTCATCAAAGCTGGCATGTTCAACCTTGTCAAGGACGATGATATTACCCGATACGTCTTTTAGTCCTAAATATTCTAATTTCAATTTCTTCTTACTCCTTTAAAATCCGAGTAACTCGAACTAATCGATGTAATTACATTATCTATTTCATTTCTTATCTCTACAAAACCACTCATATCCTCATTATCAACATCATACTTCATCTTGATAAGTCTATCGAATATCTTAGTCTTTCTAATCTCTGATACTGGGATGTTTTCTTTAAGTAACTTATCACAACTCTCGTATAAGTAAATAATGGTTTTCATCATCTCATACTGCTTGATAAGTGGTGTAAAAGTGTCTATCTCATTAAATACATTCTGTTGCAAGAATCCCAGTCTAACTATTCTAGTAATCTCAATAATAAGCTTCTGACTATCAGGTAAAATATCCTCACCGATAAGCTTAACTATCTCCATCAACCTACTCTCTTCACCCAGTAAGGAAAGCATCTTAGCCCTATAAGCACTGAAGTCACTAGCTACATCCTCGCCATAATAATCTTTTAAGTCATCATAATACTCTGAGTAAGAGTTCAACCAATGTATAGCCGGATAGTGTCTAGCATTCGCAAGTCCCCTATCAAGAGCCCAGAAACATCTGACGAAACGCTTGGTATTTTGGGTAACTGGCTCACTGAAGTCACCACCCTGCGGTGAAACTGCTCCTATGATGGAAACACTTCCTTCTTTTCCACAAAGTGACCTGACGTAACCAGCACGCTCATAGAACTGTGAAAGTCTACTTGGCAAATATGCTGGATAACCTTCCTCTGCTGGCATCTCTTCAAGACGACCAGAAATCTCCCTAAGAGCCTCTGCCCAACGTGAAGTCGAGTCAGCCATAATCGCAACATGATATCCTTGGTCTCTAAAGTATTCTGCAAGGGTAATACCTGTATAAACAGATGCCTCCCTGGCTGCCACTGGCATATTCGAAGTATTGGCTATCAGCACTGTACGCTCCATAAGTGGTTCTTTTGAAATCGGGTCTATAAGCTCTGGAAAGTCCTCAAGAACCTCAGTAATCTCGTTTCCACGTTCACCACAACCAATATATATGATAATATCTGCATCAGACCACTTAGCAAGCTGGTGTTGGGTCATGGTCTTACCTGTACCAAAGCCTCCAGGAACCGCTGCAGCACCACCCTTAGCAAGTGGGAACAGGGCATCTATTACCCTCTGCCCTGTAACAAGTGGCTTGGTAAAAGGAAGTCTCTCATCTACTGGTCTACTCTCCCTTACAGGCCATCTTTGTATCATGTTGAGCTCTATAGTCTCATCATATACATCTTTTAACTTAACTATGACCTTATCGACTGTATACTCACCATCTTGTACTGCGAAAACTACCTCGCCTTTTACATTTGGAGGAACCATGATGTAGTGGTCGATAAGTTTGGTTTCTTTTACCACAGCTATAGGCTGACCACCCTTTACTATATCTCCCTTAGATACCAGTATCTTGGTCTTCCACTTCTTGCTTCTATTTAAAGACTTGATACTTATACCACGTCCGATAAAAGTACCTGTCTTAGCTTCTATTTCTTCCAGAGGTCTCTCTATACCATCGAAGACATTCCCGATAATACCAGGTCCAAGTTCCAAGGAAATCGGTGCCCCTGTCGAGTGTACTGGCTCACCTATTTTTAGCCCAGTTGTGGACTCATAAACCTGTATAGTCGCCCTATCACCCTCGATATGAATTACCTCACCTATTAATTTCAATTCTCCGACATAAACCATCTCGAGCATCTTTAGGTTTCCACCCTCAGCTGTTACTACAGGACCATTTACGCCTACTATCTTACTATTTTGTTCCATTTTTACCTCAATCCACTTGAAGATTACAAATTCTTAGGACATCTTCTTTTTTATCAGCCAGTATCTTAGAAAAGGACTCATCTATTAGTATTCCTTTTTCACTGTTATAGCAAATAAAGCCTCCGATAAGCTCCCTCTTTCTATCTGCAACCACTACCTTTACATTTGCCTTTTTCTCCAAAAAGTCTTTTAAGTCCCTGTCATTATAACTAAGGGTAAGCTCAATATTATCACCTATCAAAGTCTTTATCTTATCTAGTTTTTTTAGAAGATAATCTTTGTATTCCTCTGTCTTAGTGAAATCAATAAGCTTCTTGGTAGTCTCAAAATATATCTTATCTATAATGGAATTTCTCTTTTCGAGCAATCTCATCCTATGCTCCATAATAATCTTAGAACGCTTGACTTGATTCTTACGCCTAATCTCCCTAAGAGCTGCTTGAATATTATCGTGAGCCTCTTTTAAATACTCGTTTTCTTTCTGCTCATAATACTCTGCTAACTCAGCCGCAGCCCTGTCTAGCATAGCCTTACGCTCACCGTTAATATCCTCTAAAATATCCTTATTAAATCTCTGCAGTTTCTCTTTTATATCTACACTTACTTCATTCATAATAAACCTACAAACCTATCGCATTATTTACATATCTCATTATGCTACTCTCTTCTTCGCTTCCATGCCTATCTGGAACCACCACCACTAGTGGGATGGGATAATTGTCCTTTATATAGTCCAACTTTTCATGTGCCTTTTTGGCATTTTTTTCAGTCAAAACTACTATTCCCACAGTTTCATCAGCTAGGACATCATCCAAGGCCTTTTCTATTTCTTCTTTTTCATGGACAACAACACCTGGTATGCCAGCAAGTCTAAGACCTGTGGCAGTATCACGGTTGTCGCTGATTAAAAATATCTTCAATTTTTAAGCTCCTAATATCATGATGGATATGATAAGACCATAAATGGCTATACCCTCTGCAAGACCAACGAAGATAATAGTCTTACCAAGCAAGCTCTCCTTCTCTGAAATAGCACCGATAGCTGCTGATGCACTGATTGCTACAGCAATACCAGCTCCGATAGCTGCAAGGCCAGTAGAAAGTGCCGCTGCGATATATCTAAGACCATCTGTAGATGCTGCTGCATTTGCTGCCTCTCCTGCTGCAAATACATCTGAACCACTAAGCATAAATACTGCAGCTCCTACCATGAGGGCAAAGAACGAAATCACATTTGCTCCGATAAAGGTCTTTAAGTTTCCACTTATCGCCTTTTTCATCTTTAAAACCCCAACCACTACTGTACTTAACACAAGTGCTAATGAAATAAATAATATGTAATCCATATTTCCTCCTAATTTTCTTTCTCTATCTTATATGGTGTAAACTGCTTACCCTCGCCTCCATAGAAGCGGCTAAACAGCTCATAATATGTAAGTCTCATGGCTTGAATAGCTACTATCATACCCTCAAGCACTATAATTAATATGTTACCAAATACCATTACCAGCACTGGACAAGGTATTACTTAGAAATGCGAGCAGCATCTCAATAATTTCAAAAACTAATTCTATGGCAGAACCCTCTTCAGCCTTTTCTCTAGACTTGTTTTTGTCTATCATCTTGCTAAGTGGACCAGAGAAAATAATCACTATCAGTGGAGCTAGTATCATGGCTATCACTATTGGTATACTTATGTCATGCTCCCTATAAACTAGGTAGGCTGCACCCAAAACAGATAGGTAAAATACCAGTCCTGCTATACCATTCTTATCTGTAATAAGTCTTCCAAACTTACCTTGCTTAAACAAATTCACCATGTTTAATATCATGGCTACTACAAGCAAGACTATACCCAAGATCGTCGTTGTAACTAGGACATCCATCATGGATTCCATAGGCCTAATAGGTTGATAGCCAAATAGTTCAGGCAAAACTTCCTCATTTCCAAATACTGAGCCATATACAAAACCAAATATTACCGAAGATGTACCTATATAAGCTCCTATCAAGAAGAGTGGATTTTTACTCTTCTTATAAACCCAGAGGCTAAGTCCTATAATAACAAGTCCTTGCCCTACATCACCAAACATGATTCCAAAGAACAACACGTAGCATATAGCAACAAAAATAGTTGGGTCTATCTCTCCATAAGTCGGCACCCCATACATATTTACCAAGGCTTCAAACGGTTTAAAAAACTTAGGATTTTTAAGCTTAGTCGGTGGCTTCAAATCGTTTAAATCTCCATCTTCTAAGATAAGGGCTACGCTTTCTATCTTTTCTACATCCCGTCTAAAGGCCTCCAACTGCCTTGTCTCTATCCAACCTGTTAGATAAAAGGCTTCCTCTGTCTTTATAGCTAAGTCTCTCACGCTAAACACATTGTTGAGCTTGGTTAGATAGGTGTACATATCGTCTAAATGCTCATGATTTTCTTTTATAAATTCAGCGAAGTATTCGTTTATAGTCGCTCTTTCTTCTTCAAGTAATTTTATCTCTGCATCTATCTGTTCATAGGCATCAGCTGGATGACCTACTATATCATCTGAAATCCTAATCCTAGTGAAGTGCATGGAAGCGAAGAGCTTATCTATCTCATTTCGCTTAGAACGAGGCATGAAGTACATCAAATATACGACCTCATTAGTCCTAGAAGTCTCATAAACTATGAGCTCCATTTCCTTCTCATAAATAGCAATCTTCTCAAACTGCTCTATAGGCATATAACCAAATCTAAACTTCAGATAGTCAAAATCAAAAAACTCCTGTATATCCACCTGAATGTTTTTTATAGGGATAATCTGATTTTTTAAGTTTTCTTTTATCTCTATTTCCTTGCTTATTAATGTAAGCCTATCCTTCTTTTCTTTTAAGTCTTCACAAGCATTTTCAATATCAGTAGATATTTCTTCAAGTTCGCCCTTGTCATCCCTGAAACCCTTATTTACATTTAAGTGAATGCCTAGCATATCCTTAATGCGATTTATATTATTTATAGGTTCCTTATAAGGATTGAAGTCACTAAACTTGTGTATACCTTCGACCTTGTCAACTATAGTAAAAGCATTTACGAGCTCTACTTCATAGGGAAGTATCATCTTGACCACAAACTCGTCAAGCTTTTTTATAGGCCCTGTAATATTAATAAATGACATCTGTTCAATCATTTGTTTCCACCTTCAATTCCGCTTCTAAATATATAGCATGTCCATACTATAAATTACCCTAATGCTTTGCAACGAAGTTCTCTACATTGTCCGAACCAAGCTTATATCTAATACCCTCAATAATGGTAATCAAGTTTACTATCTCTATTTGCTTTAAGATTATATACGAAAACATAGGAGCTATAGTACCAGTATGCAAACGCATATTCATCCTATGCACATAGCTTACATAATGGTAAAATCCATTTCCCCAGTGACCTGAGTCAAAGTCTATAAGCTCACCATAAAATCCCTTTTTCAAAATCTCCATTACCTCATCTGCACTACTAGCCTCAACCAGCTCTACCAGCTGCCCATGCCTTAACTTGTAGCCACCTGGATAAAGGTAGGTATATAATCTTTCATTTTGGAAATTATAGTATTTTTTACCCCTATATATGAGGAGCATATTCTTGAAATCAACTCCGTAACCAAAGCTTTTTCGCATGATAGTTCGGTCAGCTCCACTCATATTATCGTTTATCTGATGATTTAGCCTCCTATAATAATATAGGTCTAGTGCCATCTCAGCCTCAAAGATATTTATCTTGTCTTCAGATATGATAAGCGGCTGCAATATAGCATAAAATTTAGTGTTTTTTAAGGTCTCAAGAAGCTCATAAAAATTCTCAGCTGCAAGAGCCTCATTGAAGTCTATTTTAGAATATCTACTTATAAAAAGCCCACGCCTATTTAACTCACTAAGCTTTCTTCCACTCTGCAAGGTCCTAAGCATCTTTTTCAAGTCCTCAACCTCTTGCATCCTGTAAACATATCTAAAAAATGACTTTTCCTTGCCCTTTAGATAATGCCCTATCTTAAGCGCATCAACTATAAGAGAACGGTAAAGAAGCAGCTCTAAGTCTGCTCTGTGAATAGTAGCAGGATCTACACCTTCGAAATCCCTACTATAATAAGTATTCTTTTTTAAATATTCGGCAATATCACCTACGGTACCTAGCTTAACTAGATTATCCAAATCTTCATCTGTAAGCATCTTGCCTAACATAACACGCATCTTAGTATAAAGATGCGTATAGCTGATAAGCTTATTCATCTCTATCCCCTAAGACACGCTCACGCAAAAACTCTATCTTTTCCTTACTTTCTTTTATAAGTCTAACATGCATTTCTTCCAGCTTTTTTTCAGTCTCGCTCCTGTTTCTAGCGATTTCTTCATTAGTAACACTAATGATATCCTTAGCCTTATGCTCTATATCAATAATTTCCTTAATTACCTGTTTCATATTTTTTCCCTATTCATCGTATTTTAAGAACGCTTAAGTAAAATTATACTACTCGACTAATAAAAAGTAAACGTTCCATTGGGTTCAATTATATTTTTGTGCACTCATGTTAGTTTTTCAATGACTTTAAACTTATTTTCGTCAATTTTTTCATTAAATTTGCAAATATCTTTATAATTGCAGTATTTACATCCAGTTTCACTTCCATATTTAAAAGGCCTAGCGCTCATATCTCCAGAAAGTATTTCATCACCTAAGGAAACGAGTTTATCATCCAAAGAACTTAGCATATCACTCAGCTCACCCTCTCCTATAATCATAGATGACTTATTTGTAGAAAAACTACCATCCTTTTTACGCCTTATCCCAAGCACCACTGAAGAATCCTGGAAATCCCTATCATATGCCCTAATCACATCTTCGTTATCCACTATATAAGAAATCATCTTATTTGCAGAAAGCCTTTCCTTCTCAGTCATACCTGCTATACTAGTCTTGGCATTAGGCTTTCTCTCTATAGGAAAATACTGCATACCAGCAGGTTTTCCACCCATTATTCTACTAGCCATACTCATATAAACCATAAGTTGCAGGGAAAGTCCTGCATCTACCTTGGCGAAGTCAAGGGTCTTTTCCGTAGTCTTGTAATCCAAGACAGAGAGATATTTATTCACACCAATCTCAGCCGCATCTACCCTATCTATCTTACCAGTAAGTTTCAAATGTCTACCATCACTTAGAGCATATCCCCCATCCTTATCATAGAAAAAGTTAAGCTCTGTTTTTATAGGTCTAAAAGAGCCCTGGGCTATCTGAGAACTCATAATATTTAAAGAAGAAGCTACCTTGCGCTTTATCCTATTAAAATGCCCCTTACTAGCCCAGTTGTATCCAAAGGATTTGAACTCATCACTAGCTAACATCTTTTTACTAAGTTCCTCAAGCATAGCATCTATAGTATCAATACCCAAACTAGCATAATCTATATTCTTTTCATTTACTTCATTGACTATATTTTCGAAGATAAAGTGTCCCGCATTTCCCACATCAGGCATATTTATATCAGCAAGTTTCCTCTCCCTTGCACCTAAAATATAATTTATAAAAAAGGCTTGTGGACAGGAGGCATACTTTTCAAGCCTGCTTATGGAGCTTACAATACTCTTTCCAAAAATAAGGTTTATGCTATCCTTAGACAAAAAACTATCCATATCAAACTTAGCATTTTTCTTAAGCCTAATATAGCTAGACATATCCTCCTCAGAAAACATTTCTAGCAAGGAGCTATCCTCCAAGACCTTCTCAAACAAAAGCTCCTCAGTGCTTATATAATCATCTAATTCAAGCTCTTCCTTATATGAACTGATACTAGGAAATATAGCAGAAATCTCCTTTAGGGTATAGCTCTTGTGTAGCTTGTTCCCAGCCTCATCATTATTTACATAGGATAAAAATAATTTCTCACTGAAATTTGTTATATTCCTATATATATAAAATCTCTCCAATATATTCTTCTTTTTTTGTATAGGAGCTAATCTTATCCCTACAGCTTCTAGCTTCTCCCTCTCGTAATCATTTAGAAATCCAGCCGCTCCATCCACCTTTAAATCAAATCCGTCATTTAAACCTAAGACAAATGAAACAGGCCTCTCACCCACCTTAGACTTACTGAGCTCTGCCACTAAAACCTCATCTACATATGAGGGAACATTGGCTATTTCCAGATTTTTCTTACCCTCTTTCAAAAGATGAACAAAGTCCTCAAAGTCTACTATTTCATCTGCTCCAATTATTTTTATCTGTTCCAAAAGTTCTGAAACTTTTTTATATATCTGCAGGTAGGTATCACTCTTCACCGCATCCCCACTAGCAGCAAATTCATCTGCCCTAGTAGCTAAACTGAACTCAAATTCATGCAAGTCGAGAAGCTTACTTAATTTCTCAACATGCCCAGCTACACTGTCCTTGCTCTTGAAATTTACAGCTGAAAATACTCCAAAAAACTTAGCCCTTAAATTATTTAATTTAGCAAGGACTTCTTCATTTAAAGCGTCTGACTTATCTAGGTGTGGCACCCTATAAGTCCACTCTTCACCATATAAAGAGACACCCCTAAAGCCATATGCTAAGACATAGTTCTCAAAGTAATAAAGCTCATCCTCATTAAAGATAGAAAAATAATTTTTTATATATTCACCCACTGTAGCAGAATCAAAATTTCTTAGATAAAGTTCTAATAATAGAAATAAAAAACTACTAGCATCATTGTCGCTAAAGCCTTTTTTACTATCTAGGTAAAAAGGAATGCCAGCCTTTTTCAAGCTATCACCCAGCTTCTTTTCATAACTAGCTAAATCACTTATATAAATAGTAAAATCCCTATACCTACGCCCTTCTCTCACCATCTTAGCAAGCTTGGCTACTACCCCATCTACCTCCTTTTGCCTACTGGCAAAATCGCTCAAAAATATATCTTCAGTCTTATTGCTATAGTCCACTGACTCTGGCAAAAACAAAGCTCTTAACAAGGCTTCTCTCTCAGGAGCTAATGGCTTAGGCATATGTAAATTCTTCTCTAATTCAAGGTCATCAACTCGCTCTAAAATCTCACTAATACCTGAAAAACTCATCATGGTCTCATAATATAAATTCGTGTTTTCATCAGTATTATTTAATGACTTTTCATCTGTTATAAAGAATAATGCTAGCTCCTTAGACTTAGATAAGAGCATGTCTATTATAGAGAACTGTATTGGTGTAAATCCAGCAAAACCGAGTATATAAACTATAGAACCTTTTAAAAAATCACTGCTGTAGCCATTTTTTATAAGGGCTTCTAAACTGGTCTCAGACGCACTGTAGTCAGCAGAAATCATAGCCTTATAATCCTCATATAGTTCCAAGGCTAGGCTAAACTTCTCAGCAAGGTACTCATCATCCAATGCCTCTAAGTTCTTCTTATAATCACTATTATTTACATCATACCTGCTTATCTCCATAAAAAATCTACGCATGGAAGATAGCAGGGCATTCCTATTAGAAACCTTGCGTGATAGCGGCTGATATTTGGGCAAATTAAGGAGCTTTGAAACAAGTATATTCTTAGATATATCATTAAGCAAAGCTCTCCTATCCTTTGTTTTTTCATTATTTACCATATAGGCAAGACGGGTGAAACTCAAAACAGAGATATTTCCTATGCAATGATTCTTATGCGCTTTTACTAGGTTGAGCTGTACATCCATAGTCATCTGCTCTGGTGCAATAACTATGATATTTTCTGAATAATCCCTAGATACTATCTCTTTTATAGCAGCCTTTTCTATGCCACTAGCTATCTCTCCTATATGTAAATTAACCTTCATTTTAATCGCTGCCTTTTTTTGATATTTAAAGTGGGGCTAATCTAAAGCCCCATCTTAAGTCCATTAGTATTCAATTATCTCGAAGTTCTCTCTCGCATAATCTGAAAGAGTTTCGTCCATAGCCTCTGGTATAACTATGGTATTAGGGTCTCCATCTGAAATATATTTAAGACTCGGATTATCCTGATAATACTCAAAATACCAGTACATATCACCGTTTTCACCCTCTGAACCCCTCACCCTAGGAGCATTGTACTTCTGAAAGTCCTTATGGGTATATGGTAGAAACGGACCACTAGGTCCCTCCCTAAGCCCTATCTCATAATCATAAGTAGTTCCATCATATTCACCTTTTAGGGCTGATTCAAAATATGAATCATCTGGTCTAGCTCCAAATGGATAGGCTAGAACTCTAAACTTCTTATCAGGATATAGGCTCTCGTAATACTTCTCTACCCTACCGACTTCTTCAAGTACATCAGCCTGTGTAAGCTGAGATAAGTTGGCATGGGTCGCAGTATGGTTACCTAGTTCATATCCGTGCTCAAGCAACCAGTCAAACCTCTCCTTATCTGTACCTACATCACCGAAGTTGTACTCAGTATCGTGGAAGTAAAGTGAAGCAGCCTTTCCAAAATCAGGATGAGCCTCACAAAAATCTTCTAGTATTCCAATGGCTGTATCTGGATCTGCTACAAAACCATCTGCTGTTTCCTTAAGTGAAAAAGTGCTATCTAAACCATCATCAAAGGTAAGGTGTATAGGTGTAGTACCTGCTGGTACATCTATATGACCATTGATAAAATCTTCCATGGTAATAAGCCTATAACCTAGGTCATACATGGTCTGCAAGTCCTTGTTAAACTCTTCCTTAGTCCTATGATATGGTGGGTTATCCATGATTCCATGGTACATAACTATAAGTATGTGACCCTGCTCATTTACCCCTAGTTCCTCATAGTTTACCACTACTTTTTCTGTAGTAGTCGTCGTTTCTGTAGTGGTAGTCTCCACGCTAGTTTCCTCAGGTTTCTCTGCCACAGTCGTAGTAGTCTCTTCTACAGACTTGGTAAGACCTTCATCACTAGTTTGCTGTACTTGACAAGATGAGAGCACTAATACTCCCATCAAAGTTAAAATAAGCGTTAATTTTTTCATACTATTCTTCATGTAATATCTCTCCTACCATGGTGTTACAGTATATTCATTCTTAAGCGTATTTAATACAATGGATGTCTTAGTCTTCCTAAGCCCATCCCTACTCTTTATCTTAGCTAGAAGTTGCTCTAAGCTATGCGTATCCTTGGTCACTATCTTAAGGGCGAAGTCATAGTCTCCAGCCAAAAGATAGCAGTCTAGGATTTCTTTTTCTTCTTCTACGAATTTTTTGAATTCATCGGTACCAGCTTGGTTTTCCAAGGCTACCATGATGATGGCAGTCATGGTTCTATCAAGCTGTTCCTCATCCAAAATAATGGTATATTTTTTGATAATACCTGTCGCTTCTAACTTCTTTAGTCTATCGCTGACTGCAGAAATAGATAGATTTATATTGTGACTAATTTCAGAAACTGTACTTCGCGAATTTTCTTTTAATATCTCCAAAATCTCAATATCAATCGCATCCATATTATAACTCCAGTGCCAACTCCATCATCTTGGTAAAGGCTGTTTGTCTCTCTTCAGCAGTAGTCGCTGCTCCGCTTACTAGAGAATCGCTGACAGTAAGTAAGCAAGTAGCCTTTTTACCTAGGTGTCTAGCATTGGCAAATAGAGCAAATGACTCCATCTCCACTGCTATGGCACCCTTTTCATCTCTTACTTCTTTGAAGTAATCGAAGTTTTCTCTATAGAATATATCAGATGAGTGAACTGTACCCCTCTTGATAGGAATATTCTTCTCCTTAGCTATCCTTACTACCTCATAGTTAAGTTCTTTGTCCGCCTCTATAACGTCACTATCATATCCATCTAGGTACTTAGCGAAGCTAGACTCACTATATGCTTTATCTACTAGAACTATATCATATAAATCAAGTTCAGGACTATAGGCACCACAAGAACCTATCCTAACTATACGCTCTACATCATAAAATTTAAAAAGCTCATATGAATAAATACCTATACTAGGCATACCCATACCTGAACCCATTACAGTCACTTTTTTACCTTTGTATGTACCTGTGTATCCAAACATATTTCTAACAGCATTTATCTGCTCTACATCCTCTAAATACGTCTCTGCTATAAACTTCGCCCTAAGTGGATCACCTGGCATCAAAACTGTCTTTGCTAACTTACTCTTATCATCTAAACTAATGTGTGGTGTTGGTATACTCATAATATTCTCCTATTTTCCTTCTTCTGTGACCGCCCCTTCGGTAGCATTACTCTGAAGTATGCTCGGGCTTGTTACGCTTCGCTTCACATGGTTTACGCTACTGCCTGGCCCATAATCCGATTTTTTTTGATTTAGCATTTCTTTCTAATTCAGAAAATCTCTTGGCATATTTCTTATTTTCTCTATCATTATACCACTTGGCATATCCTTTTTCTATAAGTTTGGCATTAAAAAAACCATTAAAATTTTCATTTGGTTCTTCAGTCCATATATATGCTAAAAACCTGTCATATTTATCACGTTTTTTCTTATCGAATTCCACATAAACATTACGTCCATCAAGATTTTCCTCAGTAAAGGCACTCGCTTCCTTGCCATAAAATTCAGGATGGTCCTCATAGTCACCTACAGACTCAGGTGTATCCACTCCAGAAAGTCTCACACGCTCCTTTTTGCCATCAATAAGCAAAATAACGGTGTCTCCATCTACTACCCTATCCACCTCGTATTCAAAGTAATAGAAGTCACCATCCAAGTCCTCTTCATCTTCAGTCTGTGCATGCTCTCCAGTTTCAGCCTGCCTAGACTCGTTGCTTTGCACATTGGACTTACTAGGCTTCTCCACCTCTTCACTAGAGCTAAAAATACCACTCCTTAGCAAAAAATATATTAACAGCACAAATACAAGTGACAAAATAGCACTTTTCTTAGTCTTTTTCATATGTGTTCCCTATCTTAAAAATTCAGAAGTAAAAATTAATTTATTTCTCGTTTGATTACTACATTTAGCTCTTTTAGCAAGTCAACTACAGCCGTTACCTTTTTACTATCAGGATCGACCACCCTAAGCACAGGCCTACTAGGCATGCTTGCATTTAGACTCTCTACTATAGCTACCCTACCATCACTTAGCTCTACCATACTTCCTACAGGATATGGTGCAATAGTAGATATAAAAACCTTGATAATATCTGGATCTAAGGCAGAATACGCCCTAGCAGCTAGCATTTCCAAAGCCTCATGGTTGCTGATATCTTCATTCCAGCATCTTATATTATCATAATCATTTGCTACAGAAACTATCCTCACATACTCATGTATCTCTTTTCCTGTCTTGTTAAAAGGAAAACCTGTCCCATCATATCTCTCCTTGTGAGAGAGGGCAATATTGGCTGCAAGCATAGAACCTGAGTCTAAGTCCCTGATGGTTTCATAACCAAAACGAACATAAGACCTATAGATATTCATCTCCTCAGGCGTGAAATCTTCACGACTCTGATGATATTTTTTATCTATAAAAGCCTTTCCGACATCATGAAGCAAGGCACCCAAGGCAAGATGCCTAAGTTGCTTATCATTATATCCCATAACCTTACCAACAATGGTAGCAAGTATGGCTACATTTACACTATGACCATATAGATAGTCATCCCTATTTCGCATATACTCCACATTATATATAACTTCTTTTCTCGAAGTGACCTCACCTACTATCTGTGATACCTTAGCAAAGACTTCCTTATCAACATGCGTATATCCCTCACTAAGCTTTTCTATAGTATCTGTGATAAAAACCCTTGTCTCCACGACTATTTCATCACTTACTGGAAGGTCTACCTTTAGATCTTCCGAGATTTTATCATCTATAAAAACATGCTTTATTTTTAATTTTCTTATTCTAGCAATATGTTGTTCTTCAAGAACTGTACCCTCATTAAGTAAAACTACACCTTCCCCCGTATAGACTGGTCTAGCTAAACACATATTCACCATAATATTTTCTGTAAGTATTCTTCTCATAAGTCTCCAATATTTATTGCTTTATTTTATTAGCTATGTACATCCTGATAGATTTAAGAACCTTTTCATCTGGTTCAAAACTTATCTTTATAAGTTGCTGCTCGTGCTTGAAAATAAATACATAGGTGTTTTCATTTTCTACACCACTACTGAAATCATATTCCTTGTTGAAGTTCCTAAACTCTCCATATGAAGATTCAGAAGACTTCTTCGCCATAATATGAATTTCCCTAATATCTATGGTAAACATCCTCTTTCTAGAGGTCTGATTAATTATCTTATCTATATCCAACTCTCCACTCGTGAAAATGTATTCATACTCTACATTTTCTCTACGAATTAAAAAGTAGGCACCCATCCAAAAAAGTGGGATTAAAAATATGCCAAAACTAGGAACAAAAAGGAAAATCAACACCGAAAGAATTAGTGCAATAAAAATATATAAACCCTTCTTAATACTAGCTTGCTTATTTTTTTCTCTTTTCACTAACTGTTCTACAAAAACATCACTCATCGTCCAAACCACCTGTCACTGTTTTATAATATAATTCAAGGGAAGAAAATAAGTCAGCCTTATATTTTTCCATCTCCCTAACCTTTAGTTCCGCTCCTATATCATCGTAGAAAAAGTCATCACTTTCTCTCTGCAATTCTATTTTCAAGTCAGCGTTAGCGTCGAAGTATAAAGCTATAATACCACCAATATCCATGGCAAAACTTACCAACATTATCTGTATTTCTTCCTTTATAGAACTAGGAAGTATAGCAAAACTATCATTTAAAAAATACTTCTCTTCATATCCATTGGCAACAGCCAAATAAGTCTTTTCCATCATCTTCACCCCTCAGCAAGTATAGAAGTCTTTTAAAGTAATTTCTCCACTAGCTATATCCAAGGTCCTACCCTCAGATATAAGTCTAAGCGTACCATCATTATTTATACCACCAATAATACCACAAAGCTCTTCGTCTTTATAAGTAAAATTTACCTCTTCTCCAAGAGCTAACAAATTTTTATTTAAAAAATCTACGAAATTTTCTAAAATCCACTTGTCCTTAATCTCATTATATACCTCTTCAAAAGATAATTCAAGATGGTCAAGCAAGTCCTCACTATCTACATCTATACCTTCTAAAAGAAGCGAAGTAGCCTTAGTTTTCAAATCATCTGGAAAAACTCTATTGCTCACATTTATCCCTATTCCGATAATAGCAAAAAATTTATTATCTACTTCTATTAGTTCAGATAAAATACCACAGAGCTTCCTTCTTCCTACCAATATATCATTCGGCCACTTTATGTGTAAGTCACTTATACCCAGCGGCTCGAGTGTCTTAAATACAGCTACAGCAGCAGCTATAGTTAGTATGGAAGGATTATTTCTAATGTCTACTTCCTTTACAATACTAATATAAAGACCTTCGCCCTTCTTAGAGGACCATGACCTACCTAACCTACCTTTTCCAGCACTTTGCTCTAATGCCCTCATAAGTATATCGGCAGAAAGTTCATTATTCCTTAGCATTCTTTTTGCTTCTTCATTTGTTGAATCTATAGTATCAAAGTATATTCTTTCCATCTATCTACCTGTAGGATAAGCATCAAAGGTATCTAATATACCATCATAAAGTGCCTTAGCGACCTCTCCAATAAAGTAATCATCCTTTAATTTCTCAGCCTCTTCTGGATTGGAAATAAATCCGACCTCTACCAAAATAGATACATTATTTGTATGCTTTAATACATAATACTCATTTTCTTCCTTTATCTTCCTGTCCTTTAAGCCTAAGCGCCCTATCAATCTATCCTGGAATAACTGAGCTACATTTACAGGTAAAAATCCTACATTAGAACCAGTAGAGAAATACCAGGTCTCAGTACCATGGGCTGTACGAATGGCAGAATTGTTATGTATACTGAGGAAAAAGTCAGGATTTATCTCATTGGATATATCACATCTTTTTTGCAAACTAACATCTCTATCATCCAGCCTAGTATAGTAGACCTTAATATCAGCATTTGCATCTGTTAGCTTCTTTAAATCCATAGCCATATCGAAGTTCAGATCTTTTTCCACTATACCATTTCCTAGAGCTCCTACCTCCAAACCTCCATGACCAGGGTCTACTACCACTATCTTGGAGAAAAGCTCTCTCGGCTTATATGCCTTTATCTGAAGATTACCATCCACATCTTCTAACCTAAACTCATAAATCTCTGCTGTTTTTATAGTGATAACGGTATTTCCATCTACTAAGTCCACTGATACCTCATCTATGATACCATCTCTTACCTTGAGCAAACCTTCACCAAACTTATCACTATAGTCACCCTTCAAAGTAATGATAAACTTCTTATCTAGGTAGTCATTTTTATAAGTGACTTCATCAGAGTTTATCTCATCTCTGTCATTTAATATTTGAACTGTCGGCTTATCAGTATTTTCATAAGCTAGGTCACCATAATTAGGTTGGGAGAATCTGATCCTGCTAAGACCATCCCCAAGCTTTTCTATCTTATAATCAGGCTGACCATCTACCTCAACCACTATCCTGGTAACACCATCTGTAAACTGTGCAGTCCTTATTTTTTTGACATACTGACCGTCTGCCACACTTTCCATAAAGTCTATCAATGATGTGGTTTCAGGCATATCTAAGACTATTCTATCTGGTTCAGAAAGTCTGAAAACATTTACATCAGGAGAACTAACTGCCTGTACATCTATGTAATCGCCCTTATCATCCTGCTTCAAACTAATGTTATTGATAAAATTTGTCGCTAATTTTACTATTATCTTATCCCTAGCCTCATTTAAACCTACCCTAAAGACAGCCTTATTATTCCTTAAATCAAAGACTATTCTAGTAGTCATAGGACTCTCAGAAAACTGGCTAGTACGTATACCACTGACCACCTCACTATAAGACCTAAGCGGTATCTTAGCATCTAAATCATTTACTGCATTTTCTATATCCAAAATAAACTTATCATCCCAATAAGTAGTCTTTAAATCCGAAACCTCACTTGTAGCATCTATTACAAAGGTCTTGGTCTCTGGATAATACTTTATGAAATTTATAATCGTATCAGGGAGGGATTTCGCCCTAAAATCTAGGATATTTTTTTCATTTGGAACATCATATTTGGCATCAAAGTTAATCGGATCATTCCTGAGTCCAGTAGGTAGTTCTCTTATCTTATCTGCATCGTTTAGATTGTTTAGCTTCTTACCAATCTTCTTTTCATCTACAATATTAGAGTCTTTATTTGTAGAATCTATAGTAGTATCAGATTCACGACTTGCCGCTAGTTGCTCTCTTTGGTGCTTGGTGTTTACCTGCTCATCTGATAATTTTTCTTCATTAGTGTCTACTAATTCTCCTTCTTTTCTCTCTTCATGATTTATCTTGTTTGCTATGTCAGTTAAACTTGTTTTGCCATCCTTCTTGGAAGTCTCGCTAAGCTCATTTTCATCTGTCTTATCAGCCTTGGCTAGATATCCTTCACCTGACAAAAGAGCTGTGTAAGTCTTTTGATCCCAGTCTACTTTAAACCCTAGACTTTCTGAAACAAAACGAAGTGGAATCATAGTCTTAGCATTTTCCTTGCTCATATCATGGATGAGCATAGGAGGCACATCTAAGACGTGTTCCTTACCATTTACAGTAGCTGTTTTATTACCTAGTTGAAGGACTATTAGATTGTCTGCATAGCTTATATAAACTTGGGCCTTCTTACCATTCCAGTGCACCTCTGCTCCAAAGGCAGGACTTTCGAATACCTCCCTTACAGGAACCAAGCTCCTCGAATCTATTATAAGTGCAGGCATGTCACCAGTCTTTACATCTTCACCATTTATATTTAAAGAAACCACCTTATTTTCATATTTATAAGTGTTTCCTCCATAACTAATAATAAAATCGTCTCTCTTTTCTCCAGCAAAAACATTCAAGCTAAATGCCAATGCAAAAACGCATACAAGCGCCATATATCTCTTCAAATCAGTATCTCCTATTTTAAGTTTGAAATTCCAGTAATTTATACTCGAATTATAACAGATATATCGACATTTTTCTCCATTAGAATTAAAAAATTTAAGACTGTAACCAAATTGAAATATATTATATTAAATGACTCTTAAAATCAGTCATAAAATCTTGCATTATCTAGTACAGGACTTATAAAATGTGCTACATAGCCCATGAAAATCCCTGTAATAAGTCCAGCTAATATAAGTTTAGGTGAAATGACAAGTGGAATATTTACGCTCTTTGTGATAAATCCTAAGACTATAAGTTGTCCTACATTATGAAAAATACCACCAAGGGCACTTATGCCAATCATAGAGACTTTTTTCCCTAAAAGCATAAATGCTATAAGCATGATAGTGAGACTGAGCAGCCCACCTGCTATGCTATACCAAAAGGACATAATAGAACCTATAAAAATAGAAGCCATAGCTATACGCACAACTACCATCAGGTAAATACTCTCTAGCCTAAGTCTCCCTATAGCTAGAAGTGTTATAATATTGGCAAGACCTAACTTTATACCAGGAAAGGCTAAAACCAGCCTGATAGGTATCAAATTTTCTACATAGCTTAAGACCAAGGCCATAGCTATAAAAAGTGAAATCAAAGTAAGCTCACCAACCTTATTAGTCTTAGAGGACATTTTGACTACCTCCCTTTGGTATAAAGGCGAAGATATATATATACAAACTAATCTGCGACTGCATCTATACCTTCCTCCTTCTCGCCTAATATCTCCACGTAAAATCTATGAGGCAGGCAAACTATAGACTCACCTGCCTTAGTAATGGATGGTGTATGAACACAGATTTTGTTTTGGCAATTAGCCTCTATTATGCTCACCTTTCCAGCCCTTATCTCCACTAGATTTTTATCACCATTTTGCCCTTCAAACTCATAGGTCCTATCTTCATATATGGGAAGGGTCTCTATGACTTCTCCATCTACGCAAATAGCAAGCTCTCCTGCTGGACTATCCCCACTAATTTTTGTGCTGACAAAATAAATCCCAGCTATGATGACAATGGCAATCGCTATTATTATAAAATCACTTCTCTTCACCTGATAAAAATTCTCCTATTTCATGGTAGACATCTTCTTTTTCTAACTCATTTAAAAGCTCATGTCTCATGCCCTCATACTCGCACAAAATGAAGTTTTTGCCTAAATCATTATACTTATTTGCTAAAAGCTCTGCACCCTCACCGTATCCACCTACAGGGTCATCACTACCATATAAGAACAATACTGGTACATCAGGGAACTTAGTCATATTTTCTTCACTGTTGGCGGATAAAAGCATATTCGCTAACTGTTCATAAAATCTAGCATTGTAGTCGTATCCACAGAGTTCATCATCTATATACTTCTGCACTTCATTCTCATCACAGCTAAGCCAGTCAAACTTAGTCTTACTATTCTCTACCCTTGCATTATAATTATTGAAGGTAGCATTTCCAAGAAGGTGGGAACGTCCATTAGACAAGCTAGCTTTTAACTTACAAAATACTTTCAAAGGCTTTATTCCTGAAAATCTAAAACTAGGACTTCCTATTAATACCACCTTAGTTAAGTTGGGTTGATAATTTTGAATAAAGGCTCTCGAAAGCATAGTACCCATACTGTGTCCGAGTAAATACACGGGAACATTAGGATATTTTTCTACCGCCTGAGTATATATAAACTGTATATCCTCAAGCATAGCTTCAAAGCTATCCTCCTTAGAAAATATGCCGACCTTATCGTGAGAAACACTTCTTCCATGCTGTCTGTGGTCCGGCACCCAAACCGCCAGATTCATATCCTTTAGAAAAAGTGCAAATTTCTCATATCTACCACCATGCTCTGACATACCATGAAGTATTATAACAAGACCCTCTGGGCTCTTCAATTCAAACTCTCTTACACACTGTACCCTATTATTAAATTTATATTTCTTTAATTTACAAGTATCCACAATTAAATCCTCCCATAATTGAACATATACCCATATTATATCACAAAAACAAGCCGATGATAAAGGCATTATCACCTTAAAAACATGATTAATATTTCTTAAAAATATCATTATTTTCTTGAAAGTATACCTCATAGGATATATAGTAGAATAAATAGGAGGTTTAAAATGAGCGAAAAAATTTATGATGTATTAATAGTAGGTGGTGGTCCAGGAGGATTAAATGCTGCCATATACAGCAAGAGAAAAGGTAATGATGTAGCAATAGTTGCCATGCAAGTAGGTGGACAAATGATGAATACTGGTGTAGTAGAAAACTACCTAGGAACGAAGTCCCTTTCAGGCCCACAGCTTACCATGAAGTTCAAAGAACATGTAGAAGAATTAGAAACACCTATATTTGAATATGTAGGACTAGAAAAACTAGAAGCAGGAAAAGACGTACACACACTTTACTTAACAGATGGACAGGTATTAAAAAGCAAGGTAGTTATCATAGCCATAGGTGGTCAGCCTAGGAAGCTAGGAGTCAAAGGAGAAGCTGAATTTGCAGGCTTAGGCGTAGCATATTGCGCTATATGTGATGGGCCTCTATACCGTGGTAAGGATGTCATAATAGCAGGTGGTGGAAACGCCGCTGTAGAAGCTGCCATAGATGTATCTAAGATATGTAAGTCAGTAACTATAGTCCATAGAAGTGAGTTCAGAGCTGACGACATCATCCTAGACGAGCTAAAAAACTGCGACAATGTGACAGTACACATCCAGTCACCTATACAAGAAATCATAGGTGACGAATTTGTCACAGGCGTAGTAGCGCTAGACAAAAATACAGGCAAAGAGTTTACAGTAAATGCTGATGGGGTCTTTGTAGAAATAGGATATATACCAAATACAGAGCTATTTAAAGATGTAGTAGTTCTAAACAAAAAAGGTGAAATCGTAGTAGACAGGAAGTGTAAGACCAATGTAGATGGTATTTATGCTATAGGGGATATTACAGATAGTCCTTACAATCAGATTATTACCGCTGCTGCTGATGGGGCTGTTGCAGCGCTAGCAGCCAACGAATACCTAAATACTAAATAAATCCCGATATAATTTCTCGGTCATATATTTCAATATGCTATTGTTTTCAGCATTATTTATACTAACGATAGGCTATAAATATGAACCGAGATATTTTATCGTACAAAAACCCACAATAAAAACTATAAAATAAAATAATTTTTTTAAAAAAATAGTTGACATTTTAGGTTCAGCTATGGTAAATTATATAGGCGCTTGTTGAGAGCGTTTATATTTGGAGAGGTGTCCGAGTGGTTTAAGGAGCTAGTCTTGAAAACTAGTGATCCCGAAAGGGACCGTGGGTTCGAATCCCACCTTCTCCGTTTAGC
>PDWI01002750.1_pt1 | contig 25959 bp, 23 predicted proteins | sample 1430891 | NCBI WGS metagenome assembly PDWI01 (sample SAMN01162508, study PRJNA174530) | Oral metagenome, whole genome shotgun sequencing project. | biome: Marine environment; feature: Marine mammal; material: Swab sample of the gingival sulcus; isolation source: swab sample of gingival sulcus...
ACTAGCTCAACCAATTTTGCTCGAGTTAGCTTGTACTCAAAGTGAATTGGACCATCTTCATTCATTGAGATAAATGGTAGGTTGATATCAACTTCAGTGGTTGAGGAAAGCTCTTTTTTAGCCTTCTCAGCCTCATCCTTTAGGCGCTGCATAGCAGCATTATCTTTGGTTAGATCAACACCATTTTCTTTCTTAAAGACATCAACAAAGTGAGTCACAATGCGGTTATCAAAGTCTTCACCACCTAAGTGAGTGTCACCGTTGGTTGACTTAACTTCAAACACGCCGTCGCCTAGTTCTAGAACCGAGACGTCAAAAGTACCACCACCAAGGTCAAATACCACAATATTCTCATCTTTGCCACCCTCTAAGCCATAAGCTAAAGCAGCTGCAGTTGGCTCATTGATAATTCGCTTAACTTCTAGGCCAGCGATTTTACCAGCATCTTTGGTTGCTTGACGCTGTGAGTCATCGAAGTACGCAGGAACGGTAATAACCGCTTCGGTGACTTTTTCACCTAAGAAAGCTTCGGCATCAGCCTTGATTTTAGACAAAATCATAGCTGAGACTTCTTCTGGAGTATAATCTTTGTCGCCCATTTTGACCGCTACGGCATTGCCCTTTTTAACAATTTCGTACGGCATAATGTCAAGATCTTTTTGGATTTCCTTATCTTCAAATTTTCGTCCAATCAATCGTTTGACACCATAAATTGTGTTTTTTGGATTGGTTACCCGTTGACGCTGAGCCAGTTTTCCGACTAGTCGCTCGCCTTTTTTGCTGATTGCCACCACACTTGGAGTAGTGCGATCACCCTCGGCGTTTGCAATAACCTCTGGCTTACCAGCTACCATATAAGCAAAAGCTGAGTTGGTTGTACCAAGGTCAATTCCAATAATTTTTCCCATTTGTTTCTCCTTTTTATCAAATTTTATTAAACTTTATTTGCGATTGGCACTCCACACATTAGACTGCCGATACATTCATATTACACTAACGATTCGGCAGTGTCAAGCTCTTTCTGCCAAATTGTTAGATTTGTGCTCAGAATGTGCTAAATTAGGTTTATTATAGGAGAATCGGAACTAGTCGTATTATACATACCACTAGTGAGAATCGGACTATAATGAACTTAATTTAGTGCATTATCAGTGCAAATATGATGATTTGGTGGAAGAGTTTGACACTAAGTCAAGCCTTTCTGCTAATCACTAACGAGTCTCACAGTAAAATTCTTTTTATTTGGTGTGATATTGGTGCAAATATGATGATTTAGTGGAAGAGCTTGACACTAAGTCAAGCCTTTCTGCCAAAAACATCCCACCCCTGTCGTTCTGAAAATGGCTAATTTTCGTTAGAAAATTACCAATATCCAGAATCCAGTATAATATAAAAAGCTTGTGGTAGATAAAGATTATAATGTATTATATAATTAAAGATAACAAAGGGAGAAGAAATGAACGACAAAGAAACAGGACTTGCAAGACACAAAGTAGGGCTCTCTGCGCAAGTAGTAGGAGAAAATAAACACAGCCCAGCATCTAGAGGAGAGACATCGGTTTCAGTTGAGAGAATGTATGGTCTCTACTTATCTATTTTTGACATTGACGAGTTGTTAAGACATAAAAGATTTCTTAAAGAAGGGATGGAAGAGAAGTTGAGAAATCGTTTATTAAGCAGAGAAAAAAAACTTAATGCCGCTATCTGACTTAATAATCGAAGAATTTGAGAAAGCGAAGACTGAAGAAAGTTTTGAGAACTGGATAAATGTTAACGGCACTAAAATCTTAAACATCCTTAGTAATTATGATTTTTCTAGTAGTCAATTGATAGATTTGGGAATTGAAGCCAAAGAAGAGATCGAGAATGTTTATACTAATCCTATTTTTGTAAGATTGCTTCTTGAGCATTATCTCATGCTTCGATTTGCTAGAGGATTTATAGAGGCGTATAATAAAATTAGATAAAGATAACTAGCGGATAATAAAAATAAATTTTAAGTTTGCTTTCTTGTTTCACTTTGAGAAAGTAGTCGCTGATAGTCGCTAAAAACAAATATTCAGCTTCGTTTCGTGCTTGTTTTTAGCTCGTATCAAAGCACGAACTCCTTTTTGCTGCGCAAAAAGTGGAGTTCGGTCTCTACGGGTGTACCAGAGAAAAAAGCAGTCCATTGGACTGCTTTATAGATGGAGAGATAGCGGTCGGACGATTGTTATCGTCCTCCCTTGCATTGATGGTCGGTCTGAGAAAATAAGCTTCGCTTGCTTTCTCATCCCTCACATCAAAGCACGAACTCCTTTTTGCTGCGCAAAAAGTGGAGTTCGGTCTCTACGGGTGTACCAGAGAAAAAAGCAGTCCATTGGACTGCTTTTTTCTCTGGTACACCCGGAGAGATTCGAACTCCCGACCACTTGGTTCGAAGCCAAGTACTCTAATCCGCTGAGCTACGGGTGCAAATGCGATTAGGATGTGATTATTATATCAACAAATCACAAAAATGTACAGCTATGACTTGTTAAGAACCTGATTTACCTTATCAACCACCTGCGAAGGCGTGCTATTGGCTTTGACAATATAATCAATCACTCCTAGCCGTTTTAGGTTCTCTGGAAATTGCTCAATCTCTTTATTTGACAAAATAATAACTGGCACTTTTTCTAGCCCAGAAACCTGCCTAATCAAAGTCAGCGCCTCTGTCCCGCCCATCTCTGGCATCATCATATCAAGCAAAATCACATCAGGAAAAACTTGTTTAACCAGCTCCACCCCTTGAGCACCATTACCAGCCAAATAAACTGAGAAATCTTTGATCGACTCAAACTTCATTCGATACATCTGACTAATTGCCGGGTCGTCTTCAATAATTGCAATCTTAATCATAATTTGATTTTACCATATTTATAATTTTTATGCTAAAATATAACTAATGTTTAATTTTTTCCTACTATCAGCAATTTTTATCGGCCTAATCGGCTGGTTTATCATTATCAACAAAGAAAAAACTAGCTCAACTTGGCTTTTTTTCATCAACAGCAACTTACTGAGCTTAGCCATCGCCGTTATAACTCTTAGTCAAAAAATAGCCATTGGATCAGAAATTCTAAAAGCCGCTGCCCTAACCGTCACTATTTTACCAATCCTGCTATTTTTTAACATCGAAACCGCGCTAAAAATAAAGTTCAAGCATCCGCTACTAGTCACTATTTTTTATCTAATCAATCTAGCCGCGATTGGTCTGCTTGGAGCTCTGACTTTTTGCGGTGGGCCCATCCTCAATCATCCTGACGCAGTCAAAATTTATCTACTCTATTTGGTTTTTTGGGCCGGTTTTATAGTCGAGCTATTCTTTTACCATTCCAAGCAAAAAAAACATCCCCTACTAACAACTATCATCTTTGGCGTCGGCCTATACAGCCTAGCCACCAGCATCTACTTATGGAACAATTCTCTAGCCAGCTGGGACAATCTATTATTATACCTAGGGCTGATTTTTGGATTGCTTCAACTAGGGCTAGCGGTAGCCATTGTTCGCCAATTCATCTTTGATTTAAGAGACAATCTAATAGAGTTTATTAAATTTTGTTTACAAATATCTTTCGTTCTAATTGTCGCTTGGCTAGGATTGTTCTTTGAGCCAGCCATAGAGCAAAAACTATGGTTCAAACTTTATTATCTCCTATTTGGTCTAATTGCTGTCGCCAGCTGTCTAATAATCAGCAGGTTGTTAGCCATCATCCGCCAAAAAATTATCAAATCACCTCGTGGCCGAACCGTTTGGCAAGAATTATACCGAATCAATATCAACAACTTTACCCTCTCTGACACTCAATACCAGTTGGCCGATTTGTTTGGTCGAATCGCTGATGCCAAATCAACTCGAGTTGGCTACAAAAGCAATTTTGATCAAGAATACTACTGGCAAGATGACAAAAACAACTCTTTTAAAATGATTGACCAAGATTATATTGAAATCAATCGTTATTTGAATCAACACTCGGCCAATATGATTATCACCAAAGAGTTGGAACAGAACAACGCCGTTTTGCATACCATTCTAAAGGGTTATCAAATTGATCTTTTGATTAGGTTAAAAAATCAACACGGAATCGTTGGTTACATTGCTTTTGAGAAGAAACGAGCCTTTGACCAAAAAGCGATTGAGCAAATCATCAAGACTAATGATGCGGCAATTGTTACTATGATGACCGCCAACACTCACGATCAAATCATTGAGGATAACCTTGGATTAAAGCGACAGATAAAAGACGCTCTCAACGAGATTGAGCGCTCAAATCAAGAAATTAATCAGATAGAAGATGTTAAGACTGATTTTATCAACATCAGTTCTCATCAACTACGAACTCCTCTGTCATTGATAAAAGGCTATTTGAGCATGCTATTTGAAGGTGAAGCTGGCCGACTGACCAAAAAGCAGCTAGGACTAATCTCAGAAGGCTTAATCGCTAGCAACAGAATGTCCAACTCAATCAACGATTTTCTAGCAATCTCTCAAATTCAAACCAACACTTATCGTTTGCAAACCAAAATAACTACAATCAAGCAGCTCCTAAATGATCAATTAGAGACAAATCAGGTCTTAGCTGATAGCAAGAAAATCAAGCTCAAAACTGATTTTGACAAGCAATCACTCAAATTGAAATTTGATCTAGATCAGGCTAAGATTGCTCAAGTCATCAACAACTTACTCAACAATGCTATCAACTATTCGCCAGACAAAAGTACGGTTAAGATAGTTAGCGAAATCAGTCAAGACAACTGGCAACTAACTGTGATCGACCAGGGCTTTGGCATCAGCAAAGCCGATCAGAAAAAGATTTTTGACCAACTATTTCGGGGCAAAAAAGCTCAAAAGCACTATCCTGACGGCACGGGGCTGGGGCTATTTCTATCCAAAAAAATTATTGAGCTTCATAACGGTAAGATTGAGCTACTAGAAAGCAAAAAGGACAAAGGCAGCCAATTTAGGATCTCACTGCCAATCAACAAGCAGCTAAATTAGTGTTAGGGTAATAAAAAACCGAGTCCGTGATAGACTCGGTTTTTTATTGCTTTTTAAGTTTTAGTTTTGTTTAACGCCCTTCATAGTCAACTTCAAGCGACCTTTATCGTCAATCTCAGTTAGTTTAACTTTGACTGTTTGTCCCATCTTGACTACATCTTCGACTTTCTCAGTTCGGCCTTCAGCTAACTCTGAAATATGAACCATGCCATCGATACCGGGCATAATATTAACAAAGGCACCGAAATCTTTGATTGAAACCACTGTTCCTTTGTAGATTTCGCCAACTTCTGGCTCGACTGTTAGACTCTTGACCCAATCAAGCGCCTTAACGATTGACGCTGGATCATGACCGGCAATTGTGACTAAGCCATCTTCAGCAATATCAATTTCACAGTCAGTTTCTTCGGTAATTTTGCGGATCATTTCACCACCCTTACCAATCACTGCCCCGATTTTTTCTGGATTAATTTTAATCTTCTCAATTTGTGGTGCGTATTTCGAAATCTCTTTACGTGGCGAATTTAACACAGTCATCATATGGTCCATGATAAATTCGCGACCTTCTTTAGCCCGCAAAATTGCTTTGCGCAAAACTTCCACTGGCAAACCATGAACTTTCATATCCATTTGCAGCGCAGTTACACCACGCTCAGTACCAGTTGATTTAAAGTCCATATCGCCAGCAAAATCTTCAGCATCAGCAATATCAGTCAAAATATGTGGATTGCCAGCTTCATCCATCATTAGGCCCATAGCAATACCAGCCACTGGTCGCTTAATTGGCACACCAGCATCCATCAAAGCCAAACAACTTGAACAAGTTGCTGCCATTGAAGTTGATCCACCTTGCGACATAATTTCGGTCACTGAACGAATGGCATAAGGGAATTCTTCTTTGCTTGGCAAAACCGGGACCAAAGCTCGCTCGGCTAAGTAACCATGACCAATCTCACGGCGTCCTGGAGAGCCAAGTCGACGACATTCACCGACAGTATAACCTGGCGCATTATAATGGTGCATATAAGCTCGCTCACCATCAGTTACTTCCATCGTATCAACAGTTTGAGCATAAGAAAGTGGTGCTAAAGTTACAATATTCAAAGCTTGGGTCATGCCCCGCGTAAAAATAGAGGAGCCATGAGTTCGTGGCAAGACCGCCACCTCACTTGATAGTGGTCGGACCTGATCTAGAGCTCGGCCATCTGGTCGGACGCCATCTTCAATAATTCCTCGTCGGACATCTTTGTGGGCTTCGATAGTGAAAGCTTCATCGTAATCTGATTTGACTTCAGCATATTCTTCACCTAACTCAGCTTCAAAATGAGCGTGCATTTGCTCCCGCAATTCAGCCACCGCTTGATTACGGTAAGGATACTGCTGTCGCATCTCAGGCACAAATTTGCCCTCACACCAAGCAGCCACTTTTTGGGCAATCTCTGCATCTGGTTTGACTAAGTCGTATTCCATTTCTTCAACTGCCAATTTTTGACGCAATTGTTGTTGCAGTTTAATCGCTGGTTGAATATTATCATAAGCCCAAGCAAAAGCATCAGCTAACAGAGTTTCTGGGACTTCGTTTGCGCCAGCTTCCACCATGGTAATGCCAGATTCTATCCCAGCTACCGTCAAGTCAATTGAGCTAGCTTTTTGCTGCTCGATATTTGGGAAACCAACAAATTGGCCATCAACATGAGCTACTCGCAAACCAGCCACTGGACCATCAAATGGCGCACCAGAGATTGACAAGGCCGCCGAAGCCGCGATCATTGCCACCATATCTGGTCGGAATTCTGGGTCCATTGACAATACCGATGTCACTACCTGGACTTCATTACGGAAGCCTTTCGGAAATAATGGTCGAATTGGTCGGTCAATAATCCGTCCTGACAAAACTGCCTGATCACTTGGGCGACCTTCGCGCTTGATAAAGCGTGAGCCAGAAATTTTACCAGCTGCATAAAACTTCTCTTCATAATCGATTGATAACGGAAAATAATCCAAATTTGGATTAACGCCACCTACCACTACACTACCTAATACCACGGTATCGCCATAGCGAGCCAAAACCGAAGCAGTGGTTTTGAAGCCAACTCGGTTAACTTCCAGGCTCAATTCTTTACCACACCAATCAGTAGACACCTTAATAATGTCTTTTCCTAGAGGATTTATAATCATTTTTTCTCCTTTTTATTTAGAGCTAAGTAACAGATGGCGTGCTTAAGATTCTTAATCACCTCACCCATCACTTATGCTGCTAAATTTTAATTTTACACTTTCTATTATACCACTTCCCCAGCTCACTCCTCTATTGACTTTTCACCGAAAATATGCTATAATGGAGGCATATAATCAATAAAAAATAAATAATAAGGAAAATATGAATAGATTTGAACAACCAACTGACCAAGGAGTAACTTACGAGCAAGTATTCTCTCAAGATGAGACGCTTTTCGAAGATCTTGACAAATTACCACCAAAGCTCAGAAACTTTCTTATAGGTTTCTTAGTATTCTCAATGATAACTTTAGGAATGAGTATCAATAAGTCTTTTCAAGAAAAAGGGAAAGAGGGCTTTGATACAGACTCCACAATTAATTTTTCTGTTAGCCAAGAACTATTAGATGAGGCTGAAGAGCTGGGATTATCTCCGGAAGAAATAGAGTATATCGCCAAAGGTGTCAAAACCATAAGAATCTCTGAAGGAGACACCTTATGGAGGATTATCCAAGAAGAGTATGATGGCAAGTACAAGATTGATCACATGGCTCATTTAATAGGAAAAATAAATGACATTAACCCTAACAAAGTCAAGGAAAATCAAATAGTCGCCCTTCCAATAAGTGGGGAAGATTCTATCAATATTGCGGAAAGAATAATAGAGATTAAAGATAAATATGGATTGTCTCTCGAAAAATTAGTTGAGTTCAATATCAAGCAAGGTCGCCACGAGGCAGAGCTTGAGGGAACGTATAGGAATTTGGAACAGTTTATTTACAACTTCTTTCTTAACCTTCTCGACCAATACAATGAGGACGAAGATGAAGTTCGTTATAATAAGGACTTCGATCTAAACCTAGATAAGAAGACTATCGCCAAGGCCGTGCAAGAATTTGAAGAAAAAAGAGGAGCCCCTATCACCAAGCTCCCTAGACCGGAAAATACCATGAAAAATGGAGCGAATAGGATAAACTATGATAAAAAACCTTATCCTGAAGGAAAGCCTAATAAGAAACCTTAAAACCAAAACTAAGGAAAAACTACAAAGACTATGGAAAAGAATCCTGACAACTTTAAAGTTAACAGAAATCAACCCACTTGGTTAAAAAAGCTTGACGACATCATCGACAAGCCTCTTGAAGAGGTAGGTTCTAAAGAAGACAAGGCTTTAACTATGTCTTTAATTATGGCATTTTATCTTTTCGTTGCAGCTAAAATAGCAAGTGACACGGCGTTAAACATGGGAAAAGAGTATGCGTCAAATCCTTATCAGACAAGTGTCGAACAATCAATAGATGAGCAGCAAGAGCTAACTAGTCAAGAAACTATGAATCACATCATCAGTAAACTCAAGCTCAAAACTATAAAACCAGGAGAAAATGACACTCTACTTTCAATTGCTGAGAAAATAGCCGAAAGTAAAGAAGATGCCCCTTCAATAGCTGATATAATAGGATGGTTAAACAACTTTAAAAAAGGCTTTAACGAAAAAGTTGAAGATGAATTATTGATTGTTCCTATAACGGACGAAGGGTCTGGGAAAACCAGTCTTGAAGCAGTTGGCTTTGATGATGCTGTCTACGGAGTCCTTAAGAGCATAACTTCGCTCGAAAACCCATTTCGCAAAAGATACGAAGTAAGATTTCGTACGACTTTAGAGGGAGAGAATCTCTACAGACTCGCCTTCAATCTATGGAGCAATTATGGAGGGAATTTCAAAAAAGATGGCACCTTCAAGAGTTTTGAGGAGTATCTTGAAGAGATAGAGTCAATAAACGCGCCTGGATATAAGAAAAATGGATCCTTTGGGCATGGGGAGGTGTTTTCTTATATAATCCCTTTGAAAAAATAGGAAGGATCAGTATCTATGGAAAGAGTCACTGAAACACAGGAACGACCTACGCCTAGAGGCTCGCATAATGAAGACAGGGTCGATCAACTGCTAGATATAGTCGTTGAAAGAATACCAGTTAAAGTAAGAAGAACTATTGCTATTTTGATAGCAATAGGTGCTTTATCAGGGGTTACTGTTTTTGGCCTCAATAAGCTCGGAGTCAAACCTGAAGACAAGCCCAAACTACCCGAGCCTGAGCCAATCAAAAACGAACAGCCATTGATCGATTCAATAAGCGAGCAAGAAGAAGTCATTCCACTAACTCCTGAAGTTAGAAGAATAATCGGACAAAAGAAACTCGATGAAGAGTCCGTTAAGCATTTTATTGACAATGAGAAAAAAATGACAAAACAAAGCGAAGAGCCAATTATTCACGATGCTGAAGCGACTAGCTACTGCGCCTGTGAAGTCTGTTGTGGTAATTACGCCAAGAATCGCCCTATTGATCCAGAAACTGGAGAAGAGATCGTCATAGGAGCCGCCAAAAGAGCTTTAGTGTCTTACAATCCAGAACATCCTGAGCTTATTAGCTCAGCTGCCGTCAATCCAAATGTCATTCCCCTGGGAACAATCTTTAGAGTCTATGATAAAAAGGGTGATTTAATTGGTACTTTTAGAGCTGACGACACTGGCAACCCGAAGATAGTTAAAGGCAAAATTTTTGATGTTTATTATGGTCCTACCTCTCACAGCGAAGCCTTAAAATTTGGCCGCAAAAAAGATCTTACTATCGAAATAATTGAATTAGCCAAAAAGAATTCTTTAAGTCCAGAGCAAATAGCTAATTTGCCAACTTATGATTACGAAGCCGAGAAAGGAGATAATCTTTGGTTAATAGCAAAAGTTGAATGGGACAAGAACGAAAAGTTAAGAGATACTCTTGAAAGCTTCAATAATTACCTGAGCATAGTTAAATCACTAAATGAAGAAAAAATTGACATAGGCGACATCGTTAAAGTGCCTTATATGTAAAAAACAACTGTCCGGAATTCCGGACAGTTGTTTTTTACTTTAAACTAGACTTATTTGCGTAGTTTTAGCTTCTTGGTGACAGCTTTGTAGGCTTCATAGTCGGTTTTCTCAAGATATTTTAACAACTTCTTTCGCTTACCAACCATCTGAATTAATCCGCGTCGTGCCATTTTGTCTTGTTTGTTCTTCTTGAGATGCTGGTTAATCTCTTCAATTCTGTGAGTCAAAATTGAGATTTGCACCTCTGGAGAACCAACATCCTTGGCGTCTCGTTGGGTTAAAGCAATAGCCTTAGCTTTATTATCTTTTGTTATCATAGTATGCTATTATAACAGATAAAAAGATTTTTTCAAGCTAGCTTTTGAATAAGTCCCCTCTTTCTAAAAATGCTGTTTTATTTATTACTTCGTTTGCAAAGTAGCGCCAAAAGGCTCTTTCACTAACCTCTCCAGGGCCAGCCAGATCGCCTAAGGACGCTTTGGGATTTTTCCTACAATAGTTCTCAGCTGCTTTAAGATCTTCTTTAAAATCATTCTCACGCAAAAACTTTAAAAAATCTTGAGCCTCTGGACAAAGCAAACGCTCCCAATTCGGCCCAGGATACACTTCGTTCTTTTTTTCACACACCTTCATTATTTCTTGTTTTAATTAGCACTTATTATAACTCTTTCATTACACCATACTTATAATTACTTGTCAATCATATGCTATAATAAAATCTATGAAAATTGGTGTTTTTGATTCTGGTAAGGGTGGTGAGTTTGTAGCTGATGGACTAAGAAAAGCCCTAGTTAATGATGCTTTTATAGTGGTCAATGACCAAGCCAATGTCCCTTACGGCAATAAGTCAGCTCAAAAAATAAGACAGCTAACTGAGCAAGCTATTCAACCATTACTTAAGACCTGTCCGATTATTGTGATCGCCTGCAACACTGCCACCGTTTCGGCGATTGATTACTTACGAGCCAAATATCCAAAGACTAAGTTTGTTGGACTTGAGCCAATGATCAAACCAGCTGCCAAGCTGACTAGAAATCAACACATCAGCCTGCTAGCAACCAAAGCTACCAACAATAGTGCCAAAACTAAAGAACTAATCACTACTTGGGCTAATGATATCACTGTTGATAATCCAGACACTGACAACTGGGCGGAGCTGATTGAGCATGACAAATTGGACCAACTAGACTATAACCCAATTAAACAATCAGTTGACAACGGCAGCGATGTTTTAATTCTCGGTTGCACTCACTACATTATTTTGAAACAAAAGTTAGAGCAACTTTTTCCTAATACTACAGTGATCGAGCCGACTAAAGCGATTGTTGATAGGATTGAGCAGCTAAAAGTCAGTTTGTAGCTCAAATTTTTGCTCAGAAAAGGAAAAACTAATGCCGCTAGCTAGTTGATGCTTGGTGCCGGCTTTATTGGTCTTGATGGCAATAAGAGCCAATTTGGCCTGAGGAATAGTAACTGATTTGCCAGTAGAAAGCTTAATAATTATTCTGAGCAGCTCAACCGCCAAATCAAAATCAATCATAATAAAAAAGTAACGCCGATAAACTCGTTTTGGATTATAAAATCGCTTGGCCTCGGCAAAAATCGCTTGCTTGAGCGCTTTTTGGCGCAAATAACAGTCAAACAACAGTAGCTTGTTCTCAAACGGCAATTTCTGCTCAATCGAGCGCCGCAAACGATTGCGCAAATAAGCATCGCTAGAGTTGGTCTCATCCTCATTCCAAGTCAAATTATTATCAGTGGCGTATTGTCTAATCTCTGTCTTAGTCAAATTAATCATGGGCCGAATAATATCAGGCGCATCCATCACTGCCAGCCCCTGCCAGCCCGTCCCCCGCTTGAGATTAATAGCAATCGTTTCAATCACATCATCAAAATGATGAGCCACCACCAACTGAGCTTGTTGCTCTTTGGCTATTTGGCGCAAAAACTGATAGCGAGCAGTTCGGGCCTGCTCCTCGGAAGCCTGAGCACCTAACCCACCACGACGCAAGAAATAAGGCAAATTATATTTTTTAGCCAATTGCCGAACCAATCGAGCATCATTGGCCGAACTATCACCTCTTATCTGATGGTCAAAATGAGCCACCATCAAAACAATGTGCGGCAGCTTAGATAATTTGTCAAGCAAGACTACCGAGTCAATTCCACCACTGACCGCTACTAGATATTTGCCACCCGGCTCAAAACAATTTGAGAAATAATCGCTCATGCTTATATTAAAACATTTTAGGCGGTTTTGGTCTAGCAAAAAACGATTTTTTAGTGTAAAATGGATAATAATTATGCTTTTATCAGATAGGTTAGTGGGCAAGCTGGTTAAGTTGACTCCGGAACAAGTTGAGGCGGCTAGTAAAGAGCAGAAAAAGACTGGCAAAAGTTTGCAAGAGATTATTCTTGGGCACAATTTGGTTGATGAACGAGAATTGATCAAGCGCTATGCCGATTTTACTGGCGTACCTTTTGTGACTATCGAGAAAAAAGATATTCCTGATGAAGCCCTGAAATTAATCCCCGAGCCAGTAGCTCGTCAGTACAAAGCTATCATTTACAAAATTGATGAAGATGGCCTACTTCACCTAGCAATGGACGATCCAGATGACATCCAGGCGGTCAATTTCCTTAAAAAAGAACTCGGCAACAATCTAGAGATCAGCATTGCTACTAGTGATAATATCAAACGAGCTTTGGACATCTATCGTGGTGATGTCAATGAAGAACTAACTCACGTGATTGATATTCAGGAAGAGGAAGATGAGGAAGATACTGAAGTTAGTGAAGAAGATATTGCTGAAGATTCGCCAATCGCCCAGACTGTTAATTTGATCTTGGAATACGCTATTAACTCCGGTGCAAGCGATATTCACATTGAGCCGAGAGAAACTTTTGTTCAGATTAGGTACCGCATTGATGGTGTCTTGCAAGAAGTTAATCGCCTACCAAAAAAAGTCTTAAACGCCCTAGTCTCTCGTATCAAAATTCTGTCTAACCTCAAAATTGATGAACGACGCGCTCCTCAGGATGGACGCTTCAAAATTCTGCTCAATCAAAACAAATACGCTTTTCGTGTCTCAACTTTGCCCGTGACCGAAGGTGAAAAAGTAGTTATGCGTATTTTGAGCGAAGGCGCCGATGCTTTAACCCTCAAACAGCTCGGTATGTGGGGCAAAAACTTGCAGACGATTGTCAAATCAATTCACCAACCTAACGGTGTTATGCTGGTGACTGGACCGACCGGTTCGGGTAAGTCAACTACTCTATTTAGCGTCTTATCAATTCTAAACACGCCTGATGTTAACATTTCAACCATCGAGGATCCGGTTGAGTACAAAGTACCAGGAGTTAATCAAACTCAGACCAATGACAAAGCTGGTATGACCTTTGCTTCTGGCTTGCGTGCTCTCTTGCGTCAGGACCCTAATATCATTATGGTTGGTGAGATTCGTGATGGCGAGACTTCTAGTTTAGCCGTACAAGCAGCTTTGACGGGGCACTTAGTGTTCTCAACTCTGCACACCAACAACGCCGCTACCTGTTTGCCTCGTTTGCTTGATATGAAGATTGAGCCGTTCTTGATCGCCTCAACCGTCAACGCCGTCATCGGTCAGCGACTGGTTCGCCGCTTGTGCAAACATTGCCGCAAGCGAGTTAAAATTCCTAAAGAAGACAAAGAGCACATCTTTGAGCTACTCAACACTAATCAGTCAATTGACAATAAAAAATTGCATGAATTAGAAAAACAAGCCAAGAAAGATGGTGTTGGTGAGGAAGAAGAGCTCAGTACTAGCGAGAAAGATATTGATTATTATTGGATTCCGAGTGAAAAAGGCTGCGACAAATGCGGACATAGCGGCTACAAAGGGCGGGTTGGTATTTATGAGGTGCTAGATAATAGTAATGAAATCCAGAAATTAATCACGGCCAATGCCACCGCCAACGAAATTCAAGACAAAGCCATAACCGAAGGCATGATTATTATGCGAACCGATGGCGTGATTAAAGCCTTGAGGGGCGCAACATCACTAACAGAAGTATTTGGAGCAACTAAAGACTAAGGAGAATTATGAAATTTAAGTACACAGCCCTAAACAGCAAAAAACAACGAATCGATGGTGTAGTTGATGCTGCCGATCGTCAAGGCGCTATCGCTGCTCTGAGAAAACTTGATTATCGGCCACTATCTATCACCAAAGCCTCATCTGGCTTGTCACTCAGTTTTCTCAATCAAGGCGTCAAGCAAGATGAGATGACTATTTTTACTAGGCAATTGGCGGTAATGATTGGCGCTAGCGTGCCACTAGTCAAAAGCCTTGATTCATTAGCTGGTAAAGGCAAAACTCCGCTCCAAAAAATTGTCAAAAAAGTTATTACTCAAATTGAAGGTGGCGCTACTCTATCTGATGCTTTAGCTAAACATCCTAAGGTTTTTGACTCAATCTATGTCAATATGATTAGAGCTGGTGAAACGGCTGGTATCTTGGAGGACATTTTAAAACGTCTAGCCATCCAGCAAGAAAAATCAAACAGTATGCGTAAGAAAATTAAGTCCGCCATGGCCTATCCAACCGTTCTATTGACAGTGACAGTGGTAGCCTTTTTCGGCTTGATGCTGTTTGTGATTCCAAAGATTGGAGAGATCTTGACCAACTTGGGGGGAGAAGACGCTAAACTGCCAGCCTTAACTCAAGCCATGCTAGCTATCTCTAATTTTATGATAAGTTACTGGTTTATCATTTTTCCGGGCATAATTGCCGCTGTTTTCTTATTGATAAAATATATTAAAACGCCCAAAGGAAAGAGCCAATTTGATACTTTTGTCTTAAAAGTGCCAGCCGTTGGCAAAATTATTAAAAAAGTAGTAGTTTCACGTTTTGCCCGAACTTTCTCAGCCCTAATGGGAGCTGGCGTCTCAGTAATCAACGCCTTAGAAACTACGGCTAATGCTGTCGGCAATGAGGTCTATAGGCAAGCCTTGCTTGATGCGGTCAGAGAAATTAAGAACGGTAAGCAGTTATCCGAAGTTTTAGCTAAGCAAGGCAAAATGTGGCCCGATATCGTAGTCCAAATGGTCGGCGTTGGTGAGGAAACTGGTAACACTGAACAGATTTTGACCAAGGTGGCCGAATTCTATGAGGAAGAAGTTGACTTAGCAATTGAGCAGATTAACTCAATCATTGAGCCGGTGATGATTGTGATTATGGGTGGCATGGTCGGTGTGATTGCGGCCAGTGTAATGGGACCAATCGCTAATTTGGCAAAAAGTGTTTAAAAAAGCTAATGGTTGTGATAAAATTAGAGCATGAAAAGAGTGGGTTATGAAAGCATTTCTTAAAGTAAACGACATTGTTGGCATCAACTTTGGACTCAATGATTTGAGCCTGATGTCTTTTTCTAAAAGCGGTAAAAAAACTAAAGTTAATGCTTATTCGGCAGTCAAACTAGATTCAGAGCGAGCTCGCAGCTCCTTAGAGACGCCCGATGGCTATCTTGAAGAACAAATCGCTAATCTAATCAAAAAAGCCAATGGCAGAATCAATTCTAAATATTGTTTTGTAGCCATTCCCAGCATCAAAACATTTTCTAAAACATTGCAAATGCCAGCGGATGCTCGCAAAAACATTGCTGGCGTTATAGATATGGAAATCGAGCAGTACATCCCCATCCCTAAAGACTTACTAGAATTCAGCTACCAAGAAATTAATCAAGTTGATGATAATATCAACATCATTCTCAATGCTGTACCAAAGTCAATCATCAATAGAGTAATTGAAATTGTCAACTCTATTGGCATGGAACCAATATTAATAGAACCGAGTATGAACTCGATTGCTCGCCTACTGACTAATTATGAGGGGGCAAATCTAAATACTTTGATTATCGACATTGGGATTGATTATACTGACATTGCAATCTTGGATAAAGTTATTAGGATCACCAACAGTATTCCAATTGGCGGCAATAATTTTACCCAAGAAATAGCTAAGCAGCTTAATGTCACTTTAGAAAAAGCTCATCAACTAAAAGTGCTCAAAGGGTTTACTAAGAGCCCTCAGCAAAAAGAGATAACTAAAGCTTTAGAGGCTCACCTCTCAACCGTACTTAAAGAAGTTAAAAAGCTAATTCGTTATAATGAGAATCGCCTGGGAGGACGCAAGATCGAACAAGTGCTAGTGATGGGTATCAGTAGTAATGTGGCTGGACTAAGCGAATGGTTAACTAATGAGCTGATGATGCCAGTTCGACCAACTAATCCTTGGCGCAGTTTTATCTTCAATAAGAACTCTCAGCCCAAAAAAGCTACTATCTCGCGCTATCTAACAGTCGCAGGGATGGCCAATTTAGATCCAAAGGAGATTATTAATGATTAATCTTTTACCACTAGAAAATCGCAAACAAATCAGAGCCTCTTTTTATAATGTGGTCTTAGGCCGACTAATTCTGATATTCTTGGTAGCAACTCTAATCATAGGAATGATATTTGGCTTATCTTACATGACACTCCAAGAAGAAGAGCAAAGTCTGGCCAATCGAGTAAAGGATATTAACGACAAGTCTTCTTCCTTCAATAAGGTAAAGAAAGAATCCGAGCAAATAGCCAAGGATCTTGAGAGCGCTAAATCAATTTTTGATGAGCAGAAGCATTATTCAGTTTTCTTGGCAGATTTAGCTAAATCGTTGCCAGAGGATGTCGCAATTAGCGATATCATAATTAGCCCCAATATCCTTAAGAAGCCTGCTGTAGTGACCATCCGCGCAGTTAATGACAACAAAATTATTGAAACCAAAAGGAAGATGGAAGAAAGTAATTTGATTGAGCTAATTAGCATCGATTCGATTATTACCGCTAAAGATAATGATGACGAAATCAAAAATAGCGATCCTCTTAGAAAAACTGCTACCTTATCAATTACTTTTAGCAGTCAAGGACTGGCCGACTCGCTCAAATGGCAGAGCGAAGATTTGACCAATGTTGAGAAACGGCGAGAGAAAATTAGAGCTCAGAAGAAGCTTGAGGCTGAAAGAAAAAGAGCGGAACAAAAAGAGAAACAACGTAAACGGTTGGAACGAGAGCAAGCGGCTAAAAGAGAAAAGGAGCAACAATGAGAATAAGCCCTCGTAAAATAAATGTCATTTTGGTTATATTGATCATCATGTCCATGGCTCTATCAGCGACAGCAGCTTATTTTGGCACTCAAGAACTAACTAAAGCTTCAAAAAGAGTCGAACGGCAGTTTAGAAAGCTCAAAGATAGTGAAACCAACGCTGAGAAGCTAGTATCGCTAGAAAAGCAATTGGCTGAGATATACTACGCTCCTGAGTTATTAGAAAACCTAGTGACTTTCAAAGACAAAAATATTTATCAAGAGCGAGCAATTGAGACTATGCGCGATTACGCCGACATTGCTGGCCTGCAAATAGCCAGATTATCTTTTGTCTCATCTAAAGTTAGCAAATCAAAAACCACCATGCAGTTTGAGATCGACTTTCAGGATCCAGTTGACTACAATAACTTAATGAGGTTTATCCTACTAACAGAGAACAGTTTGCTTAGAATGCAGATAACAGACCTAACCATCTCCTCCAAAGGAGAAGAGGGGCCGGTCTCAGCGAAAGGAATCAAAATCAATGTCTACATCCAACAATAAGAAGCGTAAAATAATCAAGAAAGTCAATCTCAGCAAATACATAATTGGCTTTTTACAATTGGTAGCGATCGGTTCTTCTCTAGCTTTAATATACTGGTTCTCGACTATTAACTTGAAGGTGATTGATGAAGCTCACGACATACCAGAGACCAAGAATGCTAAATACGCCAGATACTTTGACGAGATGACTGTAGAGACTTTGATAGAAATTGACAATAATAAAAATACTACTTTGACTTTGCCTGAAGGTAGAATCGATCCTTTTTCCTGGCAAAAAAAGCCCTATTAATATTTGCTCAAATATTTTACAATATAACTATGTTAATTAGCGATCAAGATTTGTTATCCTGTCCCGTTTTAAGCTTACAAACCGGTAAGAAACTAGCTACTACCGCCTACCCTGTCATAAATCCCCAGGATTTATCACTAATAGCTTTTGAGTTAGAAGGATCTCTGCTGGAAAAAAGTCAGAGTAGTTTTTTATTGACCGAAGACATCAGGGAATATAGTGATATTGGATTAATTATTAATTCTAGTGACGAATTAGTCTTAGAAAGCGACATTGTCTATCTCCAGCAAGTGCTGAAGCTTGACTTTGATTTGATTGATTTGCCAGTTTATAGCAAAGATCAGACTTACTTAGGCAAAGTTAAAGGCTTTTATGTTGTTTATGGAATCTTCTTAATTTATCAATTAGTCATAGCTCGGCCTTGGTTAAAAAGCTTTGTTGATAGCGAGTTAATCATTAACCGACAAGACATTGTTGATGTTAAATCAGACAAAATAATCGTTAAAAATGCTGTTCAGAAAAATAAAGAAAAGGCCAGTTATAAAAAAGAGGTCGATTTTATCAATCCTTTTCGTCAAAAGAAAGGCCCAATCGCCAACAATTCCCAGAAGTAATATATCACATATGATATATTAAAAATGTTTTAGAGGCCTTAGTCGTGGATAAGTGGTATTGCTATTGGCGGTTTCAGACAAATCTTTTATATCATATATGATATATTTATAAATATTTAGCAGTGACTGAGTCTTTACTCTTAGCGACCTCCTTCGGTGAGCCGCTAGCGACAATTCGTCCCCCAGCCTCGCCACCTTCCGGTCCCATATCGATAATATAATCAGCCGATCTAATCACATCCAAATTGTGCTCAATCACCAAGACTGAGTTGCCATCATCAACCAGTCGCTGCAAAATGCCAAGCAATCGTTTGATATCATCAATATGTAAACCCGTAGTTGGCTCGTCTAAAATATAAAGTGTTTTGCCAGTTGAGCGTTTGGCTAATTCTGTTGCTAGCTTAATTCGCTGAGCTTCACCACCAGATAAGGTCGTGGCTGACTGACCAAGACTAACATAACCTAGCCCAACATCAATCAAAACATCCAATTTGCGCTTAATGGCTGGAATGTTAGCAAAGAACTGAGCCGCTTGCTCGATCGTCATCTCCAAAACTTCGCTAATATTCTTGCCTTTATATTTTATCTCCAAAACCTCTGGATTATAACGATGACCGTGACAAACTTCACAGTCGGTGTAAACATCTGGTAGGAACAACATCTCAATCTTCTTTTGGCCATCACCTTTACAACTTTCACATCTACCACCCGGCACATTGAAGCTAAATTTACCTGGTTTATAACCGCGCAAATTAGCCTCTGGTAAATTAGCAAATAGATCTCTAATTGGCGTAAACAAACCAGTGTAAGTGGCTGGATTGGAGCGCGGAGTTCGACCAATGGCCGATTGATCAATCACGATCGCTTTATCGAGTAAATCTAGCCCTTCAATTTTATCATGCTCAGCCGGGATGTCTTTAGCTCGGTAAAAATGAGCTTTCAAAGCCCGAGCTAAAGTCTGATTGACTAGAGTTGACTTACCAGAGCCAGAAACTCCCGCCACTACCGTTAAAACACCGAGTGGAATTGTGGCATCGATATTTTTTAGATTATTGCCTTTAGCGCCCTTAATAACCAGTTTACGATTGGCTCTTGTCGGTCGAGCTTTGCTGTTGGCGGTGATTTTTTGAGCACCGCTTAGATATTGACCAGTTATTGAATCAGTCACTTTAGCGACCTCACTTGGCGTGCCAGCTGCCACTACCTGACCACCGTGTTTACCAGCTCTCGGGCCGATATCGATTAGATAATCAGCTTGACGAATCGTTTCCTCGTCATGCTCTACTACCAAGACAGTATTGCCCAGATCGCGCAGATATTTGAGTGTGCCTAGCAACTTAGAATTGTCGCGTTGATGAAGACCGATACTTGGCTCATCCAGAACATACAAAACGCCCTGCAAGCCAGAACCGATTTGGGTTGCCAGTCTGATTCGCTGCGCTTCACCACCAGATAGAGTATTGGCAGCTCGACCAAGTGATAGATAGTTGAGGCCAACATTGGACATAAACTTGAGCCGAGCCACAATTTCTTTGATAATCATTTCAGCAATTTTAGCCTGATCATCTGATAATTTAAGATCAGACTCAAACAAATCGATTGCTTTATCAACACTTAAATCGGTGATATCGATAATATTGAGCTGATTGATAGTCACAGCCAGAACTTCTGGTTTTAGTTTTTGCCCCTGACAAACATGACATGGTCGCTGGCGCATATAACGCTCAATATCTTTTCGGACATATTCACTAGTCGTTTCCTGATAACGACGCTCTAAGTTAGGAATCACTCCTTCAAAAACCGCTTGATAAACTCGACCATCAGTCATCTTGATAGTATATTTCTGATCACCAGTGCCATATAAAATCAGCTGCTTGGCCTTTTCTGATAGCTTACTAACTGGCTTATCAACACTAAATTTATGAGCTTGGCCAACCGCTCTTAGCCGTTTGACATACCAGGCGTCATAACCAACTCGATTGTACGGTCTAATCGCTCCCTCGGCGATAGTCAGATTAGGATTAAAAACTAATTTAGGATCAATCTCTAGTCGATTACCCAAGCCACTACAAGTTGGACAAGCACCAATTGGCGAGTTGAAGCTAAACAGTCGCGGTTCCAGCTCCGGAATGTTAATTTCAGGATGATTAGGACAGCCATAACGCATTGAAAAATCAGTAATCTTATCAGTTTCGAAATCAAGTAATTGCAAATTACCATTGCCGAGATCCAAGGCCTGTTCAATCGAGCTTGATAACCGAGCCGACAAGTCATTTGAAATCGCCAAACGATCAATCACTAGCTCAATATCGTGTTTGTAGGTCTTTTTGAGTTCAGGAAATTCATCCAGATTATAAATTGTGCCATCAACTCGAGCCTTGGCATAACCACGGCGCGAATATTCACTTGGGATATGAGCAAATTGACCTTTTTTGGCTTTGACTAATGGCGCTAAAATAATTACTTTTTTGCCATCGAATTTAGCAATAATTTCTTTGACAATTTGTTGTCTAGTTTTTTTGCTAACTTGATTATGGCAGATTGGACAATGTGGCGTGCCGATTCGAGCAAATAATAGCCTCAGATAATCATAAATTTCAGTTACAGTAGCAACCGTCGAACGAGGGTTGCGTGAGGTTGATTTTTGATCAATCGAGATAGCTGGAGATAAGCCAGTAATCATATCAACGGCAGGCTTATCCATCACGCCCAAAAATTGCCGAGCATAACTAGACAAGCTCTCGACATAACGGCGTTGACCCTCAGCATAAATAGTATCAAAAGCCAAAGTTGACTTACCAGAACCAGACAGTCCAGTAATAACCGTTAGTTTATTGCGCGGGATTTTGACATCAATATTCTTGAGGTTATGTTCCCTCGCCCCTTTGACTTCTATATAATCTTGCATTCTTTATATTATAACATACTGCAGATTTTTTAATCATTAGTTGATAATTTGACTTGAATTATTGATGTTAAACAACTTTTCAATAATAACATTTTATGCGTCGGATGATATAATTTTTTGACCAGATTTTAAAACAAGCGTACTATAGTACGCTTGTTTTAAGTTTTAACAAAAGCTTTTATATCATATGTGATATATTATTTTACGCTTTAGTTGCTAATTCAGACTCAATCCATCAGAGATCCTCGATCTCGGGCCTTGCGCCGAGTCAAGGATGACAAATGGAAGGTGACTGCGTGTCTGTCGGGAATGACAAGGGGCGTGATATATTAAGCTACGATCTTAGTACCGGTTTGGCCGGACAAAGCCGCCAAAGCGCCACTTGGAGTAGTAATAATCGCCTGTCGGCCAGCTCCACTCTCGACAAATTTAATCGCAGCTTCAACTTTTGGTAACATACTACCTGCAGCAAATTGATTTTGTTCAATATATTGCTGGGCTTGAGCAACTGTCATTTCAGAAATTGATTGCTCATTTGACTGGTTAAAGTTGATCTTGACCGTATCAACAGCCGTTAAAATTAATAAAGTATCAGCCTCAATCAATTCAGCTAATTTTTCAGCTGCAAAGTCTTTATCAATCACAGCTTCAAGACCGGTAATTTTACCGTCCTTATTATAAACTGGGATTCCGCCGCCGCCAGCTGTAATCACAACCGAGCCACTGTCAATGGCTGTTTTGATTAAATCAGTCTCGACAATATCAATCGGTTTCGGACTAGGCACGACTCGGCGCCAGCCTCGTCCAGCATCTTCTTTCATTACAAAACCGCGACCATCAATCAACTGTTTAGCCTCAACTTCAGAATAAAAAGGTCCGATTGGCTTGGATGGATTAGTAAAAGCCGGGTCATTAGGATCAACCATCACTTGAGTCACAATTGCTGCAATTGAACCAGCCTTGTTCTGACTCATTAAAACATTATTATAAGCATTTTGTAACCAATAGCCAATCATCCCCTGACTCATTGCGCCACAAGTATCGATTGGCATAGTTGGAGTCTTTTCAGTGTTAATCGCCTCTTCGTGCAAAATAATATTGCCAATTTGTGGACCATTGCCATGAACAATTGCTAGCTTATGACCTTGATCAGTCAATTTGACTAATTGTTCAGCCGTCTCCAGAGCTACTAGTTGCTGATCAAAGGCAGATGCCTTGCCGTCACGCGACAAGGCATTTCCACCTAGAGCAACAACTATCTTCTGTTGTTTATTGCTATTCATAGACTTTAAGACCTAAAGCATTGCGCTAGCAAATAGCACTACCATACTTAAAATCATCATCATTACAGCAAACTTCCAAACTCGTTTTAGGTACTTGCCATAAGAAACTTTAGCCAGCAACAAACCACCCATCAAAGAACCGACAGTTGGAGCTAGCATCTGAACTAGACCAGAAGCGGTTGAGAAAGCAGTAACCATAATCTCTCGACCCATACCGCTGAAGTTAGCTAGTGGACCAAGAATTGGCATAGTCAAAGTTGCCAAACCTGAAGTTGAAGGAACAAGTAGAGACATTGGCAAGAAGAATAGATAACTCAAAACAGCTAGCATACCTGAGTTTAAGTCAGTTAGCATCATCTCTCCTTGGTACAAAATAGTTGCTGAAATGTGACCATTGCCCATAACAACTGTAATACCTCGAGAAACAGCAATAATCAAAGCCACAGCCAAGATATCTTTTGCTCCATCGATGAATGAGTTGATATAATCCTCTTCGCTCATTCCGTAAGCTAGAGCAGTTACGATTGATGCGATTAGGAATAGTGCTGAAAGCTCAAAGAACCACCAATCACCAAAGGCTGGGATTGAGCCTAGGAAAGCACCTAGAACTGGAATCTCTGAAACATTCTTGGTAAGATCAGCAAAGAAAGTGATATTAAACTTCCATTCCCAAGGAATGACTGACAAAATCAAAATTACAAAAGTAAGAATGAAAATAGCTAAAGAGACTTTTCTCTTGCCGTTGAATTCAACAGTTTTACCATCTTCGCCGTCTAATTTATACTTCAATTTTTTGTCGTTTTCAGCGTCCTCAGCAAATTGACCAGCTTTGACTTTTTTAGCATAGTCCATAACGAACCAACAACCAAGGATAGTTGCTATCACCCAAATTACCAAACGAGCTACTTGACCATCGCCAATAGAAACATTAGCAAAGCCAGAAGCAATACCGGTTGAGAATGGGTTGATGGTTGAGCCAATCAAACCAACTGAGTAACCGACTACAATAGTCATAACAGCAGTCATAGCGTTAAAGCCAGCGGCAATCATAATAGGAATTACGATTGGATAAAAGGCCACTGTCTCCTCTTGCATACCGTAAACAGTACCACCAAGTGAGAAGAACAAGAACAAAGCAGGAATAATCCACTTCTCTCTACCCTTTAGCTTCTTTAGCAAGCTACCAAAAGCAGCCTGAATAGAACCGGTTTTGTTCTGAACAGCCAAGAAACCACCAATGATGATTACAAAGAACACTACATCAACAGCGTCTTTGAAACCAGCACCTGGTGCCATTAGCACTTCCCAGAAAGCTTGAGGACTCTTTAGGCCTTCAGCTTCTTCTTCTAAAGCCTTAGCCTCGTCTTTTTTACCTTGAGACTTTAGCTGATCTGCCTTTTCTAACAACTGGTCGGCAGTTTTATAAGTGCCACCAACTCGAACGGTTTCTTCGGTTTTTTCATCAACCTTAGTTTCATACCTACCAACAGGCACAACCCAGGTCAAAATCGCCATAACCGCAATGAAAGCAGCTAAAACGGTGAATGACGATGGCATTTTAAATTTATTTTTTGCCATTTTTTACCTTTCTTAATTAATTTTTTTATTATTTTTTTAAATAGTTAGAGCCATTACAGCTTCAATCGTATAAATTCGATTTTCGGCCTGATCAAAGACGACTGAGTTGGTGCTATTAAAGACCTCGTCAGTGGCTTCCATTGCCTCTAACTTGTGTTCATCATATATTTTCTTACCAAGTTCCGTATTTTTGTCATGAAAGGCTGGCAGACAGTGGAGGAATTTAACGTTCCGATTGCCACTAGCATTAAGCAATTCACGATCGACCTGATAGGCCCTTAGTAAGCTAATTCGTTCGGCGAATTTGTCCTCTTCGCCCATAGAAACCCAAACATCGGTATAGATAGCGTCAACATTTGCTACCGCCTGTTTAGGGTCTTCAGTAATGGTGATGGTTGCACCGGTATTATATTTCTTAATCAAAGCTTTGGCTTCATCAACTAACTTTGGATCAGGAAAGAGCTCTTTGGGAGTGCCGATTCTAAAATCCATACCCATCAAAGCCGCACCAAACATCAAAGTGTTGGCCACATTATTGCGACCATCACCAACATAAGCTAGTCTTGCACCCTGCAAAAAACCTAGATTCTCTTCAATTGTCATCATATCAGCTAAGCCCTGAGTTGGATGAAATTTGTCAGTTAGACCGTTCCAAACTGGCACGCCAGCATGCTCAGCCAATTGCTGAACTGTCTCATGAGCATAACCGCGGAACTGAATACCGTCAAACATTCGTCCCAGCACCTTAGCGGTGTCGGCGACCGATTCTTTTTTACCAAATTGAATATCGTTTTTGCCCAAAAACTCTGGATGAGCCCCGATATCGTGAGCCCCAACAGTGAAAGCACACCGAGTTCGGGTTGAATTCTTCTCAAACAACAAGGCAATATTCTTGCCTTGATGAGTCCGATTAGAAACACCAGCGTATTTATTCTTTTTCATCTGAATTGCGGTATCAAGCATCAACCGGATTTGACGTGGGCTAAAATCTTTTAGCGCTAAAAATGATTTTCCTTTTAGATTTAACATTAAATCTCCTCTCTTACTAGTGGCATACTCATACAGCGTGGACCACCACGACCACGACCTAGCTCTGCCCCATTTATTTCTATAACTTTTACTCCAGCTCGCTTTAGAGCCTCATTGGTAACATAATTTCGCTCATAAGTAATCACTACACCTGGCGCAATTGCCAAAGTGTTAGAACCGTCATTCCACTGCTCACGAGCTGCAGCTAGTGAGTCGCCATTACCACAAGCAATCAACTTAATTTCCTCTACGCCCAAAACTGTCTCGAGGGTCTTTTTCAAATCACGATGATGAGTAATTTGATAACCAAGTTTGTTATCAGCTTTTTCTAAGATATAAATATCGAGCTCGCCACCGCCAGTCAAAATCTCTGGATGAACGGTAAATTTGTCATAATCAATCATGGTAAAGACAGTGTCAAGATGCATAAAAGCTCGTTTTGAAGGAATCTTGATCGCCATCACTCGCTTAAAGTTTGATTCTTTGAG
>PDWI01002753.1_pt1 | contig 25946 bp, 21 predicted proteins | sample 1430891 | NCBI WGS metagenome assembly PDWI01 (sample SAMN01162508, study PRJNA174530) | Oral metagenome, whole genome shotgun sequencing project. | biome: Marine environment; feature: Marine mammal; material: Swab sample of the gingival sulcus; isolation source: swab sample of gingival sulcus...
CAATTATAAAAAAGTATTAATAATTATGTTTAAAAAATTATTTTTATCACTTATATTACTTATTTCTGCCACAATGTCGGCACAGGAATTAGTAGGAGAATGGAGTGGAGTATTGAGCGTTCAAGGGTTTCAACTCAAACTCATATTCAAGGTAGAAAAAACTGATAAGGGCTACAACACCACAATGGATGTACCTGCCCAAAAGGTAAAGGGAATGAAGGTGAGCAAAACAAACTTCAACGCACCCAGTGTTAGATTTGAACTCAACGAAATGTTTATCGACTATTCTGGGCAACTGACAGGTAACCAAATAGTAGGCACATTCAAACAGCAGGGACAGGAGTTTCCGCTCACTCTTTTAAGGAGCTGCTCAAAGAATCCTAATGCCAAAACACAGACCTATCGTATCAAAGGATTTGTAACCGATAGTATGGGACAACCTGTAGCCTACCCCACTATCTCTATCAAAGCCGACAGCACAACCCTCGACTACTCCGAACGCCACTCGGGCGATGGTGATGGCAAGTTCGATTTAACTACTAAACAGACACAAGGCTCTATATTGGTCAATATCAGTGCCGCCTACAAAGCATCGGTAAGCAAATCGGTAGTACTCACCGAAAGTATATCGGTGGATATGGGCAAAATAATACTAAACGATGGCGAAGACCTTGAAGCAGTGTCGGTAGTGGCATACAAACCGCTTGTTACACAAGATATAGACCGCATCAAATATGACATAGAGTCCGACCCAGAAAGCAAACTCAACTCCACTCTAGAAATGCTACGCAAAGTACCTTTGGTAACAATAGACCAAGACGAGAACATCAAGATAAAAGGTTCGTCTAATTTCAAAATATACCTCAACGGTAAACCATCTAATATGATAAGCAAAAACCCCAAAGATGTGCTAAAATCTATGCCTGCATCATCTATCAAAAGAATAGAGGTCATCACCGACCCAGGAGCTAAATATGATGCCGAAGGAGTAACAGCGATATTAAACATCATTACTCAAAGTTCCTTACAAGGCTATCAAGGGAGTGTAAATGCAGGGATAAGCACCAGAGGAAATATTAACGGAGGCACTTATATGACATCAAAAATAGGAAAATTGGGGATAACTGCAAACTATGGCTACGGACAATTCAAATCACCTATGGAATCAACCGAATTGTACGAAAATAAAACCCAAACCGCAGTTTATAAAGGTTATACAAACATAGGCAACGGCAATAATAAAGGTCATTATAATTATGGACATTTTGATATTAGTTACGAACTTGATTCTTTAAATCTATTGAGCAGTTCATTTGGGCTAAAAGGCGGAAAAGGAACCAATGCTTCAAATATTTTATCTCAATATAGAGATTATAGCGATAATATAATGTCATCTCACACCAACAATATCCTATTTACTCAAAAAAACTACAATATCAGCGGAAGCATCAACTACCAAAAAACATTCCTAAAACCCGACCAACTATTGACCATTTCGTACAATCTAGATATGTCGCCAATGAGTATGGACGGAACTACAAAAATAGTGGTTGATAACACACAGCCAAACACATTAGGGACTAACAACAGTAATATGAAAAACCTAAAATATGGGAATACAAGCGAACACTCATTTCAGATAGACTACACAGAGCCTTTCAAAGATAAGAAACACACCATAGAGTCTGGTTTAAAATATATTATGCGTTACAACAAAGCAGACAACGGATATTTATCATACAACGAAACAACTAAGCAATACGAGAAAGACAATACTCGAAAAGAAAACGATATGAAATATTATCAGCATATATTTTCTGCTTATGGTTCATATGCATACAAAATCAAAAAGTTATCGTTCCGACTTGGTGGTAGAGTAGAAGGCACATATCAAGATGTAAGATTTATCGAAAACCCTACACAAAACTTCAAAGTGCCATATTTCGATATTGTACCTTCGGTATCGGTTAATTTCAAACCAAATTATTCGTCTAATATCAGTTTGAGTTACAACAACAGCATTTCTCGTCCAAGCATATATTATCTAAACCCATACATAGATGACAGCAATCCATATCGCATCAAATATGGCAACCCAAACCTCGAAGCCGAACGAAGTCATAATATCACTCTAAACTATGGCTATTTTGGACAAAAAATCAATATCAATATATCTCCAAGCATCAATATTGTAAATAACTCTATAGAAACAATTAGAAAAATCAATGGCAAAAAGATAGAAGAGACATTTGATAATATAGGCAAAGCACGAACTTTTGGGGTGAATTTCTACATCAACTACAATCCTTTAAGTTGGCTTAATATGTGGGTGCAAGGAAACAACTCTTACACACAATACAAGAATGCCGATTACGAAGAAACTGGTATTTCTTTCAACGGATTTGCAGGAATGTTTTTCAAAATGCCTTGGAAATTAAAAGCAAACTGTTATGCTGGAGGAGGCTTACCTCAAGTGCGATATAAAAGTATAAGTGGCAGATGGAGTTATTACTCTCTTGGTTTAAGTCGCTCTTTCTTAAAAGACGACAAACTAACAGTTGGCATATCGGCAACAACACCATTCAATCGATATCTAGAATACAGATACAAAAATTGGGAAGACAATGTGTATCATATAGATGGAACATACAAATATCAACAACGAGAAATTAGCATTCGTATATCTTGGAACTTTGGCGAGATGAAAGCCAAAATCAAAAAAATAAAAAGAGGTATCAAAAACGATGACCTCAAAAGCGGAGGCAACAACCAACAGCAGGGGGGCAGCAATAGAATACAAAATTAATAATATCGTAATAAGTCCAAATAATATGAGTTTTCCATAAAAACTAAACAAATATATATTAATTTGTAGTAAAGCCAAGTCCGAAGTGATTTCGTATTTGGCTTTTTGCCTTATTTTAACATAAAAAACTAAAAACTGCTTCCTATCAAAAGAGATTAAGAAACAGTTTACAATTCATATCAAACACTCATAAATTACTTTTTAGTATAGAGCGTTGAATTTTATACATGTGATAGTACACTCTTCTCAACACTCTTCATACCTATCTCGTTGCATTATTGCCTTCTCTATCTTATCAATGGTTTTTCGCATAGAGTAATAACTCTCACCGCCAGAAGCATTTCGGTGTCCTCCCCCATTAAATTCTTCTGCCATCTTATTTATAGGAAATGAGCCTTGCGACCTAAAAGATATTTTTATCTTGTCCTCATCTTGACGGGCAAAAATAGAAATTTCTATACCATCAATAGAAAATGGCAAAGAGACAAACCCTTCTGTATCTCCCTTTTTGAAGTTAAATCTATCGCACTCTGCTTTTGTAAGAAAAATAAAAGCAGCCTTTTGTGCAGGATATATTCTCATTTTTTTCGACAGACAATATCCCATAAGTTGCATTCTATCAACAGAATAAGTGTTATACACTCTATTATATATCTCATCTTTATTGATACCCTTTTTCAATAGATTATGTATGATAGTATAGATTTCTGGACTTTGTGAATTGTAAGAAAAATTACCTGTATCAGTCATCATACCTGTATATATACACTCTGCCACATTTTTGTCAATATCATCAGAATATCCCATCGCAACAATTAGATGATACATTAGTTCCGATGCAGATGCTATATCGGGGCGAGAAATAGAGACAGTGACATCAATATCAGGGTTGGGGTGATGATCAACAAGCACCTTGTTAGCCTTCGATTCAGAAGCAACCGTTTTTAACCAATTGATACGACTAATAGTATTAAAATCAGCAAAAAACATCAAATCTGCCTCCTTGGCTCTATCCTCTGCAAGCGATGGAGAGTCGAGTGCCACCACTATTTTATCACTGTCAGGCATCCACGATAGGAAATCAGCAAATCTATTGGGTACTATCACAGTAGAGTTTTTGCCAATTCCTTTGAGCAACCAATAAAGCCCCAAAGATGAACCCAAGGCATCTCCATCAGGGGAAATGTGAGCAAATATTACTATATTATTAGCAATATCTATCAAACTTCTAACGCTTTGTGCATCTGTATCTGATATTATCTTATTCATAACTTATATCATATCGTCTATACGACATATAAATATTATTTAATATAACCTAATATGACGACTACTCTCCTTATAGCCGTTACCTTTGTTTATAGCCAACAATATATAAACTATTATTGACAAAAGTTTTTATATAAACTAACTAGTTAATATTAAGGAGTAGTTCATTAGTAATATACTATAAGAACTACCCCCTTAAAAAATCACTCTATTTCAGTTTAAAGACATTCTATATATCATTTTTTGTCATAAACAACTCGAAATCCAGTAGCATCATCAACAAAAAGATTTCCTGCTGCATGACGGAATATCACCTCCGCATTGGTATCATAACCAAACCAACTACCACCTCTTAAAATTCTATATGGAAAATCACTTTCGGCTGGACCTGTTGGATTAACTTGGTCTTCGGCGGTATATTCGCCATCTAAATCATAGCACCACTCCCAAACATTGCCACTCATATCATATATGCCCAACTCGTTAGGCTGTTTTTTACCTACTTTATGAGTACCTCTACCTTTCTCGTCTTGAAGAACATTCTCAGGGTTTTCAGAGTTGTTTTCATACCAAGCAACTTCGTCTATATTATTGCTACCAGCATATTTATATTTTTTTGACTTTTCTCCGCCTCTAGCAGCATATTCCCACTCTGCCTCTGTTGGAAGTCGTCCTCCTTTCCATTCACAATAAGCCTTTGCTCCTTCCCAAGTAACAAATATAACAGGATAATCCTCTTTTCCTTCTTTTGCTTTGAACTTACCGTCAACCTCCTCTATTTGACAATACTCTTGGTCTGTATCTAAACCGTAGAATTCTTCACCTTGACTACCTTCATATAAGGTATTCCCTTTTTCATTTAGAAATTCAGCATATTCAGCGTTTGTAACCTCATAGGTAGAGATATAAAAATCACTTAATGTAACCTTGTGTTGTGGACGAGACCAGTCATCATCTCCTTCGCCATCAGGCAATCCCATAAGATAAGTTCCTCCCTTGACAAAGATTTTAGGGTTCTTCTCTACCACCACTTCTTCTTTTTCTCTTGGTATATCTGCCTCGTTGTCGCATGAAGTGAAACAGATAACCATTGTCAATACAACAACTGTCAATAAATTTAAATAATGTTTTTTCATTTGTTTGTAAAAATTTAATTAAATACCTACTTCTTTTTAAGGTCTATATTCGGCTTATTCAGACCATTTATAATCATTTACTTTTCATCAAACACTTAACATATCTTATTTTGTACATCATATTTTCATATATATACAACAACAAAAGTAACAAAAAAATATCAAACAAAAAAATGCCCAATAAAAATTGGGACACTTTTTGTAAAATTATATATTAAATTTCCCATTGCTCTAACGAGCCGATAAGGTCATCAAAAGTCTTAATTTTTGAATTAGCCTTTACCTCTGCTATTTGTTTTTCGAGTGCTTCTTCGTAGGATTCCTCCTCTACATTGCGAATAACTCCCAGAGCCACAGGCATATCAGGATAACGCATTTGAGCAAGTTTAAGATGCAATGTATAATCCTTACTTGTAGCATCATGTATCAAAATATCCTCTTCGGTAACTCCATTTTCGCCAAGGTTAACAACTTTTAGATTAAACCCATCAAGCACTAGCCCCTTATCTTTGTTTGCTCCAAATATCATCGGTTTCCCGTGTTCAAGACAGACTGTATGCTCTGCCCTTGCAGCTTTGGGAGATATTGCAGAATGTGTGCCATTATTGAATATCACACAATTCACCAAACACTCCACCAACGATGCTCCTTTATGATTATGTGCCTCCACCATCACTTTGGTGGAAGTTGCCAAATCTACATCGAGCGTCCGAGCAAAAAAAGAAGCTCCTGCACCCATTGCCAAAGCTGCTGGTTCAAACTCCTTTTCGACTGTACCATAAGGCGATGTTTTCGACACAAAACCTCTTGGCGATGTAGGCGAATATTGTCCTTTGGTAAGACCATATATTCTATTATTAAACAATAGTATATTAATATCTATATTTCTACGAAGGCTATGAATAAAATGATTGCCACCAATAGCAGTACAGTCGCCATCGCCTGTTGCCTGCCAAACACTCAAACGAGGATTAGCCGTCTTAACTCCAGATGCAATCACAGCACCACGACCGTGTATAGAGTGAAATCCATAAGAGTTCATATAATAAGGCAGACGAGACGAGCAACCAATACCCGACACAACGACAACATCTTTAGGAGATACTCCTATCTCTGCCATTGCCTTATGCAACGATGCCAAAACAGCGTGGTCGCCACAACCGGGACACCATTTCACCGTTAAATTACTTTTATAATCTTTACTTGTGTACATAACTGTGTCTGTTTTATTAAATGTTTTCTATTTTTTCTACTAACTCACTGACAGTGAATGGTTGAGCTTCTACCTTATTTATTTGCAAAAACTCTACACCCAACACCTTTGAGCGAAGATACGATGCAAATTGTCCATTATTCAACTCACAAACAACCACTTTCTTGTATTTTCTAATAATTTCTTCTGCATTTTTAGGCATTGGATTGATATAGTTGAAATGCAAATGAGCCACTTTGAAACCTTTATCATTCAACTCTGTTACAGCACTTTGAATATGTCCTTTGGTGCTACCCCACCCTATTACAAGAGTATCTGCATCCTCATAGCCATCTACAATCATAGGCGGTAGAAATTCTGCAATGCCATTGATTTTTTTCTCACGAACCTCTATCATACGAGCGTGATTTGCACCATCAGTAGATATTACTCCTGTATTATAATCTCTTTCCAAGCCTCCTGCTCTATGTTCAAAGCCTTCTTGTGAAGGTATAGCCCAATAACGAATATTTGTATGCTCATCTCTCGAAAGACCATGAAAATTCCCTTTTAGACTTTCTGGTGCATAATGAGGTTTGATTTCAGGCATATCACTCAATTTAGGGAGTTTCCACAATGAAGAGCCATTGCCAATAAACGCATCTGTAAGCAACACCACTGGCGTAGCATATTCTACTGCTATTTTAGAAGCCATATAAGCGTAGTAGAAGCAGTCGTCTGGCGTAGATGCTGCCATAACGACTAGTGGACTTTCTCCATTTCTGCCATAAAGTGCTTGAAGAAGGTCTGTCTGCTCTGTTTTTGTAGGCAATCCAGTTGAAGGACCACCACGCATAACATCAATGACTACCAATGGCAATTCTGCAATGACTGCCAACCCCAAAGCCTCTGACTTAAGTGCCAATCCAGGACCTGAGGTGCTTGTTACCGCCAATGCCCCAGCATAAGACGCTCCCAAAGCGGTACAAATACCACCTATTTCATCTTCCGCTTGGAATGTTTTGACTCCGAGGTCTCTACGAGGTGCCAGTTCGTGCAATATATCTGTGGCTGGAGTGATAGGATAACTACCCAAAAAGAGTTCTAAACCTGTCTTTTGAGAGGCAGCAATCAGTCCAAAAGCAGTAGCCTTATTACCAGAAATAATAGTATATTTACCTTTCTCTAACACCTCTGACTTTTTAATAGTAAAAGTAGAGACACTCAAATGTAGGTTATGTCCGTAATTGTATCCTGCCTCCAACACAATAGAGTTGGCTTTGAGCAATTCTGGTTTTTTAGCAAACTTATTAGCCAAAAACTGTTGTGCTTTTTCTAACTTACGATTAAACAACCAACCTATAATGCCAAGAGCAAACATATTTTTACTTCTCACCATCGATTTGAGGTCTAACCCTGTACCCTCCAAACTTTTAACAGTCAAATCTGTCAAAGCCACTGGTATCAATTGCACTGTCTCTTTTATGCCTAATTCAACAAAAGGATTATCAGTGGTAAAACCTGCTTTCTCAAGGTCTTTGGGAGCAAACGAATTGGTGTCGTATATAATCACACTCAAAGGCTTTAATATTTTTTGATTTACCTTAAGAGCCGCTGGATTCATAGCCACAAGCACATCTGCCTTATCTCCGGGCGTATTAATTTCAGTACCTAAATTCACCTGAAAGCCCGAAACCCCTGATACTGTACCTTGCGGAGCTCTTATCTCTGCTGGATAATCTGGAAATGTGGCTATTTCATTACCTAAAATAGCAGAAAGACTCGAAAACAGAGTGCCTGTCAATTGCATTCCGTCCCCAGAGTCTCCCGAAAAGCGTATTACCACGCTGTCCTTTTTTTTGGAATCTGTGTTTTCCATAATGATAGAGTCGTTTTACTATAAATCTATGGATATACCATAAGACCTATAATTATAAACTTGTTTTTAAATTTAATTTTTTTAATCCGCCAACAAAAATAATTTGATAGAAAAAATAGTTATTGGCGGAATGCAATAATTGTTGTTATGTTATAAAATATTTTATATGTTTTCTAATACAGTGTTCCAACCAAAATCATCAGCAACCTCACCATATTGAATACCTCGAAGGCAATTATACAATTGCGTACATTTTTCACCAGGTTTACCATCTTTTGATATTTGATAAACTATATTATTGTCTATGTCCACAATTTTTTCGATTGGCGAAATCACCGCAGCAGTACCACAAGCACCGGCTTCCTCGAATGAGGATAATTCATCAACAGAAACAGGGCGTTTTTCCACTTTCATACCCAAATGCTTCTCGGCAATCTCTGCCAACGACATATTAGTAATAGATGGCAATACCGATTTTGAATTTGGTGTTATATAAGTATTATCTTTGATAGCAAAAATATTAGCCGCCGAACATTCATCTATATACTTCTTCTCTTTTGAATCGAGATAGAATACAGATGAGTAACCAAGTTCATGTGCTTTCTCCGATGCAACCATACCTGCAGCGTAGTTGCCACCTACCTTGATGCTACCAGTACCAAGAGGTGCCGCTCTGTCGTATTGACGACTCAACATAAATGGAGTAGTTTGGAAACCGCCTTTGAAATAAGGTCCTACTGGCGTTACAAAAACTATAAATTCGTAGTCTGTAGCAGGTTTAACCCCAACCAACGGAGTCGTGCCAAACAACACAGGACGGATATAAAGCGATGCCCCACTCTCATAAGGAGGGATAAACTTTGCGTTCAACTTAACAGCCTTTATCACAGCCTCTTCAAAAAGTTCAATCGGCATTTTAGCCATCTTGATACCATCGCAAGAAGATTGCATTCTCTTTGCGTTCTCGGCGATACGAAAAATACGAACTTTACCGTCTTTACCCCTAAATGCTTTCAAGCCCTCAAAACACTCTTGGGCATAGTGCAAAACCGCCGAAGATATATGAAGGTTGATAGTAGCCTCTTTGTGTACACGAAGTTCGCCCCATTTACCATTTGCATAAGAGCAACGAACATTGCATTCTGTATCCATATAGCCGAACACAAGATTTTTCCAATCAATTTCTGACATAATTTATATTTAATTTATTAATTTATAATATCATAACAATATCAAAAGCATCTCACATAAACGATTAACTATCAACCAATAACCATTCATACAAGTACTTTATTACATTAATGATACAAAGGTAATAAATAAAAACGAAACTTTACCAAATTTAATTGAATATTTTAACAACATTTTTTCAACAACAAAAAATATCGTAAAATATAACAATATCCCAAATATAATTACTAACTTTGATGTCTTTTATATTTTTAATACAAACAAAACAATACGATGGATATAACAGAAATCAAAAAACTCATCTCCAAAACAGATGCTTGTATGATGACAACTATTAGTATTGATGGTAAAATAAACAGCCGACCTATGCTATGCAACCATCAAATCGATGGGCTGAAAAACTTGTTTTTTTTCTGTATGAAGGACTCTATTAAAGTTTCAGACCTACAAAACAACAATAAAATATCACTTATATTTAGCGATTCGACAAATGGACTCTATGCTAATATTCAAGGTATTGCCACCATCACAGACAACAAATCAGAGATGGCACAACATTGGGACAAAAAATTAGATGTATGGTGGAAAGACCAAGAAAACACACCTAATATATGTATGATTCACTGTCATAACGAAACTATTAGATATTGGCATCAAGGCAAAGATAATACAATAAATATCTAAAAAACAAAATACCACCCCTATCTATAAATTTATTAAGGGTGGTATTTTTTATAATAACACTGCAATTATATTGCTAGTCCATGTATATATGTATATATACAACTTACTATGCCAAGTCCTAAAACACCGATAAGACATATCAACATGCTTATACGACTATACCAATCTGTCTTAAAATAAGAAACCGAAGTATCATTAGGTTCACTAATAAACATAGCCTTGACTATCAAAAGGTAATAAAATAGTGATATGACCGTATTTAATAATGCTATAAAAACTAATACATAGAACCCTGATTTAACGGCAGCCAAAAAGACAAAAAACTTACTAAAAAACCCAGCAAAGACAGGTATTCCGGCCAACGAAAAGACCGCCAACATCATCAGCACTGCTATTTTAGGGTTAGATTTATACAAATTGTTGAATGCCGTAATAGATGTATTACCTCCGTTAGCATTTTCAACCGCAGAGATAACAGCAAACGCTGCAAGGTTTGAGAAGACATATACTAACACATAATAGACAGTAGCCGTTACTCCCATTGAAGAATTGGCTATTACTCCCAGTACGATATATCCTGCCTGTGATATTGACGAAAATGCAAAAAACCTTTTTATATCTTTTTGACGCAAAGCAAATAGATTGCCCAACGTGATGGTTGCCACCGAAAGCATCCAAATGATATTTTGCCACACTTCGAGTACATTGCCAAAGACTTTGAATAGCACAAATATGAGGGCAAAAGACGCCGCCCCTTTCGACACTACCGATAGGTATGCCGTTACATTCGTAGGAGCCCCTTCATATACATCGGCTGTCCATAGGTGAAAAGGAACAAGAGATAGTTTGAAACCAAGACCTCCAAAGAAAAACACCAAGCCCACCAATACAAGTGGAGAGGTCGTGATATTTGTTGCCATATCTGAAAAATACAATGTGCCTGTTGCTCCATACAAGAATGACACTCCAAATAGCATTACAGCAGACGACAAAGCCGAAATCATCACAAACTTCACACCGGCTTCTGCCGAATGATACCGATGTTTGTTGTATGCTACCAATATAGCCAATGGCAATGAAGCCGTCTCCATACCAACATAAAGCATCATAAAGTTACCAGCCGAAATCATCAAATACATACCAAGCAGAGTTACCAAAGCAACTGTAAAGAATTCTGCTCTACGACCTATAACTTCTTTTGAATGTAGCCATTTGTATGTTTGTAGGAACACCAAAAAAGATGCCATATTTAATAAATTTTTCATAAACAAGGTAAGTTCGCTTGATACAAACATACCTCCAAATGCCTCGCCTTCAGATTTTGGTAAAAACCCAAATATAGTCAGACTCGCAAAAAGCAGACAAGCCAAAGGATAAAACCATCGGTTATTTTTACTTCCAAATATATCTGCAAAAAAGAGAATTATAAACACTAATATGAGTGCTATCTCGTGTTGCATTAATAAAAAATTACTGAATTCCATATATTTATTATCTATTTTTTTAGAATTAATTGAAATTAAATAGCCGCACCCAACTTATCAATCAAAGGCAACAGACTCTCTGATATTATATTCGAAACACCCAATGGATAGAAACCCATAAAGGCTATAGCCAATATCAAACCTACCGCCGATACTTTTTCGTACCAAGCAGCGTCTGGCAAACCAATATGATGCTCATCTTGTATTGGTCCGTAAAGTATTTTTCCTACGGTACGAAGGATATAAACAGCCGTTGCCACTATCGAGCAACAAGCCATTATAGTCAATGTCGTATAAAATACACCTTTGTTTTGGAAAGAACCAACAAAGATTGTCATCTCCGCCACAAAACCACTCAATCCGGGAAGCCCCAAAGAAGCCAACCCTGCTATCACATAACAAACAGATGCAAAAGGCATTATCTTCATCAATCCTCCCATTTGTCGAATATCTCTTGTGTGTGTTCTACCGTATATAAGACCAATGAGCGAGAAGAACAAGGCTGTCATCAATCCATGCGACAACATTTGCATAACAGCACCTGTCATAGCAGTCTGATTAAGCATTAGTATTGCAAAAAGCACAAGTCCGCAATGACTCACAGAGGAATAGGCATTAATGTATTTAAGGTCTGTCTGTACCACAGCACTCAAAGCTCCGTAAACAACCGATATACCGGTCAGAACAAGGAATATCCAACCCAATTCGTGGGCTGCCTCTGGCATTAGATATATTGCCACACGGAAACAGCCATACCCTCCAAGTTTCATCAATACCCCAGCGTGAAGCATCGATACTGCCGTAGGTGCACAAGCATGACCATCAGGACTCCAAGTATGGAAAGGGAACAACGCTCCAAGCACCCCAAAACCAAGAAATGTAGCAGGGAATATCCATCGCTGATGTTCTATGGGAATATGCAAATTGTTTGCTATCTCCAACAGATTAAATGTGGTAGCACCAGAAGTTACAAATATACCTATGATACCAATCATCAAAAAGGCAGAACCACCCATAAGCATAAGTGTCAGCTTCATAGCCGAATACTCTTTACGTCCAGTTCCCCAAAGTCCAATAAGCAGATACATCGGTATGAGTGCCACTTCATAAAACATAAACATAGAGAACAAATCAATTGTGATAAAGAACCCATAAACACCAATACTAAGAAGCATATACCACAAAAAATACTCCTTTGCCATCGGCATATTCCACGAAGAAAAGACACCCGTAAAAACTATTATAGACGACAAGGCTAACATCACAACCGATATGCCATCGACACCAAAAGTCATCGATATACTCAACGGTTTATACCACTCCCAACTTTGTACAAAAAGCATTTCTGCGTCCGGATTAGCACCTCTCTCTTTGAGGAACATCACTATAAGTGTGGCTGTAACAGCCAACAAGGCAGTCGAACCAATCACCATTACCGCTCTTATTGATTTTATATCTTTGCACAAAAACAAAAAAACAATCATCAATAGTGGTATTATTACAAATAAACTTAGAATATTCATATTTTATTTTTCTTTTTTAGCAAACAACAATTATGCAAGAATTAATACTAATACAGTCATAACAACGGTAACTAACAATAGGAATCCAATATAAAGTTGCATTTGTCCCGACTGCAAAGAACGAACTTTACGAGAAGCAGACTGTGTAATATTGGCAATATTATCCATCGTACCATCAATATATTTTTTATCAAACCACGCAATAGGTTTACTGATGCAGTTAAAAATAACTTTTTTGGTAACAAACAACCATATCTCATCAAGATAGAACTTTTGTAGAGTAGCCTGATATAATCCACCAAAGGCAACAGCCAACTTAGCCGGTTGGTCGCTCTTTTTGAAATATAAGAAATATGCTACCACAATTCCCACAATAGCCGCCACAACACTTAATGTTGCCACTAGCATATCTATATGCATTTCAAACGGTTTTCCGTCCGAAGCAACAAACTCGGCAAAAGGTATAAAACCTGTAAACACAGAGAATACCGCTAATATCACCAACGGTATCAACATTGGCATTTCGCTTTCGTGTGGCTTATGATGATAATCTCTTTTGCCATTGAAAAATATTGCAAAATAGAGACGGAACATATAGAAAGATGTTAATCCCGCAACAAACCACAATGTCCAAAAAATGATAGGCTGATGGTGGAATGCTGCCGCCAATATTTCATCTTTGGAGAAGAAGCCCGAAAATGGAGGAATACCTGCAATAGCAAGACAAGCGATTAAGAATGTGATGCTTGTTACTTTCATATACTTGTGTAGGTCGCCCATATCTTTCATCTCGTTAGAATGAACGGCGTGTATCACAGACCCTGCCCCCAAGAACAATAACGCTTTAAAGAATGCGTGTGTAAATAGATGAAACATAGATGCCATATAGCCCAATCCATCGTGTCCCCCATATCCAGACACTCCAAGTGCCGCTATCATATAGGCTATTTGCGATATGGTAGAAAACGCCAACACTCTCTTAATATCCGTCTGTGTGATAGCGATGACCGCCGCAAATAGTGCCGTAAATGCACCTATATAGCCTATCATCGTTAATACTTCTGGTGCTCCAAAGAAATATACCGGAAATAGTCGTGCTACAAGAAATACCCCTGCCACTACCATCGTAGCAGCGTGTATCAAGGCAGATACAGGAGTTGGTCCTTCCATCGCATCAGGCAACCATATATGTAGTGGAAACATAGCCGACTTTCCAGCTCCACCCATAAAAATAAGTGCCAACGCCCATGATACCAAACTCATTCCCATAAATGTAGTGCCACCGAAAGAGGTTGTCACCAAAGAAGCACTATTTGATGTTAGAGTTGCAAAATCAAATGTTTTGGTATAATAAGAGAGAATCAATATGCCGACCAAAAAACCTAAGTCAGCAAATCGAGTAACGATAAATGCTTTCTTGGAGGCTCTTACCGCCGAAGGTTTTTGGTAATAGAATCCTATCAACGAATAGGACGAGACACCCACAAGTTCCCAAAAAATATACATTTGGAAAATATTGGTAGCCACCACTAGTCCTAACATCGAGAAACTAAACAACGACAAAAAAGCATAATATCTTTGAAAACCACCTTCACCGTGCATATATCCCATAGAGTAGATATGCACCATCAACGACACGGTAGTGATAACCACAAGCATCATCACCGATATTGGGTCAAGATATATGCCTAAATCAATATGCAAATATTCGGTAAAGTGCAACCACTCAAAATTTAAAGGCACAAGAGATTGCCACTGTCCGTCTATTTTACCAATGACAAAAAAATAGTTATATGCAACGGCATATGACATAATTGCACAAAAGCCCATTCCCAAAGTGCCTATCATACCGGCGACCCTTGGTTTTAGTTTGCCTCCTACAAGTCCTAAAAATAGGAACATCAAGAATGGCATTATTAAAATAGAAACACTATACTCCATACACTTAACCCTTCAATTTATTTGCATTATTTATATTTATATTACCCAAACTACGATATAGGTTGATAATAATAGCCAATGCTATCGCTGTCTCGGCTGCTGTAATGGCTATGCCAAATATCGTAAAAAACATTCCTTCCATCTGCTCTGGGAAAAGGAATCTATTGAACGCCGCAAAGTTTATCTCTACCGCATTCAACACCAATTCCAAAGAGATAAGAATTGCAATCATACTTTTACGAGTTATAAACCCAAATATTCCTATAAAAAACATAAAGGTAGAAACGATAAGATAATACTCTAATTTTATCATAATTATATTATTTTTTACTATTCGTATTAAAATTGACTTTCTGTCTCATCTTCATTTTTTTTATCTTTTTTAGCGATGACAAGCCCGCCAATAATGGTTGCCAACAAAAGCACCGACATCACCTCAAAAGGCAACAGATATTGATACTTACCTGTTCCCATCAGGTTAGTGGCTACCTCCTTCATCGACATTTCTGCATCGGAAGTTGAGATATTTGCATAGACAAACTTGGTTTTTAGCAAAGCAAATGCCACTACCAATACACCTACCAGAGCAATAAGAATAGCATAAATATATTTCTTATAACTTTTGGTCAATTTAAGCACTTCGTCCTCTTTAGCTGTAAGAAATATGGCAAAGACAAACAGCACCACTACTCCTCCTGCATAAACACTAACTTGTATGGCAGCCAAAAAATGATAATTCAACATAAGGTATAGTCCCGCCGTGCATATCAATACAAGCAACAAGCAAGTAGCAGAACGAAGAAGCGACTTGGTGGTAATAGTAAAGATGCTCAATAAAAGCATCGCTACCGAAAGACCGCCAAATATAAGTAGATTTAGAATCGGACTCATTTTTTTAATTTATTGGTATTAATGGGTTCAACATTTTCAGTATTAGGCTTATCAACTACCTTTTTCTCTTTTGGCACGAGGCTTGAGCCTTCGTTGTTGAGTTGATAAATAAGTTTATCGCGTCTGTAAACGCTATGTTCAAAATTAGTGTTCCACTCAATAGCGTCTTGCGGACACGACTGGGTACATAAAGCACAAAATATACAACTACCCACATCATACATATAACGGTCGAGTACTTTTTTTGCTTTACCTGTTTGAGGGTCTATCTCTTTTTTAGATATTACCTCTATTGTCCCATTGGGGCAATTCATAGCACATATTCCACAAGCCGTACATTTATGAAAATTGTCAGTATTATGTGGCATAGTAAGTTGTCCACGCATTCTGTCGTGCGGAAAAGTTTTGCCTCTATTTTCAGGGTATGCCTCCGTTACCTTTGGACGAATCATATTGCACATAGCAATATACATTCCCTGCATCAGACGCCAAATGTCGGTAAAAAACTCTTTGATGTATTTCATCGCTTTTATGTTTTTAGTATGTTTTCTGTTACTTATTTGCCTTTTTTATTACGAAATGAACATTGTAGCATCACACTATTGAATGAAATTTTCACAATAAATATCCATTACAATTAAAATTGTCGCAAAGATACAACTTTTTCCTGAATTTATATGTAATATTCTTTAATTTTTATTTAGACTTTACATACTCACACAGGCAATGAGCAAACAAAGACTATCTTATCTCATCGAAATCAAGATAAGGCACAAGTGCTTTTGGTATCTTGATAGAGTCTGTGTTCTGATTATTTTCGAGCAATGCCGCCAATATACGAGGCAAAGCCAATGCACTACCGTTAAGCGTATGACACAATTCCGTTTTGCCATCGACACGCTTATATCTGCATTTAAGACGGTTCGCCTGATAACTTTCAAAGTTAGATATAGACGACACTTCAAGCCATCGTTGTTGAGCCGCCGAAAAAACCTCAAAATCAAATGTCAGTGAAGAAGTAAACGATATATCGCCTCCACACAAACGAAGAATTCTATACGGCAATTCAAGTTTTTGTATCAAACGCTCTACATAAGCTACCATCTCTTCAAGGCTCTGATACGAATGCTCCGGCGTGTCTATACGCACTATTTCGACCTTGTTGAACTGATGAAGACGATTTAAGCCCCGCACATCTTTGCCATAAGAACCTGCCTCACGGCGAAAACAAGCAGAATATGCTGTCAGTTTCTGAGGCAAATCCTTCTCTTGTAATATCACATCTCGAAAGATATTGGTAACAGGCACTTCGGCGGTAGGAATAAGGTATAAGTCATCGGCTGTGGCATGATACATTTGTCCTTCTTTATCAGGCAACTGCCCAGTGCCATAGCCTGAATCTGCATTTACTAAATATGGTGGCTCAACCTCCAAGTAACCCTCTTTTCTTGCCTCTTCAAGAAAAAAATTAATCAATGCTCTCTGTAACTGAGCCCCTTTGCCCTTATATACGGGGAATCCAGCACCTGCTATCTTAACCCCAAGCTCAAAATCTATCAAATCATATTGCTTTGCCAAATCCCAGTGAGGAAGAGCATTTGAATGTAGTTTCGGCACTACTCCACCCTCTCTCTCTACGGCATTATTCTCGGCAGTTCGTCCCTCTGGCACACTATGGTGTGGAATATTAGGAACTTGCCACAACCGTTCTCTCAACGCCATTTCTACTGTATTCAGTTTTTCTTGCAAAATTTTACTAGTCTCTTTCAGAAGGGCAGTCTGTTGTTTAAAAGGCTCTGCCTCATCTCGTTTGCCCTGCTTCATAAGACTACCAATCTCTTTTGCATTTCTATTCTGCTCGGCAAGATTTTCATCAAGTTCTTTTTGAATATCTCTACGCTGATTGTCAAGTTCTATGATATTATCTATAATAATTTCAGCATCGGCAAAATGCTTTTTGTGTAACCCTATTATGACAGCATCTCTATTCTCTATTATATTTTTTATTGTAAGCATAAAAGTTAAAATTATAATAAATATATTTATATAAAAATCAAATACAAAGGTAAGAAAAAAAGTAGAAAAGTTACCATAACACAAAAATACCAATAATAATAATTTTGTAAAAGAAACAACAGTTATAATAAAAATAGTATTATTAACCGACAATAAATTCTATACAAATAGACTTATTGTTAGTCTTCACAAGACAATTAGCAATATCATCGGCATTAGAAATGGAATAGTGTTGTATGTTAACATCATCACAATACCCTCTAAACTGCATAACATGTCTATATGAAATCACTGTGTCTATCTGGGAAAAATCCTTAACACCTACGATATTCCTAAAAATATCACCTCCACTATTATTGATAACCAATATACTCAAATTATTAGGAAAATCTTTTATAGTCAAAGCATTCATATCGTACATAAAACTCAAATCACCAATAATAAGATAAACCTGCCTATCTGTAGCCAAAGCAGTGCCAACAGCAGTCGATAACGAACCCTCTATCCCATTAGTACCTTTATTACAAAATACTTGAATGCCGTCAGGCAAATCAAATTGCTCCACATTCCTAATAGTTTGAGAATTAGCTAAATGCAAAATAGAATCAGGTTTCATCGAAGATATAAAATTATTAATTGCATAAAGTGTTGTCCCTTCCACAAGCGGCTTATAATCAATACTCAACGACTTCCAATAGTCAACAAAACTACTTGATTCGCATGGTTCTATTTGTTCCAAAAAAGCACTCAAAAACGACATAGAATCAGACTCTATAAAGTGCGTCATAGAGCCAAACAAATCACATTCTTCTCCACCTACATATATATTAGTATCAATCGCTGCTTGTCGCAACAACTGCTTAAGGTGTTTGGAGGTGATATGTCCACCAAGATATATTACCAGATTTGGAGTTATCGCTTCGACCTCCTCCTCCTGCTGTATGATTTGGTCAAAAATATGTATTGCTCTGCCCCCACTATTGGATATATGCTCACCGAGTAATACTACGTCTTGCCTTTCTGATAGTTTACCAAGAAGCCTTTGCCATTCACTATTGGGAGAATGTTGTCCAAGAACAATCATTCTTTTATTCGACTTCTTCCACAGCGGTATCAAATCCGCTAAATTCATTTTTTTTTCAATATCAAAAATGCTTATTTTTCGCTGTGTCAAAATCAAATTTCTATCGATAGATTGATACGGGTTGTCAATAGGAATATTGATATGTACCGCACCAAACGGGAATTTCGTTAGCCTTAATAGTGCCTGATTGATAATACGATTGTTGTATAAAAAATCATCTGCTACAGATACTTCCTTGCAGTTGGCTTGAAAACGAATATGTGGAGAAAATATATTCTCTTGCCTAATCGTCTGCCCGTCCAACTGGTCAATCCATACATTAGGTCTATCTGCGGTTAGCAAAACTATAGGCACTTGCTGGTAATAAGCCTCCACTACCGCTGGATATAGATTTGCCACAGCACTACCACTCGTACAACAAACCGCCACCGGTCGCCCCAACGCCTGTGCCATACCGATAGCGACAAATCCTGCACTTCTCTCATCTAAGACTACCTTAAACCGATTTCCTTCGATAGTAGATAGTGCTTCTGTCAATGGAGCATTTCGTGTGCCAGGACAAAGCACAAAATCTCTAATGTCGTGCTGTCGAAGTAAATCACAAACGATATACAATAAGTTGTCTGCCATAATTTATATCAAAAAAACTGCTTTAATGTATCCATTTTAAGGGTTGTCTCTCGCCATTCACTCTCCAAGTCAGAATCTTTAACTATGCCACCTCCTGCATAAAAAGTTGCGGAATCGCCCACTATTTTGGCACACCGAAGATTAACAAATAAATCTACCATGCTACCAACAAGACCAACTATGCCACTATAAAATCCCCTGTCATCAGTCTCATTATCACGAATGAAACGCATAGCTTTATCCTGTGGAGTGCCACAGACTGCTGGTGTTGGGTGTAAAAGTTTTATTATTTGGCAAAGTCTGATATTATCGCTTTCAAAAAATATATTAGTTCGCAAATGGTCAATATCACCAGCTTGTATGATATGTGTCTCGTCATATTTTGTAGCGATGCCTTTTGCCGAAAGTTTATCAGTTATATACCTAAAAACAATCTCTTGTTCATACCTATTTTTCGCACTCCAACCAGTAAGTTTGCGACAGCTATCATGTGGTAGCGTACCTGCCAAAGCAACTGTTTGCCACACCATATTTTTTTTTCTTACAAAAATCTCTGGCGTAACACCGACCCACAACTCGCCATCTTCTATTCGAGCAATATATACAAAAGCATTATCGAACGCACTGACAAGTTGAGTAAATAGTTCTATCATATCCAACCTCAATATCTTATGTGTCTCGCTACGGCTCAAAACCAATTTCTCAAACTCACCATTGGCTATGGCGTTAATAAATGTATCAAATTCTCTTTTGTAAGTATCCGAAACGAACATTTGTGTAGCAAAATTGTGTTTTTTACGAGACAATGCTACCTTTGATGGCAACACCACCTCCTCGGCATCACCTTCTATCACAACAGGGTTTTGAGACTCATTGTCAAAAGGATACAAGACAAAGCCTCTACAACTATCCACATCATCAGTATTTGCCAACCGCCTACAAATAGGTGATTGCACAAAAAATGAACCACCGTCATTAGGCAATTTGCAGAGAGCAAAGCATTTGTCTGATTGATATAAATCTTGTATCTCTTTTAGCGTAACCATTACTGTTGTTTCTTCGATATGAAACGACAAAAGTAACGATTATTTTTCAAATGATACAGAGACAAACAATTATTACATATACGTTTTGTAAAAAAAATCATTACATTTGCAATTATTTAATCTAAAAAACATATTATGAAAAGTATTTATAAAATCCTATTTGCTGTATGTTTATTAATACCAACAGGCAATACTTGGGCTCAAAACATTAGCGGTATCAGAGTAGAGAGCAACTCTCCAATAGAGGTTTTTGTCAATGGTACAAGAGTTAGCAATTTAGTGTATAGTTGTATGATAACCAACCTAAAACGAGGCAATTACACTATCGAGGCATTTGGATACAATGATGATTTTAATGGCATAAAGCAACTTTTGTATCGTGAAATAATACATTTCAATGGCATAGGCATTAGAGAGGTCTTTGTGAATAAGGCAACCTGCTCCAGTCACAACAATGCTCACAATACAATTCATATAGACGAACATATCAACAATGGTTTTGACATACACACCGGACACCAAATCAATCAACACAAAAATATAAATTGCCACGAAGACCAATATGATAGAAATTTACAGTTAATAGATGAGGCTACTTTTGAACAACTGCTATCAAGCCTCGAAAATGCACATTTCTCAACAGACAAAAAAAATATTATAGAAATGGCGTCAAAACGATATCTGTTTCTAACATCGCATGTAAAGGAAATATGCGAGACATATACTTTTGACAAAGATAAACTTTGGTTGTTAAAACTAATGTACCCTTCAATATTTGACTACGAAAAAGCATTTTTATTAACTGATATGCTGACTTTTTCGACTTCAAAAGAAGAATTCAAAAAGTTTGTAGAGATACGATAGAGCGTTGAAAACAGCCTACTAAAAACAGTATAAAAGAGTATTAAATTAAGAATATCGGCGTTTCCTCACACTCTTTCTTGTATTGTTTGAGGCTAAAAAGTCATTTCTTTTACCCGAAAACACCTCAAATTTCCAATATTCACAATTTAGGTCTCCATTAAGCAACTCTATCTTTTTAGAGGGCTTCAACCCTACGGACTTCAACAAATCTATATTAGATGATATAAGCCAAGCATCGATGCCCATACATTTATGTTTCAATATCGAGCCAATCGTCTGATAAAGCCCCAATAGGTCTTTTTCGTTGAGGCGTTCACCGTATGGCGGATTAGATACAATAATATTTTTACCTTGCGGTGGTGTAAATTTAGCAATAGCACCCAGTTCTACCTCGATATATCTACTCAATCCTGCCGACTTCACATTTTGTCGTGCTATCTCAACGGCTCGTGGCGAAAGGTCGTAGCCATATATCTTGTGTCCAAATTCCAACTCTTGGTCATCATCGTTGAGTAACTTATCAAATAAATTCCTATCAAAATCGTCCCAGTTTTCAAACGCAAAATGCTTACGATAAATACCTGGTGGAATATTCAGAGCAATGAGTGCCGCCTCTATGAGGATAGTACCCGAACCGCACATAAAGTCTATCAAATTGCACTTGCCTTGCCACCCAGTCATCAATATCATACCAGCCGCCAACGCCTCATTGATAGGGGCTTTGGTCTGTTCCGACCGGTACCCTCTTTTGTGCAAACTATCGCCCGAAGAGTCGATGGAGATAGTACATTGATGATGAGAAATATGAACATTGATAGTGATTTTAGGGTTGGTAAGACGAACCGATGGTCTGGCATTGTATTTTTCATTAAAAAAATCTACTATCGCATCTTTTGCTCGATAGACTACGAATCGAGAATTACGAAAATTATCAGAATATACAGTAGCATTTACCGAAAAAGTCTGATTGGGTTGCAAATATTTATCCCACTCTATCTTTTTAATGGCACGATAGACCTCATCGGCATCTGTTGCCTCAAATGTATTGATAGGCTTGAGTATGCGAGATGCCGTCCTCAACCATATATTGGCTTTATACATCACAGACAAATCGCCTTCAAATGTTACTGCTCGTCTCTCTTTTACTATATTTGATGCTCCTATCCCTTTAAGTTCTTGGGCTAAAACGCCTTCCAATCCCAAAAATGTTTTTGCTACTAATTTCATCTACTATATGATAATTTATTATTTGAACCGACTTATTTTTTTGCACGTGGGTGTGTTTGTGCATATATTTTCTTCAACGCATCAAAAGATGTGTGTGCATATATTTGTGTTGCTGCCAACGAACTATGTCCCAGCAACTCTTTTATACTATTGAGTTGTGCTCCGCCATTGAGCAATGTAGTGGCAAATGTATGACGTAGTGTGTGTGGCGAATGTTTTAGTTTGGTAGTGATTGCCCCCAACTCTCTGGTTACTATGTTATAAACTGCTTTGGGGTACATCTCTTTCCCATTTTTAAGCACAAATAGTTTACTGTTTTCGGACACAATATCACAACTATTTTTCACTTCCAAATAGTGTTTTATCAATGCTACTAAATTATCGCCCAAAGGCACAATCCGTTCTTTTTTCCCTTTACCTAAAACTTTTACACTCTTTCGTACCAAATCCAAATCCTCAAACCTAACATGTATCATTTCACTTCTCCGAAGCCCTGTTTGATACAAAAACTCTATAATCAGAGCGTTCCGAACTGTTTCAAAGTTGTCTGATTCAAATGCTCTATTTGTAGATAAATTATCTATCTGCTCATCTGTAAAAAAGACTGGCATAATATCGGGCTTTTTGGGGATTGGCGTTCTATACGCAGGATTAGACTCTATAATACCTTTTGATTTCAGATAATTGTAGAAACTTTTCAGAGCCGATATTTTACGCCTGACCGTTGTGGATTTCAACCCTCGCCTTCCTATCAACTCCATAGACCATAGTCTAATATCCTCCTCTTCGGCTTCTATAATAGTACTATCTCTATTGATTGTGGCATAATAGTCTTGGAATCCTTCAATGTCTTTTTTATACGACAAAACAGTATGAGCAGAAAAATCCTTCTCATACTGCATATATTCGATAAAGAGGTCTAACATTAAAGACTATTCGTCATTAGCGTGTAGTTGTTGCACATATATAGCGTGATTTTTTGCTTCTCTTTTGACAACAGAAGGTTTGTCAAACGCTTGACGGCGACGGAGTTCTTTTACTACACCAGTTCTGTCATATTTGCGTTTAAATTTTTTCAAGGCTCTTTCGATGTTTTCGCCCTCTTTTACAGGTACAATAATCATGTTTGTAAATGTTAGATTTATTTATGTTTATAATTAAAAATATTCTTACCAAGTCCCAACTAAAATTGGAATGCAAAGGTAATACTTTTTTTTTATTATACAAAAAATACAAACTCTTTTTTGTACCTTTGCCAAATAGAAACAGTAACTTTATCATCGTTGATATAAATAAATTGCCTATGAGCCAAAAGAAAAAAAAGACCTCTTTGTCTATATCCGATTTAGTTGATATGCCAATATCCGAATTAGCCGATTTGATAGACAGTATCGAACTAAATGAGCAAGAGAAACAAGTTTCTCAACGGCTTTTGGTAGAGATAAAATCACGATTAAAGTTCTTAAACGATGTAGGATTGGGTTACCTTACCCTCAATCGTCAGTCGAACACACTATCGGGGGGTGAGAGTCAGCGAATAAACCTTGCTACCTCTCTTGGCAGTTCGTTGGTGGGGTCTCTGTATGTATTAGACGAGCCATCTATCGGTCTGCATAGCCGTGATACAGAACGGTTGATTTCTGTACTAAAAGAGTTGAAAAACACAGGCAATAGCGTAGTGGTAGTAGAACACGACCCAGAGATAATATCACAGGCGGAATACCTCATAGACATTGGTAAAGATGCTGGCACAAAAGGGGGTGATGTAGTGTTTGCTGGTGAGCCTAAAAAAGCCACAGAAGAGGATATAGAAAAATCATATACACTGCAATATCTTTGCGGAATAAAAGCCATCGAAACGCCTACACAAAGAAGAAAATGGAGCAATTTCATAGAGATAAAAAACGCTAACTCAAACAACCTTAAAAACATCTCAACAAAAATACCGTTAGGAGTGATGAGTGTAATAACGGGTGTGAGTGGAAGTGGAAAATCATCGTTGATACGTAATGTTCTATACGAAGAACTGCAAAGATACTTCAACATCAGCAGAGAGCCATCAAATAAGATAGGAGGCGATATAAAACTACTACACGGCGTAGAGTTTGTCAATCAATCACCAATAGGAAAATCATCTCGCTCCAACCCCGCAACATACATAAAAGCATACGATGATATAAGAAAAATATATTCGGAGACACCTTTGGCTAAACAGATGAGTTTCACGCCATCTTTTTTCTCATTCAACCAAGACGGTGGTCGATGCGACTTCTGTAAAGGCGATGGGTACATAACTGTGCCTATGCAATTTATGGCAGACATAACTATTCAGTGCGAATCTTGTGGTGGCAACCGATTTAAAAAAGATATTTTGGATATTATGTTTAGAAAAAAAAACATATCCGACATACTGAATATGACTGTGGACGAAGCAATAGAATTTTTCTCACAGACAAAAGGCACGACAGAAAAGCGAGTCATCAAAAAACTAAAAGCCTTACAAGATGTTGGCATAGGATATATTAAACTGGGGCAATCATCTTCTACCCTATCGGGGGGCGAAAACCAAAGAATCAAACTAGCATCGTTCATTGCCAACGAGAGTCAGAAGCCAATGCTATTCCTATTTGACGAACCAACTACCGGGCTACACACACACGACATCAAAGCGTTGTTTGAAGCCATAAACAAACTAATAAGCAATGGGCATACTGTTGTGATAATAGAACACAATTTGGATATAATACGACAGGCTGACCATATAATAGATTTAGGCATAGATGGGGGCGACAAAGGTGGTCATATCGTTGCCTCTGGAACTCCCGAAGAGGTAGCACAAAACAAAAACTCTATCACCGGCAAATACATTTTTTAGCAAAAACCTCGTTTTTTTTCTTGTTGTTCTTACTTTGCAAAATCATCAAATTTTAACTGAAAATTTTCAGAAATATTTTTTTTATCACTTATTTCTTTTTTCATTCTACCCATTGACGTTTCAAAGAAAAAAGAGATAATAGGTAGCATATCACGATGTTTATGAGATGCTTTGAGTGATTGTATGTATTCTTGTTTTTTTTCTGCAT
>PDWI01002754.1_pt1 | contig 25945 bp, 24 predicted proteins | sample 1430891 | NCBI WGS metagenome assembly PDWI01 (sample SAMN01162508, study PRJNA174530) | Oral metagenome, whole genome shotgun sequencing project. | biome: Marine environment; feature: Marine mammal; material: Swab sample of the gingival sulcus; isolation source: swab sample of gingival sulcus...
AAATCAAATGTAGTGTCTTTCTCCTTCATTCGTCAGTCCTCCTTTTTCTGCTATTATAGCAGCTTTAGATTTCTGACACAGAATTTTGAACATCCTCTTTCCGGCTGAGTCCTGCTATAAAGCAAATAGCTCTTGCAGGCATTTTATAACTTGTATCTGGATATTTTTGGGGCTACTCCTATCTTTTTGATAAGTCTTGATTTATCCACTGTTTTAATCTGGTCTAGCAGGATAAGTCCTTTTTTATTTTCAAATTAAAAGCCCTTCATCAACAATCTTAAACTCTAGTTCTTTTTCTTTCAAATGAGCCTGATCTATAATTATTTTTGGAATGCGGATACCTTTCGAATTACCAATGCGAACTAATTATGGCATATTGTGCCTCCATTTATATCAAGTTAAGCGAAAAGCATATATTATGATAATATATATTATAACAATATGTTACCTACAATCTTAAATGCTACGGTAATTATATCGTATTAACCTGAGATAGACTTCTACCCCGCCTGAAAAGAGGCATAGGTATTGGCAGCATGACTAACCGCCACCACCCTGGAAGAGGAGGCCGCATCTGTAACCGGGGCAAGCGGCTTAACTGGTGAAGCAATGGGGATAAAGCCCTTAATGGGACGGCCAATAGGGCCGATAGAAGAGCCGGAAAAACCATCAGAACCGCTTATAGGCGATGGAGATATGCCTAAAGAGGCCAATGCTGCCTGCCGCGCCCGGGAGTATCGCTGCCGCTTATCGACCTGTGGCTGCAACTGCGGGTCTGACATTGCAACGATGGCGATCTCTTCCTCAACCTGTTGCAGATCCTCTATTGGCTGCAACTTTTCCTGCGGTTGAAGGTTGGAGCGAACAGGGGCCTTTGCTGTCGATTGCGGCACCATTTGTTCCATGGTGACAGGTCTGTTGCTGCCGGGCTGAATTCTGGGGTAGGACGCGCGACGCAATGCCTCCTCCAAAAGCTGATTGGCACTTTTTTTCCGTAACGGTACGGGCGAAGGCTTCTCTTCCTTTACCGCCTTTTCTTTTTCCGGCAATGCGGTATCCAGCTTGGCTATAAATCTGGAAGTTTCAGGGTTGGCAGGTGGAACAAGCCCCCTTTCCAGTAAATCCGGGGCGGGAGTATAGGCACGGCCATTAAAAAGCACAATATCATTACCGCTGATAATATCGCCGTTATTACCAACTGTTACCCTTTTCTCATAATGGGGTGCCGCCTCCTTGCCATCTTCCTTGATGCGCAGGGTATATTCTCCGGGAAAAATCTTATCAAACAGATAAAAACCATCATATTCAGAAACAGTGGTTTGCTGCACTTCTCCGTTATCATCCACCAGTTCCAGAGTCAGACCGCTTAATTCCACTGGTCTGCCATTGTCATCAATAACATAGATAGAACCATCAAGCTCTCCGGTGGAAACAACAGGGATTTCCACCTGCTCAATATGGCCGGGACGGGGGGCAATAGCTACTCCTTTAACCGGAGTTTGCCATGCAGGATCAGCCAAAGTATTTGAATCTATTTCAATATCTGTCGCCTTATGAGGAGAAAGAAAAGGGAAAAAAGCAACTCCTTCCTCTTTCGTTTTTTCATCTTCCCGCTGCTGATGACTAACAATTTTTACATCTTCAATCGACTTATCACCCTGGTCATAAATCCCGTTGTTATTAACATCATTATAGACAAAGGCTGTTACTCCACCCTGACCAGCCTGTCCTTCAGAACTTACTGTAAATTCCCTGGTTAAAGGCTCTCTTCCCAAGGAAAAGGAGAGAGAAGCTGCTGCCATAAAATCTCCGTTTGTATCATACGATACACTTGGTGTAAGAATAAAGGAGCCGGTATCCCAATTGAGATCTGCTGTAAATTTACTATGATTTTCTTCTGGATAATGGAAGATATCTGCACCAAGAGAGAGTGTGTTATCTAACCACCAGTCTCCACCCAGTGAATATCCCGTGATTTGCCGTTCCCTACCAAGAATGTAATCAATATTCCCATGCAGCTGTCTTCCCCACCCACTCCAACGAAACGCAGCATTACCAGCTATTGACGAATCTATATCAGCAAGATCGGCACCCAGTGTGTTGATAAACTGGATCCCTTTAAAATTGGTGGAAAGACGGTTTGTTATAACGATATCCTCCCCCTCAGATGCTTGACTCCTTTCCAGACGAAGATTGCAGTTAATGGGTGGTAGCCAGTCAAAACCCGGCGTAGTGCCAGAAATTGATGCACGTGTTTTCTGCTGAGGTTGAGAAACACCCTCAAACATCATATCGGAAGAGTACCAATCCTGCCGCAGGCTAAAGTTAATATCATTAAGGGTGGTTAATGCCTGCAAGGAAAGCCCGGCACCACTCTCGCTATCGACAACAAGATCGCCCCGTCCATAAAGAGAAGAAAGGGTTCCGGCAACTCCCGTTTGCAGATAATTATGACGCTTGTTTTCAAATTCTACCGAAGAGATACCACCGTTTACGGAGAGGGCTTTGCTGATGCCATAACTAAATTTCCCTGTTATACGGGGATTGCGAAAATCTTCATCCTGTTTTTCTTTATTGTCTCCAATGGGAAAAAGATTATGCTTTACATCGGAGACAGAAAAGGCATATTCAAAATCCCCCGGTTTGATCATATTGCTGCCAACGGTAAGCGTCTGCTCCTTTAAAATACGCTTTTGTCCCTGAGGGCCATAGCCGATAAGGCGAAAATCGTTTTTTCCATAGTGTAGGGAAATATCTTTAAAGGAATAAAAGTTGTCAGCTCCCACCTGCTGGGAAGCTATCAGACTGCTGCCCTGATAAAGTTCCACATCCCAGCCGGTGGGCAAGCTGCCTTCAAAACGGGTAGTATCAAAGGAGTCGCTTCTGTCCAGGGGCATATTGGTTAGTGTAATGCCGCGCTCCATGCCTGCACTCGGAATAATGGTAAGAGAGGTTGGAGAAATATCACCCAAAGAGAATTTGGTTGCCTGCAACGGACCAAGCAGTTCTCCCTCTATATTGTAGCGGGAGAGGCTGCCTCGCAATGAGCTGGCACCATTTCTGCTGTTACCCGCTAAAAACAGATCGGCATCCATCCAGGCAATATCACCGCTCATCTGCACCGAATAGTTGATTGGCAAGGAAAAATCGCTATTATTACCAGCAGAAAATGACATGCCCGTATTTATATCAATACGGGGAAAGGAGAAAAAATCATATTCATTTTTGCGCAAGGGATAGCGCAGGCGCATATCATCGCCGCCATCCAGCTCCTGCCGCCGCTGTTCCCGTTCATATTGTAGTTGCAGGGGCAATTTTTCTCTTGGATCAAGATGCAACTCCATCATGGAGGTAGAGAGATTAAAATTTACCGGGAAAATTTCACTCAGCAGGGCGTTCTCAATATAAATATCATCGTCACCGGAATAAATTTTACCCTCTTGCCACGGATAGTTCTTGCCGTCAACACGCAGGGTTTGTGCCCTGGTATCAAGCTGAAATTTCCGCCCTTCTTCAATAAACCAGCCGTCTGCCTTGCCACTCTGTGGATCAATATCAAGATTAAACGCAAGGTCTTTGGCAATCTGCCCCAAAGGCAGGAAATTGGCATCTTCTGTACCATAGCCCAAAAGGGAACTCTCGAGGCCAAGTTTTTCGGCCTTAACATCAAGAATCAACAGATTTTCTTCCACCAGCGGATTGGGCGGTACCGGACTGCTTTTGGCTGTGGCGATGGCAGCAGGGACGGCGGCGGAAACAGAAGCCGGATCAGAAACTGAAGCAGAGGCAAAAACGGGAGCAGAAGCAGGAGATGGGAAAGAAACTGGAGTAGCATCCGCCACTGAGACAGAGGCAGGAGCAGATTGTTTTACCGGAGCGGATTGCTTCAGCATCGTGTCAATATTTTGGCGGACAGATTCTTCCTGCTGGCGGGAGGCAGATTCGGTCATAAGAAAAAAGTCAAACTCTTCCCCAACCCTGTTTTTCAGCGTGCGCAGAGCAGGAGGCGTTCCCTCTCTGGATGCGAACGTAACTGACGCAGGCAAAGGCGAGGTGGCTGGTGGCAATGCCGCTGTTTTTAAGGAATCTATAGCCAAAATATATCCTGATTCGGGTTATAAAAAATCGTTTTCCGGCTCTTGTCGTAAATGGGGCAACCTGTTATCATCCTCCATAATAACGCTCTTTATTACTGTCCTTTGTTTCCATAACACATTGATGGAAGACGTTTTTATAAGTAAAGCAAAAATAGTACCAGTTTTATAATTTATAAGTATTTCCCCTCTTATGGAATTTTTATGACAACTGCCACCACCGACTATAGCAATATGCCCATATATAAATTATGGCTGCTGGCCATCCGCCCCAAAACCCTGCCTGCCGCTGGCGGGCCTATTGCGGTGGGGCTTGGCTCTGCCTGCGCTACTGTTGGCTGGCAGCAGGAGATGCTGCTACCCATTACCGCATGTTTTATTGCATCCATACTGCTGCAAATCGGGGTTAATCTTGCCAATGACTATTTTGATTATAAAAACGGAATCGACAGCGAAGAGCGGCAAGGCCCGGTGCGAGTAACACAAAGCGGACTTATCTCACCGCAGCAAGTGCGTTTTGGCATGATACTTTCTCTCTTGGGAGCAGGGCTTGTTTTCTGCTATCTTACTGTAGTGGGTGGCTGGGTGATTGCCGCAACAGGGGTTGTTTCGGTACTGGCAGCACTAGCCTATAGTGGCGGCCCCTGGCCGCTGGCATCGCATGGTTTGGGAGAAGTTTTTGTCTTTATCTTCTTTGGTCTGGTAGGAGTAGGAGCCAGCCACTATATTCTACTGGGTAGTATTAACTGGATTGCATTTTGGGCGGCATTTCCGCCGGGGCTGTTGATTACCGCAATTATGGTAGTCAATAACCTGCGCGATGTGGATACTGATCGCAAGGCGGACAAGGTAACCCTGGCAGTGCGTCTGGGGAAATACCGCACCATACTTTTATATAAAGCACTAATTTACGGTACCTATTGTGTACCACTGCTTTTTATTGTCAGAGGCTGGGCAAGCCCCTTTGTATTGCTGCCGCTGGCAACCTTCTGGCTGGGCAGAAGACTATGCGTACTGGTGGAGTGTGATATGGGCTTTAGCCTTAATGAACTGCTGGCCAGTACCGCAAAGCTGTCGCTGTTGTTTTCCCTGATGTTTGCCATCGGACTGGCGGCGCATTTTTAATAGAGGGGAAGAAAAGTCTTTTCCACCGTTTCTTGCGCTACCGATATTCTTACGCTCACTAACAGAGTGTATTATAGAGTCTGTGTTTCTTACATATAAAGCAGTTTATAATTTATATATATCAGCAAAATTAATTACAAAGCAGAGGTATATCCAATGCCCAACAATAAAAAAAACAGCTTTCTTGGTATAGAGAAAAAACGGTTTATTGTCTTTGGCTTGGCCAATAAGAAATCCGTTGCCTGTGTAATTGCGAAAACTCTGGTTGAGCAGGGGGCAGAAGTTATTCATGTAGTGCGCTCGCAGCAGCGGGCGGAAGCTGCAAAAAAGCTATTTCTCCACTCCCCTGTATTTCTTTGCGATGTTGAAGAGGAAGCCAACATTATTGCAGCACGGGATGCAATTGCACAATGGCTGAAAGAAAATGGCGGTGGCAGGGTTGATGGCATTGTCCATTCCATCGCCTTTGCCAACTATTCCGCAGGAATGAAACCCTTTTACCAGACAGTGAAAAAAGATTTTTTGCAGGCGGTGGATATCAGCTGCTTTTCTCTTATTTCTATCGCCAACCATTTCAGGAATTTGCTGGAAAAAGATGCCTCAGTGGTCACCATTTCCATCTCCACCACCAGGATGGCGGCAGAAAACTACGGTTATATGGCTCCAATAAAGGCGGCACTTGACTCTTCCCTTGTCTTTCTTGCCAAATCCTTTGCCGAATTTTCACAGGTGCGTTTTAATGCCGTCGCCCCGGGGCTGCTCAAGACATCGGCTTCTGCCGGCATTCCAAACTATATTGATTCTTATCTTTTTGCAGAAAAGGCTATTCCAAGAAAAGAGGCCATCACCACCCAGGAAGCTGCCAACCTTGCTGTATTTCTCCTCTCTCCACGAGCGTCAGGTATCACCTGCCAGACAATGGTGGTTGATGCAGGAATGGCGGTAAATTATTTTGATAAAGAGATTGTACAGGGTGCGGTTGGAGTGGAATAAGCCCTAATGAATCTGGTAATTTTTTTCATCGGAAATAATAGCGGTTATTCTGTATAAACTGAAAATCCATTTCAATGCTTCGTTGAAAATGGGTAAAGTCCTTTTTGGGCAAGAGGTATTGACATTTTTCTGTATTTATGTTTAGAAGTGCAGTCTTGTAGTTTTTTTATCTGTAGAGCTTGTTGAAATGGCTCCTCTTTTGGGAGCATAGCAGAGGAATGGAATAATGAGTAAAAGAACTTTTCAGCCCAGTGTATTAAAACGTAAACGTACCCACGGTTTTCGGGAGAGAATGAGTACTCGTGCCGGACGTGCTGTTATCCGCGCTCGCCGTGCCAAGGGACGCAAGCGCCTTTCCGCATAAAGGAAATCTTGAATAAGCGGTCTTCAGGCTTGCCTTCCTTGTTGCAGACGAAATTTGCCCTCCAGATATCAGGCATATATCTATGGTGAATTTTTCTGTATTTCGAATATGAATAAGGTCGAAGATTGTTCAGGATGCCCCGAATCGTCTGGTCAGAAACTGCCCAAAAGTCATCTCGTCCGCAAGGGGTATGAATATGAGCGTGTTTATGAGGCGGGGCAAAGGCTGCATGGCAAGGGGTTTTCCCTTATCTTTTTGGATAATGGCAGTGCGATGAACCGGCTGGGGATCAGCGTGCATCGAAAGATTCGAGGGGCAGTCAGGAGGAACAGGATGAAACGGATTATTCGAGAGGCGTTTCGTACTTCTCGTCATAGTTTTCCGCAACGGGCAGACATTGTGTTTACTGTTCGTCCCGACTTTTCCTTAAAAAAACCCGCCGAAATCATATCTGCTGTGAGCAAAATTGTGGCGAGGTGATATGATGCTCTCCGGCGTTCCTGCAAGATGTGCGATATTTTTACTGCGTGGTTATAAACGCTATATCTCTCCGTTATTGCCGATGTCCTGTCGTTTTGTTCCCACCTGTTCAGTTTACACTGTAGAAGCTATTGAGAAATATGGCGTGTTGCGAGGAATATTGATGGGTGGCATGCGTCTGTTACGCTGTCATCCTTTATGCAAGGGAGGGTATGACCCTGTGCCCTAGTATTTCTTTTTTCAAATTTTTAATGTTCTATCGGATTTTTTATGGATAATTACAGAGCGCTTTTGGCGATTGTCATCTCTTTTGTCATTCTTTTTGGATACCAATACCTTTTTGTTGGTTTTGACGCTCCTGTAGAGCAGCCGCCAGAGATTGCCGGCGATACAGTATCGCAGCCCCCGGTTGCAGCCAACCCCCGGAAAGAAGAGCCTGTGGCACAGGAGGCACCGTCTCAGTTTGCGCAACAGGTAACACCTGCTGTTGTCTTTGATCGAAAGCCACAGAGTATTACTGTGGAAAATGATCTCTATACTGCTGTTTTCTCCGAAGATAGTGGAACACTCACCAGTCTGGAACTGAAGGATTACAAGCAGACAAACAGTAGTGATTCCCCCGGTATGCAGCTTATCGCCACTACCCCGGAACAGGGCTATCCTCTCGCTTTTTCCTTTGGTAGTATCACTGCTTCAAAGGTTCTCTACTCTGCCGATAAAAAAAGGGTTATGCTGGGAGAGGGGAGGAAGACTGCAACCCTGAAAATGACTGCAATAGCCGGTAACGGTATAGAAATTGAGCGTTTGTATACCTTTACCAGGGGGAGTTATTTTATTGATCTTGCCATCAAGGTAACGAATACCAGCCCCAATATGCTACAGGGAGAGCCTCGTCTTCACCAGATTGACACTACGTTGGGTGGTAAGGCCTCTTCTTCTGCCGATCGCTTTCTTTTCGGCGGGCCGGCGGCCTATATCAACGGTGAACTTCATGAAATTGAACCAGAAGATTTTCAGGAAGCACCTGTTACTTTTAATGGGACTATCGACTGGGCCGGGTATGAAGGCAACTATTTTCTGTGTGCCCTTCTGCCAGAAGAATCTGCCGGACAGAGTTTTTCGATGGAAGGAAATGAAAAGCTGGTGCGCACCTCTCTCTCTGGCAAGCTGGCAACGCTTTCGCCTGGTGCGGCGCAAACATTTAACTATCGTATCTTTTATGCCCCCAAAAAGCTGAGCCTGCTGAAGGAAGCCGGTGCTAACCTTGACAAGGCCGTTAATTTTGGCTGGTTTACCTTTATTGGTAAACCAATGCTGTGGTTGCTCAATACATTGTATTCTGTGGTAAAAAATTATGGAGTTGCGATAATTTTTGTAACAATTCTTATCAAGCTCCTTTTCTGGCCGATTACTCAGAAAGGGATGAAATCGATGAAGAATATGCAGAAATTGCAGCCCAAGATGGCAAAATTAAAGGAGAAGTATAAGGACAATCCTCAGGAGATGAACAAGGAGGTCATGAATCTCTATAAGACCTATAAGGTAAATCCTTTGGGTGGTTGCTTGCCTATGTTGATCCAGATTCCTTTCTTCTTTGCACTTTATCGGGTATTACTGCAATCAATTGAGCTTCGGCATGCGCCCTTTATGCTATGGATAAATGATCTCTCTGCCCCTGACAGGCTTTTCCCTGCTCTTGATTTGCCTTATCTCGGAGGGATTCCGGTGCTTACGCTGCTGATGGGTGCATCCATGTTCCTGCAGCAGAAGATGACACCAACTACCGCTGATCCAACCCAGGCAAGGATTATGATGTTTTTGCCAGTGATTTTCACCTTTATGTTTTTCAATTTTCCGGCAGGGCTTGTTCTTTACTGGTTGGTCAATAATCTCCTCTCCATTGTACAGCAGATACTGATCAACAGGGAGAGAAAGGGGGCGGCAGCATAGGGTAACAGGATAACTGAGTGGAAAGGAAGGAAAATGCCAGAACGACACGATTTTTATGGAAAAAATGTAACAAGGGCTATAGAGAATGCGTGCCGGGAACTGGGTGTGCGGCACGAACAGCTTGATGTTGAAATTATTACCGCAGGTTCCGCCGGGATTTTTGGTTTTGCCAGAAAACAAGCCCATATTCAGGTGACCCTGAAAGAGGGACAAGACGGTGGTGTTAGTGATCCTTATGGTGTTTCAGATATTTTTGCCGAGTCTCTGGCGGCAGTAAAAGGAGAGAGAGGGCAGGCAACACAGGAATTTGCGGGTAAGGAGAAAACTGCAAGAAGTGATGCGTTTCTTGCTGATACGGATGAGGAAGATGAAGGGGTATCGTCGGCAGATATTGCCTTGCTGGAAAAAGAACTCCTTGAGATTATCTTGCTGATGGGCTTTACCGCAAACGTTATCACAACTGTTGCCGGGCGTACTATTGAGATGGTTCTGCATGGCGATTATGAAGAAGAGCTGGTTGGTGATGGCGGCAGGGTGCTTGATAGCTTGCAGTATCTGCTGCGCAAGATTGCTGGCCGCAAACTTTCCAGGGCAGTCCGGCTTAATCTGGATGTGGGCAACTATCGAACCCGCCGCCTTGCCGAGATGAAAGAACTGGCATTTGAGCTTGCCGGGAAGGTAAAAAAAGATGGCAGGACTCGGGCAATTCCCGCATTAAGTCCGGCGGAGCGCAGAGAGGTTCATCTCCATTTACAGGAAGAAGGGGCAATTCGCAGCCGTTCTGTGGGCGAAGGGATGTTTAAAAAAGTGCTGATTTATAAGCCGGGGAGTAACAAGGGGCGGAGAAATTTCCGCAACCGGAAGCCTTCAGCCAATATTTCCAAAGAGTCGACATAACAAGGCGGGCGGACGTTATGGTTTTGACTGCCGCGCAAGAAGACACTATTGCTGCCATCGCCACACCACCGGGGGCTGGCGGTATCGGTATTATTCGTATCAGTGGGAAACAGAGCCTGCCTGTTCTCAAGCAGATTTTCCAGCCAAAGGCCTCCTCCTGTGCCTTTTCCAGCCACCAGTTATATTACGGTCATATCCACGAGAATAAAAAAGTGGTAGATGAAGTGATGGCCGTTTTTATGGCTGCCCCCAAATCCTATACCTGTGAGGATGTTGTTGAGATACACTGTCATGGCAGTCATTTACTGCTGGAGAGAGTTCTTGCCCTGATTGTACGTTATGATGATGTGCGTCTTGCCGAGCCTGGAGAATTTACCCGCCGTGCCTTTGTGAATGGTCGTATTGATCTTACCCGGGCAGAGGCGGTTATTGATATTCTGTCGGCCAAAACCCGTAAAGGTGTTGAATTTGGTCAGCAGCAGCTTGGCGGTGCGCTGTTTCGGGCCATAGAGCCTGTACAAAAGGCTCTGCTTCATGCCAGTGCATTTGTTGAGGTTGCCATTGATTTTCCCGATGAAGATATTGAAATTATTGATCATTCAAAACTTATTCAGCAGTTGGAGAAAGAGGTTCTTGCTCCCCTTGATAAACTTTTGGCACAGGCGGAACAGGGGCGGCTCTATCGTTTCGGAATATCTCTGGTTATTGCCGGTATCCCTAATGTCGGAAAATCGAGCCTGCTTAATGCGCTTTTGCAGGAAGAACGGGCACTGGTAACCGATATCCCGGGAACTACTCGTGATTCCATTGAAGAGACGGTTGATATCTGCGGCATTCCGGTACGCATTATTGATACGGCGGGGATTCGCCAGCATGCCGGAGAGATTGAAGGGCTGGGGATTGCCCGGGCCAAGGAGCTGATTGGTGCAGCCGATCTTGTGTTGTTTGTTGTTGATGCTGCCAGGGGATTGACAGATGAAGACCGGGCATTGTTTGATGTGGTGTGTCATAAACCAGTGCTGTTGGTGAAAAACAAGAGTGATCTTGTTGCAAAAATGCCCTCTCTGCAACTTCCTCAAGTCCGGGCGGAAGTGGCACTTTCCGCCAGAAAGGGCGAAGGAATTGGCTTGTTACGCAATGCAATTTTCAACGAGATAACCGCCGGTGAAAGTCAGTGGGAAGAGGATGCCTGCGCCCCAAACCTGCGGCATAAGGTGGCGCTTGCAGAAGCTGCAGCCGCCTGTCGGCATATACTGGAAACCCTTGAAATGGGGCTGGGCTATGATCTGGTGGCGGTTGATCTGCAAAGTTGCCTTGCATCTCTGGGTGATATAACCGGAGAGACCACGGCAGAAGATGTGCTTGATGTGGTCTTTCAACAATTTTGCCTGGGGAAATGATGGGGTGGCGTAGCGTTATTGAAAAAACAGTTACCCCCCTGCATAAAAAGATGGTTCCGTTGCAGGATGCCCTTGGGCAGATTGCAGCAGCACCACTATATGCCAGGTTGCCGTCTCCTGCCCATGCAGAATCGTTGCGGGATGGTTATCTCTGTTATCAGGATGAGTTGAATCAGGCAATGGAGGTGGGGTTGCCTATTGTTTTTGAAGCGGCAGCCGGGACTCTTGATGTCCCTCCATTAAAGCGTGGCACCACGCAACGTATTTTTACCGGCGCGCTGGTACGGGGAGAAGTCGACAGGCTCTGTGTGGTTCTTCAGGAGAGTTGCCGCAAGGAGGGCGACAGGGTTTTCCTGAAAGAGAGTTATCCCCCCAAGGCACCTTCCTTTATCGCTGAAGCAGGCAGTATTTTTGCTGCGGGTGTCGAGCTGGCTGTTGTGGGTACGATGCTTGATGGCTGGAAAATTGCCCGACTGGCGGCTGGTGGTATCAGGGAGGTGCCGGTTTTTTCTGCGCCTTCTGTTTTCTTTTGCTCTTCCGGCTCGGAGCTGGTTGCCCCCGACAGTGGACGGGACCTGCTTCCGGGAGAGAAATATTCCGTCAATGATTTACTTGTTAAAGATGGTATAGCCCCGTATGGTGGCTGCTTGCACCGCTTTTGGATACCGGATTCGCATGAAGAGCTTGTTGATTTTTTTTGTAACAACTCAGCATGTTGTGATCTACTGATAACCAGTGGCGGTATGGGGCCGGGAAAGTATGATCTGGTTCGTTCTGCATTTCTTGCCGCAGGAGGGAAGATTGAGCTTGATTCTTTTGCGATGCTACCGGGTAAAGGAGCAATGTTTGGCCTGCTTGGTAAAACACCTGTGCTTTGCCTGCCGGGGCCACCCCATGCAATGGCACCCCTTGTCTATGAATTGATTATTCCGGTAGTTCGTCTACTTAGAGGAGAAAAACAGGTATGGCCGGAGACATTGGCGGCAACGCTTATGGAGGACGGACCAGATTCAGCCTCTTTTCTGCGAATAAAGCCGGGAATGTTGCTTTGGCGGCAGCAACAATGGTTCGTTACAACGGCAGGAGACGGACAGTCTGGCAACTGCCATATTTTTTACCCCGCAGGGAAAAAAGTTTGCAAAGGCGATCTGATTACTGTTCACCGTAAAGGCTTTTCCTTTATTTAATGCCTTCTATCTCTGGCAATATGGGCAGAAAAAGGAGCTGCGCCCGCCAAGGGTGAGTTTTGTAATGGTTGTACCACACTTCGCACAAGATTCTCCTTCTTTGCCATAGACCTGGAATGTCATCTGAAAATAACCACTTTGCTGGCTGGCATTACGAAAGTCACTAATGGTTGATCCTCCACAGTCAATGGCATGGAGCAAGATCTTTTGTATTGCCTTAACAAGCCGCAGCCACTCCCTGTCTGATAATTCCTTCACGCTCCTGTCTGGCCTGATCCCGGCGTGAAACAGTGATTCATTGGCATAGATATTACCAATCCCCACCACAATCTGGCTGGTCATAAGAAAAGGCTTGATGGCAATGCTGCGTCTTTGTGCCGCCTGTTGCAGATAGCTGGCGGTAAACCCGGAAGAGAGTGGCTCCATGCCGGAAGTTTTGAAAAAGTCTTCCACTTCCTGCGTCTTTCTCGCGTCAAGTATGGAAATCAGGCCAAAACGGCGAGGATCGTGAAAACGAAGCAGCAGCCCGGAATCAAGCAACAGCTCCAGATGATCATGCTTTTTACGGGGAGTATCTGCGGCAAAAATTCCTAAATTCCCGGTCATGCCAAGATGAAAGACAAGAATTCTGCCGCATTGAAATTCAAGCAGAATATATTTGGCTCGTCGTTTAACATCAATAATCATGCTCTGAAACAGGGATGTCATCCCTTCTGCGGGTACAGGCAACCGCAGAGGCTTGCCACTCCACCAGAAACGGCTGATTTTACGGCCTGCAAGATGGGGCAGAAGCCCCAGACGAGTAACCTCTACCTCCGGGAGTTCGGGCATATATATTCACCAAAAAAGTTATTACCAGGAAAAAGAGTTTTCGAGAAGTGCTTGTTCATTCTGCCCTATTCATGTAGAATTTCATATTGTTTTTTCACCACACTTTTTTACAATCACTTGCCGGCGGAGGAATATATGGACAGTTTTACTTCATTTTTTAGCAATGTTACGCTGTACGATGTCGCTATTCTTGTTATTGCGCTGTTTTTCTTTTTTCGAGGCTTGTGGGTTGGGGCAGTACGACAGCTTTCTGTACTGCTGGCACTCTATGTTGGCTATATTGTTGCCAGCCAGTATCATCAGGAAATCTTCCCGATGCTTGACAGGATCTCCAGCAATCCAAAGGTGATTTTTCTTACCAGTTATGTGCTGCTGTTTATTGCCACGTATCTGGTTGTATTGCTTCTTGGTCAACTCTTGAAGACGGTGGTCAAGCTCTCCCTGGTTGACTGGTTTGATAGCCTGATGGGCGGCGTTATTGGCTTGCTCAAGACCGTTATTGTCGTAGTGCTGCTGCATATGCTTCTTGGCACAGTGTTTGATCCGGGGAATGCAACACTCCGAAAATGCGCTGTTTGTCCACAATTGAACACTCTATCCGATATTACGCGCAACATCATTCGTGACCCGGCAGCTCGTAAGGCTCTGCTGCAACAGGCACCAGCCATTGGTGCAGACGTAGTAAAAGAATATCTGGATAGTCCCGCTTCCGGCAAGGAGAAAAGGAAGTAGTGCTACTTTTTATCTGCTTCTCGATAGAGTGCATCTCCATGAGTATCGACAAATTGATCAAGATGCTCGCGCCAGTCGCTAAAGAGGTTGCACCCCCTTTCCTTGAGTATTTTGTTCTCAAGAATGGAGTTGGCCGGGCGATGAGCCGGAGTTGGATATTCGGCAGTAGTGCAGGGGCGCATGGTATAGGGCTGGTTCATCTTGTCCAGAAAATAGCAGGCGGCCTCATACCATGAGGAATATCCCTCTGATGTTGTATGAACAATACCCCGTATCTCCGGGGAGAGCAGCTTTTCAATCTGTTGCGCCAGCGGATATGACCAGGTAAGGGAGCCATACTGATCATCCACCACCTTCAATTCCCGTTTTGGATCGGCGATGGCAAGTTTCAGCATTGTTTTTAAAAAATTTCCTCCAGTTGCCGAATAAAGCCATGCAGTGCGCAGAATTGCCGTATTGTCGAGATGTTTAAGGATAGCCTTTTCTCCTGCCAGCTTGCTGCGGCCATATTCGCTTAACGGGTTGGTGGCATCGTCTTCCATATATGCCTCCGGTACCGGCTTGTTGCCATCAAAAACATAATCTGTTGAAATATGGATAAGGCGTGCGCCGATAGATGCAGCCTCTTTTGCTAGGTTTTCCGGACCAGTGGCATTGGCGCGCCAGGTGAGTTCTGTTTCCGTTTCACAGCGGTTAACTGCGGTAAAGGCGGCACAGTTAATAATGACCTCTGGTTCTTCTGCGGTAAAGGCGGCCTTGACAGCTGCGGTATCACCAATATCAAGTGTATCAAGATCGCAAGAAATAACAGTATGTTTGGAAGAGAGAATCTGTTGGCAATCCCTGCCTAGCTGGCCGTTTGCGCCGGTAATGAGAATTTTCATGATTTTTCTTGTTTATGTTGTTCTATAACTGATTGTAAATATTGCCCATACTGGTTTTTTAGCATATCTTTGGCCAGGTGTTCCATTTCTTCAAGACCGATATACCCAAGATCATAGGCGATCTCCTCAATACAGGCAATTTTCAGTCCTTGCCGTTCCTGCACTGCCTGCACATAACTTGAGGCTTGCTGCAGGGATTCATGGGTACCTGTATCAAGCCAGCAAAAACCTCGTCCCAGAGGTTCTACCTTGAGTTTTCCACGTCGCAGATATTCGTTGTTGACATCGGTGATTTCCAGCTCTCCACGGGCAGAGGGCTTCACATTTTCGGCAATTTCCACCACCTCATTGTCATAAAAGTAAAGCCCCGGCACCGCATATTTCGATTTTGGCTGTTCGGGCTTTTCCTCTATACCGATAACGTTTCTTTTCTGATCAAATTCCACCACTCCATAGCGATGCGGATCACGTACAAGATAACCAAAGACCAGACCGCCCTCTTCAAGTTGTGCGCTTTTGCGAAGGATGCCGGTGAATCCAGGGCCAAAAAAGATATTATCACCAAGAATCAGGGAGACGGTATCATCTGCTATAAAATCCTTGCCAATAAGAAATGCCTGGGCAAGTCCCTCCGGTCTGGGTTGTTCTGCATATTGCAGCGAAAGCCCAAGATGAGAACCATCTGCAAAAAGTTGACGAAAAAGAGGAAGATCCTTTGGGGTTGAAATAATAAGAATTTCCCTGATTCCCGCCAGCATCAGTACGGAGAGAGGATAGTAGATCATCGGTTTATCATAGACCGGAATCATCTGCTTGGAGATGGCTCTGGTGAGTGGATAGAGTCTGGTGCCGGAGCCGCCGGCAAGAATAATACCTTTCATTGTTTATGATAATTGAAGTTTAGCAGAGTATGGAATACATTAGAGAGCCTTAACCGGGTCACCCTGTTACATTGTACAATCAAGCCCGCTATTCTACCTGAAATAAAATGAAAAAGGAATAGGGGCTTTATATTTGGGTACAAATCAGGGGTGGTATCTAATTATTGCATCAATACATTTATTTACAACAGCAGAGGAGAATCTGGTATGACGCGAGAAGAAATTATAGAGATTATTGAGCAGGAAAATATTGGCTTTTTCCGTCTCCAGTTTGTTGATATTTTTGGTTTTATGAAAAACGTCGCCTTGCCGAAAAGTCAGTTGAAAAAGGCACTGGACGGGATGATGATGTTTGACGGTTCCTCTATCGATGGTTTTGCCCGTATTGATGAATCGGATATGTATTTGAAACCCGATTATGATACCTTTTGTGTATTGCCCTGGCGTAATAAGGATGGTGTTGCTGCTGCGCGGATTATCTGTGATGTGCATAAATCAGATGGTTCGCCGTTTGAGGGGTGCCCCCGGGTGAACCTGAAGCGGGTATTAAAGGAAGCAAGAGAGCTGGGTTATACCATGAATGTGGGTACCGAGGCAGAATTTTTCCTCTTTGAAAAGGATGAGAAGGGAAGAGCAACCACCATAACCAACGATGTGGCTGGCTATTTCTCCATCGACCCGGAAGATTCTGGCAATGACTGCCGCAGGGAAATTATTGAGATTCTTGAAAAAATGGGCTTTGAAATTGAGGCTTCTCACCATGAGGTGGCTGAAGGCCAGCATGAAATCAATTTCAAATATGCCGATGCCATTACCGCAGCAGATAATACAGTGACCTTTAAATGGGTGGTCAAGACCATTGCTGCTCGCTACGGTTTTCACGCAACCTTTATGCCCAAACCTATCTTTGGCGTTGCCGGTTCCGGTATGCACACCAATCAGTCCCTCTTTACCCTTGATGGTAAAAATGCCTTTTTTGATGAATCGGATGCGTTGCAACTGTCAAAAATTGCGTACTCCTATATTGCCGGAGTGTTAAAGAATGCGGCAGCATTTACTGCTGTGGCAAATCCTTTGGTCAATTCCTATAAGCGGCTGGTATCGGGCTATGAAGCTCCTGTCTATTGTGCATGGTCTGCATCAAATCGCTCTGCGCTGGTTCGTATTCCTGCATCAAGGGGGCTGTCGACACGAGCGGAGGTTCGTTCCCCGGATCCGAGCTGTAACCCCTATCTTGCTTTGGCTATGATGCTTAATGCCGGACTTGATGGGGTGAAAAATAATCTTGTACCACCACCGGAGGTAAAAAAGGATATTTTCAGCATGAATGTAGGAGAGTTACGTGATGCAGGGATTGCTGTTTTGCCCACATCCCTTAATGAAGCAATTCAGGCGCTGAAAGAGAACCCTATTTCCCGGTCAACACTGGGTGAACATATTTTTGAGAAATATGTTGCCGCTAAACAGGCAGAGTGGGAGCGGTATTATATCAACGTAACAGAGTGGGAACTTAATGAATATCTCAGTCTTTATTAGTGATTAGACAAAGAAAATTATGAATAGCCGCAAGAGAGATGCCAGAAGTGTTGATACGGTTGTAGCCGATATTATTCGTGCCAATGGCTGGGAGGTGCAGCTGGAGATGTATTCTCTCTTTGGCCGTTGGGTCGATCTCGTTTCGACAGAGGTGAGTGCCCATTCCAGGCCTGTGCGCATAGACCGGGACTGTTTGTGGCTGGAGGTGGAAAACTCTGCGTGGATGACACAGTTCCAGTATGAGAAATATGGTATCCTTGATATTCTCAATGCCGCTCTTCGTTTGGGGCGTCTGCGTGATCTTAAAATGACCTTGCCAAAAAAAGAGCGGGTTTTTATGCCAATGAAACGACCTGCACCACGAGTAACCTACAAACCGCCAAGCGAGGAAGAGACAGAGCGTTTCCATAAAAAACTTGTTGGTGTCATTACAGACGATGCATGCAGGGAGAGCCTGGAATATTTCTGGTATCTCTCCCATGCATGCAGACGGGAAGATGAGATGTGAGTTCTCCTTCGCAAGGCTACGAATATTCTATGAACATCGTAACAAATATCAAGTCTGACTCCGCCTGAACAGATGAAATTTTTGGGCTAATCCAGAGTTGTTTTCTTTTTGGTATGCAGAATTTCGTTGAGTTCCTGTTTGGCAATTGCCCATAAATTAATGAAACAGTTAAACTTCCCGCTTACCTCCTGAAAGTATTCCTCCAGATGTTCTATTGATTCGTGCTGCTCTGCTTCAATCTCTTCCTGTAGTTGTTTTTTCAGGTATGTCAGGCTTTTTTCGAGAGCTTCAATTTTTGCTTCAATCTCTTTCCGTTTTTGTTGTCTTGTCTCTTTCATTGTCTTGTGTGAATTATCTACCAGCCCATAATAGAGCTTATACTAATAAAAACACCTGGCAGTAAAAAGAAGACAAAACCAATATAACCAACAGCATAGAGTTTGTTCCTTACCGTTGCATAGGCCAGTCTGCGGGCAAAAAATACAGGAATATTCCGCAGAAAGGGTATGCCGTAGATAATAATAACTCCCAGAACATTATAGCTCAGGTGAACAATGGCTATTTCCAGTGCGTAGATAGCATTTGTTCCGGTGATTGCTGTAGCAGCGAGAAGCGCCGTAATACAGGTGCCTATATTTGCTCCCAGGGTAAAAGGGTATACTTGTCGCAGGGTAAAAACCCCATTTCCAGCCAGAGGGACAATAAGGCTGGTAGTGGTTGAGGAAGATTGGACCAGAATGGTGAGAAGGGCACCGGAGACCAGCCCGGAGATGGCTCCCTTGCCCACCGCCCAGTGGAGGATATCCTTGGCTCGTCCCACCATAAGTATTTTCAACAGTTTGCCCAGCAGAGTAATGACACTGACAATAAGAATAATCCCGGTAACGATCATTAGAATCCCGGAAAAAGGGTGCGGCAAAAGTGTGGCTGAAACCGACTGGATTGTGTCGATTGCTGGTGAAATAATGGGTTTTAACGGGTTGAAACTATTTATTGACAGGGAGTTGCCGCCAACAATAAGCTGACCAAAGAATGCGCCCGTTTTCTGTAAAATGCCAAAACTCATCTCCAGCGGAAAGAAGATAAATACGCTGAGCAGATTAAAGAAATCATGAATTGTTGCTGCCGCATAGGCCCTGCGGAATTGTGCGCCATGCTGAACGTGCCCAAGGCTGACGATGGTATTGGTAATGGTGGTGCCAATATTGGCCCCCATTATCATTGGAATGGCAATTGTTACCGGCATACCACCAGCAACAAGCCCAACAATAATAGAGGTAACAGTGCTTGAGGATTGAATAAGGGCAGTTGCTATTGTGCCGATAACCAGTCCGGTTACAGGGTTTCCGGCAAAGGCAAACAGTGCCCGTGCATTCTCTCCGGCAACGCTTTTAAAGCCGCTACCAATCATTGCCACGGCAATAAGCAGCAAATAGATAAGCAGGAGTATTGCAAACCACTTTCTGTAGTGGTGGGGGATTGGCGGATGAGTATTTTCCCGGGTGGTTTTCATGGCAGTCTTTTGGATGTCCTGCAACTGAAGACATCAGTTATTCAGGATTCTCCGTTACGTGTTAACAGGTTTTCCCGCAAAACAGACTTCCTTGCAGGGGCCGGTTGCCTATCGTTTGCGCCACTCTCTAACAGATCAGTAATATTTATACAAGGCCTGGGTGCCCGAATTTTCCTCTCCAGCCTCTGCCAGCTCCTCATAAAGTTTTTTGGCCAGAGGAAGTCCTTGTGGCCTAAAGTTCATCGACTGCGAAGATTCAAGGGCAATGGTCATATCCTTGATAATATGCTTTACAAAGAATCCGGGAGAAAAATCCCCATCAATAATGCGTGGAGCGAGGTTGGAGAGCGACCAGCTTCCTGCCGCACCGCTTTCAATACTTGCCAGTACCTTACGGGGATCAAGCCCGGCTACTTCGGAATAACGTATCGCCTCGCAAACACCCAGCATACATGAGGCTATCGCAATCTGGTTTGAAGCCTTGCAGTGTTGACCACTGCCAGCAGCGCCATGATAGACAATATTACTGCCCATTGTCTGAAGCAGGGGCAAGACTCTTGCAAAATCTTTCTCGTCTCCACCCACCATAATTGACAAGCTGCCATTCTTGGCTCCAATATCGCCGCCGGAGACAGGGGCGTCAAGGACTGCTATCTGGTGTTTTTGTCCTTCCTGATAGAGTCTTTCTGCCAGTTGCGGGCTGGAGGTCGTCATATCAATGGTGATGGAACCAGCCTTTGCATTGGCAAAGATACCCTTGTCACCAAGATAAACCTCCTCCACATCTTTTGGAAAACCGACAATAGTAATTATTACGTCGCAGGCCCTGGCAAGGGATGCCGCAGAATCATGCCATACCGCGCCTTCCTCAATCAATTGCATAGCCGAGTTTTTGGTGCGGGTATATATATGCAGGGGATAGCCTGCTTTTTTGATATTATGGGCCATCCCCTTGCCCATAACACCGATACCGATAAAGCCGATAGTATTTGCTGTGGAAATGGTTGACATCATTGCCTTACAGTTAAAGGGAGGAGAATATTGTGTTTATTGTCGCTGGTTAGAAGGCTAAGATACGATAACAACACTGTATAAGTAAAATATACACAAGTTTTTCGATTATTCAAGCGGCTCCTTTTGTTTGTTTGCAGGGAGGTTTCCTGTTGGTAGCTCTTATTCTTCGGAGCCATTTGGTTTTCCATAGCGGTGCAGATATATATCTGACAGGGTAAGAAATCCTGTAATAATCAGTGGTCCATAGATAATGCCAAGGATACCGTAAACGCTTAATCCACCGATAATTGCCAGAAAAACGAGCAGAGTATGCATTTTTACCTGATCGCCAACCAGTTTTGGCTTTATCAGATATTCCATCACCAATGACAGGACTGCATAGTAGAAAAACAGGAATATTCCCTGGCCAAGGGATTCGGTAAAAGCGAGAAATACCGCAGTGGGGATCAGTACCAGGCCGATGCCAAAGATCGGCAGAAAGGCAAGAATCGCCATAATACTCCCCCATAGCAGTGGTGAGTTGAGACCAAGAACAGAGAATATGGCCCCGCCCAAAATGCCCTGAATCAGGCCGCAAACCCCGTTGCCTTTGAGAATGGCATTGGCGATTTCCTGAAATCTCAGGATCAGCAGATGGTTATCCCTTGCCGGAAGGGGAGAAATATGCACTATGTAGGAGATAAGTCTGGGCTGGTCAATAAGCAGAAAAAAGATCACCAGAATCATCATAAAAAAGTAAAAGATAAACTCAAGGACATTGGCTGCCCAGCCGCTTGCCTGGTTGTAGAGGAAAACCCCGCCCTGCTTTACCAGATAGGTAAAAGAGTCGCTGATCTGCGAAGTGTCGAAGACAAAGCCCAGCTCATTGAGTTGATTGAGGAGTTGATCAACCATGCTGCTCTCCTGCAGGAATTGTTGCAACTTGAACCCTACCTGACTATCCCGGCCCCAGGCGATAAAGTTAAGTGCTTCATCTGCAAGGGAAAAAACAAAGAAAACAAGAGGAATAAAGACAATAGCGATAATCAGCAGACAGGTGCAAATTGATGCTGCTGCCTCTGAAATCTTTTGGTTCAGCAGGCAGTAAAGGGGGCGGAAAAGGTTGGTTAGCAGGAAAGCAAGCACCAGAATAGACCAGAATGGCCAGAGCAGCTTGCCAAACAGAAAAATGGATATACCAAAGACGAGGAGAAAATAGTTGTTTACTCTTGGTGTGTTGTTGGGTGATCTGTTTTCTTGTAGACTTTTTTTTATCTCATTGGGTATCATGGCTATTCTAATGTTCCCCCGTGGCAGGGATGGTTCTCTTATAATCAAGGACAGGGCGACTCCCTGCAGGGACTATATACTTCTTTGCGCAAGAGGCAAACAGGAAAATTAAATGGAGGAGCGGGAATGTGGGAAGAGATAGAAATTACTGTTGAGAAAGCTGATGCCAAACAGTTGCAGGAGAAACCGGATTTTGGCAATCTGGCCTTTGGACGTTATTTTACTGACTATATGTTTCAGATGGCGTGGAATCGGGAAAAGGGCTGGTATGATGCGAAAATTTGCCCCTATCACAATTTCAGTGTTGACCCGGCAGCACTGGTTTTTCACTACGGACAGGCAATTTTCGAAGGGATGAAGGCCTATAAGGGTGATGATGGGCAACTTTTTCTCTTTCGCCCGGAAAAGAATTTTGAACGTATGAACAGATCGGCACAGCGGATGTGTATGCCCCGTTTCCCGGTTGACCAGATGATAAGGGCATTAAAGGCTCTTGTTTATCTGGAGCGGGATTGGGTCCCGTCTGCTGATGGTGCCAGTCTCTATCTGCGGCCAACGATGATTGCCACCCAGCCCGCTCTTGGCGTGCAGCCATCAGATGAGTATCTATTTTATATTATTCTTACTCCGGCAGGTCCCTATTATGCCGAAGGCTTTGGGCCAACCAGGATTTATGTCAGTGATCAATATGTGCGCGCGGCCAGGGGTGGTGTCGGGATGGTAAAGACCGCCGGCAACTATGCCGCCTCTCTGTTTATGTCCGAGATTGCTAAAAAGGAAGGGTATTCCCAGGTGTTATGGCTTGATGCCAAAGAGAACAGGTATGTGGAAGAGGTGGGGACCTCAAATATCTTTTTTAAATTTAAAGATGAATTGGTAACCCCGGCACTTACCGGCTCCATCCTTGATGGTGTTACCAGAGATTCGGTGATTCAGTTGGCGCAAAGCTGGGATGTTCCGGTGGTGGAGAGAGAAATCTCGATAGAAGAAGTTGTGACAGGAGTGCAAAACGGCGCTCTTGAAGAGGCTTTTGCTACCGGAACAGCGGCAGTTATTTCTCCTGTAGGAGAGTTTCTTTATAAGGATAAGGTGCATAAAATTGCCGGGGGAGCGGCAGGGGAACTCTCTGCCAGATTGCATCAGGAGCTGGTAGGAATCCAGCGTGGCTGTCGGCCAGATCCTTTTGGCTGGGTGGTGCGTTTTGGTTGATAAACTGGTCTGTTGATATGTAGGTTTCACGTAAATTCATTACGTTGTGTTGCGATAAAAAAACATTGTCATCCCCCTTGATTTTTGTTTCGCAAGGCCTATATTTTGTCTCGCTTAACAGAAAGCGCCCCCTGAAGATGGGGGAAATCAATATGCCTTTGTTTTCTTGTGCAGAGGTTTAAAAAGACAAAATCTAATTTTGTGAGTCAGGAGGTAGTAATGAAAATTCGTCCGTTAAATGATCGTCTTCTGGTGAAGAGACTGGCCGAAGAAGAGAAGACCGCTGGTGGGATCATCATCCCCGATAGTGCTAAGGAAAAGCCTGCCGAAGGTGAAGTTGTAGCCGTAGGGCCTGGTAAGATTGCCGATAATGGCGAGCGTGTTGCCTTGCAGGTTGCTGTTGGTGATAAGGTGTTGTTCTCCAAGTATGGCGGTACTGATGTGAAGCTGGATGGGGAAGACTATTTGATTATGCGGGAAGATGATATTCTCGGTATCGTAGAGTAATTTGTTTATATAAGGAGCGACAATAATGGCTGGAAAAGATATCAAATATGGAGTGAAAGCTCGTGAGTCCGTTCTTGCCGGGGTAAACACCCTGGCCAATGCGGTAAAGGTTACCCTTGGTCCTAAAGGACGGAATGTGCTTATTGAGAAATCCTTTGGTGCCCCCACTATCACCAAGGATGGTGTGACCGTTGCCAAGGAAGTTGAAGTAAAGGACAAGTTTGAAAATATGGGCGCACAAATGGTTAAGGAAGTAGCTTCCAAGACCTCTGATGTTGCTGGTGACGGAACTACCACCGCAACTGTTCTGGCGCAGGCTATCTACACTGAAGGTGTAAAGCTGGTTGCTGCTGGAGGCAATCCGATGGAGATCAAGCGTGGTATTGATGCAGGTGTTGATACTGTTGTTGCCGAGCTTGCCAAGATTGCTACTCCCACCAAGGAACAAAAAGAGATCGCCCAGGTTGGAACCATCTCTGCAAACAGCGATGAGACCATTGGTAATATCATTGCCGAGGCAATGGACAAGGTTGGCAAGGAAGGTGTTATCACTGTTGAGGAAGCCAAGTCCATGGAGACCAGCCTTGATGTTGTTGAGGGGATGCAGTTTGATCGTGGCTATCTTTCTCCCTACTTTGTAACTGATCCTGACCGGATGGAAGTAAGTATGGATGATCCTTATATTCTCCTTGTTGAGAAGAAGGTCTCCAATATGAAGGATCTTCTCCCGGTGCTTGAGGCTGTTGCCAAGATGGGTCGTGGTCTGTTTATTATTGCTGAAGATGTTGATGGTGAAGCACTTGCTACCCTGGTTGTTAATAAACTGCGTGGCACCCTGAATGTTGCTGCAGTAAAGGCACCTGGTTTTGGTGATCGCCGTAAGGCTATGCTGGAAGATATTGCGGTTCTCACCGGTGGTCAGGTGATTACTGAAGATCTTGGTATTAAGCTTGAGAACGTAACTATTGAAGATCTTGGCACCTGTAAGCGTATTGTTACCGATAAGGACAATACTACCATTGTTGATGGTTCTGGCGATAAGGAAAAACTTGCAGCCCGTGTTAAGCAGATCCGCACCCAGATCGAAGATACCACTTCCGATTATGATCGTGAGAAACTGCAGGAGCGTCTGGCCAAGTTGATTGGTGGTGTTGCCGTTATCAATGTTGGCGCTGCAACTGAAGTTGAAATGAAAGAGAAGAAGGCTCGCGTAGAAGATGCTCTGAATGCAACCCGTGCTGCGGTTGAAGAGGGGGTTGTTCCTGGCGGTGGCGTTGCCTATATTCGTTGCCTCAAGGCTCTTGAAGCTCTGGAGTTGAGCGGTGAGCAAAAAGTGGGTAAGGATATTTTGCTGCGCGCTCTGGAAGAGCCTGTACGTCAGATTGCCAATAACGCTGGTCGTGAAGGTTCTGTGATTGTTGAGGCAGTGAAAAAACTTGAAGGTGCAAATGGTTTCAATGCCGCTACTGAAGAGTTTGAAGATCTTATCGTTGCAGGTGTTATTGACCCAGCAAAGGTAACCCGCACCGCACTGCAGAATGCGGCTTCTGTTTCTGGAATGTTGCTGACCACTGAGTGCGTGATTTCCGAGATTCCTGAAGAAGGTGGCGCTGGTGCTGCTGGTGCAATGCCTCCAGGCATGGGTGGAATGGGCGGTATGGGTGGAATGGGCGGTATGATGTAATTCCTTCTCTCACCTATTCGCAGTAATGCTGAAAAAAGGTCTTCCGGTTCTACTGGAAGACCTTTTTTCTTGACACCTGCACATGAATCAGGTAAATAGCTTTCTTCTTGCACATAATATGGCGATGTAGCTCAGATGGTTAGAGCATGCGGCTCATATCCGCAGTGTCCGGGGTTCGATTCCCTGCATCGCCACCATCGATATTAAAAAGGTCATAAGTTCAATAGCTTATGGCCTTTTATCTTTTCTAGTTACCATTTTTTGCACATTTTTCGGCGGCGTCTTTGCAAAGAAAACAAGAAGTTGAGGATGGAACGGGAGATATTAAAAAAGGCAGTTTAAGAAATGTGTCCGTTTTTACTTGACCACATCATTTCAATATGGAGTAGAATTTCTTGACAAAAATATCGTAATGTATAAGCAATCAGTGGTGTCTCATAGTTGACTCCACAACCAAAGTTGAGGAGAAATAGTTGTTTGCCTGTCAGGAGGTTTCAATAAATCAATAAGAGAACGCCTTTCAAACAGACTTGAACGTAATAATCGCAAGATTTTGGTGATAGAAATACCGAGCCTTGCTTTGAATTTTATAAACGATAACAGGAGGTAAACACACAGCACAATCCATATCTGGGTAAGTACCGCATTTGCCGATGTACCATAGAACGTTTTGATCTTCAGATTCTGTTTAATCCATTTGAAGAACAACTCTATCTTCCAGCATTCCTTATAGAGATTGGCAATCGTTTTAGCAGTCAAATGATCTGCATTAGTGAGATACTGATAGATTTTTTCTGTTTCTGGATCAGTATATTCAACAAGCCTTAAAGTTGAATCCATATTACGGAGTTGGATCGTTTGATCATTATTAATATTGGCAGATTTAC
>PDWI01003359.1_pt1 | contig 25927 bp, 25 predicted proteins | sample 1430891 | NCBI WGS metagenome assembly PDWI01 (sample SAMN01162508, study PRJNA174530) | Oral metagenome, whole genome shotgun sequencing project. | biome: Marine environment; feature: Marine mammal; material: Swab sample of the gingival sulcus; isolation source: swab sample of gingival sulcus...
TCAAATTGCCGCCTCCATTCCCACGGCGTTGTATCATTTATTTCACGATAAGCCGATAAAAAGTGGCGATAAAGTGCTATTGGCTGGCACATCGGCTGGCGTAGGTTTAGGCGCAATGATTTGGGAGAAACCGTAATGAAAGCGATTGTAACAGGAGCAACGGGTGGCTTGGGTCGCAATTTGGTGGCAGCGTTGCTCGCGCGCGGTGACGAAGTCTTAGCATTGGGGAGAAATACCGCTATCGGTGAGTCGCTGAATACGACTTTTACAGCCTGTGAGCTCAGTGATAGCCAAGCTGTGTTGGCGGCTTTTGCACCAGCCGATGTTGTTTTCCACTGCGCGGCGTTGTCCTCACCGTGGGGCGAGGCGGCAGATTTTCAACGCGCCAATGTCGATGCTACGCGCCACATTTTGCAGGCAATGGCACATCACCACATTGAAAAAATCGTCTATGTCTCGACTTCTAGCGTCTATTTTGACTTTAAAGACCGCCGTAACGTGACGGAAGATTTTTTGCCGAAACAGTTTGTTAATCACTATGCTAGAACGAAATACCAAGCCGAGCGCCTTATCCTTGAACACCCATGCCAATCGGTGATTATTCGCCCGCGTGGCATTTTTGGCGAGCATGACCAAGTCCTCGTGCCACGCCTGTTACGTGTGGCTGAAAAAGGCGTATTACCACTGGTCAAACGCTTGGGCAAGCCAGCAGGTTCAGCGTTAGTTGATGTTACTTATGTCGGCAATGTTGTGCAGGCCTTGTTATTGTGCGCCGATAAACCCGTGCCCAACCAATCCATTTTTAATATCACTAACCAAGAGTCGCTTACCATTGCCGACATTTACCGCCTAATTGCCGATAAACTGCAGAAAAAATTCCGCTACCAAGCCGTGCCATATCCCGTATTATGCGCGGCAGCAACCGCAATGGAAACCGCTGCTAAAGCCCGTTTGACGGGCGAACCGCTACTAACGCAATATGCCTTAGGGCTGATTAGCTACGACCAAACGCTGAATAACGACAAAGCCCGCGATATATTGGGTTATCGACCGCAGTTTTCGATTGCCGAGGGATTGCAACGCTATGGAGCACACCATGATTAACTACCACACCGTTGGCTGTTGTTGCCACCCCGAAACCGTTGTTCTCAAAGGCGGCTCGCTAAAAAGCATCACGTTTCCTGCCTTGGTGGCGTATCTGCCCGAGCAACAATTGCTGTTTGACACGGGCTATGCCGAGCATTTTTTTACCGCAACGCAACGCTTTCCCGAATGGCTCTATCCGCGCGTCACGCCAGTAACGTTTGACCAAGCCCCCATTGTCGAGCAATTGGCAGGACAGACCGTTCGCACTTTGTTTATCTCACACGTGCACGGCGACCATATCGCAGGGCTGAAAGATTTTCCCGAGACGCAGTTTGTCTGTAGTCGAGCGGCTTACGAATTTGCAGTCAGTAATACCAGTCGAATGAATAAATTGCGTCAAGGTGTGTTGCCTGCGCTGCTCCCGACCGATTTTCGCGAGCGTGTAACTTTTATTGAAGCGTTACCCACAGTGAATTTGAGCGATGACATGCACCCCTTTAGTACGGCTTATGAAGTTGCGCCGAATGCCTTTGCCATTGATTTGCCAGGGCACGCTATCGGGCATTATGGCTTGTATCTGCCTGATGATAAGGTCTTTTTAATCGCCGATGCCGTGTGGCAATTTCGCACGATTGCCGACAATCGCCGCCCCGCACAAGTAACGCGGTTGCTGATGCACGATTGGCAAGCTTATCACCGCACCATTGACAAGCTCCAAGCGCTGCACCGCCACAATCCCGATTTGCTGATTCTGCCGAGCCATTGCCAAGAGAGTATTAATTATGCTATTCAAAAACAAATGGTTAAATAGTGGTTTTGATAAAAAGGAATGAAACCCAGTAACCATTTTTAGGATGATAAAGTTTGATAAATCTAGTTTAATTTACGATAATGTCATAAATTAAACTTAAAAATAGATAAGCCAATGTATATCGAACGACATATTGACAGCACGGTGAGAAAGCTTTTGCAACAGTTTCCTGCGGTCTTACTTACGGGAGCAAGACAAGTGGGTAAATCAACGCTGTTACAAAAAATTGCGCCTGAATATCGCTACTTAACCTTTGATGACCCACTGTTATTGACGCAGGCAAAAAATGAACCGCAGTTGTTTTTACTCAATTACGATAAACAAATTATCCTTGATGAAGTGCAATATGCCCCTGAATTATTTCGCTTGCTGAAACTGTCTATTGATAAAGAAAAACAAAACGGACTGTTTTTACTGTCTGGCTCACAAGCCTTTGAGTTGATGGAAAATGTGAGTGAAACACTGGCAGGTAGAGTGGCGATTTTGAAACTGAAAGGTTTATCGCTACGTGAAATATATAACGTCCCGTTTTATCAACCGTTTGTTCCAGATAATAATTATATTAATCAACGAGAAACACAACTAAAACCCTACGACAATGTATGGCAAATCATTCACCAAGGCAACATGCCGAGATTGTATGAACAACCAACAGACTGGGAAATATATTATGCCTCCTACGTTGCCACATATATTGAGCGCGATGTGAGACAATTGACGAATATTCAAGACAGTAGCCAATTTACTCGCTTTATGGTCAGCATCTCCGCTCGCAGCGGTGAACTGTTAAATTATAGCCATATCTCCCAAGAAGTTGGCATATCGGTCGATACCGTCAAACGTTGGGTGAATATTTTGCAAACCGCAGGCATTATTTATCTTTTACCGCCGTACAGTAATAATCATTTGAAAAGAGCGGTTAAAACCGCAAAAATTTATTTATTAGACACGGGGTTAATGGCTTATTTGACCAAGTGGCTAACACCTGAGACCATTCAATACGGCGCAAAAAGTGGACAGTTTTTTGAGACCTTTGTTGTGAGTCAAATCATCAAATCTTTTACTAATCAAGGCATAGAGCCACCGCTGTATTTCTATCGCGATACCAATCAAAAGGAGATTGATTTACTTATTGAACACCAACAAACGCTATATCCCGTGGAAATTAAAATGACGGCTAGCCCGAATAAGAAAATGGCAAGTGCCTTTAAGCTATTGGATAAACCACCCAATGACATTAAACGCGGCAATGGCGTTATCATCAATCAATATCCCAGCAAATTATTTTTGGCAGAGGATTTAATTGCCTTGCCGATAACTTATCTATAGGCATATTAGGAATAATATTAGAAATTAGGAGAAACCCCATGAAAACCTCTAAGCTCTCTTTTTTACACGGATTTTTCTTCGCCAAATACTTTACCAATCGGGAAAAACTACAACGCTTCCAACAGCGACAACTACACAAAATACTCACCGAACACGGCACGCGCTTTTATCCGAAAAGCGACAAACTAAGCGATTTTCCCGTCATTACGCCAATATCAGTGAAAAAACGGCGTTGGATATTGCTATGCAAGCCGAAAATAGTCGGGATTTTAGTCCGCTACTGACTACCGATAAAGGCGAATTTATCGTAGGCTTGTCATCGGGAACTAGCGGTAGTCGTGGCGTGTTCCTCGTCTCCCCGAAAGAGTCCGCGCGTTGGGCAGGCTATATGTGTCGGCGATTGTTGCCCAAACCGTATTTGCGCGCGCACCGCATCGCTTTTTTTCTGCGCGCCAATAGCAATTTATACGAATCCGTGCGCGGTCGTTTGATTGATTTTTGCTTTTACGACTTGCTCACGCCATTGGCAACGCATATCGACACGCTGAATCGTCAACGTCCCAACGTGCTCATTGCGCCCGCCAAAGTGTTACACTTACTCAGTCAAGACAAACGCTTAAATATCGTCCCAGAGAAAATCATCTCCGTTGCCGAAGTGCTAGAGTCGCCAATCAAAGCCGAGATTGAAGCGCGATTTTCCCAAATCGTCCACCAAGTGTATCAGTGCACCGAGGGATTTTTAGCCCATACCTGCCCACACGGCAATTTGCACCTAAACGAAGATTTGGTTTTTATTGAGAAAGATTGGTTAGACAAAGATACAGGGCGTTTCGCCCCGATGGTCACCGATTTTAACCGCCGCACGCAACCCGTTATCCGCTATCGATTAGACGATATTTTGCTCGCTGATGACAGCCCGTGTGCTTGTGGCAGTGTATTCACGCGTATCAAAGCCATTGAAGGGCGTTGCGATGATAGTTTGCTCGCCAAAACCCTTGATAACAAAGACTACACGCTCTTCCCCGATTTTGTTCGCCGCGCGTTGATTAGTGTCTCAGACATCCAAGACTACCGCGTGGAGCAACATGGCGATTGCCTGCATATTGCCCTTAATCCGCTCAATGATAATACGCAACGAGGAGCGCAAAACGCCCTTTCAGCAATGTGTGAAAAACATCACATTCAAGCGTTCACTTTGCAATTTAAGGCATATGAGGCAAGACCGCTACACGAAAAACAACGTCGTATTTTTCGGGTTTAGATTAGGACATCTCCTAATAACTTGCATAGAAGTGATTGCTAAGTTTATATATTTTTGTTATATTTAATAAAAATCTAAGTATAAATAATTTCTTACCATATCCTCTGCCGAGATAAAAATGATGACTTTTCCAGAAATCCATCCAACCAACACCGATAAAAAACAATTGCCAACAGGCATTCAAACTTTTTCTAAGTTGAGAGAAAACGACTGTTACTATGTTGATAAAACTAAATACCTAATTGAGCTGAGTAAGGAAACGGCGGTATTTCTTTCGCGTCCACGTCGTTTTGGTAAAAGCCTGACCATTGATACGCTGGCGGAATTATTTAGCGGTAATAAAGCCTTATTCACGGGGTTGTATGCAGAAACGCATTGGGATTGGGGGACGACTTATCCTGTGATTCGTCTCAGCTTTGGTATCAATAATGCTGTTAATTTAAAACTGTTACAACAAAGCATCAACGAACAATTTGCCAGACTAGAGAAAAAGCATCAGCTCGCTTTTACAGCAACAACTTACGGCGGTATGCTGACAGAATTAATTATTCATTGTTATCAACAATATCAGCAAAAAGTTGTCATTTTGGTTGATGAATACGATAAGCCGATGTTGGATAGTCTCGGCAAAGATTATATTATTGAGGTTCGTAATCAACTCAGAGACTTATACGGTGCAATCAAAGACAACGATAACATGTTGCGGTTTATTATGCTCACAGGCGTGTCTAAATTTAGTCGCGTCAATATTTTCTCAGGACTCAATAGCCTCACCGATATTAGCATGATGTCGCGTTATTCGGCACTTTGTGGCTATACCCAAGAAGAGCTTGAACAAGTCTTTGCTCCAGAGTTATCGGACATTGACATGGAGAAAATGAAGGACTGGTATAACGGTTATAACTGGTCGGGTGAAAGTGTTTACAATCCTTATGATGTTCTGCTGTTTTTACAAGAAAAATCCTATCAACCGCATTGGTTTAAGACAGGCTCATCAGCTTGGTTGGTGGATAACCTCGCCACCGACGAACTCGACATGCACAGCATCGAAAATACCACTTACAATATCATGGATTTAGAGAAGTTCGATATTGATGAAATCAATCCGATTGCGGTGTTATTCCAAGCTGGCTATTTGACGATAAACGAGACCAAAGAACGCACTTCAGGTACGCGCTACACCTTGAAATATCCGAATATCGAAGTGCAACAAAGCCTTAATGCGGTATTTTTAAATAACTACCTTGGTCATCGCTATCAGCTTGTAAATGAACAAGATAAGCTTTGCGATTACCTAGAAGATAACGATTTCGACAAAATAAAGCAACTCTTCCACTCTTTTTACGCCAGTATTCCGTACCAATGGTACACCAGTCGCAACGAAAACATCGGTCATTACGAAGGACATTATGCCAGCGTTTTTTATAGCTTTTTAACAGGGCTTGGTGTACGCGTACACTGTGAAGACAGCACCAACCAAGGTCGTATGGACGCGTGGTTTGACTTCAACGGCATAGTGTATTTAATTGAATTTAAACTCGCGGACAATGCAAATGCCTTAAAAGATAAAGGAATACAAGCCATTGAGCAAATCAAAGACAGAAACTATGCCGACAAATTCTCCGCCCAACAAGCCGAACGCGGCAAACCGATTGTTATGATGGGTGTGGTCTTTGGCAAAGAAGAGCGCAATATTGTGGCGTTTGAAATTGAGGTGTTAGATTGATGGATAACAAAGCTTACAAAAACATTTGATAAGCAGGATTATCGGTTTCATCCACGTAATAATAGCCGATGTTTTTCAACAACTGCGTTAGCGCGGCAATATCGTCGGGGCGTTCAATGCCAATCAGCACGCGACCGTAGTCCGAGCCGTGGTTACGGTAGTGAAACAGGGTGATATTGTGGTCGCCAATGCCGTTTAAAAAGTGTAGTAAAGCGCCAGGGCGTTCGGGAAACTCAAAGCGATACAGTAGCTCCTGCCGTTGACGTTGCTTGCCACCAATCATAAAGCGCATGTGCAACTTGGCACTGTCGTTGTCGGAAAAATCGCTGACGGGATAGTCAGCAGCGCGCAATTTGCTGACGATTTCGTCAATTTCTTGCTGACCATTGCGGATGGCAATCCCCATAAAAATGTGCGCGGGGGCGCTGTCATCGCCTGAATAGCGGTAGTTGAACTCGGTGATGGCGCGTTTCTCAATGGTTTCACACAGGGTTTTAAACGCACCCACTTTTTCGGGAATGGTCACGCCCAACAGGCATTCAGTTTTTGCACCAATGGCCGTGCGCTCAGTGACGTGGCGCAGGCGGTCAAAGTTCATATTCGCTCCGCTTAAAATGCTGACCAAATGCAAACCACTGGCTTGATTGTCGCGCACCCAGCGTTTGATGCCAGCCAAGGCCACTGCGCCTGACGGCTCGACAATGGTGCGGGTTTCATCAAACACATCGTTAATGGTGGCACACAACGCATCGGTGGTGACAGTGACGATTTCGTCGACAACGTCTTTGGCGATGGCAAAGGTTTTATCCCCCACGCGTTTGACGGCCACGCCATCGGCAAACACGCTGACGTGCTCTAGCGTCACCAGTTGATCCGCGGCTAGCGCGGCTTGCATAGAGGCCGATTCCACATGCTCTACGCCAATCACTTTGATGGATGGTTTAACGGCTTTGACGTATGCGCCCACACCTGCCAATAAACCACCACCGCCAACGGGAATAAAAATGGCATCGATATGGCGCAGTTGCTCAATGATTTCTTTGCCGACCGTGCCTTGCCCCGCAATCACGTCTTCGTCATCAAAGGGGTGGACGAAGACTAAACCTTGTTCGTCCTGTAACTGTTTGGCATGGGCGGCGGCTTCGTCAAAATTGTCACCCGTGATAACCACGTTCACCCATTCTCCGCCAAAGCGTTTCACGGCGTTGATTTTGATATCGGGGGTGATGTTGGGCATGACGATGGTGGCTTTCACTTTTAACTTGTGCGCGGATAGTGCCAATCCTTGCGCGTGATTGCCCGCGGAAGCGGCTATCACGCCGTTGGGCGCTTGCCCATTTTCGACTAAGTGCACCAGTTTGTTGTAAGCGCCGCGGCATTTAAAGGAAAAAACGGGCTGTAAATCTTCGCGCTTGGCAAAAATGCGGTTGTCTAGACGTTGCGAGAGTTGCTTTAATTCGTCTAATGGCGTAATCTCTGCGACATCATAAACGGGGGCTGTTAAAATACGGTTTATCAGTTTATCCACGGTATTTATCGGTTAGTTATTTTAAAAAAAGAGGCAAAGACTATCATGAATCAAGACGAACGAAAACAAAAAGCGGCACAAAAGGCCATCGAATGGGTTCAACCAGGAACGATTGTTGGGGTGGGTTCAGGCTCTACCGTGGCGTTTTTCATTGAGGAGCTGGCTAAAATCAAAGACGATATCGAAGGCGCGGTGTCATCCAGTATCGACTCTACCGCCAAGCTAAAAGCCGCAGGCATTCCCGTCTATGACCTTAACCACACGGGTGATATTCCCGTTTATATTGACGGCGCGGACGAAGTTAACCCGCTAAAACACTTAATTAAAGGCGGTGGCGCGGCGCTGACGCGGGAAAAAATCGTTGCCGAGGCCGCACAGACTTTTGTCTGCATCGTCGATGACAGCAAAATGGTCGAGGTGCTGGGCAAATTTCCCTTGCCAGTCGAAGTCATTCCCATGGCGCGTAGCTTGGTGGCGCGTAAAATCGCACGCATGGGTTACCAACCCGTTTGGCGCGAGGGCGTGATAACGGATAACGGCAATGAAATCCTCGATATTCATCACATGCAAATTGCCGAGCCGCACAAAATGGAAACGGCCATCAATAATATTCCCGGCGTGGTCGCCGTGGGTCTGTTTGCGCATCGCAAGGCAGATGTGGTGATTGTTGCTGGTGACGATACCCGCGTGTTGTAAGCCGTCATGTCAACTGCGATGTCAGCCGCCATGTCAGCTACGAAAGCAGAAGAACGCTCCACTAGCGCGGCGAACCCCGCGGGCGACTCTGCTACTGGGGCAATGCGTATAGCTATGGGCGTGAGTTACCGCGGTAATGCCTATAACGGTTGGCAGCGCCAGCCGCATTGCTCCAGCACCGTGCAGGAACAGCTAGAAAATGCGCTGTCAAGGGTGGCCAATGCGCCTGTGGAGACCCTTTGCGCGGGACGCACTGACACTGGCGTGCACGCCACAGGGCAGGTGATTCACTTCGATACCGCGGCGGCGCGCAGTGCCTACGGCTGGCAAATGGGTGCCAACACCAATTTGCCCAAAGACATCCGCGTTGACTGGGTGCGCGAAGTAACCAGCGATTTTCACGCCCGCTTTAGCGCCCACTATCGTCGCTATCACTATGTGATTGAAGATAACAGTGTCGGCAATGCCATTTTTCACGGTTTAATTACGCCGTGGCGCACGGCTTTGGATGTGGAGCGCATGCACGCGGGCGGGCAATATTTATTGGGGGAGCAGGACTTTTCCAGTTTTCGCGCCGCGCAGTGTCAATCCAACACGGCCTTTCGCCACATTGATTTTATTGTGGTAAAGCGCTATGGGAAACGAGTGATTGTCGATATTCAAGCCAATGCCTTTCTTTATCACATGGTGCGGAATATCGTTGGGGCATTGCTGGTCGTCGGTCAAGGCAAGCGTCCCCCCGAATGGATGGCAACGTTGCTGAGCGCTCAAGACCGCCGACAAGCGCCTGCCACCGCGCCCGCGGACGGGCTGTATTTGGTGGCAGTGGGCTATGAGGAAGTGTGGGGCTTACCCCGCGTTGAGGTTAATCCAAGTCATTTTCAATTCACTGAACTTATCTAGGGCGTGGAAGGACTTGTCGCAGCCTGTGCCGCTTTGCTTGTAACCACCCCAAGGCACGGTCATATCGCCGTCGTTGTAGTTGTTGATAAACACTGAGCCAGCTTGCAGGGCGCTGGCCACGCGGTGAGCTTTGTTCAACTCTGCCGTCCATACCGCGGCACCTAGGCCGTAGATGCTGTCGTTGGCGATGGCGATGGCTTCTTCTTCATTGCTAAAGGTCATCACGCTTAACACGGGGCCAAAGACTTCTTCACAAGCCACGCTGTGTTTGGGAGTGGTTTTGAAAATGGTGGGGCCGACTTGGTTGTGTCCCGCGCCACGACCGTCTAGGAGCAATTCTGCGCCTTCAGCAATGGCGTTGTCAATGTGTTGGGTGACGGCGGCGGTGTGCTCGTCATCAATGAGGCAACCCATGGTGCAGTCGCTGTCCAGCGGATTGCCGGGTGTGTAGTAGCTGGCTTTGTCAATGACTTTGGCAATAAAGTCGTCGTAAATGCTTTCTTCGACTAGCAAACGCGTGCCTGCAATACACACTTGGCCTTGGTTGTAGAATACGCCGTGTACCGCGCCTTCAGCAGCTTTGTCTAAGTCGTAGCAATCGGCAAAGACGATATTGGCACTCTTACCGCCTGTTTCCGCGGAAACGCGCTTCATGTTGGATTGTCCCGCGGCAATCAGCAGACGTTTGGCTGTCGCTGTCGAACCTGTGAAAACTAAGCTGTCAATATCTTGGTGCAGTGACAACGTGGCACCGACATCTTGTCCCCAACCGGGAACGACACTGAACACGCCGTCAGGAATGCCTGCCTCGTGGGCGATTTCGGCAAAGCGCAAAGTGCTGAGCGAGGTTTTTTCCGAAGGCTTGATGACAATGCTATTACCTAAAGCCAGCGCGGGCGCGACTTTCCACGACAATAATAATAGCGGGAAATTCCACGGTAAAATGCCGCCAATAACCCCAATGGGTTCGCGTTGCACTAGGGCGAGTGAACCTTCACCAGTGGTGGGGATTTCGCCATAAATTTTGTCCACGCCTTCGGCGTACCAGCGTACGCAGTTAATCACGCCTTGTAAATCGTGGGCGTAACTGTGGGAAATGGGTTTGCCCGTGTCTAGGGTTTCTAGCAAGGCGAGTTCTTGACGGTTTGCTTCTAGTAAGTCGGCAAAACGGTGCAAAACGGCCTTTTTAGTAGCGGGGGAGCGATTTTTCCACACGCCTTTTTCAAACGTCTGACGCGCATAGGCGACGGCCTCGTTGGTTTGGGCTTCGCTACAAAAGGCGACTTCTGTGAGGGCGCTGTTGTCAATGGGAGTCGTTGCCGTTTCGCTGTTGTCGCCAGCAACGCGTTTGCCGTTGATAAAGGCTTTGCCGTCTAGGGTTAAGTTTTCTCTTAGGGTTTGCCAATCGGCCGTGGTCATTTTTTTCATGAATTTCTCTCTGGTTACAGTTCCGTAAAGTTGTTTGCATGAGGTGTTTCATTGTAGTGAAGCAACCCATCCGCAGATAATAGTCTTTTTTCCCCATTAGCGCAATGGGAAAAGCGCCTCAAACTGAGGATGCACCTTAATAGTGTGGTGGAATTTCGTGTGTCACTTTGTTAGGGGTATTGGCGTTGTTGTCTTCTCGCCATTCGCGCACGAGACTTGCTAAGAGGCGCAATTCTTCTTGCAACGTCAATAGCTGCTGTTGCTGGCTGGTGAGTGCTTCGTTTAAGGCTTCAATCGTTTGTTCTTGGTAGGCGATTTTTTCTTGTAATTGTTGAATGTCATTCATGGGTTTTTTAGTGTTGTTAGCGTGTTAAGATAAGGATTAACATTTTTCTGTATTATTGCTATAATAACACGTTTTAATGCTTTCGCTTTGTTTCTATGAAAAAACTTGAACTCAAAATCATTCCACCCGCGGTCGCATTCGGCGCGCTACTACTGATGTGGCTACATATGCAGTGGTTGAGTGCCTCTCCCTTATCGCTGACAACGCGCGCGACCACCTTTGTACTGTTAGAGGTTTTAGGCGCGGTGGTTGCGTTGACAGGCATCGTGCAATTTCGTCGCCTTGATACGACGCCAAAGCCTCAACAGCCTGAGAAAGCAAGTGTTTTAGTCACCCACGGCATTTATCGCTACACGCGCAACCCCATGTATTTGGGGCTTGCTTTTACCTTGAGTGGCCTAGCTCTATTGTTGGGACATGTTGTTCTATTGATTTGGGTAGGCGCATTTGTCGCCTATCTCACGCAATTTCAAATCAAGCCGGAAGAGCGCGCTCTAGCAACAAAATTCCCTCAAGCCTTTGCCCATTATCAGCGACAAACGCGGCGCTGGCTGTGAGTTAGCCCCTATACCGCGGACTTTTCTTACTTTCACGCACTTTTAGCGTGTCTTTGGAGCATCACTATTATGGCAACACACGAAATTAACTTTGACGGATTAGTCGGTAATACCCACAATTATGCGGGTTTATCGTTTGGCAATGTCGCCTCTAGCAACCATAAAGGGCAGGTTTCCTCCCCCAAGACCGCGGCGCTGCAAGGGCTGAACAAGATGAAAGCCCTCGCCGACCAAGGCCTAAAGCAAGGCGTTTTGCCGCCGCATGTGCGTCCTTTTATGCCATTTTTACGCAATATCGGTTTTGCAGGTGACGATGCTAGCGTGTTGACGCAGGCGAAAGCCTATCCGCACTATCTCAACGTCGCCCACTCGGCTTCCAATATGTGGGTGGCCAACGCGGGAACGGTTGCTCCCTCGGCGGATACCGCCGATGGACGCGTGCATTTTACGCCTGCTAACTTGTCGTCTATGCTCCACCGCGCCATAGAATACCCGCAAACGGCGCGGACGCTGAAGCACATTTTTGCCGACCCGCGCTATTTTGCTCATCACGATGCCCTGCTGGGTAACATTCACAGCGATGAGGGTGCCGCCAACCACACGCGTTTTTGTGACGCTTACGGCGACAAGGGCGTACACTTGTTTGTGTATGGTCAGTCGGTGTACCGCGACGAACCGAAGCCGCAAATCTTTCCCGCTAGACAAACGCGCGAGAGTTTTGAAGCCATTATGCGCCTGCATCAACTCAATGCCGGCTGTTGCGTGTTTGCGCGCCAGAACCCTGAAGTCATTGACGCAGGCGTTTTTCACAACGATGTGATTTCGGTTGGCAATCGGAATTTATTATTCACCCACGAAAAGGCTTTTGCTGACAAGGCGACAGTTTACGCAGAATTACGCGCCAAATGCCCAGCCGATTTTGCCATTGTTGAAGTCCCCGCGGCACAAGTCAGCGTCGCCGATGCGGTTAACAGCTACTTGTTTAACTCGCAACTGGTGAGTATAGGGGCGGAAACGGTGCTTATTGCGCCTAGCAACTGCCGAGAAATGCCTGCGGTCAAAGCCTATTTGGACGCACTAGTTGCTAGCGATGCACCCATTGATGCCATCAACTATTTTGCTGTCAAGCAAAGCATGGCAAACGGGGGTGGGCCAGCTTGTCTGCGTCTACGGGTGGTATTGACTGACGAGGAACTCGCGCATTTGTCGGGACGGGTGTTGTTAAATGATGCGCTTTATGGCGATTTGTTGGGGTGGGTTGAAAAGCACTACCGAGACAAACTAGCCCCCGAGGATTTGGGGGATATCGCTTTATTGCAAGAAACGCAAGCCGCCCTGCGCGAATTGAGCGACATTCTGCAATTGCCCGATGTGTATGCGGGGCTTTTGTCCTAGCCAGTAACACCTTGATTGCTCTGGTCAGACGCTGACCCACAGGACACAGGAAAGTCCAGTCTCCCGCGGGAAAGTAGCCCATCAAAAGAGATAACTACTGACCAAGTCCTCATCAGGGTGACTTTGATGATTGGCGACACTGACTTCATTGTCATTCAGCGTCCGAATTTCATAAGCATTCTCATCTGCTAGCAGGGCGCGGAACAATTGGTTGTTGAGCGCATGTCCCGATTTATACCCCATGTAGTGACCTAAAATCGCATAGCCTTCTAAGTACAAGTCGCCAATGGCATCAAGAACTTTGTGACGTACAAACTCGTCATCGTAGCGCAAGCCTTTTTCGTTGAGGACGCGATACTCATCCAAAACAACAGCATTATCTAAGCTCCCGCCCAAAGCCAATTGGTTTTGGCGTAAAAACTCAATATCATTCAAAAAGCCAAAGGTGCGGGCGCGCGCAATCGTTTGAATATAAGTTTGAGTACTGAGAGTTAAAGAGGTGCTATTGTTGCTCTTGCGGATTGCAGGATGATTAAAATTAATGGAAAAATCGAGTTTAAAGCCTTGCGAGTAGGGTGAAAACTTTGCCCATTTGTCGCCGTCGCGCACTTCAACATCACTGTTAATGACCAAATAGCGCTTAGGTGCATCCTGATTAACGAGTCCAGCACTTTGAATCAAATACACAAAGGGGGCAGAAGAACCATCAACGATAGGAACTTCAGGGGCGTTTAGATGTACTTCGACATTGTCCACGCCCAGTCCCGCTAGTGCTGACATAATGTGTTCAACCGTGGCGACCTTGGCGCGTCCGCGCTCCATCACGGTACAGAGCAATGTATCAGTCACTAACCCCGCGCTAGCGCGGAAGCGTTGCACAGGCGCTAAATCACTACGGACGAAGACGATACCACTGTTGGCTTTGGCGGGCAACAATTTCATGGTCACCGTATTGCCAGAATGCAGACCAACACCCGAAATTTCTACAGCCTGTTTGAGGGTTTTTTGTAAAATCATCTTACTCTGCTGGGTTGTTTATTAATCTTTATTATCTTTTTTGTTATCTCGCTTGCGCAAAAATGCAGGGATATCATAAGTGCTATCCATAAAACCACCTTTTTTCGGTTCATTGTCAGTACGTTTCGGCTGGTTTTGTAATGGCTGTTGCTGAGGCTGTGAGCGGGATGTGTGACGATGTGTTGGAGGCTGAGAACGTCGATGTCCCATACGCATGTCATGGGCATAGTTTGTGCTATCTAGCGTGCTGTGGATACCCGTAGCAATCAGCGTAACGGATAAAGTGTCTTCGGCATCGGGGTCAATGCTAGTTCCAATAATGACGATAGACTCATCGTCAATAATACCTCGGACAATATTGCCAATAGTTTCAAATTCCTGCAATCCTAAGTCCTCACCTGCAGTTACATTGACTAACACGCCTTTGGCGCTGGATAAGTCGATGCTTTCAAGCAAAGGACTGGAAATGGCTTTTTCCGCCGCTTCTTGCGCACGATGTTCACCTGCTGCTGAACCAGCGCCCATCATGGCAATACCGCGCTCAGACATCACGGTTTTTACATCAGCGAAGTCAACGCCAATCAATCCCGGGCGAACGATAATATCGGAAATTCCTTGAACTGCACCGTAAAGTACCGCATTGGCCGTATCAAATGCCTGTGTCACCTTGGCGGCCTTGCCCATAACGGCAAGTAGTCTATCGTTGGGGATGGTGATGAGCGAATCAACGTATTGCGATAATTCGGCGATGCCTGCCTTAGCGATTTCGCTACGGCGATTGCCTTCAAAAGTGAAAGGCTTGGTGACTACAGCTACGGTCAAAACGCCCGCTTGCTTGGCGATTTCCGCGATGACGGGCGCTGCGCCCGTTCCCGTACCACCACCCATGCCTGCAGCGATAAAGAGCATGTCGGTACCCTCCAACAAACCGCGAATGGTTTCGCGGTCTTCATCGGCAGACTTGCGCCCAATCTCAGGGTTGGCGCCCGCACCCAAACCGCGCGTCACCTCTTTGCCTAACTGAATCTTGTTTTTTAACGGAGAGGTGTTGAGTGCCTGTAAGTCGGTATTGGCACAATACAGCTCCACACCTGCTAAATCTCTATCCATCATATACTTGACGGCGTTGCCACCACCGCCGCCAACACCAATGACCTTAATGACCGCGGGCTGTACGCCATTGTTTTCTGTTTCTAAAATTTCAAACATGTTTTTTCTCGAAATCGTATGTTGTAGTTATTGTAAAAAAGCGAACTGTTGCGTCCGCTTTGATTCCTAAAATTGCTTCATTATACGTGCACTGATGCTACGTATCTGAGTATTTAAACGACCCATTATACCTGCTTTCAGTTCGTTCGTCATGCTTCTTGTATAGTCTTCTTCGTAGGCACACTGGAATAACCCCATGATGGTGGCGAACCGACAGCCTGCACGGAGACTATCTGGCAAAGCCACTTCGACTTTACCAACGCGGGCGGGGAGATGCGTTCTTTCGGTAATTAGCTGTTTGAGCCCTGTTAAATTAGCGCCACCACCCGTGATAATAAAACCGCCTGGAAACATATGCTTGACACCTTCGTTGTGTATCTTCTGCATCAACATGTCTATCAGTTGTTCACAACGCTCGCGTGCCACATTGGCAACAGCTTGTTTTGAATAACTGCGTGCGACTTCCCCCAGTCCGGGTATTTCTAGCCTTTCTTTGGAGTCACAAGGAGAATACACGTCAATATTGTGTTTAATTGCTTCAGCGACATCAACTGTGCAACGCATAAAAAAGGCGATATCACTGGTAATCAACTCGCCACCGTGGGGAATAACGGCTGTGTACTTAATCTGTTCATTGTGAATAATGCTAATATCCGTTGTGCCCGCGCCAATATCAAGCACACAGACACCCAGTTGACGTTCTTCAGGTGTGCTGACAGCTAATACGGCAGCCAGTCCACCAGCGACCACGTGGTCAACATCAATATCGCGGTGAGAAAAGATTTGCAATAAATTGTAGTACGCGGTTTTCGCTACACCAATAATGTGCACGCGTGCAGTTAACTGGTCGCCTATCATTCCAACGGGGTTGTCAATCCCCGTTTGACGATCAAGGATAAAACTTTGGCGCAAGATGTGTAACAAGCGATATTCATCTTCAAATACCGCGTCTTTAGCCTTGGCAACGGCTTTGCGAACGTCGAATTCATCAACCGTACTACCCCGTACGGACACACTGCCCTCGGCATTGTTTCCTATAACGCTAACCCCTGATAACGAGGTCACAATAGAATGAATATGGCAGTTGCCATTAACTTGTAGTTCATCCAATACGACGTCAATAGCATGTTGCGCCAAATTAATATTGGTGACACCTCCCTTTTTCACTCCTTTGCTAGGCGTTTCGGCAAACGCCAAGAGCGTAATCTCACCCGTAGGTGAGATAGTAGCCAAAGCGGCGATAATGCGTGCCGAACCTATGTCAATGGCAGCAATGATATCGCTATTTTTCATATTTTTTCAATCGGTAATGAAACAACTGTGGGCTGAGAGTGAACGCAAGGATAATCACTTAAATACTACTCCCTGAGACTCTGACCAATTCGCCATTTCGGGTATCTGACTGAAATTCGGGCTTCTGTGTGACTGCAAACCCGTGGGGATAGCGAAAGTCCAATACCTTGAGTTTTTCCAAATTAGGTAAGTTATTGGCTTTAACTTCCTCGACAAAGCGCGCAACGCGCTCGGAATAATTGTCGCGCCCAAATTTTATCACCACCCCTGACTTTAAGTGCAATTCCCACGATAAATATTGATTAAGGACAAGCTTTTCAATGCCTAAGCGTTTAACATCATCGTCGTCCAACAGCCCAATTAACTGTTGGTAAGCATTTATCATATCGGTTTCAAAGCCATTAATGCCTGACAATTTGGGCAGTTTTTCAAACGCCGCGTTGTGGGTATTGACAAAGCGCCTACCAGTCTTATCCATCAATTCGTTATCGCCCCAGCGGTAAGTGGCTTTGCGTTCAGTTAGTTTGACGACTAGGGTGTCTGGCCAGCGCCTTGTGACAGTCACCGATTCCACCCATGGTAGGGCACATAACCGCTGGGTTACGGCGTTGATATCAACTTCAAAGAAACTCTTGTTGCGAACATCCGCGAGAGCCTTGTTAATATCTTCGGGCGAGGTAATGAGAATATCACCACGAATCGTGATGTTATCTACGGGGAAAAATTTATCATCTTGACTGATTTTGACGAAGGTGTAACACACCAAACCCAATAAGGCGAGTAGAATAACAAACAAAAATTTTGCCATTTGTCCCGCTATTTTCTCCATCCACCAGTCAATGTCATGATGAATGCTGACGCCACGTCTTTCGAGTTTTCTATCAATAAAATAATCTGCATAATCACGCATGTTGTGCCTCCCATGAGGTTGTTAGAATCGTTAAAACCGTTTGGGTGAAACTCAGACCTGCTACTTTTGTCGCCTTGGGTACCAGTGAATTTTCTGTCATACCCGGTATGGTATTGACTTCAATCAACCATGGCTGATTGTCATTATCGACAATCAAGTCAATGCGACACCAATCGCGCGTGCCGACCACCGCCGCGGCTTGTAGCAACAAATCCTGCAAAGCTTTTTCCCGCACATCAGGCAAACCACAAGGACAACGGTAGTTATCGGCGCCCGTGACATATTTGGTTTGGTAGTCGTAAATACCGTTATTCACTTGAATTTCAATTAGAGGAAAGACACATTCACCAATGATAGCTCCCGTATATTCTCTGCCTTCTGCCCAATGTTCTGCCATGATAACCGAATTATGCGCGCTTGCCAATCGATAAGCTGGTAATAATTCCTCAGGCGTATTGACTTTTGAAATGCCGTTGCTAGAACCTTCCAATGCGGGCTTGATCGCCATGGGTAAACCGACCTCTGCAATTACGGCATCCACGTCAAAGTTATCGGTTAAAATTAGTTGTGGCAAAACCGGCAGACCCGCGGCTTGCCACAGCTGTTTGGTGCGAACTTTGTCCATAGCGATGGCTGAGGCGCGTACGCCACTACCGACATAAGGAATGTGTAGCCAATCCAAAATCGCCTGTAGCGTACCATCCTCACCGCCGCGACCGTGCAGTACGGGAAAGGCCCAGTCAAAAGGCTTATCGACGATAATGTGCAAAAAGTCTTCAGCCACATCAATGAGTTCGGCTTCTATGCCTGCCTGTAATAGGGCGCCGTAAACGGCTTCACCACTCCACAACGACACTTGACGCTCGTTAGACAAACCGCCGTAGAGCACTCCAACTTTGCCGATTTTTGCCGCTGTTTCAGGGGAAAGTATATCGTGGTATTGGGGTTTAATCATGCTTTTTTTCTGCCAAGTTATCGGGTTGAGAAGTTTGCGTCAATTCGCTGGCAACGCCACCAATAGAGCCTGCGCCCATGACCAAAATCACGTCTTGCTCGGTGACAATGGCACGCACTTGCTGGCCGACATCAGCCAAGTCTTTGACAAAAATGGGCTCAACCTGCCCACGAGCGCGAATGGCACGTGCCAGTGCGCGACCATCAGCATCGGGAATATGCGCCTCTCCCGCGGCAAAAACGCGCGTCAATATCAGTTTGTCAAATTTGGCCAACACTTCGGCAAAATCATCAAACAAGTCGCGGGTGCGCGAAAAGCGATGTGGCTGAAAGACGCCTAAGATGTCTTTGTCGGGAAAAGCGCTTTTTGCTGCTTCTAACACCGCAGCCAATTCCCGCGGATGGTGGCCGTAATCTTCAAATACGGGAATATCGGCATCGTTTTTCTGTAAGTGGCCTTTGGCGGTAAAGCGTCGGCCAACGCCAGAAAAGTTGCTGATACCGCGCTGAATATCAGCCATTTCCACCCCAATTTCGTGAGCAACGGCAATGCACGACAAGGCATTTAAGACGTTGTGCCGCCCTGGCATGTGTAAGATAAACGGATAGCGTTCACTATTACCCGCTTTGTCCTTAATGACGGCGTCAAAGTGCATAGTCAAACCGTCAGCGCGGATATTTTCCGCATAAATATCGCAGTCTGGCGTACTGCCATACGTTAACACGGGACGACCAATGTCGCCAAGAATCTTTCTTACCTCAGGGTCATCCAAACACACTACCGCCAAACCGTAAAACGGCATGCGTTGCAAAAATTCGATAAAGGTTTTGCGATAGACTTTAAAATCGCCGCCGTAAGTCTCCAGATGGTCGGCATCTATATTAGATACAATGGTTATCATCGGCGTGAGATGCAAAAATGAAGCATCGGACTCATCAGCTTCAGCAATTAAATACTCGCTCTGCCCCAATTGGGCACTGGTGCCCGCACGATTTAAAATGCCGCCGATAACGAAAGTTGGGTCCAGGCCAGCATCGCCCAACAGCGATGACAAAATTGAGGTCGTTGTCGTCTTACCATGCGTGCCTGACACGGCTATACCGAAGCGATAGCGCATAATTTCTGCCAACATCTCTGCACGGCTGACAATGGGGGTATGATTGGCGTGGGCGGCGAGAATTTCGGGGTTATCGTCCGTAATGGCGGTGGAGCGAACAACCACATCGGCATCCTTAACATGCTCACCGCGGTGACCGATAAAAATGCGCGCTCCGCGGTATGCTAGGCGCTGGGTGGTTGCACTGGCCTGCATATCCGATCCGGTCACCGTATACCCCAAGTTCATCATCACCTCGGCAATGCCGTTCATACCCGAGCCGCCGATACCGATAAAATGCAGACGCTCAATGCGACGCATGTGTTTGCGTTGTGTTTTTTCTGATGAATTAGTAGGAAAATTAGTGGGTTTCATGGGCATAAAGCACCTCGGTAAGCTGGTTAATAAGAGCCGACAACGCACCTGCATGGCTGAGTTGTCTGGCTTGCATCGCCATATTCAGCAAAGTGTCACCGTCCAATAACTGACAAACGCTATCGCGCAGGTTGTCAGCAGTTAAATCTTGTTGTAGCAAAATGACGGCGGCATGGTTGTCGGCGAGAAATTTTGCATTTAAATATTGGTGGTTATCCACCGCATGTGGCAATGGCACAAAAATGGCAGGCAAACCCACGCTGGCAATTTCGCTGACGGTTAGTGCACCCGCGCGGGCAATCACTAGGTCGGCATTGGCGTAGGCGCTGTCCATATCTTCAATGTATTCGCACAGCGTGATGCGCTCGCACAAACCGCGCTGGGCATAGTCTGCCGCGGTATCGGCGTGGGTGGTTTTCCCCGTTTGATGTGTTAATTCGATACAATCCAATAGAGGCGACAGTGCCGCGGGAACGACTTGATTAATGGCTTGCGCTCCCAAACTGCCACCAACCACCAACACGCGGTAGGGCGGCTGTTGACGCAGGCGTTCAGCGGGCAAAGGCAAGGCAGCAATACTGGCACGTATGGGATTGCCGATGACTTCGCCACTGCGTCCTGCAATGGGAAAAGCCAGTAGCACGCGCTTCGCCCATCGCGAAACCAGTTTATTGGTCAGCCCCATGGCGGCGTTTTGCTCGTGCACCACCACTGGCACGCCACACAGCTTGGCAGCCACTGCCCCTGGCCCGCTGGCAAAGCCGCCAAACCCCACAAAGAGATTGGGCTTGAGTGTTTTTACAACGCGGCGCGCCTGAAGCACTGCCGATAGCAAAGTTATCGGTGCTTTGAGCAAGCGTTTAACACCGTTGCCGCGCAGTCCTTGTACAAAAAGGGTATGCAGGGGTATATCGGCACCGGGCACCAAGCGGGCTTCAATGCCAGCCTCAGTACCTAACCACGCCACGTCCGCACCCAACTCGCGCAAACGCTTGGCTACCGCCAGCGCGGGATACACGTGCCCGCCTGTGCCACCTGCACTAATCAACACGCACTTACCGCGGAAGTTGCTAGGTGTCTGTGTTTTTTTGTCCATAAAGATAAGTTAAAATAAATGGTTATTATTTTCTGCTAACGCTCGGCGCGGTCACTCGTTTCTAGCTCTAACAAATACCGCGATTCACTGTCAATTCTTAGTAAAATTGCTAGTAAAATCAAACTAGAAACCAGTGAAGAACCACCGTAGCTAATCAGCGGTAGCGTCAAACCTTTAGTCGGCAACAGATCGCTGGCTACTGCCATGTTAATCAGGGCTTGTATGCCTATCCATAAACCGACACCGTAGGCGACACAACTGGCAAAGCGCAAGCGTACTCTATCGGCATTGACGGCAATGACAAAAGCGCGCCAAACAACGAGAGAAAATAAAATCATTAATACACAAACGCCGACCAGCCCCGTTTCCTCAGCGAGAATAGAAAAAATAAAGTCAGTGTGTGCTTCGGGTAAATAAGCGTGCTTTTCCATGCTCTCTCCGATACCAACGCCAGTGATTTCGCCGCGACCAATAGCAATCAGCGAGTTCGCAACCTGAAAACTGCCGCGGGAAAACATATTATTACCCGCCAAAGGGTCTTCGTTCAGGTAGCTTTGGATACGCTCTACACGATAAGGCTGGGACATTAATGCCACCAAACCGATCAAACCCACCGCGACAATGCTAGTGGTGAAGCGCACCAAACATACGCCAGCCAAAAACATCATGCCGAGAACCACGGCAAAAATCACCGCCGTCGAGCCAAAGTCGGGTTGCAATAACAACAACAGTCCGACAAGTGCCAAAACAAGCAGTAGGCGCACCATGGCAACTAGCGACTTATGCACCTGATTTTGAAAGCGCTGCAAAAAGGCCGCCGCGTAAATAATGACGCATATTCGCACAAATTCAGAGGGCTGTATGCTAATTGGCCCTAGGCTAATCCAACGCCTAGCACCGTTAATAACCAGTGATACACCAGGGATGTGTACGACAAGCAACAACAGTATCCCCACCAACAAAATGCGGTAGGAATTGTCAAACCACCACTTGCTAGGAGTACGGTACGCGAAAAACGCCGCCACTAGGCCAACGCCCGCGAAAACCAGCTGCTTAAATCCGTAAATATACACCCAACCGCTTTTGCTGGCGCCCGCTTTGGGAATAGAAGCTGAGGTTACCATCACCAAGCCAATAACTATCAGCAGGCCAATCGCAACTAACAAGATGCCATCAGGCTTTTTTAAGCCCGACCAGCGGTTGTATTTTTCCTGCGTGCGGCGAAATTCTTCCACATGGTTGTGTTTGATGCGTTCGCCGCGGGGCGTGTAGAAGTAAGAACCATCATTATCCATTGGGTGTTTTCTCCTTGAGTTTTTTCTTAACTAATGCTTCAAAGTGTTCGCCACGTTTTAAGTAGCTAGAATACTGATCAAAACTGGCACAAGCTGGTGACAATAAAACGACATCTTTGCGTTCACCTAGGGCAAAACTGCGCTCAACGGCGGTTTCTAAATCGGCAAGGCACTGACAAGTAATATGCGGCGACAGCGCTTGTGCAATCATTTCGGCGTCTTGTCCAAATAAGAGCGCCATTTTAACGCGGCCGCGGGAAACTTCGGCTAGCTCGCTAAAGTCTTGTCCTTTGCCTTGGCCGCCAGCGATAAGGATAATTGGACGCTCAATACCCGCAATTGAGGCCGCGGTAGCACCAATATTGGTACCTTTGGAATCGTTGATAAATGTCATGCCTTCGTGCTCGCCCACAACGACCGCACGACAAGGTAGCGGTCTAAAAGCTTTACAGGCCTGCGCGGTGATTTCCGCATCAATGCCTAGACGCTCCGCCACCGCAAACACCGCCATCAAATTATCGGCGTGGTGCGTACCGATTTGTGCAAAGTCTTTGAGGGCGAAAACGGCATCGTCAAAGTTAACTTCTTCATTAGCAACGTCTAGCACGTCGAGGTGGTCTTGGTCAAAAATATGACCGCGGTAAAATAGCCAATCGACATCGTAAATGCGCTGAGAAAAATAAATTGCCGCGTGTGTCGTCTGCCACTGCTTGCCGTGTTGATATACCAAGGGGTCATCGGCGTTGATGACGTTAATGTCGGATTGCTTAAACACGTTGGCTTTGGTTTTGACGTAATCCTCGTAGCTATCGTAGCGGTCGAGGTGATCGGGGCTGACGTTCAACCACACGCCAATGTGCGGTTTCAGCGTTGGGGCGCGCTCTAAATGGTAACTGGAGAGCTCAATAATATAGCCGTCGCAGGTGGCTTCGTTTTCCATTAGGGCTTGCAACACTGGCAGGCCGATATTGCCACACAGGGCGTAGTCTTTGCCTGCCAATTGCGTGACTTGGTGCAACAACGTCACCACCGTGGATTTGCCGTTGGAGCCAGTCACGCCAATTACCGGTTTTTCCGTGAGTCTAGCAAATAATTCGATGTCGGTGACAATGCCTTTTTGCACCTTGGCAAAGCAACCGCGGCGCGTATCCACACCCGGCGAGAGCAAAATCGTGCCGTAGCCGGCAAAGGTATCGGCGCAAAAAGCCCCCAATTGTACGTGTTCTTCCAAACCGACAAAGTGTGCCGAGACGCTATCGCGCTCGTCAAAAACGCGACTGGCAATGCCGGCTTTTTGCAATAAATTAAAGCACGACTTGCCCGTTACGCCGGCGCCAATAATGGCAATGGGTTGCGGGAGGTTTAGGTTGTTTAGTTTTTGGTTTAGCATGGTTGTTAATCAAAAGGGTTAATATATTTCACACCTGTCATTTTAATGTCTTTTACGTTGCGCGTTACCAGTGTTAAGTCGTGCACAATTGCTGTGGCCACAAGCTGTTTGTCAATGGCATTATGCGGATACTTTGCCATTATTTCAGCCCAAACTTTGGCGCACTCCATATCAAAGGGGAGCGCTAGATGCTCAAGCGGCTTTAAAACGCGGTCGTACCACTGCTGAAATATTTTGGCCTGTTGGAAGTCATTTCTCAACTTTAGCTTGGCAATGCCCTGTAATACCTCGGCATGTGTGATTGTACTTAGAAAAAAGGGGTAGCGTTGGGCTCTAATACGCGTGTAAAAAGTTTGCAAACCAGCATTGGGTTGTTTTTTCCTTTTTTCACTAATGACGTTTGTGTCAAACAGGTACATAATTATTCAGTCCAATCAATATCGCGCGCGGGACTGTTATCCCGAGGGAAAATCTCTATCTCATCGTAATCTTCAACAATAGGCATACTATCCAAAGCATCGTAAAGCGCCAACTGCTCCGATTGCTCTTTTACTTTCTTATCGCCTTGAATGATTGGCATGGCCAATAGGGCTTTGTTAAACGCCAGTGGGTCGGCAGGTAGCACTTTTTCTTCCTGATCTTCAATTACTGAAATGTTTATTCCCTGTGTTTTCGCAACCGAACGAAAGAGTTCCACCGTTGTTTTGTCCGCATTATCTATAACTATTGTTGCCATGTTGCCTCCGTAATCCATTTATGTACAGTACTTACCTTATTCACAGTAAGTCTTTCTTTTTCCTATCTCAACTTCAACAGCGATAATCCCACCAATACGAGTACTACGGTAATAATCCAAAAACGCACCGTGACGCGCGATTCTGGCCAACCTTTGAGCTCGAAGTGGTGGTGAATGGGTGCCATGCGGAAGATGCGCTTGCCAGTGAGCTTAAAGGAGATGACTTGCAAGGCTACCGACACCGTCTCGACCACAAAAATACCGCCCATAATGGCGAGTACAAATTCTTGGCGAATGACTACGGCAACAATACCGAGCAAACCGCCTAGCGCCAAGGCACCAACATCGCCCATAAAAACTAAAGCAGGATGGGCGTTAAACCACAAAAAGCCTAAACCAGCACCCGCAACGGCGCCACAAATAATTGCCATTTCTCCGCTACCTTTGACAAAAGGGATATGTAAGTAATCCGCGATACCGTAGTGCCCCGTTACGTAAGCGTAAATACCTAAACCCGAAGCCACTAGCACCGTTGGCAAAATGGCCAAGCCGTCTAAGCCATCAGTGAGATTAACGGCATTACTTGCACCCGTTAGTACAATGAAGACCCAAGGAATAAACAATACGCCTAACGGTAACATCAGGTCTTTAAAAACCGGAAAAATCAGGGCAGTGTCAATGTCGCGTTCGGCGATAATGTACAGCCACGCGGCAGCGATGAGTGCAACTAGCGATTGGAAAGTGTATTTTTCTTTGGCGCTCAGCCCCTTGGGGTCTTTTTTAATCAACTTGCGGTAATCGTCCACAAAGCCTATCCAGCCAAAGCCAGCTGTTACCAGCAGACAAATCCACACGTACACATTGGTTAAATTACACCACAGCAAAGCCGCTACGCCAATCGCGAGCAGAATCAACACGCCACCCATGGTGGGTGTTCCTTGCTTTTTCAAATGCGATTGCGGACCGTCGTCGCGAACGAACTGCCCCATTTGTTTGGTTTGTAGCACGTCAATCATGCGCTTACCCAAAAGAATTGAAATCAAAAATGCTGTCAGCGCCGCCATAATGACGCGCAAAGTAACATAAGACAGGGCGTTGAGTGCGCCCCAGTAGTCGACTAGCCATTGTGAGAGATGATATAACAAAGTGTGCTCCAGTTTTTATTTTTGTGCTTGTAAAATTTTATGTTTCTGAATTTTATACTTGATTCTTTTATGTTTTCTATGGGCGTGTTTGGGCAATTTGCATTTTTAAGCGGTTAAGATGCTCTCTGCTTAATTTTGTCAATTTTAAAATTAGGCTGTCTTGTACACCTTCTTCGATCATCGATAGTGCGATTTCTTCTTTAAGTTCTTTTCGTCCTTCCATTCGCCCCTCTTCCCTACCTTTACGCTCCAAAAGCATGGCGGTAGAGACGAAAACATCTTGTGCTTGTTGTGATACGGTATTCATTTTTTCTATCCATTCGGTTGGGGGTAAGTCACTGTGA
>PDWI01002755.1_pt1 | contig 25922 bp, 26 predicted proteins | sample 1430891 | NCBI WGS metagenome assembly PDWI01 (sample SAMN01162508, study PRJNA174530) | Oral metagenome, whole genome shotgun sequencing project. | biome: Marine environment; feature: Marine mammal; material: Swab sample of the gingival sulcus; isolation source: swab sample of gingival sulcus...
TATTTATTTTCTCAAGCTGTTTCTTTAAGTGTGGGTCGTTCGTCTTCTTATATTCCTTCAGGATTTTCTTATAAATCCTCGTTTTCATTTCCTTAGCACTTGCTTTAGTAAATGTAAATATAAGAAATTTATCAATATCCGCCCCTTCATTGATAAGAGAGAGTACCCTCTCACTTAATACAGCGGTCTTCCCAGAACCAGCACTTGCCGACACTAATATATTCTTATTTCTTATCTCTATTGCTTTTTTTTGCGCATCAGTCCAGTTCAAATTCTTCCTCCAACAGTTCAAAGAACTTTTTCTTATCTATCGGTTCAATCGTATGATCAATAACCATCTCGTCTCTTCTACAAATGCTTTTATAATTACAGTATTTACAAGCATCTACTATTCCACTTGCTGGTCTAATAGAAACATCCCCGCTCACCATGGACTTTGAGCTCTTTATCGCATTCTTCTTTGCTTTTTTTATCAGCAGATTCGCCTGACCGGGACTAATAACCTTGCTATAAGAAGAAAAGTTGCCGTCCTTTTTAAAGGTAACATCTATGTAATTGCTCTTACTGTTTTCGTTGAGTAAGTGGTCATACATCCTCGCAATGTAGTCATCACCAATCAGTAGACCATTTAGCTTCACAAGATCTTCTCGATTGCTTTTTTCATCCGAATAATGATTCTTCACTTCAACATAGAACATCCCTGCCGGTGTAAGCGAGTGAAGCCTCGCATAAGCGTCTAGGTATATCGGTAACTGCAAACTCAGTCCGTGGTAGAGTTCATCCAACTTTATTTCTCTTCTTGAACTCTTGTAATCGATGATAGAAAAATAGTTGCCAAATATATCAACTCTATCAATCTTTCCTCTTAGGGTGTAATACGCCTCTTCTATATCTATCTTCTCTTCAAATCGCCTTGCCTTAAAACTAGACATTTTCATCTTATTGGTAAGATTTCTAGCAATAAAGGTCAGCGCATCTTTTGCTCTGTCAAGTTCATTTCTATTTCTAAAGGAACTGCTAAAAACACGGTATTCCTCTTTGCTAAGTATGTCCTCCACTATCTTTTCGACAGAACTCCTGACATCAAATATACTGTCATAGCCATCTCTAAAGAATATTTCAAGCACCTCGTGTAAGAACGTTCCTCGTATCATTGCATCGATGCTAAATTCCTTCAATTCACTTGCTTTTAGCTCGTACTTAATAAAGTAGGCAAAGGGACACTTATTGTATAATTCAAGCCTTGAGACACTGGTGTTAAACTCTTTGGCCTTCTTATCGATAAATATTTCGTGTGGCTTCTTCATTACTTTACTCGCCAAATCGTCAACATACGCTTTATTCGCATTAACAAAGGTATAATTCCCACCACTTCTAATGCTATCGACAATGTATCGATACTTTATATTCTCATCATAGAAGTACAAATGGTTCAGATAATCACTGCTGGTTATAGCATCAATTGGTACCACTCCATTTTCCTCTAAATAGGAAATGTATCTTGACTCCATTAAGCTCTCGCCATTCATATCTACACTGCTAGAAGTAAATGTTACACCATCTGTCGCAAATGAAATCATTGTGTTTTCGTCTAGTCTATCGATTAAAGCTCTGTTGTAATTGGAACTGAGCACATTATATCCCTTGCTGTTAATGAGTACCTTCTCTTCTTCTTTTAATAGGTCATCATCACTATAGTCTTTCGGTATCACCGAGTCACTTACACCAAGCACGTATAAATATTTACAGCTAGAGTGAACACTCCTAGATATGCTTGCGATAACAATCGCGCCATCTGTTGGTGGAATAACCCCGACACTAACGTCTTTTATCGCCGTTTTAAAATAGTCAAGATATTTTAAAAAGCTTACCGTATCATCATTGGAAACAAGGTAAATCTGAGCAATGATCTCAAAGACTTTATTATAGACTTGTGAGGTGATTTCTTGTCGCTCATCGCTCATGTTCTCTATTCTGCTCTTAACGCTGGATAGAAAATCAAGTTTGTTTAACAGCTCAACTAACTTTTCACTATAATACTGTGGTGTGTGCGAACCCTTAAAAGTATCTTTGTAGTTTATAATCTCATCAAGATATTTTCTTCGTAGCTCCTCAACCGCTTCATCTCGAAAGTCATCAAGGAATAAATTTCTGTCGATGCCGTTCTCAAAAACATAGTGATCAAATAGGTCAAGCTCACGCCACCCCTCTTCACCAATGTATCCTTTTAGAAAACTAACAACATCATCACGTCGAAATCCATAAACGTAGATGTTCATCAGTGAAATAATGGTCTTTACCAACTTATTGTTTATAATATGTCTTCTCGTATCGGTAAATACTGGTAATTTCGCACTTTCAAATGTGGATTCTATGATTTTATTATAAGACTCACTACCGACAACAATCCGAAAGTCCTCAGGTAATAGCTCAGGGTTTGAATGGATCTTATCCATAATATCAAGCGTCACATACTCCACTTCCGTATACATATCGGTCGTCTTTAAAACGCTTACCGCCTGTATATCCTCATACTCTTTTCCATTGATCAAATGGTGAGCAAAGTCACTAAACGTATCTTTAGGGGTGTCAAACCTTATCATCTCGACATCAAATTTTTGTTTTAGGATATCTATTGTGCTTCTGCTTATCTCATAGATCGCGTCCTCTTCATAGCTTATGACGATATTTAAGTTCTTCACATGGTGTGATATCGCCTCTATCATTGAGAGCGCCTTTTTATCAAACGCTTTGAAACCAAGTATCCATACATTCTCATTAGAGTACACATTGAAACGATGAGCATATGTGTTAAACAGCTCAATCCCTTCACTCATATGGAAGTATTTGTCCTTTACCCTCTTTACATACTCTGAATAAATAAGCTCTATATCACTTAGTTTATTTGCAGTATCTTTGCTCCCCGCATCACGAATTACTTCTCGTAAAACCTCAGGACCAATTCCCTCCGATTCAAGCGTTTCTATCGTATATATTATTTCCTCAATAAAACCCTCTTTATCACACACGGAAGAAAAGAGCGTCAATTCGGATGTGATATCCTTCAATATGTATCGAAACAGCATCTGCTTACCAACATCCGTAATATACTCTTTTGATGTGTCAAACACATCACTAGTGAGTTTGTTTATCATACGCTTAAACGATGTAATCCTAACATCAATAAGACCAAGTGCTTTCTTTGCATCAAGTATTTCCTTTTCAATCACAAGAGTGGATTGTTCTGGAGTGATAACCGTTGCGTCTCCTTTTATTAAATTGTAAACATGATTCCTCTTTTTAGCAGAATCCCTACCTGTAAATATCCTAATCATCTAAGTTTACGCTCCAAAAAAAATAATCCCGTGCTAGTAATAAAAGCTATAAAAATCCCTATCAGTAAAAAATACAAAAAAAAGTCAAGTGTTAATATTTTTATTAAATAATGCTCTGATGTAAACATCCAATAATCGTTATTAAATAGTAATCTATGAAATATATCAAATGCTTTTGAAAAAAAGGGACTGAGCAAACCAAAAAATAAGACAAGAAAAATACTAAAGTAAAATTGGTATTTAAATACAGAATAATCCTTCTTAACAAAAATATATGCTATTATAAAAATGGCTAAAAAAATCATTATCTTCTTAAGTCTTGAAAAGATGTTTCTGACCTCATACATATGATATATTTCCTGTGCTTTAAACAGCGCCTGCCCATCCTGTTTAATAAGCATGTCTCCATTACCATGTATAATATCAATAAAAGATTTAGTTGAAGAGTCTATCAAATTGCTAGGCATTTCATCATATATCCCAGTAAATGAATATATAAAGTTATAGGTAAACGTAAACTGAGAGATAACCAAGAATGGTGTAATTATTATAAGTATACTTAGCAAAATAGAAACAATATATTTCACAAAAACCTCCAAATTAATTTTACTATAAAACCGATTAAAATGCTAACTATGTATAGTAAAAAGATGATCACCAAGCTACACCTTAATTTCATCTTCCTTAATAGGTACAATATCTAGTTTATATCCAAGTGGAACAAGAATTTTTAGAAGAGTATCTACTTTTGGTATCACTTTTAAACTCTCTATTCTTGCAATAGCTGGTTGCTTAACCCCTGTTAGACTTGCAAGAGTTCTCTGAGACATCTTTCTAGTCTGTCTAGCCTCTATTAATTTACCTATAAGCTCAACTTCAAGTTCTACCTGAGACCTAATAGTTTTATCAACTTTATTTTCGTCATTCATAAATTCTTTTAAAGTACTATATTTTTCACCATTGATTACTACACTCATGTTATTTACTCCTTTCAATGAAATCATTTAAGTTCCTCTTTGCCTTATTAATTTCTTTTATGGGCGTTTTCCTCGCGGCCTTTTTAAAATGATGTAAAAGAACAAATATATTATCTTTCCAATAAAAAAATAGAATTCTATTCTTAATTGGTCTTATTTCCCAAATTTTTCCTTCAATATGCTTTACTATCGGTTTACCTACACGAGTGCCATATTTAAACAATGCATTTAAATATGAAAGTATTTTGATATAGTTTATTCTTTCCGTTTTGCTATTTTTTGACTTCCACTTAATTTGTTAAGGAATTCTTCCACATCTGATTCTCCATTTTTGTTTTTATAAAAAATAGTATCAAACACTATTAACACTCTTTCCACTATGATAACATATATGTTATCATAGTTCAATCCTATATTTATAATAACCTTAATCTAATAACATAAAATATTCATATTTAAAATAAAAAAATACAATAAGTAAAATTGGTATGAAAATCATATGATAAGGTGTATAATGATAAAATATTAATAATTAAAGAGAAAAGCAATACTTTATGCTTTGTTTTTTTAGTAGTAGTTCAGTTAGCATTTCTAGTTTTCTATTTCACTAAAACCTATTCTACAGAAGATTTTAATTGAAAGAGACGGCTAATGCTAGTAGTTAATGATGTAATTGATGAAGGGTAAGAAAGGTTTTTCTAAATTTCCAGTATATGAAGTAAATACTATGACAAACACTAACATAGAGTACTCATTTAATAAAACAGGTAAGGCGGGAATCGGTATACTACATTACAAGAAAGATTTTGATAAAGAAAACTTTTTTGGAACTGTAACAAAAACATCAAAGATAAAATTCAATGAAATAAAGATTATGAAAAAATAGGGATTTAAGTCCCTATTTTTAGTACCGCATTTATCGCTTTATATAAAAAGCTTTCTCGTTTTTCTTCTGTCATACGATAATCCCATATTTCCTTTTTTTCTTCATGTATTGGATGAATATCTGATACCACTAGAATTGATGCGATATCAATGTTTAAGTACTTGCCAACGCTAAGTAGAGCTGACGTTTCCATATCTACTCCTACACAACCCTTGTCTCTCCATAGTTTTTCTTTATAAAAGGTCTGCCTATAAATCGCATCTGTCGAAACCGTAGGTAAAACTTTATAATCATCAAGTAGTTCTGTTAAGCTATTAAATAACTCCTCACTTGGTTCTATATATTCAAGTTTTTCATAATAATGTAAAGATGTACCTTCTTCAGAGTAAACTCTACTTGGTAAAACTATATCTCCATAGGTAACTTTTTCTGAAAAAGCACCTATCATACCTATCGTTATTACTGTTTTAACCCCTAGTGCTACAAGAACTTCTAGTGTATCAACCGCATGAGGTGCACCTCTTCCACCATCTAAAAAACAAATCTCTTTGTCACCCTTTATCCTGTAAATAGGACATTTTTTTAGAAAACGTGGAAACCTATCATCAATTATTTCCGTATCAAAGTGTTGTTTTATGTATTCTATTCCACTCATGTATAAAAGTACCGCAGTAGTTGGCAACTTTTCTTTTAAGAAATTACCATGTTCAGAAGAAACCTGTTCCATACTAGTTATTACAGGTCTTGTTTTATCGTTTTTGAAATACCACATTTTTTCTCCAATTCTAACTCAAGTATACTCACTGATTAATTATACTACCTATATGCTTTTTCTCAAAAAACATTTCTTTGTTCATCCTTATAACTACGATGGCAACGGCAATTAGTACAAGAGTTTCCACACATTTAGTTATATCAGTCATCGCTATTTTCTCCTGCATTAGGTTTACAAACATATGAAATGTTATACAGGCAAGCATGCTTCTATTGTTTTTCACATATACCCATGTAGTTAAAAAACCAAGTGGTATAACACTGATAAGAAAGTTGATGGCAAATATGTAACCAAAGCCGCTAGCTATACCTGTAGATATTAATTGATAGTGGTAAGAGCCCTCTATAAAAAACAGTGGCAAATGCCATAGTGACCAAATGATGCCAAATATTACAGACTCTTTAAACCAACTGTTGTAGAATGCAATGGAGTCCTCTCCGTACGACCTCCAACCAAATTCCTCAATAACTGATGCAAGTAGAATTGTAAGCAATGCTGATGAATTATCTATAGAAAAGGAAAAGTTTGAAAAAGACAGTTGATTTAATGACTCACCAAAACCTAAAGACATTACAATTGATAGTACTACAACTAGTGCAAATGTTAGGATCGATATTACTATATTCATTATATTTAGATCATAAAATCTAGTTAGCTTTCTCTTAAAATCCTTCTTTAATTCTACACTCTTTGAAGTGTATATTGTTAACACACCAATTATTGCAGGCATGCATAGACCGATAAACATAAGAAGCAGTTTTTGTTCTGTAAATATGGCTGTTACCCAAAAGAGCCATGTAAATATAAAGACGCTTATGTAGAACCTTATCGGTCTATATTTATAAGTGCTTGCATACGACTTCACTGTTCACACCATTTAGTTCAATTGTAAGACTAGTATTAGAGTCATTCATGTTATCAAAATTATCATCTAAGCTTATCTTATTTCTTATCCCCTTAGTCCTTACAGAGAACTCTTCAGTTGGCTTCATATATACTACTGACTTTATTGAAATCTGATTTAAATCCAGTCTACCCACCATATCTGTTAAATAGACTTCAGCGCTAGCTTTTAAATTTAGCTCAACATGAGAAGATGCATTTCTTATATAGACCTTATCAGATATACCTGAAAACTCAAAGTTCTCATTCTCTATGTGTTTTAGTTCTACCACCTGTGCGTTACCTTCAAGCTCAATATCGTTTACAAATTTACTAGGTATGCTCACTCTAATTGTTAAACTATCATATGAACTGCATTTTGAGAGTTTACTGCTTTCTTTGATATTGATATCAATCCTACCCTTTATATCATCTATATTAACCTTATATAGGCTCTCTATCTCGGCTATTTCATCAGATAGTAGTTCAACTATTAACTTTTCTCCACTGTTAAAAGAAACATCTAACTTACTAACATCTAAGAATTTAATCTCATAGTGCTTTGCTCTTTCAATATCATATTCCGTCCTACTTACAAATATATGATCTCTTTCTTGTGATGCGTGGGTCACACCGGTTAGATAATCCAGCGATACATTAAATAACTTAGCTATATCCATTAGACTCTCTAAACTAGGTATCCCCGCACCTGTTTCCCATTTCGTAACCGCTTGTCTTGAAACATTTAATTTATTAGCAAGCATTTCCTGAGACATTTTAGATTGTTTCCTGAGTTCTTTAATTTTTTCTGATATCATTTTCCCTCCTATTATTTTTATGGTCTTATTTTATTAAAAGGTTTGATTAAAGTCTATAAACGTTGGTTTACATTTCGTTATTTTTTGCTACTATTCGTAGCATTTTAAATATTTAAAATAAAAAAATGCTAAAACTTAAATTGTTTAGCATCAATTAACCAAATATAGAATATGAAAAAGCTCCTACTATAAGACTAGCTATTATTACACCTATTGCTATGGACGGTATTGCAACTCTATTTTTTATTCCAAATAGTTTGGCAGCCAATGCCCCACTCCAAGCACCTGAACCTGGAAGTGGTATTGCAACAAATATAATAAGTGCCAATGGCCCATATCTATCCCTTGCCTTTTCAAACTTTTCTGAAACATTATTCTTGGTCTTATCTATTATCTTTTTAAAAAACGTCCAACGTTCAAGGAATTTAAATATTGGCTCTAATAGGAGTAATATAAATGGTATTACAGCAATATTGCCTATTAAAGATGCTAAAAACACAAACTTTGGATTAAGCCCCATGCCCATTCCTATCGGCATTGCTCCCCTTAACTCTAAAATAGGTGCCATAGATACAAGTACCACGAAAATATAGTTCATCATTTTTCCAGTTCATCCACTCTAATTGATATGATGTTCTTCACACTCTCGCTACCACCAAATTTAATGTAATACTCCAGTTCAATATCTCCAATACCATCGACTATATTTGTCTTAATACTCTTAGTAGAAACCTCTGTGCTAAAAACACCTTCAGGCGTATGATAAAGTGACCTCTCCACGAAACCTTCTTTAAAATTCATGACATAGCTTTCTTCTCCGCTTATCGATCTGGAAACAAAATCGTCTCCCACTTCCAATTGACCAATTACTGGAGTTTTTGAACCAAGTATTTTCGTCTCATCATATGTATATATAAATGAGTTTTTTTCTTTTTTCATAGTACCCTCAGTATAAAAAGTCATTGCGTCTTTATTTTCACTATCAGCATCAAATGTTGTTTTAAAATTTATTTTAACTTCTTTCATATTACCTACTTGCTTTATCTATCAAAATATCCATTATTTCACTTCTAGAATATCCTTTTTCTTCAAGAAGCATTGGATACATGCTTATTGGTGTAAAACCTGGCATCGTATTAATTTCATTTAAGTATATATCTCCTTCTTCTGTTAAGAAGAAGTCAATTCTACTCATATGCTTTATCCCAACGATTTTTACCACTTTTGCCACAATATCTCTTATTCTCTCAACGGTTTCTTCATCTAAATCTGCTGGTACTTCAACTAACGATTTACCACCATCAAAGTATTTCGCTTCATAATCATAAAATTCATGTGAAGATACGATTTCTCCAATCCCAGATATAAAGTCACCCATTACAGCACATTCAATCTCTCTACCATTGATATTTTCTTCAATTATTATCTTACTGTCACTTCTAAAAGCTTCATCTATTGCCAATTGGAACTGTTTCTTTCTTTTTACTTTTGTAACACCAATGCTTGAACCTTGTCTAGCTGGCTTCACAAAAACAGGATAGTCCACTTCGCTCATATCGTATTCTTCGCCTTTATACAAAGTATCCCATTTAGCAACTTTAATACCCTCTCTATCCAGCACTTTTTTTAATAAATCCTTATCCATACAAAGTGCCGATGATAGTATCCGCTCTCCAATATAATCAACTCCTATTGTCTCAAGTAAACCTTGTATTCTTCCGTCTTCGCCATATGTGCCATGAAGTATTGGTAGTACAACATCAATTTCATTTAAAAGTTCTAACTCCTGTAGAGGTAGTAGTGGTTCATCATCAGCGAAAACTAAGACTTCTTCTTCGCCTATTTCTTCAAGTTCTCTTATCCTTCCACTTTGATCAATACCTAAATAATATACATCATATTTTTCCCTATCAATTATACCATCAACTTCTCTTGCACTCATAATAGATATTGTATGTTCTGCACATTTACCACCAAACATAATAGCTACTTTTTTCTTATTCATTCTTGCCTCCAAATTGTGTGTACTTTCTCTACTTTATCAACTCTGCTTTTTAACAATTCATAATCCCTATTTAACTCTTTTTCATTATCATATATAGCAAAGAACACATTGCCACTTCCGCTCATCATTACCTTATCACTGCCAACCAAGTTTTTTAAATTTGCTATACTAGGCAGCACTCTAAAAGCACTATGTTCTAAATCATTTATCATATATTCATAATATCCAGCTTTTATTTTATCATAAGCTTCGTATATATTCCTAGAAGAAAAGTCTTCTTCTTTTAACATTTTATACACTTCTTTTGTCGAAAGCAAGTCACCTTTTCTAAATAGTAATATATAATCTAATTTTACAGGTTCCATCACCTCTATTATGTCACCCATACCTGTACATATCGCTAGGTTGCCACTTATAAAAAATGGAACGTCCATACCAACCTTAGCGCCAAGTAGTCTTAACTGTTCAATGCTAAGTCCCAAATTAAATAGTTCATTTAAAGCAGTCATCGCAACGCCAGCATTGCTGCTTCCCCCACCAAGACCAGCACCATGTGGAATTCGTTTCTTAAGAAAAATACCAACTTCCAGTTTTCTACCTATTTCTTCTTCCATTAATTGCTTTGCTTTTAAAATTAAATTATCTTTTGTTTCAAGTGTTTTATCTGAACATTTAAAGTAATCTTTACCCACCTCAAAACTTATTTCATCAAACAAACTTATCTTTTGTATTATTGTATCTATTTTATGATATCCATTGTCTAATCGATCTGAAACAGATAAAAAAAGATTGATTTTCGCATATGATTTATAGACTTTCATAATTATCCCTTTATATAACTTAGCAGTATAGATTAATCTATACTGCTTATTATATCACATATTTTATCAAATACTTTAATTCTATCTCTCTCTCGTAAGACTTCGTGTCTCATGCCGTCAAATAAAATTAATTTTATTCTAGCATCACTTAATTTGTTATATATGTTCGCTAGCTTTCTAACACCTTTACCATAGTTCCCAACGGGGTCCTCTGTTCCTGATATAAAAACATGAACTACCTTATCGTCTATCATCTTTATATTAGATGCCATTTGAGAATTATGAATTAAATTTGAAAGCACTCTATAGCTACCAACAGTAAAACTTTTATTTAACTGAACATCCTTTATATCCTCTTTTAACATCTCTTCATCTGTACTCAACCACTCTATAGGTATTACAATTTTATTCTTTTTAATCATATCGCTTGATAAAGATTCCATGCCAATGGCACTTATTTTTTTGGAAAAAAAGTCCCAGCCCTTAACTTTTATTATAGAGTCAAGCAATTTTTTTTGAAGCTTAAGCATAGCCTTTTTTTGTATTCCACTTCCAACATATATGTATGCTTTATATTTATCCGTGTGGAATGCTACATTTCTAGCTATAAACGATCCCATACTATGGCCGATTAGAAAAAGAGGCTTTTTTGTTTGCTCACTTATGTAATCTGAGAATGCAAGTGCATCTTTTACAATATTCTTATCATCCCCCTCTTGGAGATAAACATAAGGCCCCCCTTGTATCTCACTCTCTCCATGCGCCCTATTATCAAAAGCATAAAAAGATATGTCGTTATTATTTAAATGATCCATAAAATTCTTGTATCTCTCGATCCTATCAGATGCCCCGTGTATAAACTGCACCACTGCTTTTTCATTTTTAGCAACACTCTTATATGCACTCAGAACGCGACCATCAAATGATTTGAAATCAAATTTTTCCATCTTAGATCCTCTCTGTAAGTTCTACAAGACCCTCTCTCAATTTATTTAAATCTTCCTCTGTTGGAGAACCTTTGAACCCATAATCACCTACTATATCCCATTTTGTTCTTTCGTTTTCGCTCAATTCTTTAAGTGCTTTAAAAGCACCCCCACTCCATCCATAACTACCAGTATAAAGGACTGCTCTAGAAGATAATTTCTTAATCGCAATCTCTTTTAAAGTGCTGATCATTGGTGGAAACATCTTATATTCATAAGTTGGGGCTAATACAACTATTGCAGAGCTTGTAAGCACATCCATAAGTACAGATGCATAATCCGTTTCCATTACATTAATTAAAGTATATTCAAATTCTTTTTCTTTTAATACTTCCTCAATTGTTGGAAGCGCTTTTAAACTCATATCATACATACTTCCATAAAGCACAGTTGCTTTCTTATTTGTACACTTAATATTACAATCTGCATAATATTTATAATCTTCTATTATTCGTTTAGGATCTTTTCTCCAAATAATCCCATGACCTGGTGCAATGATTTCAAAAGGAATTTTCTCTATTTTTTGAACTGCCCTTTTAAGCATAGGTGAAAAAGCTCCTAATATAGAGGCAAAATAACGTCTCGCTTCACTTTCATAATGCGCTAGTTCTTCCGCATTTAATTCATCATCAAAATGCTCCTCTGCTGTTCCAAAAGAACCGAAATTATCACATGTAAATAGTATTCCCGTGCTCTTTTCAAGCGTCACTATAGTATCTGGCCAGTGTACATGTGGCGCCTTATAAAATTCTAGCACTTTCCCTTCGCCTAAATCCACACTGTCATTGTCTCCAATGATTCTCACATTATCCGTGTGGGAATAGAACGCTTCTAGTAGTGCCGCCGATTCCTTAGAACAAAGAATCTCAAAATCCTTATGCATTTTTCTAAAATCTTCTATCCATCCTGAATGATCAGGCTCCATATGATTGATAACAACGTACTTTATATCTTCTAATTGAACATCAATTTTCTCCAACAGTTCATATAAACTCTCTGGATATCCATCCCATCCACAAAATCCATCTATTATGGCTGTTTTCTCTCCCTTTACTATATACGAGTTTAACGTAACGCCACTTGGCATTTCCCACATAGCTTCAAACAATATTCCCTCTATGTTCTTACTGAGTAAAAACACACCATCCTTTATCAATTTAGTGTACATATTCCCTCCTAATTATACAATATCATTAAGTGTTTTTCTTTTCAATTTTTTCCTTAAATCCTTCATTTATAACAATGCCTATTATTATAGCGATAGCTACTGGCATTATAAGTTCATTTAATCCAAAGGAGCTAAATAGAACAAGAAAGGAAAATCCAACCCCATAAAAAGCGCTTAATATCGCACTAACTCCTATTATTATTACAACACCACTAGGATTTATGATAGCACCTATAAGTGCTCCCATAACTAAAAGCAATGTAAACTCTCCTCCTATTGCACCAAACATCATGCTTATACTAAGGCCAACAAATAGTAGGGCTAGGAGCAATGTGTAATTAAATTCTTTTGTAAAATCAAGTACAAATACCCTGAAGTATTCTGGATAATAATACCCTATTATACTTAATATAATCCCACCGATTATTGGAGCAAAAATAGGCATCTTCTTATTATGTATATCTTTTAAAAATGGTATATATTTTTTCATAAATATCCCAACCAATGAACATATGATTCCAACCAATATAGAATATGCTATGGCTTTGTTCAAATTGATGGATTTAATATCAACGTTTATCACCCTTATCCTATCAAAAAATAGGGTTATAACCATATAGGCGCTTATAGCCGATGCAATCAGTGGATATAGCACTTTATGAAAGGTTATATCCTTCATATGATAGAGTTCTATAACAAAGAGTACCGCAAAAGGAACCGACCCAGTAATTGCCGCAAGTGCGCCTGCAACTCCAGAGGTTATTATCATCTTCCTTTCATTGCTATCTTCGGTTATCCTATATGCAACATTTGATCCAACTGCGCCACCTAAATGAATAAAAAATCCTACCTTACCCATCAAAAAACCAGTGCAAACGCTGATTATAGTACCAACAAATTTGATTATTGCGTCTTTAATACTTATGATCTGCATATCTATTGCTTCTAGTTCATCCATTACTACTTTGGAACCAAAATGTTTATTACCATCACCTATCATATACCAAATGATGGAAAGTAATATTCCTCCTATTATAGGAAATATGAAATTGTAACTATTATTTATCACATATTTGTTGTATACTTTAAAACTATTTAGAAACAATAATCCTAGGAACCCTGTTATAATTCCCGTAATTATTGAAACAAACAAACGATTTAAATGTTTCATATTCCCCCTTAAAAAAAGCAGCCTATAGACTGCTTATTAAATCGCAATATATTTATCATTATAAAGGGTTTTTATAATAACTTTTTCAGTAAGTACGTCACTATAGCTAAACGATATCTTTCTATTTCTATTCCCCTTTACTTGAACAATAAAGAGGCTAGAATATGCACTCAACAAAACTCCTTCATTTTCTTTTATCTTGTTTCTACCCTTATCGGTCTTTATTAGGATCCTTTTTCCTATATTCTTTTCTATAAGATTTTTGATATCATCTAATGTTTTTAAAGTCGCCATGCATACTCCTATCTAATAATAATATACCATAAAAACGACTATTAATCAAAAAGCGTTCGCAACTTATGTTATAATGATTAGGGGGTTCTTATGGATTATAAAAAGATGGCATTAAAAATGCATGAAAAACACAAAGGTAAAGTAGCTATTGTTAGCAAGGTAAAGATAGAAAACAGAGATGATCTGTCTACTGCCTACACACCTGGTGTGGCAGCACCATGTCTAGCAATAAAAAAAGATGAAAATGATGTGTATAAATACAGTGCTAAAGGCAACCTTGTAGCAGTAATAAGCGATGGCTCTGCAGTACTTGGTCTAGGCAATATAGGACCAAAAGCTGCCATACCTGTAATGGAAGGCAAGTGCATACTATTTAAAGAATTCGCCGATGTGGATGCTTTCCCACTATGTTTAAACACTCAGAATACAAAAGAAATAATCGATACAATAGTAAATCTAGAACCAACATTTGGTGGAATAAACCTTGAAGATATATCATCACCTAGATGTGTTGAAATAGAGAGAGAACTAAAAAAAAGAATGGATATTCCAATATTTCATGATGATCAACACGGTACGGCAATCGTTGTAAGTGCAGCTCTTATAAACTCGCTCAAAATAATAGATAAGAGTATAAAGAAAATCAAAGTAGTTATAAGCGGTGCGGGTGCAGCGGGTATTGCAATTGCCAACATGCTTATATCAATGGGCGTTGAAAATATGATGGTATGTGACTCAAAAGGCATACTGTCAAGGGATGTTAAGTCAAGTAATTGGCTTAAAGATGAACTCGCTTCAAAGACAAATAAGAGGTGTATAAAAGGAACTCTGTCAGATGCAATGGTAAACAGCGACGTTTTCATCGGTGTATCTGCAAAAGACATCGTAAGCGAAGAAATGGTAAAAAGCATGAATAAAGATGCAATCATATTTGCTATGGCTAACCCAGACCCTGAGATACTACCAAACCTTGCCATGAAAGCGGGAGCGAGAATAGTTGGAACTGGTAGAAGCGACTATGACAATCAGATAAACAACGTGCTCGCTTTCCCAGGTGTATTTAGAGGTGCTCTTGATGCGAGAAGCACAGAAATAGATGAGGATATGAAAAAAGCCGCTGCAGAGGCAATAGCAAGTTTTATTCCAGATGAAGCGCTTAACGAAAAAAATATTATCCCTTCCGCATTAAATAAAGATGTTGCTAATGAAGTGGCAAAAGCCGTTTTTAGAGCTTCAAAAAAATAAACTACTTCAAATGAAGTAGTTTTATATTGTGCTTATAATTTCTATTGGTGACATATACGAAATACCAATTCCTGGTATTATGTACAGTATTGCAAAAACTATGAACATAATCATATATAACACGATATATGTGTTCTTGTCTAATTTTAGCAATTGAAGCAATATGGAATAAAAATATAGTTCAAATACAGCAATGATAATTTTAACACTTAACATGTCAATACTTTTGGTTACCGTTAAAAGGGTCATAATAAATATAATATTTATCCCAAAGACCTTTATAAGCTTCTCCACATAATACTCTGTTTTTCGCACTTTATTTATAACGAGTCTTTCAATTATTAACTTTCTTCTCTCTTCTATTATCTCCGTATTGACGTATAGATTTGATACAAATATAAAAATGACAACGGCAATAAATACAAGCATTGTCTTGCTATCTGTAATATCTGTTTTAATATCACTAGGTTTATCTTTAATATTTAAAAGTTTTAATGATTTTGTAAGCGGTAAATCCTTGTCGTATTCCTTATAAGTATAAGTACCACTGGTATTATTTATTTCGGATATTACTTTGTTTTCTGTAATTAATTCTATTATCATTAGGTTTGCTTTTTCAAGTTCAAAACTGTCTATATTTTTAAAGTCAATTAATGCTTTATAATCATGATTATTGATCTTAGTCTCAAAACCTTTTAAAATTTTATAAACCCTTTTATCACCTGATTCAAAACTTTTATAACCTTGAATGGATACTATTTTTCCTAAAAGCCTTTTCGACATTTCAGTCTTATCTTCATCTACTACTGCAATATCTGGTTTAACTCTACTACTAGTAACATAATTGATGCTTAAAGACAACGCTAAAGAAGACAGTAGAAAAAACAATACGGTTTTTATATTAAAAAATACCTTGAGTTTATTTATAATATATTTCATTCTAAAAACTCCTTAACTATGCTAGCAAATTTAGAACAAAATTCATCATTATATGATTTTATTTCTTTAGTATTGCCTTTCGATAGATTAATATCATTAATTTTTACCCCTAATTCAGAAACATTCGTTACTACTTCAATACTATAGATCCCTTTAATCTTATTGACAAACTCTAATTGATGATTATTCACATGTTCACCATGCGCTTTTTCCCTTGGAACAACGATAACTGGTTTTCTCAAATATAAAGCTTTCATAAAACTAGATGGACCACCGTGACTTATAATTAAGTCTGCGCCGGCCATCATAAGCTGCATGTCATCATAATCAAGAAGTTTTTCGTGACGACAAAACTCTGGTCTATAATCAGAATAGCCTGTTTGAATAAAAACATCCTCTTTTATCAAACCCTCTTTTTTTAACCTATCAACTTCTCTTACAAGCCTATTAAATTGTTGTTCATGTGTACCTACTGTAACAAAAATCATTAATATATACTTCCTAAATTAATTGCTTTTGGATATACTTTTTTCATTTCTTCCCATTGTACTATAAAAGCATCTGTTATTGGATAAACCAATTTACCTGTAAGTGTTGGTTTATCAAACCTATCAAACACCTCTATATAAAAGGTTTTTGCCCCAAATATTTTACCTATGTAAAAAAAGGGAACGGCTACTGCTGCCCCAGAAGATATTATAACATCGGGTTTTTCTTTCACAATTATTTTTATTGCTAAAAAAGTGTTCCTAATCAAATTTATTATATTCCTATTTGTTGGAAAATAACAGTTATAAACTGTTTCTTGCTTTAGCAGACTCCTTGAATCTTTTTTATCAAATGTAACCCAAAATCTTTCTTTGTCTTGCCAATATTTTTTAAGTAAGTAGAGATGCGTTAAATGTCCCCCACTAGAACCAACTAAACATAGTTTCATTACCTACTCCCCTGTTTTTTTAAGACAGTTACTACTGTTTTAAATAGTATTTTTATATCAAATCTCAATGACCAATTTTCAATGTATTCAACATCTAACTTTACGACTTCTTCAAAATCCGTTATATCACTTCTACCGCTTATCTGCCAAAGCCCCGTTATCCCTGGCTTAATAAGCAACCTTTTAAAATGATGTAAGTCATATTTTTCATATTCATAAACCGTTGGTGGTCTAGTGCCAACCAAAGACATATCACCTTTTAGAACATTTAAGAACTGTGGGAACTCATCAAGAGACCATTCTCTAAGTTTTTTACCAAACGGGAAAATCCTCGGATCATCTTTAGCTTTAAACATCAGATCGTTTTTATACTCGTTCTTTGAAATTATATTATTAAGTTCTTGCTCTGCATTAATATGCATGCTTCTAAACTTATACATTTTAAATTTTTTACCATTCTTTCCTATCCTTGTCTGACTAAAAAAGATTGGCCCTGGCGATTGTTTTCGCACAATAGGTAGTATTATTAATGCGACAAAAAAAGTAATGATAAGACCAAAAATCGATGCAACGATATCCACTAATCTCTTTAAAAACATCTGCCTAAGCGTTGCTATTTTTACAGCCAAGACAACGTATTTTTTGTTTTTTTCGGTAACAATTGTCGATTCATTATTTGTGTTATCAAATATTGAGTCGACACATAGTTTAGTAGGTATGCCTACCTTTTTGAAGTAAAACAGTATATCGGATATATTTTCTCCCATATAATCTGAATAAATTTCATTAACACTATTTTTAGATAAAAAATCCCTTATGTCATTTTCATCTTTTAAAACCACTTTATTTTTATAGATTTTTCCTGTATAGTCCTTTATTACATATGCTTTTACATTGCATTTATCCGGTAGGCTTGACTCAAACTCATCTAGAGTACGAATTGAAGATAACAATAATATATCAGTCCTCTCATCTAATTCACTAATATAAATTTTTTTCAAAATTATTCTAACAATGTATAGAATAACTAAAAAAATGGTAAAGAAGATAGATGCTGACTTATAATTAAATTTATAAATTATATCATCTGTGTCAATTAAGCTAGTAAACGCTACGAAAACAAAAAGTATCTTTATCACAAAAGACAGTGATGATTTTAATTCTAAGAGAAAACCTCTTTCTCTGATGTTACTGTATTCCTCTGTAAAAACGATCGTTAGAAAAAATATAAATGTTAATAGAGAATAGTTATAGAAAACAACTCCAGAAATATTAAAAATATTTAAAAACAATACATGTGAAATAGTCATAGCTAAAAAATCAAAAGCTAAAAAAACTATTTTATAGTTTTCTTTTATAAAATACATTTATAATCTCCTTACAACATATCATTATAACATAGCGACTTTACGGTTCACATAATTGTTATAGTGTGTTTGAGCCAAAACTAAGCTATTTTATTCTTTATAATATTGATTGAATAAAACACTTGTTTTCTAAATTCCTTATTCGTAATAAATATTAAGCCATTTATAAAAAACAATAATATAACTATAATAAACCCACTAATGATAAAATCTAAAAATGATTTTATATTTAAATTCAAACCATTAATGATTAATTGTGAAACAACAACCGAAACGATTGAATACATAATATACTTAGAATAATCTCTTAAATATACTATAAACGATTTATCAAAACACTCCCTATAAGTTAATATAGGTTTAAAACTTAAATAAACGATTACTTCTGATGTTACTGTACCAATTATAACCCCTAAAACTCCAATATATCTGACCAAAACGATAGATATAACAAGGTTTAAAAGCGACTCTATAATTGGTAAATGTATATCGCTAAAAAAACCACTGCCCATTTTAAATATTTCAAGACATTCCCTATAGATTAATAGTGATAAACTCAAAGATAGCAAAACTATGATTGAGTTATCGTTAAACTTATTATTAATCCAAATTCTCATAAAGGGTTGAATCAAATTGTATACTGAAATACCTAGTATTATAGCAGAAAACAAATATAAGATATTAATCTCTTTAAACCTTTTATATATATCATTCTTTGTGCTAATAGCAATAAATCTTCCTATATGTGGTTTTATAATACTATTAAAATTTCCTACAAATGATAAAATCATCATAGTTATGGTTAAATAACTAGCATATAACCCAACCATCTTTAGTGAAACAAAACTCGAAATAACTATTAAATCTGTATTAAATGCAATAACATAACAAACTTTATGAACAAATATTTGCTTAACATTCTTAATTATCGATCTATCTATAATGAAACCATCGCTACTGATGCTATCTAAAAAGCTATAATATCTTCTATAATATCTTTTGAAGATTATAATACGCAAAATATTACTCATTGTGATTAATAAAATAAATACAAATAATGACTTAAATATAATCAGTGAAATAAGCTGAAGTGCATTTAATAAAATAATTACAATTCCTTGAGATATTTTTACAAAGTTTACTCGCCTATCAGCATTATATAATATTATATATTTTGCCATAAAGTAGGATAAAGCAGAACTTGTTAAATACATAAGCCAATATAACACAATAGTATAATCAATAACTATATTTTTAATAATAAAAGGTAATATAAAAGTTGCTAATGCCCCAAGGCCTAAAAACAAATATATTATCTTTGTATATAACTTTTGTATGGTATAAAGAATCTCTTTGACTCGTTTATAATCCCCGTTCGCAAGTGGTTTATATAGCGCGAATGTAGAAGCAGATCCAAGACCTAGTTCTGTTAAAGACAAATAGCCAAGGATTTGCTCAAATAGTTTTATAAGGCCAAGTTTCTCAAGTCCTAGATTTAGAACAAAAAACCTATTTGTATAAATTTTCAGTATGGCTATAACAACCAAAATAATATTAGTTACTACAACGCCCTTTAATATATCCTTTTTCAATTAAAATATTTCCTATCCTCGCTTCGCGTGTGTATCGTACCATCCCACTCTAGTCAATCTTCTAATAATTGGTATTTGAGAAGTAATAGACGTTAATAAACCATAATCGCCAAACAACTTATACTTTAGAAAAATATAACGGTATTTTAAAAGTGTTTTTTTCTCATTAAGCCATACACCTTTTAAATCTTCACCGAACGCACCTGAAGAACCCCATTTAAAAGAAGGTGAAAACTCTTTACCATCTAATGATTGAACTGTTAACTTCTGCTTATTAACCTTTTTTTGATTAACCGCTTTAAAATAGTTATATCCTAGTTTTCTCAATAACTCAAATTCATATTTCAACGCTTTAAATGATAATTTATTTGATTCAATAGATATAAAATCCGGTTTTACATTAAATGCTAGTAACGTTTTTAGACAAATTAGATCAGCACCTTCTATGTCTATTTTCATGTAATAAGGTGCCCCATATTCTTTTAAAACTTCACTAAAATCTACCGAATTTACCTCTATAACTTCACTGCTAGTTCCTAAATGCTCATTTCTCAAATCCCAATCTTCACATACAGTCCCCCATATAGATTTATCCTTGTTAACGTAAAACTTTACTTTATAATTATCTTCATTTTTGACATCAACAATAGCACCCTCTATTATTACTAGCTGCCCATTTTTAATCTCATCCCTAAATTTGATTTTATTATACTCTATTAACTCAGGATTAGCTTCAAATGCAATAACTTTAAAATCATTTTTTATCTGTGTAGTACTAATTTCATTTATCCTAGACAAATAGACCATTTCACATCCTTCGTCTCTGAGATAATCAAATTTTTCACTCCAATCATCTCCTATAACAATAACATCTATATCATACTTTTATATAAAATTTATATCTCGCTTCCAGAATTCTTCTAAAAGTTAATTCATATATACTTTTTATATTTATAAATTATTCATAACCTAATCTATTTCCTTTATGTTTTCACCATCTAAATATTTTTGAATTAGGTTACTAATAAACATTGAATCATAACATGTGCATTTATAACTACTATATTTCTTTTTATTAATCATATCTATAAACTCCGCCAATTCATATCTAAGGCCTTCCCCTTGAAACTTTAAAAAAAACTTTTCATTATAACTGGAATCCTCATACTTAATTTCAAAAAATTCCGTCTTCCACCAAGGCGCATGAACATAAATATACCCTTTTGTCCCCGATATTATTAGATCACCTTCAGATTTAACTCCTAACCCCACTTTAAGTGTAGCTACAGAGTCTTTATAAAGAACATTTATTTTGGTAAATATATCAACTTCCTTTTGTTTATCCATATAGGAAATAAAATCTACACTTTTATAGTTAGTTCCAAGGAGTTTACTAACTGCAAGAAGAGGATAACTTGCGAGTTCAGTTACAGACCCTCCAGCTGCGTTTATATCCAATTCTCGTATATCCCCTGAAAGTAATTTGGTGAATGTGGCTTCCACACTCTTGATTCTACCAATACGACCACTTCTTGCAATACTAACCAACCTATTAAAAGCAGGAATATAAGCAGTTTTAATCGCTTCTAGTAATACCAATTTATTATTTTGGGCCATCTCATAAACTTCTTTTATTTCGTCTACATTTAGTGCCATTGGTTTTTCACATATAACATGTTTTCTATTTTTTAATGATTTTTTTATATAATCATAGTGTGTTAAATGTGGTGAAGCAATATATACCGCATCTACATTGTCGAAAAATTCATCAATATTATTAGTATAAAAATTTAATTCATGTTTTTGAGAAAATCTAGATAATTTATCTAAATTCAGTCCAAAAACACCTTCAACATTGGCCCCACTAATATATTTAGATTCTTTTATAAATCGGTTTGCTATGTTTCCATAACCTATTACCCCAATTTTAACGATACCATTGTTATTATTTCTAAGTTGAGTGCTAGATATTCCTCTTGTTCTTTCTAAATATACAACTTCACAATATTGATTTAAATAATCAAATTTCCCAGTCCAATCTGACCCAATTGAAAAAATATCGATATCATATTTCAATATATCACTAATCTTCTGTCCTTCGTAATCTTCAATAATCACTTCATCAGCAAATCCGCTGTTCTTTACATTCTCAATACGAGTCATTAAATCTTCTTGAACATTTAATTTGCCTCTTGATTCATCATAGCCCTTTGATGTAACACCTACTATCAAATAATCACCAAGCTCTTTAGACCTAGCCAAAATATTTTGATGTCCCTCATGAAACAAATCAAAAGTTCCATATGTTATTACTTTTTTCATATATATTCTCCATATTTGTATTTTCAATATTTATAAATGCAACCTAATTTATATGTAAGATTCTTATAATAATATACAGATTATAAAATTATTTTCTTCCTAACCTAATCAAAAAATTTCTAGACTTTATATATAATAAATTTGTTTCAAAAGAACCATATTTAAAAATAATCTTTTTAATAAGTCTATCATTAAAAACAAGTAGTTTTTGAACTTCTTTGAACTGTTTTCTAAATCCTTTTTGTTTAATTAAACAAATTGGTTTTTTTACCCAAAAACTAGTTGCAACAAGGCCATCAAACACTGATATAATATTGTTGTTTATAAAATTAATTTTACTAATATCATTCAATGATTCTTTATACTTGTTCAGTGATTTTATTATTATAAACTTATCGAAAATATTTTTTTCTACATAAGTATTTGTTATAGCTCCTATCCTCTGTCTCCTATAATAATACAAATATTCCTTTAATGAATATATTTTATCAACTGAACAAATAAATCTAGGAGTCCAATCTAAATCCTCATGATATATTCCCTCTAAAAAATATAAATTGTTCTCAATAATAACATCTCTTTTTATAATGTATCTCCACGCATAATTAACAAATTGTTCTTTAATAAAATCTTGATCATTTACAGAAATATATTCTTTGTAAAAATAACTATCTATCCCATTTTCTTTTTCAAATTTATTACTATCTTGAAAATATCTTATAAAAGAAAAATAATACGCATCTTCTTTTGTTCTTATAATAAACTCTATAGCATCTATCATTTTATTCGTATCGATAAAATCATCTCCATCTAAAAACATAATATAGTCTGATAGAGCTTTTTCTATTCCAAAATTTCTAGCACTCGAGAGTCCACCATTCTCTTTTCTATAAAAACTAAAATTATCAAAACTAGAATACTTCTCTTCTATAAAATCGGTGTTTTGTGTAGATCCATCATCAATAACAATTAGGTTGCATTTTTTTATTGATATAACACTATCTATACATCTATTTACATATTCATTTATATTATAAACTGGTATAATGATATCAATTAAGTTTTTTTTCACTTTCTCCTCCACACCACCATATTCTTTTATATTGCATTCTATTTTAAAAGCAAAATATTAGACATTAATATGATCAGAGTGAATTATATTTACAATTCTATCCACAATCAATGATGTTGCATTACCTTCTTCAAAATTTCCAATGATATCTAATAATTCTCCTGTTTTTTTTGAAAATTCTTCAAGACTATACTTATTTAATATCCGTTCTAGATCATTAATATTATTAAATTTAATTAATGGCAACTCATTAAGTTCAATATAAAATCCTCTTTCCTTTTTATACTTTTGTTGATCAAATGCATATAAAAAGATAGGCCTTTTTAATAATGCAAAATCAAACAAGATAGAAGAATAATCTGTGATTAAAACGTCCGTTATTAAAAGCAACTCCTCCAACTCATCATATTTAGATACATTTAATAAAAATCCCTTATATTTATTAGTAAGATCCCTAAGATCAACGGAATCAGATAAACTTGGATGAAATCTCACTAACATTATAAAATCGCTTCCAAATTTTTCTGAAAAAATCTGAATCAATTTTTCTGGTTCTAAACTTCTCAATTGTTCAACACCACTTCGATTATTGTTTTTCCTAAATGTTGGAGCAAATAATATCACTTTTTTACTATCTAACCCATACTTATTTTTTAATCTATTCACATCATCTAGGTTGTTTAATATCATATCATTTCTTGGTGTGCCGCACTCACATATCTCTCCACTATAATTAAATGCCTTAGCAAAAACTTCAGTTGAATGCGAATTGCCCGATATAAGCAAATCCATACATTTCACATTTATTTTAGAAGTATATACATATATGTGTGATAATTTATCTTTTACATCATTTTCTATAAGTTTTAAGGGAGTTCCATGCCAAGTTTGAATATAATAAGTTTCATCCTTCTTTTTTATCCCAATTTTTTTTGTAAAATTGTCAACCCATATTTTAGCAGTATATAGTTCAATCATCGCTTTCAAAGAGTCATGCTCAACAAATTTAACACCATCATAATGGTATTTCTCACTATTTTTTTTAGCATCTTTAATTAACCATACAATCTCAATATTTGTATTCAAAGCATACAGATGTTCAAAAATAAATCGAGGGTTTCCTCTATATTTACCAAACGCACTACTAAAAACCACTTTATTTTTATTAATTGGTAAAAATTTGATAAAAACAGGATAAAAAAACATATTAAGAATTTGCCTAATTCTTAATATAAAAGTTTTTATATAATACATATAACCACTTCCTAACTATAAGCAATATACACTAGTGTTCTTCATGGAAGTTGATGTTAAAATAAACCCCCATCACACTAAACATTAACACTAAAACCCAATTGGCTCCATCTATATCTTCAAAAAACATTAGTAAAATCAGACATAAAAAAGAAGTAAAATAATATACAAAGTTTTTTTCATCAAGTAACTTCAAAAAACGTCTAAAGAAATTAGTAAACACCAGAAAAATTGATATAAATCCTATAATTCCTGATTTATATATAAAACTAATCCAACTAGAGTGAGAGCCTATCAAATAAACTCCCGTAATCGGAGCCTTAATTCCTATGCCTAAAATATATGTTGAATTCTTTATTGCCTCAATAGTACTTTTATATATATACATTCGTGTAATCGTACTACCTGCTCTAAAATTGAGCACCTTTTTAATTCTCAACACGATGAAATCAAGGTTAAAAAATAATACAATACATAAAGCAATAATCAATAAAAAAACATAAAATTTAAAGTATTTATTCTTATAGAAGGTACTTATAATCCAAATTATTATGGAAGCACCCACTAAAACAAATCCAATTCTTGAATGCGATAGATAAATAGGAATAGGAGAAAGCACAATAAATATTAATCTTTTAAGAAACCAATTATTTTTTTTAATGTAGACATAAGCTAAAGGAAATAGGATAACGCAAAACAAAACAATTAAATTACTATATTCCATATAAGCCATCAATCTGTATGTACGCCTACCCATAACCCAATCCGGTTTATATAACACTCTGTTTAAAACATTAAAATTATAAGTAAGATTAAACCTATTTACCAAGAAAAAAAGCGATGACAAAGCAAACAAAACCATCATGTTAATATAAGTGTATTTTTGGATTTTTTCTATGTTTATATCATTATTTTTATAATAATTATAATAAAGTATTGATATACACCATATAAGCAATGTGTTAAAGGCAGCTATTATTCTATTAACGTCAAAGTTAGGAATATTAATTATAATGGATAAAAAATAACAAATAACAAATATCAATAATAAAACAATTGTATTATCAATATAAATC
>PDWI01002757.1_pt1 | contig 25909 bp, 18 predicted proteins | sample 1430891 | NCBI WGS metagenome assembly PDWI01 (sample SAMN01162508, study PRJNA174530) | Oral metagenome, whole genome shotgun sequencing project. | biome: Marine environment; feature: Marine mammal; material: Swab sample of the gingival sulcus; isolation source: swab sample of gingival sulcus...
GAGGGAGTCATGATTGAAAAAGCATTAAGAGGAAACTCGAAATACTGGATGTGGCTCGGAATCCTCGCCATATTCATTGCAATTGGCGGAATCTGCTATATTCGGCAGTTTCTTAATGGTCTTGGGATGACGGGAATGAGCCGGGATGTTGCCTGGGGGCTGTATATTTCCCAGTTTACCTTTCTGGTCGGGGTTGCTGCTGGAGGACTTATGCTGGTTCTTCCCTACTATGTGCATGACTATAAGGCCTTTGGTAAGATAACCATTCTTGGGGAATTCCTTGCCATTGCAGCACTTATTATGTGTCTGATGTTTATTATGGTGGATATCGGTCAGCCCATACGGGGGATGAATATGATTCTTCATCCTACTCCCAACTCTATGCTGTTTTGGGACATGTGTGTGCTTCTGGGCTATCTGTTTTTGAACTGCATCTGTGGCTGGGTGATTTTGACCGCCGAGCGTAAGCAGGTAAAACCGCCCAAATGGATCTATATCTTTGTTTATATCTCCATTCCTTTTGCGGTTTCTATCCATACGGTAACGGCAATGCTTTACTGTGGTTTGCCTGGCCGCCATTTCTGGCTGTCAGCGATCACCGCACCCCGTTTTCTGGCATCGGCCTTTGCCGGAGGGCCGGCGATTATTGTACTTGCCTGCCTTATCATGAAGCGGATTGCCAATTTTGACGCTGGTAAGGAGGCGATCAATAAGCTGGTAACCATTATTATGTATGCAGCACTTATCAATGCCTTCTTTGTTGTGCTTGAATTCTTTGTTGGTTTCTATTCCAACATCCCGGGCCATAAGCACTCTCTTGAGTATCTGTTCTTTGGTCTTGAGCATCATGGGGTGGAGTATAATAACCTGGTGCCCTTTATGTGGCTCTCGGTTGTTCTCTGCTTTGGTTCTCTGGGGGTATTTGCCTGGTTGAAGCTGTCAAAGAAGATGGTGGAAGACAGTGCTGATATCTGGATCGGCGGTGCCTGTATCACCCTTTTTATTGCCCTGTGGATTGATAAGGGGCTGGGATTTGTTCTTGGCGGATTGGCGATAACGCCTTTTGATACTGTTGTTCAGTATTATCCGACAATGAATGAGCTGGGGGTGACTGTTGGTATCTGGGCCACTGGTCTTTTCCTGGTTACCGTTTTGTATAAGATTGCGGTAAAGGTAGAGCATGAGGTGGAAGGACACTGATCTCTGCTGGTAAATTTGGTAGTTTTTTGGGGGAGATTGCCTGTAGGGCAGTCTCCCCTTTTTTTGCTGTATATTGAGATACATTTGATTTGTTGAGTGATCTACAGGAGGTGTCCCTCTATAATAAATAGATATAGGGTAAAATGGATATTTACTGTGGAGAGAAGCCAAATAAAGCTACTCTTTACAATAGAAAACATGGTAGTTATAAAAATTTTCCTTTCTGCAGACCATCACCATATTTGGTATTGACATAATTTTCATAACACTTTATATGGTAGTAAATAATGATTTTGTTCATTTGCTCCAGCGAAGATGACAAGAGAAAATCTTAGTGATTTTGAGTTGTTTTACGCTGGTTGCCGTTCTTTTTTCTTTTGTTGTGCAATTCTACTATCTATTGTCGTCATAGGTTTACATCTTTTGAGGAGGGGTTGATTATGCCTGCAAATACTGATGCTGCATTCGTTATATCAAATGTTTTTTCCAAAATAAAAAAACGTAACGATCAACAGGTTGATTTTGATGCGGAAAAGATTGTTGCGGCCATTGGTAGGGCGGGTGAGGCAACAGGTGAGTTTTCGCAGCAGGAGGCGAAGCGCCTTACCATCAGGGTGTTGAATACTGCCTATGGCCTGTTTAAGAGTGATGTTCCTTCCGTTGAGCAGATTCAGGATGTCGTTGAGGATGTTTTGCTCAATTCACCCCATAAGAAAACGGCAAAGGCCTATATCCTCTATCGGGATCGCCGAACTCAGGCAAGAGAATTGGTGGAGCAGGCAGATATTCAACTGGTGGATAACTACCTTGACCGCCTTGACTGGCAGGTGGAAGAGAATAGTAATATGGCCTATTCCCTCCAGGGGCTGAATAACTATGTGGCCAATGAGGTAAGTAAAAATTACTGGCTCAACAGAATCTACTCTCAAGAGATTCGAGAGGCACATAATAGTGGCGATTTGCATATCCACGATCTTGGTCTGCTCTCGGTCTATTGTGTCGGCTGGGATCTGCAGGATCTGCTGCTGAACGGTTTTAGAGGGGTTAGCGGTAAGGCAGAATCGGCTCCGGCGAAACATTTTCGCAGTGCCTTAGGGCAGATTGTGAACTTTTTCTATACCCTGCAGGGAGAGGCCGCCGGAGCGCAGGCGTTCTCCAGTTTTGATACCCTGCTGGCCCCCTTTGTACGGGCAGATAAACTCGGTTTTGCAGAGGTGAAGCAGGCTATACAGGAATTTGTTTTTAACCTTAATGTGCCGACAAGGGTTGGTTTTCAGACTCCTTTTACCAATTTGACCATGGATCTGCAGCCGCCGTCAACCCTTGCAGATCAGCCGGTTATCCTTGGCGGGAAGAAACTCAAAGAGACCTATAGTGATTTTCAGGAGGAGATGAACCTTATCAACTCCGCCTTTCTTGAAGTTATGGCAGAAGGTGATGCCAATGGACGGGTCTTTACCTTCCCCATTCCCACCTATAATATAACTCCTGATTTTCAGTGGGATAATCCCGAGCTGGAAAATTTATGGAAGGTCACGGCCAAATACGGCATTCCCTATTTTGCTAACTTTATTAACTCCGATCTTTCGGTGGAAGATACCCGCTCAATGTGTTGCCGGCTGCGGCTTGATACCAGAGAGCTGGAAAAACGGGGGGGCGGGCTTTTCGGGGCCAATCCGCTGACCGGCTCCATTGGTGTTGTAACTATTAACCTGGCAAGTCTGGGCTATGAAGCAGAAGATGAGGCTGAATTTTTTACGCTGCTTGATAAGAGACTGGCAATCGCCAGAAACAGTCTGGAGATAAAGCGCAATGTGCTGGAAGGGTATACTGCGAAAGGGCTCTACCCGTATACAAAGTTTTATCTGCGCAATATCAGGGAGCGTTTTAATTCTTTCTGGAATAACCATTTCTCTACCATCGGTGTTATTGGTGCCAATGAGGGGGCAATTAACCTTTTTGGGCAGGATATTGGTACGCAGCGAGGGCAGCAATTTGCTCTTGACGTATTAAATCATATCCGGGAAAAATTGCAGGAATTTCAGAGCGAGACGGGGAATTACTATAATCTGGAGGCGACTCCGGCAGAGGGAACCGGCTATCGTCTTGCCAGACTTGACCGCAAGCGGTATCCGGCAATGCAGTTCTCCCTCTCTTCGGGGGATGATGAGCTGCCGGTCTATACCAATTCTACCCAGTTGCCGGTGAACTATTGTGATGATATCTTCACCGTTATGGATCTGCAGGATAGTTTGCAGACCCGTTATACCGGCGGTACGGTACAGCATATCTTTCTTGGAGAGGCCGCTCCAGATCATCTGGCTCTGCGGGATTTTATCCGATCAATCTTTGAGAATTACCGTATGCCCTATATCACTATTTCTCCCTCTTTCTCTATCTGTCCTGAACATGGGTATCTGAAAGGCGAAGTTGCTGAGTGTGTGCATTGCGGTAATAAAACGGAGATTTATTCGCGGGTTGTCGGTTATCTGCGTCCGGTTCAACAGTGGAATGAGGGAAAACGGGCAGAATTTGCCAAGCGTAGTCACTACTCTGTGGATGTTGCATGATAATTGGTGGTTTTCACTCTCTCTCTTTATGTGATTTCCCAGGTACACCTGCAGCCGTGCTCTTTTTGCAGGGCTGCAACTGGCGGTGCAGCTATTGTCATAATAAAGCGTTGATTCCCCGTACTCCGGCGGGAAGCACTCTTGATGGTGATGATATCTTTGCTCTTCTGAAGAGGAGAGCAAAGATATTGCGGGGAGTGGTCTTTACCGGTGGTGAGCCGACCTTGCAGGCTGATATCGTTGAGTATATGGCGAAGATTAAAGGGTTGGGCCTGCAGGTTAAACTGGATACCAATGGGTCAAATCCAGCGGTACTTGAACGACTTATTAACTCAGGGGTACTTGATTATATCGCTATGGATATTAAGGCTCCCCTTGAAAAATATACACGTATTGTCTGTTGTTCCGTTAATCAGCAGGCAATAAGGGAAAGTGTGCAGCTTATCGCTGTAAGCGGTATTGCCCATCAATTTAGAACCACCTGGCCAAAGGAGTTATTGTCGGTAGAAGATATTGAGCAGATTCGAGAGGGTTTGCCTCAGGGGTCTCCCTATATTGTTCAGGAGTGCCGAGTGGTAGATTGATGTATAAAAAAATTTGGGCTTCCTCAAATAAGGGGGATGTCTCCTCTCCAAGATAAAAAAGTCATCCCTAAAATTTGGGTTTGCTTGCTAAAAAGTTGGTCAAAAATTTATTACAAAAATTGGGATATTAAAAGCCCAGCCCTTTTCGCTTTATGAAAACTCTGGGGATGAGTATGGTAGCATGGATTGCGCCCATCACTTATATGTTCTGATATCATAGAAATAATGGAATTGTAGGTGATTTTCATCGTAAAATGAAATTGATTCAAAGAAAAGTATACGGCTTTAGAAATTTTGAAAATTGTCGCTTGCGGGTTAGGGTTCTCTGCGGGTAAAAAATAATGAAAATTTGATCAAGGATTAGCTGAAAAAGGAGGCTGTCCCCCTTCTTTGGTGGAGCCCCTAATTTCTCCCCCCAAAGAAAAACAAAAAGCCCGGAAGCCTTATTTTTAAAGGCTTCCGGGCTAAAATCAATGGTGCCGGAGGTCGGAATCGAACCGACACGGAGTTGCCTCCGCGGGATTTTGAGTCCCGTGCGTCTACCAGTTTCACCACTCCGGCGGTGAGGCTGTTTATACCCTGAAAGGCGTGCCGAGGTCAAGGGAAAAGTCACTTTCTGCAAGTAAGATTTTTTAAAATCTAAACGTATTCCTGTTACTTGCTCTTAAGCTTCGTTTTTCTACTTATTCAATGACGTCAAAACCTATGGCATCAATAGCTGCTTTTAACGTCTCTCTATCAACACCATCGTTTTGAAAAGCAGCCTCCTTTTTCTCCAGATCAACGGTAACAGCACTGATACCGTCAATTGCTGCTAGTGCTTTTTCTACAGAGGCCGAGCAATTTCCGCAGTGCATCCCTTCAATCTTCAGTGTTTCCATGATTCTCTCCTTGTTATGCGTTTGCCGTTTGCGCTTTATTCCATTTGCGCCTTTTTTCTTTTGTCTTGGTCGGTCTCTTTTTGATTCGGAAGATATCTTTTTCTGCTGCGCCCAATAAGCCCTGTAACTCCAGACTCAACTCTCTACAAGGCTGAATTGTCATATCTGCAAGTACATCAATATCAACTTCTCCCTGTTCCGGGAACTCAAGGGTGAGCTGCACGGGAGTTTTCCCATGGAACTGGTAAAAGGCTTGCTTAACTTTCTCCAGTAATGGCCGGTTAAGTTGACTTGCCTGAATATGGATGTTAACCAATTCTGTAAATTTTTCCCTTGCTTGCTCCAGCGTATCGACTGTTTCTGCGATAATTTTCGGCCCCCGCTCTTCCTGCTGCACCTTTCCCTGGATAACGAGAGGCCTGTCTGTTTGCAGGATATCTTTACAATTTTCATAAGTTCGGGGGAAAATAACGACCTCAACACTCTCAAAAATATCTTCAATACTAAGAAAGGCCATCGCATCACCCTTTTTGGTTCGGTGCGGTTTGTAGTTTTGAATAAGTCCGCCGATACGTACGGGGGATTCATCCGGCCACTCTTTGAGCTCGTCAATCTGGCAGTCAACAATACTTTTTAGGGCAGGCATATCCAGACTGAGGGGATGACCGGTGATATAAAAACCAACGGCATCTTTTTCTTTTGCCAGCTTCTCCTTATCATCCCATTCATTGATATTGGGCATCTGTATTTCGGTGGGTTCTTTTGCAGATTCATTCTCTGGAATAACTGCAAATAGAGACATCTGCCCACTCTGTAAATCTCTCTGTACCGCTTTGGCCTGTTCCATTGCTTTTTCCAGCACAGCCATAAATTGTGCCCGATTATAGCCTAAAGAGTCAAAAGCTCCTGCGGCGATCAGGCTCTCAATAACGCGGCTGTTCACCTTTCTGGAATCAACTCGATTGCAAAAATCCGTAATAGATCTATAGGCCCCATTTTTCTGCCGTTCCTCAATAATAATATCAAGAGCTGATTCACCCACATTTTTGATGGCGGCCATTCCAAAGCGTACCTGATCATTTTTTACGCTGAAATCCTTATAGCTCTCATTAATATCGGGTGGAAGAACCTTAATACCATGATCTCGGCATTCCGTTATATAGCGTACGACTTTTTCCGTATTGTTCTTATCGCAGGAGAGCAGCGCAGCCATAAACTGCGGCATATAGTGCGCTTTAAGATAGGCTGTCTGGTAGCAGACCAATGCATAGGCGGCTGAATGTGATTTATTAAAGCCATAACCGGCAAATTTTTCCATTAAGTCAAAAATATAGGAGGCTTTATCTGTCGGAATTTTAAGCTTTTCTGCCCCAGCCATAAATTTGACTTTCTCTTCTGCCATAACCTCCGGCTTTTTTTTGCCCATTGCTCGGCGCAGGATATCGGCATCTCCCAGGCTGTATCCGGCAAGGATATTGGCAATTTTCATTACCTGTTCCTGGTAAACGATAACCCCGTAAGTCTCTTTCAGCACATCTTCAAGTTGAGGCAGGGGATAAACCGCCTCCTTGCGTCCATGTTTGGTATCAACAAAATCATCCACCATTCCCGATTCAAGAGGGCCGGGTCTATAGAGTGCGACAAGAGCAATGAGATCACTGAATTGCTCCGGTGCCATTTTGGCGACAAGTTCCCGCATACCGGCACTTTCAAGCTGAAAAACGCCCAAAGCATCACCTTTTGCCAGCAGATTATAGGTCGCCTTATCGTCAAGAGGGATTGTATCAATATTTAAGGCGGAACCTCTGTCTGCCTCTATATGTTTTAGTGCCTTATCAATAACAGTCAGGGTCTTTAAACCGAGAAAATCAAATTTGATCAATCCCGTTTTCTCAGTATGATATCCATCGTACTGGGTTGTGGTCTCTTCTTCACTGGAGCCCTTGCTTAACGGCAGAAAACGGTCCATCGGGCCAGGAGAGATGACCACCCCCGCTGCATGAGTTGAGGTATGGCGGGCAAGACCTTCCAGCGTTTGAGCAACAGTGAGCAACTCCTTTATTTGAGGGTCATTTTGCGCCATTTCTCCAAGAGCCGGTTCGATACCCATTGCCTTTTCAATGGTCATCTTGAGCTCTTCCGGTACCAGTTTTGCGACTTTATCTACCACCGGCAGAGGGATATCAAGTGCTCGGCCGACATCCCGAATACATCCCCTTGCCTTCATTGTTCCGTAGGTGATAATCTGGGCAACCTGAGTTTTACCGCCATACCGTTTACGGACATATTCAATGACCTCGCCACGGCGTTCCTGGCAGAAATCAATATCAAAATCAGGCATAGACATCCGCTCTACATTGAGAAACCTCTCGAAAATCAGCCCGTATGGGATGGGGTCAATATTGGTGATCCGCATACAGAATGCAGCCAGGCTTCCAGCACCTGATCCCCGGCCTGGTCCTACCGGAATATCATGGTCTTTTGCCCAGACAATAAAGTCTGCAACAATGAGAAAATAGGCTGGAAACCCCATTTTACAGATAACATCCATCTCTATATCCAGCCGTTGTCGGTATTCGGCTGCTGTTTCCTCCGTATAGGTTCCGGCACTACGCATCTCTGTAAAGCGAAATTCCAGACCATCAAGGCATGCTTTACGAAACATTGTTTCTGCTGTTTCTCCCTCGGTAATAGGAAAATCGGGGAAAAAATAGTCGCCAAAAGGAATGTCAAGTTCGCAACGCTGCACAATCTCCTGGGTATTGGCTATTGCTTCCGGGCAGTGGCTAAAGTTTTTTGCCATTATCTCCGGTGATTTAACGTAAAATTCATCGGAGGAGAATTTAAAGTGTTTGGGGTCGGTAATGGTTTTTCCTGTCTGGATACAGAGAAGAATTTCATGGGCATGGGCATCTTCCTTGTTCAGATAATGGCAGTCGTTGGTGGCAACTAATTTTACCCCCATCTCCTGGGCAAGTTGCTTGAGGCCGTCGTTGACCTTTTGCTGCTCTGGAATGCCGTTTTCCTGGAGCTCAAAGTAGAGACGGTCGCCAAAAATCTGGTGATACTCCCGGGCTTTAACCCGCGCACCTTCCATATCATTTTTGAAAATAAGCCAGGGGACTTCCCCTTTAATACAGGCTGTAAGGGCAATTAATCCTTCGTTATATTGTTTGAGCACCTCCATATCTATTCGCGGTTTATAATAAAAACCTTCAAGCTGGGCAATGGAGGCAAGCTTCATAAGGTTTTGATAGCCGGTAAGATTCATTGCCAGCAATACCAGATGGTTACGCTGATTTTCTGATACATTATCCCGGCATCCCCGCCCCATTGGAGTAATATAGAATTCACAGCCGACAATCGGTTTAATCCCGGCAGCCTTTGCCTTGAGATAAAATTCCAGTGCGCCGTACATGGCACCGTGGTCGGTGATGGCAACGCTATCCATATGATGTTCCTTGCATTTGGCAAGGAGATCATCAATGCGGATTGCCCCATCAAGAAGGCTGTATTGGGTATGAAGATGAAGGTGGGTAAATCCTGCGCTCATTGTTCCCTCGTAATGTTTCATGAAGAGTTGAAGGGGATGGAAAATCTTATTATCGTAAAATCATTGTGTTATATCAATATCATCGTCGTTCCTATTGATATTGAAGCGTTTACGCAGCTTGGCATAATCAACCAGTTCTGTACGGCGGGCGGATGGGGTGAGAAATGATTCCAGCTTTGTTTTCAGAATAACTGAGTTCATTTCGGTGCTGATCGCAATAACCCCTTCAAGGATAATTTTCTGTAAGAGGAGTTCCTGCCTGGTTCGTTCCCGAATTGCCGCAGCAAAAGGGAGAAAAAAGAAGTTGGCAAAAATTAAACCGTAAAGCGTAGAGGTGAGGGCTATGGGGATAGTTTTTATGAGAACATCAGACTCGTTTATTCCCGCAATCATCGAGATAAGTCCGACAACTGAACCGATAATTCCAAAAGCAGGAAAGTAGTCGGCGATAGAGCGCAGTACCCGCTCGGAATCCTCTCTGCGGAGTTTAAAAAAATAACTCTCTGTATTGAGAATATCTCTGGTCTGTTCCACCTCATAGCCGTCTACCAGACAGCCCAACGCGCGGCGCAGAAAGAGAATAGTTGTCTCATGCTCGTCAGCTTGAAGACTGAGAATCCCTTCCATTTTTGATTTGATGGATAAGTCTATGAGAATATTGATAATTTCTGCCTCTTTTTTTATTGGTGTACGATAGGCAGAGATCAATACCTTGCAGACAATGGCAAGCTGTTCAAAGCGAAAACTCAAAAAAGTTGCAGCCAGTGTTCCACCGCAGACAATAAGCAGACCTGATATATTGAAATAGAGCCCCATATTCCCATGGAGGAGAAAACCAAGGAGAAAAAGCAGGCCGAAAAGAAAAATACCAGTAATGTTTTTTATGGTCATTGTACTAATCAGTTATAAAGTTTAGCGAAAACAGTTTTGGAATGCCCCTTGTAGAAGTTGTTTTCTCGCTGCAGGAAGAGCGTCTGCCAATTCAGATGCATAGAGCCCGACACCTGTTTGTTGTACTAAAATGTCCGCAGCCAGACCATGGAGAAAGGTACCGCAGCTGGCTGCTGTCATAGGAGAGAGTGCCTGGCTGACTAAAGCCGCAATGACTCCGCTTAATACATCTCCCATGCCGCCTGTTGCCATTGCGGGATTTCCTGTAGTGTTGATAAAAAAGCTTTCACCATCGTAGACAACGGTGCTTCCTCCCTTGACCAGCATTATTGTTGGATACCTCTTGCTCTTAAATATTCTGTACGCTTTTTCGGCGGCAGAGAGATAGTCTGTTGTAATCTCTTTTGCTGAGCATTTCAGTAGGCGCCCTAACTCTCCCGGGTGAGGCGTATAGATACGCGGGCCGCGGGGAGAGTGAAGTTTATTTCTACAGCCGGCAAGGGTGTTCAGGGCATCAGCATCAATAATGGCGGGTGTTTCTGCCTCATGAAAAAGATGAAGGACAAGCTCCATGGTTTCTGGATGCAGTCCAAGCCCCGGGCCGATAACGAGGGCATCATATTTGGCGAGATTCTTTTTTAATTGCGGCCAGTCCTTGCTGGAGAGAAATTCTGTGCTGGCTGCAAGGGGCATGGTCATTGCTTCAGGAACAGCCATTTGCAGGGTTGCATTATTTTCCTGGGTTGAAGTAATTGTCACCAATCCTGCACCCATGCGGAGAGCACCTTTTGCTGCCAGAATAGCTGCGCCGGTGCTCCCATGAGAGCCGGCAATAATGAGAACATGTCCATGGTTGCCTTTATGGGATATGGGGTGACGCTGGAGTCTGTTTTTTGCCGAATCAAGAGTGCTGGCGGTAATAAGTCTGATATCTGGTGCCGCTCTCTTTTCCAAATCCATTAAGGGAATGCCAATATCGGTGATATCAACTTTTCCTGCTATCGCCTTGCCGTTGGCAAGAAAATGACCAGGCTTGGCATAACCGAAAGTGACTGTGTAGTCGGCTGTTACCGCACAGCCCATAATCTCTCCGCTGTCTGCATGAAGCCCGGAAGGGATATCAACGGCACAGACAGGAATTCTCTGGCCGGGTATGAGCTGTTGGGAAAGCTGATTAATGGCAAGTACCGTCTGCTGATAATGCCCGGTGATATCCCTGTGTAAACCAATACCAAAGATGGCATCGACAATCCCATAGCACGGTTGTCCTTGCTGCAGGTATCTCTCTAAATACTGAGGGATTTTGGCGGTGTCTTTTTCTGTTGTGAGGCTGTGACAGGGCAGCCCCATAGCGTGGACTATCTCAAAATTAACCCTGGCATCATTCTTTATTGTATCATCATTGCACAGGATGAAAAATACTGGTTGGCACCCCTGTAAATGGAGGTGACGGCCGACAACCAGCCCATCGCCGCCATTATTTCCCGGGCCGATAAAAACAGGGCAAAAACTCTCCTTACAGGGGCCGAGATATCTCTGCATGATATCGACTACCCCTCGACCCGCATTCTCCATCAATACTAACGATGGAATTCCGGTACGTTTCATCGCCTGTTGTTCCAGGGCGAACATCTGTTGGGCGGAGAGGAGTTTCATTGTTATCTGTTTTGTCTGGAGGGAAATTGTCTTTTATAGTTTTTTTCGGATAAGCACTCTTTGCAGGGAGAAAACCCGGAGTTAAGTGCAGTCTGCTTATCCTTAAAGCTTAGTGTACATCTGGCAGATTTGAAATGGGAGCAACTTTTAATATGAAAAATACGTCGTTTGGGTTCTCCCCGTACAAGTTGCTTTTTTCTGAAGCGGGAGAGAAGCCGATATCTCTTCTTATCAGTAATCTTCTTCTTTTTATCCTGGAATATACCTTTAAAGCGAGTTTTTTGAGAAGAGAGTCTTTTAGGCAGCCATAAAAAGGCGGATAGAAGCGGAGCCGGAACAAGAGGTCTCTCGATTGCCGCCCGATAGATCCAGAAGATTGTGAGCAGAAAGAACAGGATATTCGGGAGCCACATAGCGGCTATTACTGGCATTGTCCCGTCTTCGGCCATTGATTTCCCATAGGTAAAGAGAACATAGTAGACGATAAAAATAGCCAGCCCGGCCTGAATGCCGATAGCTTTTTTCCCCGGTCTGGCCTGCAGTCCAAGGGGGAGCCCAAGAAGGCTTATCAGCATACAACCAGCGGGTAAAACAAGCCGTTTATGAAATTCTATAAGATATTGCCGTTTTTCCCGGCGAAGCCGTTTGGTTTTTTCCGGTGTATTGTTGGCGGTGGCAAGGAGTTCTCCCATTCCAAGAATATCCTTTTTTTTCGTACGAACGGCCTTATTCTGCGGGGGGGTGAGGGGAATATTTAGCTGATAACGGTCAAACTCCACAATTTGTGCCTTATGATTGCCAGGTTTATGGAGACTGCCGTTGTTTAATTCGAGGACAATCTCCATCTTTTCCAGATTGTTACCCATTTTTCCTGTTTCTGCCATGACAATGGTGGGGAGATTGCTGTCCCGCATATCAGAAACCCATACTTTTGACCACTGCCCTGTCTTTTTGTCGATGGTATCCACATAGACAACGACATCTCCTAGTGCTTCGGTAAAGGCGTGCGCCTTTATTCCTTTACTCGCTTTTTCCTGTAAGAGCTGCTGCGTCATCTGTTTCATGGCAATCTCGCTTAGCGGGATCAGATGAATGGAAAAATAGCTGGTAAAAAGAGCTATCAGAGCGGTAACTGCTACCACCGGAGGGATCATGGTGAAAACGCTGACCCCGCTCGCTTTAAGAGCAAGGATCTCTGAATCACTGGAGAGCCGGGTGAAACCGATGGTTACCCCAAGCATGGCAGCCATTGGCATGGTGTAGAGAAAGATATTGGGAAAGAGGTAGGAGAGTAAGCGGATAAAATCAGCAAAACCAATCCCCAAATCCAGTACAAAATTAAGGAAAGGAATTAGTTTTACTAATAAGAACACACAGTTAATAATTAGAAAGCTGGCAAAAAAAGGCACAAGCATCTCTGTTGCGAGATAACTGTAGAGGAGTCGGGGCTGCGCTTTACTGGTTATACTGTACATCAAGGGGAAATTCCTTTTTATCTGGAGAGACGCAGGTGCTCAAGGGGAGCGTCAATTTGCCGGGAAATAAACCCCTTATCCCACCACTCTCTGGGATCAACAAAAACTCCGTTGATCAGCATTGAGAAATGGAGGTGGTCTCCTCCTGCCATACCAGTAGTGCCGGTAAGTCCTATGATCTCATTTTTACTTACGGTTGTTCCCTGGGTAACATCTATCTGGCTAAGATGAGAGTAGAGACTGAATACCCCCTGTCCATGATCAATGATTACCATTTGCCCGTAGATGCCCATATATCCGGCATAGACAACAATACCGCTGTTGGCTGCCTTGATCTTATCTCGCCGTACGGAAGCAATATCAACACCGAGATGAACCTGATGATCAACAACTTTCCCCTTGTAATAATAGGAGCGGTATTCGGCAAATCCCGCCTTCTTGCTGCCTGCCATACGTTTGAAAACACCATTCCATAGCTGGTCGGGAGATGATTGTTGACATATTGTATGGATAGCCAGGGCATTTTTCTGGCGGATAACGTTGTTAATGTAAATATACTGGGTAACGGCATCCCCCTCCATCTCTGGATAGTATTGCCGGAATTCAGGTATCTTACGGTTAAGAAAACCATCGCTGATATTGATGGTATCCTCTTTCTTTACATGGGCCCTAAAGTGGGCAGATATAGGTACAACTGTCTCGTTTCCTGCCTTGTCAACTGCCGTAATGGAGAACTGGGATATTCCTTTTGTATTATGCGGTACTCCGTAGTAGGAGATTAAAATATTTTTTCCTCTCTCTTTTCTTACTGCGGGGTATGCATGATTGAACTGGCCGTTAAGCAGGACACCCGTTACTGCATTCTCATCATCTATCTGGTAAAGGATCATGCCGGTTTTTCCTGGAGATAGGCTGTTTTTCTGATGAAGAATATGAATTTTTGGAGCCTCTGTATCAACAGTAATCTCTTTTCTTTGTTCTGTTCGATTGCCATTAAACCAGCTGTTTAGAGAAAAGTCCTTTACTTCCAGCACAAGTTGCATAGCACCTTCTTTCAGCCCCAGTTTCTTGCAGTTAACCGCAATTTCGGCTTTCTCTTCCAGTGGGCCGACAGGGGAATTATACCCTGTGCGAGGGTTCTCTTTATAATAGAGGACTTTTTGAGTATCTCCTTGTATAGCCGTTACTCGCACACTTTTAATACCACTTTTATTGTCTCGGGCGACTATGGAAAAAACAGAACTCTTACCCAACCAGGGCTTGGCTATATGGATCTCTGCCTGCGGTATCTCATTTTCGAAAAAGAGATACCAGGCAGCACCTGCTGCCAACAGGATACAGAGAAGCAGGAAGGGGAGAAGGCCGCTGCGCTTTCGGCGGGGAGAAAGTCGTGATGAGTATCGTCTTCGCATAATATGCTCCCTTTGTTACAGGCAGGATAAACTCCTACTCCAGCCATAGAATTTCATAACGTTCAATATGCAGTTCCGCGATAGGGATAATTTCAATACTTTTCTGAGTCTGTCTTTCCAGGGTGGTAATACTATCCGTCTCTTCTTCGCGGAGTAGATTTGCGATATCTGGGTTGACTCGCAGTTGTACCCTTGTTGCACTTTTAGCAGCAGCATCTCGCTGTAGTTGGCGGAAGATATCATAGCAGATAGTTCGGCGGGAGCGGAGCATCCCTTCTCCTGCACAATATTTACAGGATTCGCACATTAATTGGTGCAGATTTTCGCTGTTTCGTTTGCGAGTCATCTGTACCAGGCCAAACTCAGAAAGCTTTAGTATATTGATTTTGCTTTTGTCGTATTTTACCGCATCAATAAAGTGGCTGTACAGCTCCTCCCTGTGATCGTCACTCTCCATATCAATAAAGTCAACAATTATAATACCACCAATATTACGCAGCCGTAGTTGGTGGGCGATCTCTGTTGCTGCTTCCATATTCGTTTTGAATATAGTGCTATGGAAATCATTTTTCCCAACAAAACGCCCGGTGTTGACATCAATGACGGTCAGAGCTTCTGTTGATTCAATAATGATATAACCTCCAGATCGGAGCCACACTTTCTTATCAATGGCACGGGTGATTTCCACCTCAATGTTATGTGCTTCAAAGAGGGGAACAGGGTCTTGATACAGCTCGATCCGGTCAAGAAGCTGAGGGGCAAAGGTCCGCGCATGTTTCAGCAGTTGTTGGTAGGACTCGGCATTATCAATAACCAGCCGATCTACTGTGTTATTGAAGAAATCGCGCACCGCCCGGAAAGTGATGCCTAAATCCTGATGTACTAGAGAGGGGGTGGGGAGCTTGGCGGCATTGTCAAGAATCTCTTCCCAGAGCACCAGCAGATACTCCATATCTGCCTCTATCTCTTCAAAAGAGGCCGTCTCCGCCATTGTACGGGCAATAAAACCCAATTTCTGCGGCCGCATCTCCTCTATGAGGTTTTTGATTCTTTTTCGGCTCTCTTCATCTTCTATTTTTCTGGAGATGCCGATATGATCTGTTTGGGGCAGAAAAACAAGGTTGCGGCACGGCAAGCTGATATGGCAGGTAAGTCGAGCCCCTTTGGTGCCGATGGGATCTTTGCTCACCTGAACCAGGATCTCCTGATTTTCAGTAAGGATATCTTCAATATGCAATCCCAACGCTCGAATATCGGTATTGGCGCAATCGGTAATGCACGGGGCAAATTCGGGAGATGTGGAGGCTATGCAGACATCGTCAACATAGAGAAACCCTGTTCGCTCCAGTCCCACATCAACAAAGGCCGCCTGCATTCCAGGGAGAACGCGCACTACCCTGCCTTTGTAAATATTCCCCATAAAGCCGCATTCCGCTGGTCTTTGCATATAGTATTCACAGAGAGTACCGGACTCTACAAGGGCAAGGCGCACTTCGTAACTCGCCGCATTTATGAGGATTTCCGTAGTCATTAAAAAATATTCGTTAATTCTGTGAGAATTTGATAGCAAAAAACACTGGGTAAGGATAAAGACACTCACTATACAGCAGAAAGAAGGCAAAAATCCATAGTGAAGCGTAAAAAAAATATCTTTTTCTCCCGCCTGCAAAAACGCACTGGAAGAGATCTGAAATATTAGCAATATATACAAATGGTTATGAGTGTTTTTCCTATTACGGTAATTATCCCTACCTGGAACAGGATGCTTTTTTTAGGGCGGGCGTTGGATTCTGTTTTCGGGCAGTCGATTTCATGTTCAGAAATTATTGTTGTTGATGACGGATCAACAGATGAGACTCCACAGTTTCTAGCGGAGATAAGGCGTAAACATAAAGAGCTGAACGTAATCAGGCTGGAGGAAAACAGAGGCGTTGCCGCTGCACGTAACCTTGGGATAAAGGCGGCTGCAAATGACTATATTGCATTTCTTGACTCTGATGATCATTGGCAGAAGAAGAAGTTAGAAATCCAGTTTAATGCTCTTGCAGATAGTGATTTTTTGGTAAGTCATACCTATGAAAAATGGCTGCGGAATGGGAAGCATCTTAATCAGAAGAAAATACATATCCCGCAGCATGGAGATATTTTTGAGCATTGTCTGCGTCTTTGTGCCGTGGGCATGTCTACTGTTATGGTAAAAAAGTCTTTTTTTGATATTGTTGGTATGTTTAACGAGTCCATGCACTGCTGTGAAGATTATGACCTATGGCTGCGGGCAAGTGCAAAACTGCCTTTTCTGCTGGTTGCGGAGGCGTTGACCATTAAGGAAGGAGGACGTCCTGACCAGCTTTCTCAGCGTTATCGGATGGGAATGGATGAGCTGCGCATCGGCAGTATTTGTCGATTATTGGCAGGAGAAGTAAGGGTAGACAAAAAGGAGGCGGCTCGGGTTGAGCTGATTCGAAAGCTGAAAATATTTGGCACAGGCTGCATGAAGCATGGGCGTAAGCAGACGGGACAGAAGTATCTGCTGCTGGCTGCCCGCTATGAACGGGAAGCTTCCATTAGCACAGATGCCATGCAGTAGTACAGAAGATGCTATGGACTGTAACTGCCCACAATTTAAAAAAAATAAAGAAATGAGAAAAAAAAGCTGGAAAGACCCGTCATATTATTTACGCAAGCTCTATGTGGAAGAATCGACTCTTGCGTTTGCATATACAAGAGAAATTATTGAAAGGGCGGAGCTTCCATGGCAGGTAGTTCCCGATCGGGATGCGCCCAATGATCTGGGGAGAGATTATATTTCCGGCCTTGCACAAGGGAAAAAAGAGCTCTTTTTATGTATGAACCGAGGCCATTTTTTTAAGCCGTGCCCGGGGACACGAGAGTATCAATGCTGTGATTATCAGGTGGTAAGCAGTGGTGCTGGTTGCCCGATTGATTGCGTTTACTGTATTCTTCAAGCGTATCTTAATTCGCCATGGATCTTACATTTTGTGAATACCGATCAGTTGTTTACAGAGCTTGAAATCGGGCTTGATCCGCAGGGAGCAGGGGCGGGCAAGTTTTTTCGGGTGGGGACGGGTGAATTTACAGATTCGCTTGCCCTTGACCGCATAACAAGATTAAGTACTAAGCTTGTCCCTTTTTTTAGCTCCAGAAAAAATGCGGTGCTGGAATTAAAAACAAAAAGCGCAGTTATTGAAAATTTAGCTGATCTTAAGCATCAAGGCCGTACTGTTGTTGCCTGGTCGTTAAACAGCCCGGCCATTATGAAAAGTGAGGAGATTCGTTCTGCTACCCTTGATGAACGGCTTGCAGCAGCAGCACAATGTGCTGCTTGGGGGTATAAGCTCGCCTTTCATTTTGATCCCATTATAGAGTATGACGGTTGGCAGGACGGTTACCGGGAGACCATTTCCCGGCTGTATTCAGCGGTTCCGGCGGAAGCGATTGCCTGGATCTCTTTGGGAGCCTTGCGTTATATCCCGCAGCTTAAGGAGATTGGCATTCGGCGTTTTCCCCACTCTCGTATCTATTACCATGAGTTTGTTGACGGGCTTGATGGTAAGGCAAGATATTTCCGTAAAAATAGGGTACGTTTATATAAATATATCTATAATGAGCTAAAAAAACGAGCGGCAGAGAGAACCTGCATCTATTTTTGTATGGAGAGTGATGAAATCTGGCGTGAGGTGATGGGGTTTGCGCCGGATGATAAGGGCGGCTTGCCATTGATGCTTGACTATTCTGTAAATGAGGGCTAGGTTTTACCTGTTGTTTGGCACGGCTTAAGCAGTGAAAATATGCAAATAAATAGAAGAGAGAGAATTTTTTGGAGAAGGGAATATGGTAAATAAGGTTATTCTTATTGGCAATCTTGGCCGGGATCCGGAGCTGCGGTATACCCAGAGCGGTACTGCAGTTGCAACGTTGAATATGGCAACCAGCCGCCGTAGAAAAGACCAGGATGGCAACTATATGGATGAAACGGAGTGGCACCGGGTTGTTGCCTGGGCAAAAACGGCAGAGTTTTGCGGTAACTATCTTTCCAAGGGGCATAAGGTCTATGTTGAAGGCCGGCTGCAGACCAGGAAGTGGACGGATCAAAATGGAGTGGACCGTTACACTACTGAGATCGTTGCTGAAAACTTGCAAAGCCTTACTCCCAAAGGTGCTGCTGGTTCGATGGGAGGTTTTCAGGAACCTCCGTTGCCGGATGATCCTTTTAGTTCCGGCGGTGGAATGGGGGGCGGCTTTGGTGCCGACTCTGGTGGAGATATGGGAACCGGGGATGATGTTCCATTCTAGCAGTATCCCTTTTTATTGTCGACAAAAGCCATTTCCGTAACAGGAAATGGCTTTTGTCGTTTTTATGCAGGGTTTAGGTCTACTGGCTGTTTTTTGCTGGTCGTGTTAGGAGGGGTATAGGGAGCGTGGGATGAAAGGATATTCGGGGATACGTATTCGGCTGTTTTGCTTGTTGGTGGTTGTCTTTTTATCGGTGTTGACGGTGCAGAGTTTTGTGCTCCTCTCTTTAACCCGCCATGAAGAGGAGAGTATGAACCAGTATATCACTGCCCAGATACAGGGAAACGTAGAGGACGTGGAATATTCACTTGAGCTGGAAGAGCGGTATCGTAAGCATTGGTCGTTGGCTTTTGTTTTTTTACTGGTTAATAGCCTTGTCTTTACCGTGATTCTTTTCTTTCGTCTTGACAAGTTTTTTATTCGCCCCCTGCAGAAGTTAAGCCGGTTGGCTGAACAGTATCGTGATGATGATATTGCTGGTATGGAGTTTCGCCTGCGTATCCGGCAGCCATTTTTTTCTCTTGCCCATACGCTGCGTCAAATGCTTGAGCGTATCGAATCGGATAGGGAGCGTTTGCAACAGCAGGTTTCTGCGTTAGAGAAAGCTAATGATGCGCTTATTGCCAGTAGAAAACAGCTTGTGCGTTCAGAAAAATTGGCAACTGTCGGTCAGCTTTCTGCCGGGCTAGCCCATGAAGTTGGTAACCCTTTAGCGACTATTTCCGGGTATCTTGATTTACTGCAGCTTCCAGATCTCTCTACGGAAGAGCGTCGGGAATATGCAGGAATTTCAAGAGATGAATTGGAGAGGGTGGGGCGGCTTGTGCGTGAACTACTGCAATTTTCCCGTACAGATAGCCTTACGTTTCAACAGCTATCTGCCTTTCGGTTTTTGCAGGAATGTTTGGAGCTTGCATCTATGCATCGCGCCGTTCGCAGTTGTGAGATAACGCTTGATATAGAAAAGGAGGGAGTGGAACTCTCTCTCTGTCCAGATATTATGCGGCAGATAGTTTTGAATCTTTTATTAAATGCTGCAACTGCTCTTGTGTCTAGTGAGCAGGAGAGAAAGAAAATTTCTCTCACCCTTCGTTTGTCTGCCGCGGGAGATGAGTTCAGCCTTGCTGTGGAGGATAATGGTACTGGTGTTACTCCTGATATTGAAGCGCATATCTTCGAACCATTTTTTACCACGAAGGAGAGTGGTGAAGGTACGGGGCTGGGGCTTTTTGTTTGCCAGCTTCTTGTTGAGCGGTTGGGGGGGGAAATCACCGCCGGTAATCGTTCCGACGGTGAGCAAGGTTTTCGGGTGGATATGGTGCTGCCGACTGTTGTCTGTTATGTCTAGGCGGTTTTTGCGGCATTAAGCAGTTCCATTTTTAGATCCCATAGTTTTTGGGAGAGATCAACAATATGGATATGTGGGTTGATAAGCCGGCAGACCTCTTCTGGAAGAGAAGCAAGCTCTGCGGCGGCATAGCGGCGGATTTTATTGAGTTCTGGCGGCGTGTAGACTTGTATTCCATTGATAAATACAGGGACTTGTAGCTCTCTGGTAGTGAAGTTATTAAGGACCTTGGTTTTCCATGGGTATTGGGGGTGGAATATGGTGTATGGTTTATTTCCATCAATCTGCTCCTCTTTGAGCATAATCAGATCTGCGAGAGCTTTTTGACTGGTGCGGTCGTAAAAACGGATGGTTTTTTTGAAGGAGGGATTGGTTATTTTGGCAATATCGTTACTGATCTTAATTTTGGGAATGATTGCTTGCCCCTCTTCTATTCCTGCAAGTTTATATACTCCGCCGAAAACAGGGGAGGACATAGAGGTGATAAGATTTTCTCCCACACCAAAGACATCTATTTTAGCATCTTGCTGTATAAGAGAAAGTATTACTGTTTCATTTAAACCGTTTGAAGCGATAATTTTGCAATCTTCAAAGCCCGCTTCGTCAAGCATGGTACGGGCGGCTTTTGAAAGGTAGGCAAGGTCTCCGCTGTCAAGCCGTATCCCCTTTGGACGATAGCCCTTTGGTAAGAGCACCTCTTTAAAAACCTTGATCGCATTGGGTACTCCAGAGAGCAGGGTATCGTATGTATCTACCAATAATACACAGTTTTCAGGATATTGGTTGGCATAGGCGGAAAAGGCCTCATATTCGGAGTTGGCAAGCTGTACCCAGCTATGGGCCATTGTCCCCAGAGACGGGATGCCGAACATCTTTTCTGCTAGTACGGTAGATGTTCCCACCGCTCCTGCAATATATGCTGCCCTTGCGCCGTAGATTGCGGCATCAGCTCCTTGAGCGCGGCGGGCACCAAACTCCATTACGGCTCGGCCCTGTGCAGCCTGCACGATTCTACTGGCCTTGGTTGCAATAAGAGATTGGTGATTGAGGGTAAGTAGAAGCATTGTCTCAATGAGCTGAGCATCAATAATTGGTGCCCGTACGGTCACTATTGGCTCGTAGGGGAAAGCAACAGTGCCTTCAGGCATTGCGTAGATATCTCCGTGAAAGTGGAAATGACGCAGATAATCAAGAAATTTCTCATCAGTAATTCCTTTGTGACGGAGGAGATCAAGATCTTCCTCTTCAAAACGAAGGTTTGTTATAAAATCAATAAGTTGTTTAAGACCTGCGGTAATGACATACCCTCCATTATCCGGTACTTTACGAAAAAACATATCGAAATAGACAATCTTATTGCTTAAATCGTTTCTAAAGTAACCGTGTGCCATCGAAAACTGGTAAAAATCTGCCAGCATACTGAGGTTGTGTTCGTTCATATCCGTTATTGTGTTTTTTTGTTGGTTGTGTTCAGGAAAGGAAAATAGAGATTTTTGGTAAGAGGAATATCGGTTAAGAAATATCCGCACAGCGAGTAAGAATATAAATATCATATCTCTTTTGCAAGGTTTTCCCTCTTTGTGGTGGCCAGTGAGTGTATTTCTTTGCTTATGTTCTGCTGCTGATTGAGATCCGTTTTGTGAGGGGAATTTTTAACAAGTGTGGCTACGCTGGAGCCGGAAAAAAGAGGGGGGATGAAAACTCCTGCTTTTTTTAATTTGTAAATCTGGTATCTTTTCTCCGGTGAAAAATGATGTGTTGTCGGCTGTGGCCGTGGATGTTTCTGGTTTGGAAATTTTTCAATCAATTTTATACAATAGTAGAAAGGTATGCATATTTCAGAAGGTGTTTTGTCTGCTCCTGTTCTTCTTTCAGGCAGTGTTTTGAGTGTTGTCGGGGTTGCTATTGGTTTAAGGAAGATAAAATATGATCATATTGCTCAGGTAGGGTTACTTTCCGCCGCATTTTTTACGGCTTCACTGGTTCATATTGCCGTTGGCCCGGCAAGTGTGCATCTTTTGCTTAGCGGGTTGGTGGGGATTTTGCTGGGGTGGGCTGCTTTTCCTGCTGTTTTTGTGGGCTTGTTGCTGCAAGCGGTACTTTTTCAATTTGGCGGGTTGACCGTATTGGGGGTGAATACGTTTGTGATGGCTGCTCCAGCGGTGTTGTGTGCCTTTGTTTTTGGCCGCTTTATAGGAAAAGAGAATCTGCGGACGGGCTCTCTTATTGCTGCTTTCTGCTGCGGCTTTTTTTCCATTGCCCTTTCTGGAGTGTTGGTTGCACTCTGTTTATGGTGTACAGAAGAGAGCTTTATTGCAGTTGCGTATATTATCCTGGCGGCGCATCTTCCCATAATGATCGTCGAAGGGTGCATCACTGCGTTTTGTGTTTTTTTTCTGCGCAAGGTACAGCCAGGGGCGCTCTTTGCGGTGGCAATGGGCCCTGCGGCAGAAAGTGATGGGAAAAAATGGTTGGGGTAATGACTGTTTGCAAGAAGGCTTTTTGACCGGGTTGTTATGATGCTTGAGGAAGTCTTTACCATAGGGAACTCTCTCTGTCATATGGTTGATGTTCGATTAAAGATCGTTTTTACGCTCTTTTTTTCGTTCTTTATTGCGTTGTCACAAAAGATGGAGGTTCTTTATTGTGGTTTATTTTGTGCTGTCTGCACAATCTTTCTAGCACGGCTTCCCTGGCTGGAGGTGCTAAGGCGTCTTCGGGTCGTTAATTTCTTTAATCTGCTTTTTTGGCTGATTTTACCATTGACGCTTGCTGGAGAAAACACCCCGCAGGCGGCGTTATTCGGGGTACCAGGATTATTGCTTGCCTTGCAGATTACGCTGAAGTCCAATGCAATTTTACTGATGTTTCTTGCTATGATTGCTACTTCCCCTTTTTTTGTTGTTGCTCATGCCCTCTCTGCTCTTCATCTGCCGGATAAGTTTGTCTACCTTTTAATGCTTACCTATCGTTATATCTTTGTACTTGAGGCGGAGTATAAGAAATTGGCGACTGCGGCAAAAATGCGATGTTTTTTAGCGAAGACCAGCATACATACCTACAAAACGTATGCCTATCTGTTTGGTATGCTTTTGGTTAAGGCGTCTTTACGTGGAGAAAAAGTGTATCAGGCTATGCTTTGTCGGGGGTTTAATGGAGCATTTTACTCTTTACATACGTTTTGCTTTCGTCAGTTGGATTGGTTCGCAGCCGCTGTAATGTTTTTGATATTGCTGCTACTTATCTGGTTACAATGGGGAGGATAAGAGAGATATGAATAAAATAGGGCCTCTACTTGAAATTTCAGGGCTGACTTTTAGTTACCCTGGTAGAAGTGTTCTTTTTAATAATCTGGATTTTTCTCTTTCTTCTGGAGAGCGGGTTGGTTTGATTGGGGCAAATGGTTGTGGTAAATCAACCTTGTTATATCTTATGATGGGGCTTTTACCTTACCAGGAAGGGAATATCTCCTTGTTTAATACACTGGTCAGTAAAGAAGCAGATTTGAGAGAATTACGTAAAAAAACCGGGTTTCTCTTTCAAAATGCGGATGATCAACTTTTTTCTCCCACCGTTGTTGAAGATGTGGCATTTGGTTTATTGAATCTTGGTTTTTCTCCCTATGAAGCAAAAGAGAGGTCGCTTGCTGTCTTGTCTTCTCTTGGGCTTGAGGATCTTGCCGATCAAGTCACCTTTAAACTTTCTGGCGGGGAAAAAAAATTGGTCTCTCTTGCCACTATACTGGTTATGGAACCTGAACTCCTGTTGCTGGATGAGCCGACGACTGGACTTGATCCTGAAACAGTGATCCATATAACAACGGTTCTTAACGAATTTACAGGCACTGTTCTGGTGGTTTCCCATCGACACGATTTTCTACGAGAGATAACGGATCGTATTTATTGTGTAAACAACAGCACAATTAAAGAGTATCCTTTTGAAGATAAAAGAGTAGCGTAAGAGATTGAACTCGTCTTATCTAATTTTTTTATCTTTACGGTTGCTTTTTGTCGTGAATTACTGAGGGGAAAGGTTTTGTTATTCAGCAGTTATGAATTTATATTCTTGTTTTTGCCAATAACTTTTTGTGTCTATTTTTGTTTGGCTACGAGAGGATTGTTTTTTGTCTCTAAGTGCTTTTTGGTTATAGCATCATTATTTTTTTATAGCTGGTGGAACATTAAATACCTGCCATTAATTTTATCCTCTATTGGGATAAATTATTTGATTGGAAAGAAAATTAACCGACGCGATACAGGTGATTTCCTCTTGCTTGTTATGGGAATATTATTTGATGTTTTTCTTTTAGCTTATTTTAAGTATGCTGATTTTTTTCTCAAAAATATTAATTGGGCTTTTAATACAGAGCTTCCACTGCTTAACTTGGCTCTTCCTTTGGCAATTTCTTTTTTTACCTTTCAGCAAATAGCGTATTTGGTTGATTCTTATAGAGGGGAAACTCAAGGATATAGCTTTGTTGATTATTGTGTCTTTGTTACCTTTTTCCCCCAGCTCATTGCTGGGCCAATTGTTCATCATAAAGAGATGATACCTCAATTTCAGGAGCAAAAAAACACAGTAATTGATTGCAATAATATCGCTGTTGGGTTGATTATCTTCTCTATCGGTTTATTTAAAAAAGTTGTTCTTGCGGATAAGTTTGGGATGTGGGCAAGTAGTGGCTTTGATCAAATGACGATCTTGACCTTTTTTGAGGCATGGGCAACATCTTTATCTTATACTTTTCAACTCTATTTTGATTTTAGCGGCTATGTCGATATGGCTATTGGTTCGGCATTATTTTTTAATATTAAAATACCTGTAAACTTTAATTCACCCTATAAAGCGTTAACAATTCAGGATTTTTGGCGAAGATGGCATATTACCTTGAGTCGTTTCTTGCGCGATTATATTTATATTCCACTGGGTGGGAACCGAAAAGGGGAATTGAGAACATACTGCAACTTAGTGATAACGTTTCTTATTGGCGGTATTTGGCACGGTGCGGGGTGGACATTTGTCTTTTGGGGACTGTTACACGGTATTGCCATTGTAACTCACCGTTTTTGGAGTCGTCTTGGTTTTGAGATGAATAGTGTTGTCTCCTGGTTTATTACGTTTAATTTTGTCAATATATCCTGGGTCTTTTTTCGGGCAAAATCCTGGTCAGATGCAGTAAAAGTGTTACAAGGGATGGTGGGGATGAATGGTGTTGTTATTTCTGATAATATGTCTCTTTTGCTCAATTATATAAATCCGTTAGGATCCTTTTATACATTTGTTGGAGGAAAGATAAACCCCGATTTTACTGTCATCACACTGGAATCACTTGTTTTTGCTTTTGTGGTTACTCTCTGTTGTAAAAATACGACAGATTTATTGTTGGCAGAGAGTGAGACATATAAAATATATACACCTGTGTATTATTCATTCCTATTTCTGGTGAGCCTTCTTTGGATGTCTTTGTCTCAATATACGGAATTTATCTATTTTAATTTTTAAAGGATTCTTTTGTGAGAAGTGACACCTTTATTACTATCTATTTTCTTTTTTCTGTTTTTTCATTAATTCTGTTTTGTGGGGTGATTTACTACTATGATCCATTAAAAATATTCCATAAGCCATATGTTTGTGCGGAGTATTTGCAGAAAAATATGAGGCAGCAGGCTGCTGGAATTATTAACAATTGGGATTTTAATTCTGTCATATTGGGAACTTCTATGCTGGAAAATACCTCTTCACAGGAGGCCTCCCAGATTTTTGGTGGAAAATTTATTAATATATCATTAAGTGGGAGTGACTTTTGGGAGAGAGGGATTGTTCTAAATTATGTCTTACGTAAAAAGCCGATAAAGATGATTCTTTATTCTCTGGACTACTTTGGACTTGTTGATGGTAAAAAGGGAACAAAGAATTACCCTCTTTATTTGTATGATTACTTGTATGATAAAAATCCATTTAATGACATTAAGGTGTATCTGAATAGAAAATATCTTAAGAATATATCAAAAAATGTCCTTTTGAT